>Ga0307515_10000384_pt1 | contig 107418 bp, 72 predicted proteins | sample 17_EM_MG_FD_194513 | JGI IMG/M metagenome (GOLD analysis project Ga0307515, IMG submission 194513) | Populus trichocarpa ectomycorrhiza microbial communities from riparian zone in the Pacific Northwest, United States - 17_EM | ecosystem: Host-associated > Plants > Roots > Unclassified | place...
ATGATGTTATCATCTTTGACCCTATTTGGAAGTTCTTGTTGGATAAAGGGCAACCACTGGGCTCTATCTTTCAAAGACATTAACCTCGCAATTGCCTTTATGACCAAAGGAACTCCACAACACCTCTCTACAATCTCTTTTCTAATTCTCTCATCTACATGACCCGACTCCTGGCCTTGAGGAAATGCCTTTCTTCTAAACAGTTCCCATGACTCATCTACAGACAGACCTTTTAAAACATGTGGTTCTATTGTGCTTGTGAATTTGGCAATTACATGAGAACGTGTAGTTACCACTATCCTACTTCCTACTGCATCAGATGGTAACAACTCCTTCAACCTATCCCAATTTTCACCATCATCCTTACCATCATCACCATCCCACACATCATCTAATACAAGAAGATACTTCTTTTTTCCTATTTTCTCTTCCAACTCTTTTTTCAGACTCTCTAACTGATCATCAAAATCTCTAGTACCTACAGCCCCTTTGATAATCTCTCTAACATCTAAGCTGCCTGAGACACTTACCCAGAGTCTCACACCAAAGTGCGCCTTAACTTGCTCATCATTGTAAACATGTTGAGCTAGTGTGGTCTTCCCCAACCCTCCCATTCCAACTACGGAGATGACAGAAACATTATGTTCATAGTTGGAATTCATCAGAAAACTTTTAACTGCCTCTTTGTCACTCTCTCTCCCAACTATTTTTTCAGGTTCAGATGAGGTAGTTTGCTCCCTGACAGTGGTCAAAGAAGCTCTCTCCTCACCACGAACATCAAAGTTGAATTTTTTACTGTCAATTTCAATGTCATCTAGTCTCTCTCGAAGTGCTTTAACTCTATGACCCATCCGTAAACCATACACAAATTGGTTTGATCTTGAGAAAAAAAGGCGTACCTCCGTCGATACTCTTTTCCCAGACATCAACTGTTTCCGCAGAACTTGCGTTGAGAAATCGTCCAGCAAATCCTCTGCATCATATACAGCTTCCCGCAGCTTCTTGAGCCAGACTTCGATTTGATGGTTCTGTTTTTGTGCCTGCTCCTCAGCGTCTTGAATCACAGCCTTAATCCTGGTAACTGTGTCTTTGAGCTTCCGCAATTGATCTTTGAGCCCCCACCATAGTGCAACCTCCTGAGCAGTTAGGGAACCTAATGTCTTTATTATTTCCTCCGCAATATTGAAGAGCACACCTTCAGCCATTTTTTCTTTGCAAGTTCAAAAAGGAGTGGATGGAGGAGGGAAACACAAAAAAAGAAAGGGAAAAAAATTAGAAGAAAAGGTGTGACTGGGTGGTGGTTGAGGTGTTTCTTGGTTTGAGCGGTGATGATCTGTTTGAATGCTAGAAGAATGTTTATGTTGCTGTGAAGAGCGTGCGGAAAACCACAGGTTTCCGGGCTTCATTTATAGAGATAATAAGACTCGAAAATCTCCGAAACACTCAAAGCTATTAGAGATTCTGCAAGTACTCTCATGATCTCGAAATCCTTTAACCAATCTGCACTCAACAAGCAGGTATTTCTTTTCTTTGCTTTTAAAAATCAATCTCCCTTGCTTCATTTTAAATATCACACCAATAGACTTTGTATGACTTAGCCTTGCTAAAAAGGGAAAGACAAATCCAAGGGATGTTTCAAGTAGCAAAGCCAAATTATTTTTTGACATGAGATTTCAATTTTGTTTTACCTTTCAAAATGAGATTTACGATGCGAATGTCTTTAGTAATGGGTATATATGCCTTACGTAATGAAAAAACGATTACTTCCCAAGGAGATGCTGATGCTTTCATTTACGTAAAGATAAGACTAAAGCTATAAGAAGGCCTGCATGCACTATCTCGATCTCCAAATCCCTCAACTGGTAGTACTGCTTCTATTGCTTTGCTCCTCACACTTTATTCAAAAAATGACATCAATCCAGGGTTATAGATTTATATACAGTACTGATGAAGGAAAGATGAGGGCCAAATTAACTTGTTAAATGGAGATTTTCAGTTATGTGGAAGCAATAATGGAAGATGCCTTCCCTTTTTCAAGGGCTTATGCGTACTTGGGATCCTACAGTATCGGTCACTGAAACCAATCAGAAGAAGCAAGTGCCTTTAATGGAGGGTAATATGCCCCTAGCTAGTGGTAGTGAATGTAAAGACTTCTTCTTGGTGCTTTATTCATAGGTAAAGGAAATTCTAAACTATCCCAAAACACTCAAAGTATCAAAAACTCCAAATCAATCTCTTCATTGGTTACGAGTTCCTTTCTTTGCTTTAAAAAAACAATCATTACAGGAACCTTCATTTGTTCTTTTGGAGTTCAGGGCTACTCGTCATTTCGTGGACTGCTCAGAAATCATAAAGCTGTAGCTAGAAACAAGTTCAATAGCTACATATTAATGGCATATGAGCTTTAAAGGGTTGGTTAATGAAGTTTAATCATTTTCTAGGTTCAAATATTGGAATCAAGATGTTTCATGTAGGGAAGCCACAATCTTTCAAAACGTACATTGCTATTATATCCAGCCATAATTAATAACTTGTTAACATAAGATTTCAATTACGTTTAGGATAATATTAAGATGTTTAGTACGCTAATGCCTTTAGTTAATGGATAGGCCACCAAAGCTATAAATCATGGCTTCTCTTTTTCATGGGGGCTTCGCCATGCATAGGTTGCTTCATTATCTGTTCACTGAAACAAATCAAAAGAAGCAAAATGCCTAGTAGTAGTGAATATGGCCCCCCCCCCCCCCCCCCAACTATATGATCAAAAGAGATTTCGATGCGCTTTACTCAAGTAAAATAAATTCCAAACTGTCCCAAACACTCCAGGTATCGAAAACTCCAAATCAATCCTTTGATTCGACTGGCACTCAACTAGAACTTTCTTTGCTTTAAAAAATCAATCAGACCATAATCTTTGTTCTTTTAGAGTTCTAAGCAGCACGTTATTTAGGAATCTAAACAAAACATCAAAATGTTGTGAAATTCTATATATGATTTAGCGATAACACACATGTCCAGATCCCTGCACTTAAGATGTTAACATAGAAACAAATAAATATCTACAGGCTGTTCTGTTAATATTCAAAAGGAACAAAATAACTCGCAACAGCATTGTAGACTGGGTAGCATTCCAAAATACTGTGAACTTCATCAGGTTGCTTTGTAGTGAAACTCGTCAATTGTAGAGTATATTAAACCTTCATCTTCAAGTGATCTAATAGATTCCCTGGCCAAGACAAAAGAAAAGGTCGATAAAAGGAATTACTTGATAATGTAGGGTGAGAAGGGGAGATAGAGAGAGGTTACTTGATCTTCTCCATGGGAAGTTTCAGCTGTTGGCAAAGTTCATCCATGTGCATCCCTTTTTCCTGTCCACTGCAACCAAGAACAGTTCTCAACATTCGTAAAGGAACTAAATGTAAGTTCAGTATTAGCAGATTAAAATTTAATAGCAGTCAGAAGAATAGTGTTTGCAAAACATGGCTAACTATTCCAAGCAACGCTGCAAAACTTAATTGTCCATAGCAGTCAGGACAAACTGCAAGTGTTTTTGAAAAAAAGAAACCAAAAGAAAAAAATTAATGGACTGCTCAAAAAACTAAAAACAAGTTCAGTAGCAACAGATTAAAACAGAAAAAGAGCATCTCTCCATGACATGGGGCAGAGTGATGTTTTAAACAAATAGAACTCCAATGAAACAAGGAAGAATTCCAAATTAGCAGTCTACAGCTGGAGGGCAAAAGAGAATGAGAACCATATAGAACTTGATATATTAAACGCAATCAAAGGTACTACGGTTGCACTAAGAAAGGGAAAGGCAACCACAGACAACATGAGATTTCAAGGAGAAAGAAGCTGCATGGAGTAAAGAGTTTAAATGTTCAACTCACATGCTTGAAGACTGTTGCAGACGATCAAGGACCAATTGATCACAATCCTTTAGCCCATCAACATCAAATTGCTTGGACATCTGGGAAAAGGAAGCTAGAATGTTATGCCAAACACATTTGGAAAGCAGGACATTGAAAAACGTTTTTTTGAAGCAGTCCCATACCAGGTTTGATGTGAATGTCTGACCATTCCGCACTGGAGTGTTCATTGATGATTCTACCATATGAAGCTGAGTTGAAGCTCCACCCTGCAAATTCAGTTGAAAAAAATTCACACAACCAACCAACAGAAAACACAATATGCTCTCAAATCATTTCAGAAATTGATAGTGCATAATTCATCCGCTCCAAGATCAATACCTGCAATTTGGAATTCTGCAAATGGGAATGTATGCAATCTATAAAATGAAAAGTAATCTCATCAAAGTTTGTCACGGGCCTGCAATAATAAAAAGATCAATAAGATGGCAGTGAATTTATAAATAATGAAGCTTGCACACTGATTCAAGAAACCAATCATGTCCACTATAAAACACATCCAAGCCACGCTCAACAAGAAGGGTTCTTAAGAAAAATATGTCTTAATAAGTGGTTAAATGTGGCTAAAAAGCTCTCCTCGTCAACTCCAAGTTGCTTTGTCAACGCAAATTCCAAGTGCCATCATTAGTGGAAATTGAAAATTGAATGAAATGCACAGTTTCAGAGAGACAAGTACAATGATCACCAAAGGGTATGGTCAATACCTGACAGAGAAAGCAACCAACTGCTTGACATCTTGAAAAACTCTCAAGTGTCCAATAACTCGAACATACATTCCATCTCTATAGAAAAATGATTCGCATAGGAAAAAAAACAAATGTTAAAAGATCTCACATCAGAAAAAACATGACACCAGATTTTTCTCATGCTAGATGCTTGGTAAGAGACATGTATAAGAGACTGGAAACTTACTGTACTGCCTCCATTTCCAATTTGTCAAAATTCTCGGTCACCCTATTAGAAGTGTTGAGCATACGTCAAAACTACTCTTCACAACAAATGAAAAACTCCAATTTTGAATATAATCAACACTTTTGTTTGATTATTTGATTTTTGGTACACAACAAGGCATGGAAATTTAAAAGATTAAAGGCAAGCAATTTCTTTACATATGAACACAGAAATTTCACATGCAAACACATAATTACCATCTTCTACAACCAATACGGCCTGTTCCATCATCTATGACAAAACTAACATCAGTCGACTTTTCAGCTTTATTAAACACCATTCCAACAACCGTAACCTACACCAAAAAGGCGAAGAAATGGAAGAAAATGGTTAAAGAGAAACCAAATGGATAAAGAAATTTAAGGCTTAGACCCACAGAACCATATTTATATAACAAGAATTGAGAGTGATTACATTGGTAACATCCACACCGTTGATCACAAAACTTGACTTCTCATCACCAGATTGAGAAGCTTGGCTTATCTGCTTCACCGTAACTGGAACCACACCCAACGAATTGCGACTCTATTCCCAAACAAAGAAATTTTTACAAAAAATAAAAGGAATGGAATTGTCAGGACAAAATTTTGACAATTATACAATATTATGAAAAGAAAAAAAAATCACAGTCTAACTTAGACATTTGGCAATAATTGATAGTTACTTACTTTCTCATCCCACCATTTTTGACAACAAACAAACAACCAACATAAAATCCATAACCCTGAGACTAACAAAAAAAAAACACAATTTTTTTCATTTCCAACACTCAAATTCAAATTATACTCAACAGAGTTTTTCAGTTACGTGCTTTAATTTTCCTACACTTTCTCAGCAACCAAACAGCAAGTAAAACTACAAAACCGCGAAGATCGACAAAAACACGGATCTTTTCACTCCACTTTCTCAATTGATTCACTTAATTTTCCCACACTTTCACGGGAAATATAATTATAAAAACCTAACACTGATAAATAAGTTGCTTTTTGTTTAATTTTCGTTGACGGAATGGAAAAATGGGAAACAATTATTAAAAGGAGCGAAATTAACAAAACAAAACAAAACACACAGAGAGAGAGAGTGAGAGAAGGCTTGCTTTAGCGGGAGAAGGTGTGGAATCGGTGAGCTGAGTGGATTGAGAAGGCATGAATCCGCCGCCGGAGAAGGCGGAGGTGGCGTCGAATTGGCTGCTTGAAAACATTTTTTCGTTCTTTTGAAACCCTAGAAATGGAAATTTTTTGGAAGAATGAGTCAATTTTTAGCGAATGCAAGACAGAGGGAGAGGAGGGTAACTTTTTAACTCATTAGATAACGGATTCCCGCCATTGTGGTTTTAGTTTTCCTTTTCCCGCGCGGGGGAAACGACACCAGCTGGTTTCGTTTGGGGGATGGGAGTTCATAGTTATCGGTCCGAGGATTAATCGAAGAAAGTGATTGGGGGGTTATCGAATCAACTATTTTTATTAAAATAGCTTTTTATTTTTTTAAAGACAAATTTTTAATGTTGAGGATTTGACATTTATAATTCAGTTTTGCATTTAATTTCATACTTTTGTTATGAAAAAATGATAGTAATTGAAAATATTTATTTTCTTTACCCGTGGTAGCTTTTTTTTTTTTTTTTAATGTTCAGACATTGTTTGTTTTTGTGTTTTAAAAATATTTTTAAAAAAAATTAAAAAAATTTTATTTTTTTCTTTGCTTCAAATTAATAATTTTTTTAGTATTTTCAGATCAGTTTGATGTGCTGATTTCAAAAATAATTTTTAAAAAATAAAAAAAATATTATTTTGATGCATTTCCGAGTGAAAAACAATCACAACCACACTCTCAAACATGCTTAAATCATTTGAATAAACAACATGTCCCCCTTCCCCTTATAAAGATATACATGTGGTCTTGTTTTTTAAAAATAAAACAAAAACATTTTAATCACAAAAGAAAATCTATTCATATCCATTTCAATATATATACACACACTAATTAGCATGGTTAATTTATTATCTTTTAAGTTAAAATGAAACGAGTTAATTAATTCTTCATGTCTTCAATTTTGGATTCAACCAAATAAGAATTTAGTAGAAGTTTTTTAAGTGAATAATATATGTTTGTCTTGATGGGTAATTTGATTACAATAGTTTGTATTAACTTTGATATAACTTAATCTATATTGCTAGTATTATAAAGTGTTAAGATTAAATGATAATAGTAGTGTACTACTTAAAATCAAATTTATAGTTGAAATATATATTGATAGAAGATGAAATATCTGATTTTTTTTTTTGGATTGGCATAGTTGTTTGAACTTTAGCATCATGTTTGCAACGGTGGAAAATGTAGGTGATGACATAAGAAAATCCAAGGTCTTTAGATCAAGATTTATATAGTTGAATAATAGGCTAATCATTTAGTTATAGTAATCTCATCTATATTTTTAGCCAAGATATTCGGTAGCCTGATGTGGAAAGCTCAAGTGACTGATAACTGGTAAATCATGTAGCTAGTAGTTGGTGCTTGGTAAATCAGAGTGACACGTAACTTGTACTTGTAAGAGGTCTCATTTAATGGAAGTGAGAGCTCTTAGATGTTTAGGTCAATAACTTCATAAAGAGAGAAAATATAATGGGGTATTTATAGCCTATGAGTTTTTTTATATATGAAGATGAGGGGCTGGATAGTCATTTTACTCCTATAAATCAATGTAATATTTTAAGTTGTATTCCACTTAAAATAATACATATTGAATTAGTATAAAATATATAGGAACTTGCATGGGGTTTTGCAAGTTACCGAGAGACCTGCGTAGGGTCCTAAAAAAATTATCAAGAAAATGTTGGGCTCAAGCGAGTTGTCTAAGCCTATTAGGGATGAAAAATAGGTATGGGCGCATGCTTCAGCCCATGGGGATAATAGGGAGCTTGGTGCTGGGTGTACGCCCTCAAGTGCTGGGAATACCCAACGCTTGGAACGTTAGAACCAAACATTGTTTGAACCATTATTGGTGGGCTTGTTGAGCCCAATGTTATGGGCTTAACTTGGAGGTGAAGCCTGTGGGCAGGTGGATTCATGCACGTTGCCTGGCTTGTGTTTTTTTTTAATATTTGAGCCTTTGGATTTTTTTTTCGCATTAAATTTAGATTTATTAGTAGCCCCTCAAATCTTTATGATATTAATACGCAAAAACTTGTAAAAATAACAAGTACCATGAGTTTGTTGAAATCTCTTCGTATGAGAAGAGGGGGAGAAACTCCGAGGTAATTTACTGGAGAGCCTATATGCAGGGACGTGCATCGTGTTTGAAGGATTTTTATAGGGAGCCATGGATGAACTTATACTTAGAATTTTTTTCTATGAGGTAAAAGAATCCCATTAAAGAAAAGCTTGTACTTAGAAAATTTTTTAAGTAGATGAGGGAACCAAATAAGGGTGATCTTATACTTGAAAAAAAATTGAAAAGGCTAGGATAACTCATGAAGGGTGAGCCTATATTTATAAAATATTATAAGAGGCTAAAAAACGAGGAGGAGAAAGTCATACTTAGAAAACATTTTAAATGGCCAAGTGAGCATTAAGAATGTGAGCTTATACTTAAAAACAAATTTAATAGGTTAAAGGTAACCCCACGAGGGTCATTCCTTGCGATAGCGTGAGGTTTTGAAGCTTTATACTTATATGAGATCGTATTAGAGAGGGAGAGAGGCTCGTGGCCTCTTAGTCGATGGTGTGGGGCTTGAAAGCCCCTACCAAATAGAGATTACACTATAGTGGGAGGCATGTGGCCTCCTTGACAAGGGTGTGGCTGAAGAGTCCACAACTAGAAAAAGATCTCATTGAAGAGTGAAAGTGGTTGTATTAGAAGAGGGAGGTATGTAACCTTTTCAACGATGGCTTGGAGCACGACAGCCCTCCACTTACATGAGAGTGGGAGATCTGGGATCATTCATAGAGATAGTGTGAGGCCTAGGAGCCTCATTAGTGAATCTTTGTAGTCCAAAACTGCACCAAAGAGGTGCGATATTCGAGATCAATCTTAGAGATTGCAGAAGGCCCGAGAGCCCCACTAGAGAGTCGTGTTAATCCACGACTGCATTAGAGAGACAAGAGATCCGAGATCAATACCTGAAGATTTTGTGACGCTCAAGAGCCCCATTAAAAATCCATGTCGATCCAAGACTACACTGGAGAGGCGGGAGATCTAAGATCAATCCTTGGAGATTTTGTAAGGCCCGAGAGCCTCACTGGAAATTTATAAATAGAATGTCAGAGGTAATATTTTTATTTAAAAAATAAACTCATTTCCACGAAGGATAATGCATTTTGAGGTGATATGGGTGCCAAACATGAAGGAGATTTTTTAGAAGGAATATGTCTTGAAGGTGATAAGTGTTTGTCTTAATTTCCTTGTTAACTTTGAATAGATAGTCCCATTTTGATTAAGGGGAGTAGTAGATCACTAGGAAACACCAAACGCCTATGGGTTGGTCTTTTATGGTTTTTCCTCGAGCTTTTATTTCTACTAGGAAAATGATTTTTCTTGAAAAGTCATTCATGCTAATTGTTTTTATAGAAACAAAGAGACCCATGCCATAACACACTGACCTCTTTCACCTGAATATGATTTTTCATAACTTGTTTCACCTTGAAAAAGTTTTTTCTTAGTTTTTTTTATCTGTTGATCTCCTAATAGCTCAAAATAGTTTGGCGTGGAACAACATAATTAACTAATGTCAATGTCATGAATGTTTAAAAGAAGACGTCTAGAGTTCCTAATGGGCATGGGGTATCAGAATGGCATGGACTTCCGGAGGGACTTGACAAGCGTCCAGGAAATATCTCAACACCATTAAGCTACATCTCTGAAAAAAACAATAACTATAACAATAAGATAACTTCAGGCTTCAAGTTCAAGACTTCAAGGAGATGAGGTTCAAGGCCCAGTGGGTCATCAAATTACTCCAAACATTTTCCGTTGCCAAACTCTCTCCCGAAAGTGACACGTAGGACAACGAAAAAAGGTTCCTATATTAATCAAACCCATCCACCTGTACAAGAAGCCTCCACCTGGACCACTCAACAAATAACATCCATCCAAATTTCCTTGTAATCGATTAGTGCTGGTTTTTTTTTTTTTGATTTACGTGGGGTGTCCGGGTCAGCTTACGCGCACCACGACTATTCCCCACGGCCCACTAGACATCATGCAAGCCCAGGAGCAGGTAAGGCACCGCGGGGGTGATAGACGTGCACATAGAGGGTCGAACCCGGGACAGGGGCGGAACAAGTCACACGATTGACCACAGCAGCTATGCCCTCAAGTGTTTAGTGCTGGGTTTTTAGTTGGATAAGATATTGTATCAATTCGGTAAAGCAATTGAACTCAAATTAATTAACCTAAGTCATTTTTCATGTCACCCTGGATGTACATATCCATGCCAGAATTCATTACGCTACACCATCACTGCCCCCTCTGAAAATTATGGAAAACTTCAAATCAGTCCATATACATTGCTTAATTTTCAATTTTATCCAAAAACATAAAAACATTTTATTAAGTAAAATCGTTTGCATTTCATAGATTTATTGATTGGCATGTCCATTAATAATTTATACGTAATGTACAATCTTTTCCATAAAAAAAAACTCGATGGTAATAAAAGACTTGATTTATGAAAAATGTTATTTTGGGATGAAATTAGGGATTGAAAAATATTAGGGACTAATTTCAGGTTTCTCAAACTCTCCCACCAGTAGATTTCTGAAAAGGAAAGGGCAAGCAAACAAACAAATCCACGTGGCAGAGCCCCGCCCCCAGCCGCATCTCTCACAAGCCTCCAACCGCTTGCGTTTCCCTCTAAAAATTAGCCCTTTCACATCTCCCAATTTCATATCATAAGATATATCTTTATCATTTGGGTCCTTAATAGAATAACATTCCGACACATCTCAATTGGATCCTCGTATCCATGTCTGTTAAATTTGCATGTTCCATGCAGCCAAAAAAAAGTATGACTAAAATCAAATGTCAATATAGAAATTAATTAAATATACGCAATTAAAAAAAGAATGCTTTTAGTTTTTTTATAAAATAAAAAGGCTATATATTTTGTTTCTTGCATAATTAAAGTTGTAATTTGGAAACATTACAAGTATCCATATCAAAGGAAGGAGTAGCTCTTAATGACTCTCGTTATAGAGATTGAGTGATTAATTTCGTGATATCATAGAAACGGTCCCGAATCGATAAAAAGTTATTTTTTTGACATGAAACCATTACTTGAATAATATAATAAGGACTAACTTGAAGTTTCCCAAAATTTTATCCATCCATTTCCAGCTTATGTGGTTACCCCTTGCCAAACCATCTCCATAGCATGACTTTAGCTAGCTCTCTTCTCTTCACTAAAATAACCGTTTTTTACCTCTCCTCTAACGCCACTCCCTCCCTCTCCTTCTCTGAAACTCAACAGCAAATATGGACTTGATTTACTATCCAAGTTACACAATAACCCCTTCCCTTTCCTCTCAAAATCTAAAACCTCGCTCTTGGATTATCCTCCAAAGAAGCAACTTCCGATCATCTCCAATTCGCGCTGCTGCTGCTTCTTCCTATGTCGAAACCACCAAAAACGGCTCCGCTTCAACAACAACCAGGAGAAACGTAACAGTAAAAACAACTGACAGGGGTAGCAGCAGCGCCATGGATCAACTCGACATCGAACGCGGCGTTTGCGTGCCGTTTCGCAAGTACTCTCCCGAAACAGTACGATTTCTTCTTCTTCTTCATCATCAAATAATAAATAATAATTTATTTTTTTCTTATTTTGATTTAATTTTGGTTAGGTGAGGAGTAAAGTGCTGGAATCGAGAGGGGCAATATCGTCGTTGATGTTGAGAGGAGTGGAGATAGTGTGGAATTTGGGACTGTATTGGTCTAATCTGGCGTATGATTTTTTGGTTGGAAGAGATGAGGAGGTGGTTCCGTATCGTGCTCGGCAGCTTAGGAATTTGTTGTGTGATTTAGGACCTTCTTTCATCAAAGCTGGACAGGTTTGTTATCTGAATTTGCTAATTTTGTTTATCAATTATGTCCTCTATGAAGAGTTTAGATGCGATTTTTGATGAATTTAAGACTGAATTCGTGAATTTTCTAGAAATTGAAGCTAAAAATGTATTGGCGTAGCAAAAATTCGAGTAGTTTTTATAGACTTTGGTTTATATTGAATCAAGGAATTGTAATGGTGGGGTCCATTTCCCCGACTAGTTTTATAACAGGCCAACCAATTTAATTAGTCTAGTCTACTTGGATTGAGTCTATGTAGTAATTTCTGCATTTGTAAGAATTTGGGTTTTGAGGTGTTTGTTTATTCAAATCTAAATGCTTGTTTCTTGGCACATTTTCGTTATGATATCAGCGTTTGTGGATCCCATGTGTGGCCCACATGATCCGAAAATACTGAAATGTGATTGGAAGATGTGTGGTGCGGTGGGAGTAGTGAAGTTTAGCCAAGTACATGTGTGTCAGTCTTGGTTTTGGGGTTGACTGGATAGTTTTTGTGCTTTCCAGGTTCTTGCTAGTAGACCTGATATCATTAGAGAGGATTATATGAATGAACTCTGCATCCTCCAAGATGATGTTCCTCCTTTCCCCAATCAGGTAACTGCAGACTTTGCTTAGATTTTAGTTTGATGTGGCATGTCTGGATCATGTTTTTTGCTTAACCAGTGAATGTTTTGATAGGTTGCTTTCAATATTATAGAAGAGGAGTTGGGGCAACCGCTTGAAGCTGTATTCAGTAAGATTTCACCACAAACAATAGCAGCTGCGAGCTTGGGTCAAGTTTACCGAGCTACCTTACGAGCTACTGGGGAGGATGTTGCAATTAAGGTTGTGTGTGGTGACTGTGGTCCATGTACTGGCATAATTCTCTTGTGTATTTATTGCAAACAATGATGTAAAGTCATTATTTTTCAGGTGCAAAGACCTCGAATAGAGCCTATAATCTTTCGGGATCTTTTTCTCTTTAGAACTCTTGCTTCATTCCTAAATGGAATCAGTTTACAGAAATTGGGATGCAATGCTGAGCTGATAGTAGATGAATTTGGTGAGAAGCTTTTGGAGGAGCTTGATTACACCTTGGTATCTTTCAAAACTGTCTTCTGTTCTGCATAACAATCTTGTTGTATGCTCTTAAAGATAGACAAGAATGTATCTTGGTCCATGACATCTGCCAGCCTTTCAGCTGTGTGATATCTATGTTCATGCCAACCACTTTGATGGATCTCCCCCCTCAAACAGTAATATTTCTTACAGTTTACGTTTTATATGTGTACTGATGTTTCTGTTTCTTGTCCTAATCAGGAAGCTCGGAATATTGAAGACTTCCTGGAAAACTTCAAAGATGATCCTACTGTTAAAATTCCTCGGGTTTACAGAAAACTTTCTGGTTCACGTGTTTTAGTTATGGAATGGATAGATGGCATTCGATGCACCAACCCACAGGTGGCTATCAAAATATGTGCCTCTTCTTTCTTCTGTTTTTTCATGATGAAAGAAATAATGTATTTTTCATATGCTCAGGCTATCAGGGATGCTGGTATTGATTTAAATGGATTTTTAACAGTTGGGGTGAGTGCTGCTTTGCGGCAATTATTAGAGTTTGGGTTATTTCATGGAGATCCGCATCCTGGAAATATCTTTGCCATGCGAGATGGACGCATTGCTTATGTGGACTTTGGGAATGTTGCTGTGCTTAGTCAGGTAGGATATTTGTCTCCTAGGTGTACAGTGAAACAACAGTATTCAAGTAAACAATGCCTCATTTATTTTTTGGTATGATATAAAAAAAAACTGATATATTTTTCTGTTCTTTGAAGGTAATAGTACAATTATATTGAATTGGCTGGGAAGGGAATGCTTGGCAAAGCATTTATATACAGACTAGTCTAGTTTACCAAGTGCAAAATTGTAGTTAATTTGATCTGCACAGAGTGTATACGTTTTGTTACCCTGCCTGCTAATCCGCGTACAATATTTCAGCAAAATAAGCAGATATTGATTGATGCTGTTGTTCATGCTGTGAACGAGGACTATGCTGAGATGGCAAATGACTTTACCAGGCTTGGGTTCCTAGCTAGTGACACTGATGTTGCTCCTATCATTCCAGCTTTGGAAGCTATTTGGCAGAATTCTGCTGGGAAAGGACTTGCTGATTTTAATTTCAGAACTGTTACAGGTAAATTGTATGCCCACAATCTATATTAATCATGTGTCTTTGAATCACTCTTAATCATAGATCACCAGAGAGTTTGCTATAGAACTTTTGCCAATAGTATGAACATTTAAGTACATTGCTTAAACCAAAACTTTTTTGTTTGGTTTTCATTTGCATGCTTTACTTTGTAGTGCATCTGGATTAAGATAGTTCTGTAAACATTGCAGGGAAATTTAATCAATTGGTTTACAATTATCCCATTCGTATACCAGAGAGGTTTTCCCTTGTTATTCGTTCTTTATTGACTCAAGAGGGCATCTGTCTTACCTTGGAGCCAGATTTTAAATTTCTTGAGGTGAGCCAGGTTTTAAATTTCTTGATGCTTTATATGTTATAACTTTCTAGGTATAAACTAATAAATGGTTTGATCCAAAACATTTTATTGCTCAAACAGAAAACAATACACAGGCTGATAACTTGAAGCAGTTAATCCATAACCACCAGCTTGTTTTGTCAGATTTGTACAGAATAAAGAACCTGTTTGACCAAGTTTGTGTATAATGTAACTAGGTTGCCTATCCATATATTGCAAAACGCCTCCTTACAGATCCCAATCCAGCACTCCGTGAACGACTCATACAGGTTAGTTCCAATCCTTCTTGTTTAGAAATCTTTTTCCACACAATGTGCATCAATTGCTTATATCATGCTGTTAAATTGCAGATGGTAGGTCAATTTTTTTTTTTTTTACAATAACTGTAAGAATGTTTACCCACAAAAATAATTTTACTTCTTTGTGGAATATCCTGGTTGGATGTATAACCAATTGCCCATTATTGTTGCAATATGGAAGAGAGTATTCAACAAATCCAAGCAGGAGTGCTTGCACAACAGAACATGTCGCTCTCTTAGGGATGGGAATAATGTGGGTAGATTGTTAAATATGCCCATCACCTCATCCTAAATGAGGTGGTTAAATGGGGATGCTAAGATCTAAAAAGGGTGGTGGATCAGGTTTTGTTGCCTTTAAAAGCACCTACTGTCAGGTTTTTGTCAGGGAAGGGTTTAAGGGCCCCTAATTTTCCCCTGACCCTGATAAAAAGATAAAATGCAGTTCTAAACCACAGAAACACTTGGCTTCAAGCTCATGGACAAATGGCCTTGATATCTGAAAGTCCTTTCTTAGAGAGTGAATCCTCTCATCTCTGAACAACCAGGTGGATTTAACAGAGAAGAGTTCACATGCATTTGTCAAAACTAGCGAGCCACTTATGGTTATCAATTCTTGATGTTGATTTTGCTGTCAGCAACTTCAGGTTCACCTTAGTTGAGAGCTTAGAGTCATTATTGGATGCGGGGCGGACAATTTATGTCATGGGGTTGATTCATTGTCAAGTCTGAGGTTCAATGTTGTGTTTCACTTGATTGTGTCTTTCTATATCTGGGTCATTGTCCTTATCTGATGTCAAGCTCTTGTCAGGGAAGGACTCAAGGGCCCCCAATTTCCCTGACCAAAATAGGTAAAATATATACATTAGTTCTCAATCCTAGAACACTTGGTGTCACCTCATTGGCCAAATGGCCTTAATCTCTTAATGTCCTTTCTCCAAGAGAGGATCCCTTATCGCTAAACAACCAGGTAACTTTAACAGAGAAGCATACACATGTAGATGTCAAAACTAGGTCTAGCCAATTAAAATTCTGGATTCTCAATGCCAATTTTGCTGCCAGCAAGGACAGGGTCACCTTACTGGACAGCGTGGTCATTATGGGCTGTGGGGAAGATGTGGGTGAAACAATTTATGTCAGGGGTTTGATTCATTGTCAATTCCTAGGTTCACTAGTGTGTTGCAACTGATTGTGTCCTTGTATTATTGAATTTTGGCCATGTCCAAGTTGCATCAACCATATGGTTTCTCACAATGTAATCCCTCAAGAAGGATCTGCTTCCCTGTGTCAGGTTCTGTTCAAAGGTGGTGTTTTCCAGTGGAAACGGCTTGAAAACCTTATTGTTCTTGCAAAGGAAAACGTAGCCAAGATGAGCAGCAACCCTGCCTTGCAAGTAAAAGACATGTCTGTATCTTTTCATGACAACCTTGATTATTTTGATACAATCTGGTTATTGTTTCAATAACACATCCGCATGTCTGCAATTTTGTTTTCGCAGCCAAAATTCAAGAAGCTTGCAAATTGAAAAGAAGCTAGACTTGACAAATACCATTAAAGATGGAGCACGTCTCTTCTTTACCGATGAAGGAATTCGGAGGCAGCTGCTTTTGGCTATGACAGAAGACTCGAAACTTCACATTGAAGAGGTAAGCAAATTCGAGCCACTGATTGCTATGCTTGCCATCATCCAAATATAGAAATGACACCTTTTTCTTCTTCTTCTGGTATAGTCCATACCTTATCTGAATACTGAAATGAGTTCATCTTCTATAGCTTGTTGACGTATATAGACTGGTTGAAGACCAAATCGATATCCCCTCGGTGACTAGGGAAGTTGTGAGAGGTAAAGTTTCCTGGAATCTTAAATGTACCATTGCTTACTGAATTATATGAACAATGATCTTATGCTTCTGACTCGCAGACATTCCAACTGTTATCCGAGATCTCATACTTTCCTGGAGCGACTCAATCTTATCTGACCGATGATCAAAGCTTTGATGTAACATGGTTCATTCCTTACAATAGAATTATAATTTTATTTCGATCAAGACTACAATATACCGGGCCAGCAAGAAGGATTCTGCCGTTTTTCCTTTTTGTCAAGAGGCTCTTTTATCATGTTGTAAATGCAAAGTAACTTTGTTGACACTGAAAATATTTCTGTCTCTGTATAGAAAGAATTATCTTACTCGGTAGATAATTGGAGAGAGCTGTAGTGTCAGAGGAACTCAAACATTTTGTCAATTTTCTGAAGTAATGCATGCAGTTTGTTTTTGCCTCGTTTGATCTGCCAGGGAAGTGAATGAAGAACACAATGCTGTTTTCATATTGAATTTGGATTTTTTTTAAAGGCTTTTGGATGTTCCATCAAACATATCAGTAACCAAAATCTATTAATGGAATTTTATTTCTTAAAGAAATGCTCAAAAAAGAGAAGAGCTAAAAACACGAAGTGGGCGTTCTCGTTCTCTTCCCCTTGTTGTGTGGCATTTTATTTTGAAGGGTTTAATCTATTATCTATGGTAGCATTTGAAATTTTATTCTCAACTTTTTGACTGATTCAAAAGTTTTGTAATTGCCAAAAGAATTATTACCTGAATATTCAATTTCAAGGCATGAGATGCCAAGTGAGCACACGAATTTCTAAATATTCGAATTTGTATAGGACCTATACATAAAGGATTTCACAAGGTGACTTCCATGTTTTGGATCGGAGCTCTTAAACCTTCATCTTCAAAAAACACTTTTCAAAGTTCGAGTTCCTTTTATTACGAGGAGAATGGTGTTAGAATGCAAGATAGATTCTTTTAGAACTAAATATAACATTTATTTTTTTATATTTTAGTTTTCTTATATAATAGATATTATTTAACATAGTTGTGATTATCAGCTTAGATATAAACATGGAAAAGTGCTTGGGTTGCTTACAGGGAACACCGTGTTCCTTTAAAAAAAAAAAATTTAAATTGTTTTGATATATTGATATCAAAATTAATTTTTTAAAAATAAAAAATTATTATTTTAATATATTTTAAGCGAAAAACATTTTGAACCGCCACCGCTACCACAATCCCAAACATGTCCTAATCAACTTGTAAGTTACAAAAACAATGTTTATTATTTTTTTAATATTTTTTATTGTTAAACCATATTATTAAAAACATGATCAAATCAATTAAATTTTATCAAATTAATATTTTATTTTATTTTGCTTGAAACTTAGTTCACTCCAAATAATAAATTTTCTATATTATCTCGTTACACTATACCGGGTTTAATAACTTCACAAAAACCTTTGGTTATATGATATTTCATTGAAGATTTAACCATTATCACTCTCTCTATCTCCTGATTTTCTCTCTCTTGAATAATCTCTAATTTCAATTCTCAGGTACCTAATAAGAAGAAGAGAACCATTATAACCGCAGAAGTATCTTTTGTCCTCTATGTATCAAAAAGCGAGGCAATTATCTTATTACTCTATCATGATAATTGTTCTGTCAATAAAGTTAATGATGCATGGTTTGCTGACGAGTCTGGATCAGTTCTTGAAAAAGTAGGGTTGGTACTAAGAGAAACAAGTGATAATCGATGACGATATTTGTTCTGATGAGAGTAAAATTATTGCTTGCGGGTTTTGTGCTGGATTTTACCTCGGCTTCTTGCGGACATATCCTTACTGTAACGCATGCTGGTCTAGTTACACTAGCAAATCAATTAAAGTGATGGTTTTGGGTGTTTGATGTTGAGGTGGTCTCCTGACCCATCTTGTAACGCCGCTGTTGGCGAAGACATTATCGAATCGTTGGTGTCTGTAGAGGGTTTGAAGAGGAATTCTGGCTACATTGTCAGGTCTTATATTAAAGAATAGGAAGACAAAGTGGTGTATTGGTCGAGACTGTAAGTATGCTATTGAGTTTTCCGGTGGAAATGGAAGCAGCCTTGATGTTAAGGTTCAGAAAAGGTGTTGTTTGATATTTTATTCTTACCTCTTTGGCTACTTGTATGGTCTTGTATTCTACTCAATGGAAAATAACTGGTAAAGAAAATCCTAATATAATCTAAGATAGTTGTAATAAATTATAACTCAGAATTCAAGTCAGAACTCCAAACTCCTCAACTCACAGACCTGTTTCTGCCAGGTTGAGTTGCTGACTTTATGGCCGAACTCCTCAACTCACAGATCTATTTCTGCCAGTTTGAGTTGCTGAATTTAAGGCTGTATCTGCCGCGTATAAGCCCTTTTTTTTTTTTTGTATAGACTTTCCGTCTCCCTTTCCTTGTAGGATTGTTACTCTTTCTTCCAGTCCAGTTGCCGCAAGAAATCTCTCCTTGGTTGCCGACTTACAGGTGCTGCAAATCCTCCCCTGCAAGGATTCTGCACCGACCCTGCTGCCAGCAGCTTCTGCCCTGTTTCCACGGCTGTTTCCTAGCTCCCTCCTCAGCTTTCTAGCTCTCTATTGTAGGCAGGCAAGTACTACAATGGAGTTATGTATTTGGACACTACCTGCCTGGCAAAACGCCTATCAAGAAACAGTTTTTGGATTACTTGCAAGGGGCTGCTGAGATTAACTGGAAAACTTCATCATTATGTTGAGAAAGAGCTGAAACAGAAACATTTCCCAGCACTCTCAGTCAATTCCAAACAGACTTACATGAACTGACAACTATGAATCGAATTACAGAATTTCAGAGTTAAATAGATTTTTTTCTTATCTTCAACTTGCACAACAGTTAAAAATTAAATTTTTTCCTTAAGTAATCTTAAGAACATACTATCCATATCAATATGATACATTTAAGAAAATTTAAAAGTTACTCCACATTATTTTTTATCAAATATTATTAAACAAAAATATCTATTTTTTAAAAAATTTATTCTCTTCTTTCATTTTTTTTATAAATAGTTTTTTTTTTTATCTTTTAAAAGTTTTGGTTTTTCTCTCTTTTCTCAATTTTATTTTTTTTTCTTACTTTTTTATCACTCTTATAATAGTAAGTTATTTAATCCATAGTTAAAAAAGTAAGTTATTTTATTTTTAGGGATAATATTGATTTTTTTTGGAAAATTAAAATGGTAATATTAAAAAATATATATAAAAATAGAAGTAAAACATTGATGAATCTATTGAAACAAAACTGAAATCCACTCTAAAATAAAAATTTCTTTCATAACCAGTAATATATATATGTATGTTATGATGGGGTGAGAGAGAAACAAAAACAGAGAGAGAGAGACAGAGGAGGAGAGGAGAAAAGAAAAGAAAAGAAAAGAAGCATCTTCTAGGCTCTGCTTGCTTGCTTTGCCACTGCGATTTCACACAGGTCACAGTCCATTAACCCTAAAAAATCTCCAGTTCTCCAACTCATCCTCCCAATCCCACTATCCTCTGTTTGGTTTCCGAGAAAATCCCAGAAAACCAAATCAAAATTTCAGTGATTTCTTCACTTTTTCAGATCAAAATCAGAACTTGCTTGGAATGCTGAGTTATTTTTTTTATTTGTGTTTAGCAGGATTAATATGCCTCGTAAAGGGAATTACGGATTTGATTATGACGATTACGACGATTATGACTATGACTATGATGTAGAAGATCAAGGTTAGTATAGATACGTTATATTAATTATTTTTTGGGCAGCATTACTAATAGGAAAGGTATGTTGAAAATCACTGAGAAAAAGATTGGATTTTTAAGAGATTTGATTTATGGTTTTCTCGAATTACAATTTCAATTATCCAAATAACCTTTCTAATGAATTAAATAGGTTTTTCTGTTTTTTTTTTCTTAATGAGTGTAAGAATAGAAAAAAGCTTTTGAATTTGTGCATAGAAATATAGGATTATGTACATATAAGTTTATGTTTATTGAAGGGGATATGATGTTGATGTTCTTCAAGTTGTTGATATTGTAATTGCTGGTTGTTTGGAATTTATTTGTATAACAGTTGAAGCACCTGAGCCTAAGAAAAAAACGAGTAGTGATAAGGTTCGGGTATGGAGTTGCCCGATTTGCACTTATGATAATGATGAGAGTATGACTGCATGTGATATTTGCGGTGTTATTCGAAGTTCTGTCCCTGGAAAATTCAAGGATGACAAGGGAACAGGTATGCAAGTGTCCTTTGTTAATTATAGGAGTACTATGACTGGTTCCGTCCATTATTCTTCTTTGTAATAAGGAATAAGGGAAAAGTATTTTTCATAACATTCTAATTCTTTTCATATTGTGCTTTGCTTCTGGAATAACTTAGACACGAACATGTAAGGAAATTTTGTGTTTGGTTTTTTTAACTGCTTTCTGCTTTGTCTCACATTATCCTTTTCTTCCTGGATAACATTAGACACTAACATAGTAGGCATGCTTTTGGTAGTGCACAAAGTCAGATATCATTTTTGGTTTGATATCACAATGCAGTCAGCTTGCATCTCTGTTGTTATTTAGATTTCCTTTCAAGCTGGTTCTCCGTTTATAGAATAGATCTCTTTCATGCAGTTGGCATTATATGCAAAGATTCTGGAGTATCCATTATGGCCAAGTCTCTTTTTGCATCATTGCCACATCGGACACCACAAAAGGCTGTAGTAGGTCAGCGGCGGAATGATGATTTTGTGACAGAGGAGGGCAATAACTTCCAAAAGCTTGGGAATTTCCAAGGAAAATTTGATGAATTCCATAAGGCTTTTAGTCCCCATAACCGCTCCCATTTTGATATAGGTCTGAACATGTTTTATAACAGGATGAATTGATGAAATCAGTAGATATTAAAGACCCATTTTCTTTAACTTAAGAATCCTTTTGGATGAAGCTGTTATATATGTATTTATATCCAGCTGATGGCTGTTTTTTGAGGTCATTTTGCCATTTTGCTTCTCAAAACTATCATTAGATCTGTGGCTTCTGTGTGTGTACTGATGTTGCGTATATTACTTATACAGCTCCTTTCAAGTTTGATTTCCCATCTCCAGATGACATGGTTTCTAATGGGTTACGATCCTCCAAAATTGGATCTAAAGGTATCCTTTTATTTTCAATTTTGATAGGTCACTTTGTGTCCGGTGCCAAAAACTTTATTTCCTTGATTTCTAAAAAGATTAAATCCTGTTAGGAATGAAAAAAAAGAGTACCATCTTGCTTGTATAGCTGCCATTGCCTGGTGCAATTATGAGTATCTACAATTTCTCCCTTCCAGGAATCTAGTTTGGTGGACTGCATCTGGGTACTGGCATTTTATTCATTCAAAGCATCCTACCCCTTTCGGCTGAGTACCACAGGGAAATAACTTGCATAACATTATAGCTCAACTGTTTATTTTGAGTTGCTCATATCAGGACTGTATGGTCTGCCATAAACACATAATCAAGAGAAGGTTGAGTCTGAATAAAAAATTATGTGTCCTAACTTGCAAATTTAAGGCCTTGAATTTCTTATGTGATAGAACAATTTCCTATTGAAACATGTGAAGATAGAATATGCCACCTGCCTTGCAATTTCCTACAGTATATAACTTGGCATTCACTTAAGTGGTTTGCATGCATAAACATAATATATATTTCTTACATGTGTGTGCGTGTAATATATATGCATACTCATCATATTCCTTGTTGTTTTCCAAAACAACAATATAGTTATAATAGCTTATTTGCAAGAGCTTTCCAGTTCCTTTGTGAATATAATATTGCTTCATCTTTGTTCCTGTGCTGCCTTTTTATTGTAGCCAACCTTATTAACTCCAGATCTCAAAATGCATCTGCTGGCATTTCTGAGACTGTTAAAAGTTCAGATAAATCATCTGCCTCAATTCCAAAAGGCAAACAAGGTAACATGGATGACAGCAATCATTTAATGAATGGAGCTCCGCAACCAAGTTGCAAAAGTTCTTATAGTTCTTCTGCTTCTATTTCAAAAGGCAGGCCTGGTGTTGATGAGGGCAATCATAACAAGAATGGCGTAGTTGACACTCAATCAAGTGATGAAATTTCAGATAGCACATCTTCATTGATGCCAAAGGCCAAAGATAAAAGTGTTGGTTATAGCAGTTCTTCAATAAATGGGGGCAAGTCTCTTGGTCTTACAAGTAATTTGAATGACATGTCTTTGTTTGATAAATCTGGAAACTCAAATAAGGCTAGTGCCAAGAGGCCTAAGTCATCTGCACAATATCAACCTGATAAATGGATGCTCCCAGACAAATCAGAAAATGCTTTGACACAACTGAATCTTGCTATTGTAAGTCGGAACTTTGTTGCTAATATCTTCAATAAGGATATGTTACCAGTTGCATTAATGATAAACTTCATCTATAAATGATTATAGGTTGGCCATGTTGATTCTGGCAAATCAACACTCTCAGGTAGACTGCTACATCTTTCGGGACGGATAACCCAAAAAGAAATGCACAAATATGAAAAGGAGGCCAAGTTACAGGTGATGTTAATAAGGTTTTGCTTCTTTGCATGGATGTGCTGTTCAAATAAAAAAACAATCACAATAATACTTGATTTTGGTTCTTTTTGGTAATTCAAACAGGGCAAGGGGTCATTCGCTTATGCTTGGGCATTGGATGAGAGTCCTGAAGAAAGGGAAAGGGGAATAACTATGACAGTCGCTGTTGCTTATTTTGATTCCAAAAAATATCATGTTGTTGTGCTTGATTCCCCAGGCCATAAAGACTTTGTCCCAAACATGATATCTGGCGCAACACAAGCCGATGCTGCCATCCTTGTTATAGATGCCTCCATTGGGGGTTTTGAAGCTGGAATGGACAGCAAAGGGCAAACTAGGGAACATGCACGTCTTATTAGAAGTTTTGGGGTTGACCAAATCATTGTCGCCGTTAACAAAATGGACTCAGTAGAGTACTCCAAAGACCGATTTGATTTGATTGGAACACAACTTGGAACATTTCTTCGTTCTTGTGGATTCAAGGATTCCTTGGTGTCATGGATTCCGTTGAGTGCAGTGGAAAATCAAAATTTAGTTGCAGCTCCTTCTGATGTTCGTTTATCATCCTGGTGAGTTCGCTTTCAATTTATTTACAAGAAATATTTTCTTTAATGGGAGCTATAAAAAAGTCTCACTAGCATCTTAAAATTATTTCTGGGGTGTTGAAAATTTATCTAGGTAACTGAATTGCAGGTACCATGGATCTTATCTGTTGGATGCAATTGATTCTCTTCAGCCACTGAAGAGAGATTTCTCAAAACCTCTTCTCATGCCCATATGTGATGTAGTTAAATCATCTTCACAAGGGCAGGTGTCAGCCTGCGGTAAACTGGAGGCTGGTGCTCTTCGGAGTGGATTGAAGGTATGCATTAAGGTTGCTACTTCTTGTTATAACACTGACTTTAGACTTTCTGAAAAACAAGTGATTTGGTTCATCATTGAGAAATCAATTGGATGGGTGGCTTGCATTTTTCCTAATAGAAACCCATCATACCAGTGCTTCTTAGTATGGGCAGTTGGATTCCCTGCATTAAGCTTAGGCTTCAATAATTAGGTTCAATATATGTACCAATAAATGTGCACATATAGATCCCAAAACTTGTGGTGGTCTTCACTTGAATGTTTCTGACCTCTTTCTTTCTGTCTCCCTGGAAGGATGTGATTAAGGTTGAAGAAATTTACAGAAATGCTACCCAATTTTCTCCTTGAGAGTTGAGAGTTCATGCTTCAACTATGTGAGAATTGTTCCTTAGTGTGTGTTTTTAAATGTTGACTTTTGCATAACATGGGAAAATTTGTTGAGACATTCGTGAGTTGATCATAGGCTGTCCCTGGATCATTAATGACCCAGAATTTAACCATCTTCACATTTACTGTTCTTACCCTATGTTTTTTATTGGTGCTGTAACTGGCCACTGATTTGTTGTCTCGACATTTGCTCCCGGACAAGATTAGTTCCCTAGCCTGAAAATATAATGTTGGGTTACTGAATGTCGATTATAAAGTGCAGATACTACTTATGCTTAAAATTTATACCGGTGGTTGAATTTTTGGTGTTAATAATACCTATCCTGCTGGGGTTATATTTATCTTTTGTTTTGGCCATTGTTTGTCTGTGCTGGTACTATAACCACATATTTAATTGGTGGAATGCAGGTTTTAGTTATGCCATCAGGAGATGTGGGGACAGTACGCACCCTAGAACGGGACTCTCAGATTTGTGCAGTCGCAAGAGCAGGAGATAATGTGACTGTCAGTCTCCAAGGCATTGATGGAAGTAATGTGATGGCTGGGGGTGTTCTATGTCATCCTGACTTTCCTGTTGCAGTTGCAAAACATTTTGAGCTGAAAGTGCTCGTCTTAGATTTTTTGACAATCCCAATTGTCATTGGCTCTCAAGTAAGCTCGTCTCTACGAAGATGTGTGTTTTTTTAATTTTGTTCCAGAGCATCTCTCTTTTACAGTGATGATCTGATCATTCAAATGCGCAGTTGGAATTCCACATACACCATGCAAAGGAGGCTGCAAGAGTTGTTAAAATAATATCAGTACTTGATCCAAAGACCGGCAAGGTGTCAAAGAAGGCACCTCGCTGTCTTACCTCAAAGCAGAGTGCCATAATCGAGGTGGATTGAATTAAAAAGAATGATAGTTTCTTCCATCAATTTTTACACAGAAATAGCAGTGAATTGAAAAAAAAAACATGAACGATAAATTCTCTGTCAACATTGATGCAGAAACATCCGTGAATTGATCTCATATTTGTCTTTTCACTAATTTCAGGTGGCTTTGGATGGACCAGTTTGTGCGGAAGAGTTCACGAATTGCAGGGCTCTTGGAAGGGCCTTTTTGAGAACATTAGGGAAAACCGTTGCCGTCGGAATTGTAACAAGGATAATTGAGGATCAGGAATAGCTAGCAACCATGAGAGGAAGAAACCTCAGTGTTTGAGATGTGAACAGGTCTCATTGCTAGAATTCGCCACATCTGGCGACAGGCTCTCGAGCAACCTCCCAAAACACATGTAACAACTACACAGGGGGGCTTAATCTTTGAGTTTTGATGGATCATTTTGTCTGTGGGTTGCATCAATATTTATACATCTGTAAAAAGGGCAGCCTCCTATGTTGTAATGTAAAATTATTTTATTCTTTTCAATGCATCTCTCATTAACATAGGTCAAATTTAACCACCTCTAGTTTTTGTCCATCCCAATACTATTTCTTTTGTTGTTTTGCGTTGACCACTATCCTCAATTAATTTATCTTGTCGAAGGTGCTATGAAGTGGGTGCTGCTAGTTTCGCCATTGAAGGCCATTTGGGACCATGAAAGCAAATATGAGATTGAGATTCCCTCATGCTAGGGATTAAATAAAGGAATCGTGCCGTGCATGCTTGGCATGTGTTTGATCAGTAGGTGAAGTCAGTTCATTCAAGTCCATTTCTAAAATAATTTGAAATGAAATTCAGATCGAGTCAGGTTCTGTTTATTGCATAATTGAGTTGGATTAATAATAATTAAGGGATTGAGTTAGATTATTAATATTTAGAGGTTTGACATCCAATTGTAGCTTTTTGATGGTTTTTAAAATAAAAATAAAAACAAATATTTTTTTTGTTTTCAGATTTTTACCGAAAATGATGCTAAATTATTCATTAGTTTTTTTTATATATTCAATTTGAGTTTCTCTATGGTTTATATTTTAAAATAACTCATACTAATTTCTTTCTCAAAATAACATTTCCATTTAGATAATTTTTTCAAAATACAGTTTAACTTTTTTATTAAAAAAATTAAATAATATTATTTTATTTTTTATAAAATTTTAAAACAATATAATTTTAGATTAATTAGGGTTAATCTTACTTAATTCATAACTCAAATTAGACCGAATTTAATAATTGTGATTCATTTTAAAATATTAAATAGCAATAATGTGTAATTAAGGAGCATGGGATATCAAAGATTTTGTTTCCAAGACTTTTTTTTTAAAAAAAAAAGATCATGCATTATTTATTACATGAAGTTATGGTCAATGCATGGAAAAGGGTAATAACGTCACCGAGTTATCTTGATTCTTGACCTTTTATGCAATATCTTGTTAGTGAAAATAACCAAAAAAATTGAAGTAAAAAAATGGCAACTACAAAAAAATAAAAATAAAGACTTCTCCTTTCAGTCACACAGACAGATACAAGTGAAGAAAGAAGAGAAGAGAAGAGAAGGAAGAGAGGGCCTACCTACTCCCGAAACTGACTTGTCCAATCTCTCTGGTCTTTTCCCCATCTGGGTTTTTCATTTCAGTCCCAAAGTAGCTGTCTATTTAAGGTTAGAACACTTCAAATTTTTCTGTTTTTATTTTTATCACGTATATTGGTTTTAAGTTGTACTTGATCAGCTGGTTTTTATATATAGTTTTTTTATTGGAAAGAAAATCCTTGATTTTGGGTTGTTTTTTGTTTTACTACGATGATTTTGATGAATGTTAGTTTAATAAATATTTTTTAATTATTTGCTGTTGATCCTTGATTTCGAATTGGTTAATTTGTTTCTCTTTTTGTTAATTTTGAGAAAAATATGTGCGAATCTGATAGGCTTATTGGGTTTTTAATGTTATTGAATAGTACGGATTTGTTGATTGATAGATCAATTTTGATGACCATTTGACGTGGATGCTAATGCATGCTCTCGCTACTAAGGATGGCTAGTTTGATCAAAGGGAATTATCCAGGAAGTCTTGATTTTGAAACATTTAATTTAAGTCTCAGGGTGAGTGTGAATTCGTTAATTTTTTATGGACGTTGTTATGATGATAATAAAGTGGTTCTTGAGTTTAAGTTTCGCATCTGAAGGTTATACTAAAAAAAGGAATTAAGTTGATTTGGTTCAATTCAAAGTTATAAAATATTTAGAAATTATTAGGTTCAAGTGGGGATTTCTTACTGAAAGTGGAAAGGTAAGTGGTGAACATGACAAGTTACTGATTTGCTACTTTGATACAATGATAATGTTGACAAAGCAACTTGGTACTGGCATGTTTTCCTTGGCGTGTCTCCACACAACTCCTGTCAACTGTTTTTTCTTTTCTTTTTTGTTCTATGTGAAGCTTTCTGCATTTCATGTTATACAAGATTGTGGTTTTTCATATCTGTTTTTTGCATAGGAGCTTAGCTAACCATATTCAGTAGTTGCTACATTCCTCTTTTCAGTTAGTTTGCTGTCTGTTTCTGAGTTTTCTTAATGTCCTTGTAGATTGTCATTTGGAGGGGTTGATCATGGCCTTTGAGCCTTATTTTCTAAGAGGTCACCCTGCCAATACTATCAACATAGAAGATATTCAATTGAATACCAACTGGGAAGATGTGATTTGTCCTATATGCCTGGATTTTCCTCACAATTGTGTACTCCTCCAGTGCTCATCTTATGATAAAGGGTGCCAGCCTTTTGTGTGTGATACAGACCATTTGCATTCAAATTGTTTGGGTCGTTTTAAAAGTGCAAGTGGTATGTCATCCCCTTCAACATCTGATCCAACTCCTGCAACAAATACTCAGCCAGCAGTAGCAGATAGCAATTCCAAACTGGTTTGTCCATTGTGTAGAGGTGAAGTCATAGGGTGGGTTGTTGTTGATAAGGCTCGTTTACATTTGGATGAGAAGAAGCGTTGTTGTGCAGAAGAACAATGTACATTCATGGGAACATATTTTGAACTACATGAACATGCTCAAATAGAACACCCGCATGCTCGCCCTTCAAAAATTGACCCTGCTCGGCAGCTTGATTGGGAAAATTTTCAGCAGTCATCTGAGATAATAGATGTTTTGAGCACCATACATTCAGAAGTGCCACGTGGAATTGTTCTAGGAGACTATGTGATTGAGTATGGAGATGATGATACTGGAGATGAGTTTGAGGACTTCCCTGGAGATGAAGGTAACTGGTGGACTTCTTGTATCTTGTATCAGGTATTTGATAACTTCAGAAATTCAAGAAATAGAAGAAGGGCAAGAATAGCTGATACAAGGAGAGGAAGTCGCCACTCAAGTTATGATACTTCAAATTCTGATGAAGGCTCTGTAACATCTGTAGACTTTGCAGAATACAGATTAGACGAGACTGATGATGAGTTTCCAAGTTCAAGCGTATCCTCCATGGGTAGTTCTGGTCATCGCAGGTCAATAAAGCTACCTTCTTTCTTACATCTTGTTTTTTTTTTTTTTTATGTTCGATTCAACTCTGGAGTTCAAGTTTTCTCATTATGATTATTTGCATTATTTTTTTTGGTGGACATTGGGCACAGAATCGTTGCACATTTGCTACCATACAGGGACTGATATACAAATCTGTAGGCAACAACTAAGTGGAAATTCTGGTTACCTTTGATTTTGCAGGATGTGCATTCAAATGAACATCTGACAGTCACCAAGTAAAATAAATTGAGAGCACAATAAATGCACTTTTCAACCATTTCTGATACATTAATCAACCTTATTTAATATAATAGGACTGGTTTCTGCTGTCCTGGGTAGTTTTCTTGCTGGGTGCAAAACTTCACCATGTGCACTAGAAGCATTTTAACAAGGTCATAATGGGTTTGAGGTGTATCTGTGGTACAAGCCATGCATGTAAAGCTAGTTTATTTCAATTGACCACTTCATTTGTCAGAATAAAATTCTAGCAATTGCTCACTCTTTAACACTTTCTTCCTATAATTTTATACTTACTGTTCTATATCTCACAGTTCTCGAAGACGCCGCTCTCGCTTCTATGATACTTAGGTATGTACTTGCTCGTGGATCCTTAGCTTGGAAATCAGGTAGGTTCATTTTTCTGTAAAAGGGCCCATCCTTGCCAATTTAACAGTGCACAGTTATATTCATAGCGGTGTATCCTCCATCTCATTGAAATTCAATTGTGCACTCCTATTCGCTTACCTAAGATATTATACTCACAAAACCCCTTGTATTGTGTTAGCAGCGGCTGTAATTAAAGTGAAGCAAAGGATCGAAAGCAAAATGTTAGGGATTCCGCAGATAGTGCTGGTCTTCAAACATTTAAAAGTTAAATCCAGACCTCATCTTGTTGTATATGCAAACTAGACTTGCTCGTTAGACATGAATTTTTGTATTTGCCATCTCCAGGTAGTCATATGGTGACTAAATTTGTTCTTTGGATTTTTTTTCTTTTTAATTTGAGATTGACTATTAATTTCCTTAATAGAACTTTGATTATCTTAACTGTATATATTCTTTTTCTGCTACTGCGTCCTTGTTACAAACTCATGGATTAGCTCACCTTCTCCTGTCCAGCAGAGATATGAAGCATATTTTCTGGCATGTTATCTTGGCTTGGCAGTAGTCCTTTGAGTAATGACTTTGTTATTTTCTGTTATAAAATTGTAAAAGAACCAATTCAATTAAAAATTAAAAAACTTAAACTGAGATCCCGAGAATGGTTTTTTATTGCTTTTTTTAACACCTGAAACTTTTATAGATTTATCATTAATTTATGTTTGATTTTATTAATTTAATTAGATAAAGAATAAGATTAAACTAGAATAATTTGCATTACTCTTTAACAATAATTGCATGTGCAATTAAAGTACCACTCAAGAAAAAAAAAATAGCATCTTCAATCCCTACAATCATTCTGTTTGTGATTCCTGAAAAAGACCGCACAGAAACCTTCAGTATATTCTGTGGTAAAAGATGCTGTCTAGACTCCAGTGGCAGCATTTGCCGACGTCAATATTTCCAAAATCTGCTCACGTCAGTTGGCAAATTTTCATTTTAAGGCAGACGCCGAAAAATACATGAGGTGACATGTCCACTCTAAGAACAATTTAGCTAGAACTCGTCACATGAAAAAGGGGGTAGGTTTTGTATCTAAGCTGATATCCTCCAGGTGATGGTTCAATAACCTTGGATTGTAAGCCCTAAATGATGCCAATTCCACCCTCGCACTGGACATTTGGAAACCTTGACCTGAAGAACAGGACTGTGCTGTTGCGCCTCGAACCTACTTCTAAGTTCAGTAATTCAGCAGTTGTCAAGTGACCATGGAAGGCACCCTTTGTCTATCTTCCACTCCCAAAACAATTATTAACCAGAGATAACTGGTAGGCTCTATCTTGGCCAGAAAAAAAGAAATTGAAGAAGTACTGCAATTATGAAATATTAATTTCCCAATCCGGCCAAACGGGAAAGAAGCAAACAAACGAGACTCTGAACTTAAGTACTATATCAATGTAGCAAACACCTAAACTAGTAGTTGGAAATTCGAAAGCAGCTCACAACAGTAGCTAGAATTACAAGAAGATGACAACATGCCCTGAGAGCTAATATGGGACGTTCTTGGGCAGGTTCCAAATAACGTTATTCTTCATGTTAATTTTGGTCCGCATGGCCTCTGCTGATCGACTCACTTGCTTCATCACTTTCATCCTCACCATTTGCTCTCTTGACTGGACAGTTGTCAGCCCCATGCTCCGGTATCTGAAAATTAGAACAAAGTTAAGACGCCATACCACTGCTTCTGTCAATTTATTTGATTCCTAATATTACTTGGGTACAGGTGAAGAGAGAGCGATTTCATTTAATTTCAAACTGTTTCATCTTCAATATCACGATCATATTTTCTGAAAAACAGAGATTGAAAGCATACCTGGACGCAAGTGCAGCAGCAATGGCTATATGATTTGCATGCGATGGTCGTGGCTTCTGGCGATAATAGCGCAAGTATTCTCGGGAACCTAGTGTTTTGGATGATACTTTTTTACCAGATTTTGTGGTTATAATTAGCTCTGAACCACCACTACCAAGTTCAGCAGTGTTGGCCATGTCACCTGATGCAACAAGTTGTCTACCATCCTCAGCCACATAGCTGCAACCAGGAAACAAAATGGATACACAATATGGAAATAAAATTACAGATGGAAGATTAAAAGAAATGACTAAAAGCCAAGTATTGAACAAGATAACTCTGCTTCTGATTATAGCATCATTACCAGAAAGTATGATAAAAGAAATGGGTTTTATATGAAATTAACTGCAGTCAATACTGAGCATTTTACAAACCTGCTGCTATAATCATAGAAGTCTTCTAACTCAGCTTCCTCATCCTCATCACCATCACCGTAATGTACTTTGCAGTGACTTTTTGCTTCCATATGCTTCCTAACTGCTTCCAAGCTGTTGAAAGGTTGACGCTTGTCATTGCAGTACAAACACATGAAATCCCTCTTCACCTGGAGAGGAGAAAATAGCATAAAAGTAAATATGACTTCTAGAATAAAATAAAATAAGAATATGCTGCGCAAATAAAGAACATGGCATGTAATACAGTACCTTGAGGCCAAGATAAGTAAGAAGACCCTGTGGATCCTTCAAATACTCAACATCAGGAATAAAGAACCCATGCTGCTTATGCATGTGAACCATGCAGCTTTCTATGTTATCATGCTCTTGATCACACACGAAGCAACATGATGGATCCAACAACACATCATCTTCATCATCCTCAACAATATCATCAAGGGAGGCCATCTCATTTACATTCAAACCAGTCAAAGACTTTGTGGCCTCAGCAACCAACTCTTCATCCGAATCAACTTCTTCCCACTCATCCTCACTCTCTTCACTTTCTCTAACATCTGCCTCCCTTTGCACAACACGCTTATTCACCTCCCGTCGAGGAAGCGGTTTAATCACAGTATTCTCCTCTTCCTGGTTTGTTCCTTGAGAAGCTCGCAGTATATGGCTCCTTGATTTAAGGTGCTGATCATGAGCTTTGGAACTTCGATATCCCTTGTTACATAGAACACAGCTATAAAGCATAGGGGTTTCATTCTTCTCTTTCTCTTTAGCAATTGCAGACTGTCTAGCCACAAACAGCGCTTCAGTCACTCCCGGAACACCAGCAACCTAGATTTTAACAGAACCCCAGAGAAAGGTAAAAATTTGAGAAATTTTCATGATTTTTTTCAAGGAAAACTATATCATTAGTCTTCTTATTGATATCACCAATCGCAGAGAAACCCTAAGCAAAGTCTGTTATTTTAATCTGACTAGACGATAATGTTGATTCTTCCACTAAAGCAATTCATGAATTACACACTTCATTTCGATGCTATATTACTAAAAACAGTGGCTGTCATGAAATGGTATTTACAAACACAATGGCTTTTGCTATACTTCCAAGTTATTTCTTATAATCAACACTTAGCTTAATCTCCATCAAACCACAAAAGCACACCAGTACGTTAGCTTAACATCATTACAGCTATCAACAAATAAAACAAAATCAAATCATTCACTCAACAACAATCAATTAAAATTCTAAAGACTGAAAAAAAAACGAGAACAGAACAATTATTATCACTCAAAACCTCAAAAATTTCCACCATTATAAGCATCTCTTTCAAAAAAACAACAAAAACCCAGTGATGCAATAAACTCAAACTAAACTCTAAAGCAACAAAACCCCGTATAAAAAACATTAACAAAAACACAAATAAGCAAAGAAAACACTAAAAGAATAAGAAAAAAACCCACCTTTCGTTTAAGATTGTAACGGTGCCATTCAGACTTGTAGTGGAGTTTTTGTTCAGCATCACCATCGAATTCCTTATTACAAGCGTTACAAGTTAATCCTGGCATTTTATTCTCTCTTTTTTCGGCTTTCTCTGTTCGATTTCTCGTTTTTTATAAGAGAAAGAGAGGCGAAAATATACGACCGCTGGTTGTCGGCGAGAAGGTGAGATTCTTTTCCAAGACACGAGTCGTTTGTTGCACAAACCCCTACGATTGATCGATCAGCTTTAGCTGAAACCTTAGAGAGTTGTTGATTTTCATATAAGTTAGTGGCCCAACCTGTTTATTGCCCATGGGCTTTTGGCCTAACTTTATGATGGAAAAACAGTACGTTTTGTTTGGTATAGCAATTATTTTTTATTAAAATAATATTTTTATTTTATTATTTAAATTTTATTTTAATATCTACATATCAAAATAATATAAAAATATAAAAATATTAATTTAACATAAAAAATAAAAAATTTAATTTTTAAACACAAAAATATAAATCTCAACGTTGATAAAATTATATCAATAAAAAAATAATAATTAAAAAAATATTTTAAATTTTTTTATTTTTTTATAAAATTAAGATATCCTAGTTAATTCATCCTCTTTTCTTCCAATCTCATCTCAAATTAAATTTACTATCAAATCAATTCTTATAATTATAAAAATACTCAATAATCTCAAAAAATCATATAAATTTATATGAATGATTGTGATATCATAAGCCAGACTCATTTAATAAATTCGTTTAATATTTGATATACAAGAAATAACTTATTTTATTTTATAAAAGAAACACAATTTGTTTCATCTTCTAAGTTCTAATTAATTAGTTTCACGGTATTCATGTTTTTATTTAAAAATAATAATTAAACTATAAGGTCCAATCTTTTGACTTGGTGTAAGCCGGGTCTTAAACCAGATAATTCGAGTGGGGTTTAATAATTATAATTTTAACCCATCAAACTCTTACATTTGTAAAGCACCCCACCACCAACAACATTCCTCCTCTCTCTTTAACGAGATCCATCCACCCCCGGATAACCGCTCCCTCTCTCTCTCTACCTGAAAATTTTCCAATTTCAAAAACTGAGTCACGATGTCCGCCATTTCCCGGCCTCCGAATCGACTCACTGAGTTCAAATCAGGTGGAAAAATCGTTCGACCCAGGCGAACCACTACCCGTCCCACTCCATACGACCGACCTACTCCTCGCCTTTCCCCTATTTCCACTCCTCAAAACCCTAATTGGCTTTCTCGTTTCATTTTATCTCCTTCTCGTATACTTGCTACCGGTGCCGGAAAAGTCTTCTCCACCGTCTTCGGCTCTGAATCCTCCGCTTCCTCCTCCTCCTCCTCCGATGTCGACGAAGAAGAAGAAGGCGATTCCGGTTCTACTTCCGGTATTGCAAATTTGATTTGGTTATTAGTGTTTAATCAAATTAGTTTAGAAATGGTAATTTTCAAATTATGAAATTTCTGGCTCGTGGCATTCTGTAGAGGGTGAAATGGAAGACGTCAATGACGGCAATGGTTCTTCTCAAAGTGATGAAAAGGTAGTTTTTTGTGTCCCTTTTAACTTGAATGAGGGATATACATTGCAGATGTATCATTTGATTTTTGAGTGTTTTGTGATTTAAATTAAGCTTATTTTCTTGGCATTTAAGAGCGTGAGATTTGTGGTGATTGATTTTTTTTTTGTGCGTGTGGAAATTAGGAGAATCAGACAACTGAAATTGTTAATTACTCGAAGAAAGATCTCCCTGCTGTGGAGTGGAAGACTGCGACATTACGTGTAATTGCACAGCTTCTAATGCAGGAAACGTTCTCGAGGTAATTGGGAATCACTTACATTGTTTCTTTAGAAACATCTCGCATGCACATTTACATTGTTTTTTCTTGAGTCCATGTCATTAGGACCCGGAACTAGGATTTTAGATATGAGGGTTCCAGTGTAAAACATACTAGGGTGCATTTGAAAATAAAATAAATGAATGATAGCTATAGAACAATAGGTAATTTCTTTTGGGAGGGGGGGGGGGGGGCGGTGTATGTTTTCTGTGAAATAAGCCTTAAATTCAAGGGTAGATTAAAAAAAATTAAATGTTTTCATGACTCGAATAAAATTTGTCAAACTCTCGGGGGTGCCATTGTCTGCTCAGCTATGCTGTAGTTCCGCCATTGCTTGTCATCAATGCATTGGAACCATCTGTTCTGGACTTTTATATATGACTGCTTTTGTTGCATTTGTGTTAATTCACCTTGATTCTTGAACTATCGACTCCAAGCATTTAACTTAATTATTGAGATATAAGGTTCAAGTAATAGTTCAAATTCAAAACAATACATTGGTAATAACTATCATGGTTTATTTAATTTGTGAAGTTGCTGAAAATTTTAAATTCTTTTGCCTACCGCTAACGTTGCTGGAGATTATTCTTTCTTTATATATTCAGCCTAGGTTTGATTACAAATTCTGAATTATTTTCTATTCACAATGACCAGGGAAGAATGCGACAGACTAACACATATTATTAAATCGAGAGTTGTAGATTCTCCCATCACTGGAAGCACAAAAGATGGGAGGCCGAGTAAGACTCTGGACAAGACAGTTGGCAATGGTATTGTTATTTTGGATTTTTCACATTCAAAGTACTTAGAAATTCATATGCCTAGTGGTATATCTTGCTGATTGGTTGAGCCCTGTTTCAGATGTTGATACACCTGATATCTGCAATACAGCTGTTACAGAGGCCAAAAAATGGTTTGAGGGAAAGAAATTGGGGTCCAATTCAAAGTCAGTGGAGTATGGAACCTGCATTTTGAACACTGCTCCACATGTTAGTAATCCTTTTATTTTTATTTAATCCTAGTATAAGGAATTTATGAAAACTACAATATTTGCTTCTTTAGATTATAGTGACGTGGCTTTGTATTTAATCATATTTTACAATGGGTCATGATGATTTTAGATTATTCCATGCAATGGCAGTTCCCTTGTCCTTGCAATTCGTTTTCTGTGAATGTGTCCATTATTGCTCATTGAAATGTATAGGCTCTCATAATAATTTGACTTGCTATCCTCCTTTAACCAATTATTGTCATTGTCCATGCATTGATTTTTTTTATTAATCTTCTTTTTGTAGATTCTGTTTTCACTAGACCAAGGAACTAAATTGTGCAAGTACCTTAACACACTTGTTTTATTCAGCAACTGCTGTGAGCTAATTGGTGCACACCACCTTTTTGCTATTGATTTTTATTGAACAGGCTACTGAAGGAGAAATGGGTTCACCAGTGGATTTGGCCAAATCTTACATGCGAGAGCGTCCACCTTGGGCTTCTCCTTCCACAAACCACATCCAATTGCAATCACCGCCATCAATGGGAAAAGAGCTTTTTGTGGAAGCAACACCATTTTCAGTCAGTGGCAAGTCATTGTCCCAATCAAAGGTGCCGTTTGGAAGTCTCTTTTACTCTTCTCCATTTATTTGTATAGTTATAGACCCTTTTATTGCTTTTAGTGATAGTAAAAAATGATCTTGTGAACTTCAAAGGGTGTTTTGTTACCACTTTGACTTAGAAATGCAATTTAGTGATCCTGTCTAGGTTTTATTAGACAGTCATATTTTTTTCAGGATGATAAAGCACACATCCATGAGTAGTTAAGTCAGGATCAGAAAAGGAATGAGAGTTTCTTGAGAGTCTTGTGCTTATTTTTCTGGCTATAAAGTGAAATTGACCTTGACAAATACTAGTTCTGTTTGAATTTGAACAGATTGATTAATTTTTTTGAATTCATTGGAAAGAAATTGAGCAAGGAACTCATAAGATGCATTATTAGAATTTAATTTTTGTATGTAGAAGCAAGGACAGAATAAGGGGAAAAAATGAAGGCCATTACTCAGTTTTGACCCTATTGTGGTCACAATGGGGTACTGGAGGGGAGAATTTTGTGGTAGTCCTACTCTTGTGCACCTTTGATAGAAGTGGCATCTCTCGTAACTCTTCAACTCTCTTACCTTTAAATCATGTGATGGCCTCTGAGGGCACTGGGAAGAAACATGAAAATGATGTGCTTTATGCAATGTTTGCTTATTTTCTCAAGGTTATTGCTCTGCACAGCTTAATTCATTGTGATATGATGAAACTTGAATGCAGTTGAACAGGGATTTCCTGGTCACTGGTTCATGGAATATCCAAGAGGAACTACGTAAAGTGAGATCCAGGGCAACTGAAGAGATGCTGAGGACTCGACCGTCTTCCAAAATGGATTGGTCTGCATTAGCTTCAGCTTATAAAGGAGGCCCTAGTGTATTGGGGGCTGGAGAATTTAGTGGTGCTAAAAATAAACTTTCCAACTTCACACAATTAATAGATGTACCTTTGAAGTGGGGAAGTGCAGCAAATAATTCTGGCTTAACAGGTGTGTTTTTTTACCTGCCTGAGGGAAATTATGTGAATTGTAGCTGTGGTCACCAGTGCTATAACATGTGGATTATTTATGAAATAAAACCTACTTGGTTAAAGTCTTTTTATCCAAGAGGGGGGGAAATGAAATCTCATTTTCTGCATTTTCAGATACTCAGATGGCACAAGTTAGGTTGCAGAAAGATGATTTTTCACCTAATGCAGCTACTTCTGTTCCCGAAAAAAGTCAGGTAACTTGGTTGTGGGATTGGGAATTCAGTAAAAAGTTTTTCTTGCTCATTTGGTATATCTATTAATATTACCGTGATTAGCTCATAGGAATCACAAAAATTGTTTTTACCATTCCTTTAGCTAAAGCAATTCGGTTATGGAATCCTTGCTTCTTCTTATTCTTCTTTCCTTCCTTTTTAGTTTTATTAGAAAATAAATTGAAACTTCTATTATTATAACTAAACTAATCATGTCTGATGATTTACTAATATGTTCATGAAGGGTCTGGGATTAACACCGACCACTGAGGGAATGGCAGGTGCTTTTTCCATAACCACTCAAGAGTTTTTTTTTTCTCTCTCTTTTATTCTCTGGTGATTACTCTTTCCTGACAAATGGAAACCAATTAATTTAGGATTGCGGGATGGCTCTGAAGGGATATCAAGCCATGAACAACAGCAGCTTCCAGAAGAAGTGATAGTAAAACAAAGGTTAGCTTCCCCTTTCCCTGATTTTCTAAAATCCTATGGGCTATGAAGAGGTCTATTTCTTATGATTTCCACATCTCTCTATATGTCATAGTGCTGATGCTGTCATTGCCAATGCCCCCAGAGACATTGAGGAGACTAGCCACCCTTTGAGCTCTAGAATGGAAAGAACTGTACAAGGCAAGAGTTTTAAATCTGGTAACATCGTAGTAGAAACATTTTATGGACAATGTGCAGTTTATTACTAGACCATGTATGGAGGATTTTAGTTTATTTGTTCCTCGGTTGCCAGGCTAAAAGCTGCTTCTATTTAGATTTCTGACAGAGTGGTTAGGATATTAATATGAGAGATGTGCATCGATTTCATGGTGTCTAAATCCAAGAATTAGAATTTGGGAGTATACTTGGAGCTGAATAAATACGGAAACATGGTTTTACAGAATGCCCTGTTCTAAAGTTCTTTCCGTTAAACTATGGCCCTAACATTCTATTGTGTTATTTGTTTCTTGGGTGGACTGATGTTTGTCAATAAGTAGTACCTTTTCTCAAGCTGATCCTCTCTAGATGCAATCCCAGATTCAATGTTACTTGAAGTAAATTTTTCAGCGTCCAAGGAAGTTGCTGGAGAAGTTGCTGGAAGAGACGATTCAGTTACTGTCAACGGCTTCCCTTCTTCAGCATCCAGGTGAAAATCGTGGCTGCGGTTGTATTTTTTTTACTGCTAATTGCTTACTGTAATTTTTGTTAACACCATTTTCTTCTCTCTAAGTTTGCCCGAGGCACAGGAAAGAGAACAAAAGTCTATGCCGTGTGGTGAAGAGCACAATCCAGTTGGTCCAGATCATGACAAGATGACAAGAACTGCTCCTGCCGAGGAAACCTGCAAGCTACTGAGTGAGGCTTCCATGGAAGTGCCAAACGTAAATGAAAATGATAGTGTTGCTACTGACTCCCAAGACAGCTCTAGCATGCACCAAGAAGGATCGCTGCAGGCTCAGGCTCTGGCTCAACCAAATCCAAAACGCGGCTTGGGATCCAGGACAACTGGTGTCAGTGAGAAGCAGCAAGGAAGAATCGTGAGCAGCAGATACAACAAGAGAGGCAGGGGACGGGGTAAATAATCCTAAATCATGTCCTTGTACTCTAGTGTAAAATTAACTGTAAACTAGACTAGAAAGGGAGGATAGTGCCACGACAGGGCTATATTAAAGTTTAGCGAGATTCATATAGCTCTCCTAGTTTAACATTAACTAAGCTGGTTTTTCCCCTTCAATCGGGTGTTTAGTAGCTGTCAAATTTAGGTATTGATGTCAGTCCAGAGTGAGGAATTGTCTCTGTTTTGCACAAGATTTGCAAGCTGTAGTGAAATTAATTTGTTTTGTCATCTTCTTTTTTTGGTATAATCTTTGGTTTCTGTTGAATTTATTGAACAGGCAGCCATTTTCCCTCTAATGAAATTTAGTTCTTTCTTTTTTTAAAAAAAAAAATGATTCTTTTCTGGACATTGAAGCTTATATACAGATCATAGAAATAGATTAAAAACATGCTATCGAGATTTCTTTTTAGGCAAATTTTCACTTCTCAGAGATTTTATGAGGTATCTGCGTAGGTTTACACTAATGATCGGGGCTTTATAAAACCTGCTCTACCTGACAAGTTAACAAGTTTTATATAGGATCCGATGAAAATTAATTTTAACGAACTTAATTAATCTTGTTGAACCTTATTTATACGGCTAAAAATCTAGTTTAATATTTTTTTTAAAATAATATTTTAACTATATAAAAAATAATTATAATTGTAAAAATTTGATTTGGTCCGTGATCTAGTCCAAAACTCATCTTATTTAAATATTCAACACAATCACAAAGTTAATTAAAACTTCGTTTTTTAACAAAAATATCTTTTCCAAACTCTATATAATTTAAAAAAAATACCTGACAAAATAAAACTTTACCTCCTACTTTGATCGGCTTATAGGAAGTTTTAGATAAGTTTCCTTCGGAGTAGAAATTTGAAATTGAAAAAAGGACTAAATTATAAATACAAATAAAACTAAGGATTGATTAATAACTTTGGTTAAACTATAAGAACTACATTACAGTTCACTCTAAACTTATCTTAACCCCCACACTCCCCGCTTCTACTACATAAACCCTCCCTCATCTCTATCGAAAACACCATGGATCCCTACCCTTCTTCTTCCATAGCCAAAAAGACCTGGGAACTCGAAAACAACATAATACCTATCGACACAGCAACCCCGACAACAACAGACACTTCTTCTTCTTCTTCTTCATCGGACGCGATTTTTTACTTCGATGAAGCAGCACAAGCGAAGTTCCAGAAAGAAAAACCGTGGTCTAATGATCCGAATTATTTTAGAAGAGTGAAGATATCTGCACTTGCGTTGTTGAAGATGGTTGTACATGCTCGATCAGGTGGGACTATTGAAGTTATGGGATTAATGCAAGGGAAAACTGATGGGGATTCTATAATTGTTATGGATGCCTTTGCTCTTCCTGTTGAAGGGACTGAGACGAGAGTTAATGCTCAAGCTGATGCTTATGAGTATATGGTTGATTATTCTCAGACTAATAAACAGGTTTGTTTTTTATGTGATTGCTTTTGGGGGGTTTTTAATTAGAAAGTTCATTGCCTTTTGGGGTTATTAGGGTTTTGGATTCCTTTGTTATCTCTTTCTCTTTCAAAAAGAGGAAAAACATTTTGGGTTTTTTGAGTAATTAGGGTTTTGGGGGTTTGTATTGCTGTGGTGGTTGTGTGTGTGGAGAATGGTTGCATTGTTGGGATTTTGTGATTTGTTAAAAAGAGTAGAACCCTAAATTTGCAATTTGAGTTAGAAAAGTAAGTGTTTTGAACCCTAATCCGGAGCTTAAATGAACCGAGGATTAGTCCCAAGATATAAACTTTCTTACTTTATATATTATTTAGAGGTTTTTTGGGGTTTAGGGATTTGTTTTGTTGTGGTTTTTTACGATTAGAGAACGCTTGCATTGGTGAAATTTTGTGATTTTGAGTAAAATATAGACCCTGGGTTTTCAACTGTAGCGAATAGTTGCGTTGTTGCAATTCTGTAATTTGTTAGACACTTTTTGTCTTTGGAACTTGTGTTTTAAAAGAAATTTAAAAAAATTTGAAATTTTTTTATGTTTTTAAATTAATATTTTTTTGTGTGTGTTCAAATCATTTTAATATATTGATATTAAAATTGATTTTAAAAAAATAAAAAATTATTATTTTGATGTATTTTCAAATAAAAAACAGAAAAACAATCATAACCAACCACACTCCCAAACACTTATTTAAACCTTGAATTTATAGTTTGAATTAGAAAAAAAAGTTTCTTAAACCCTGATTCAGAGCTTAATTGAACTAATAATTTGTTCCCAAAATATATAACTTTCTACTTTTTATATGTTTGAAATAGCAAATTTCTAGCTTTATGTCTCGTAAGTGTGTGGAACTCCTAATTTATACTTGCCAAGCAAACTAGCTGAAAGGAATTCCGTGAAGACTCCATTTAGAAATAGTTGGTAGCCCCAATCTGATTGTTAGACACATTCTGTACACACACATTGTGGCTTTATGTATGAAACCTTAATGTCTGATAATTGCTGGTTTTATTTTAAGCGATGTTCAAGTAGTCCTAGGAGTTTGTCTTTTGCATCTTTTTGTTGCAAGGGAACACTAGACATGAATAGTTTTTCTGTTATGCTTGAATCACCTTTAATTTGATCTATGTTGTAACTTGACTACTTGTTCTTATTTTTTAAGAGTAGGATTTAAATCCTGAACAGTAGCACACAAGGTTCCACATTCTGTATTGACACATAAACTGACTCCTTAAAATATTTCTTAAAGAGTGGATGGAAGCATTATTTATAATTTGTAATTCGTAATTCATTTATTTCCATGTCTCCCTATTTATTAAGGCTCTTTCCCCCCTTTTCTGACAAAAAGAAGAAGTGGTGTTTATGCAGGCTGGACGTTTGGAGAATGTAATTGGGTGGTATCATTCACATCCTGGCTATGGATGCTGGCTTTCGGGTATTGATGTTTCAACCCAAATGCTTAACCAGCAATTTCAGGAGCCGTTTTTGGCAGTTGTTATTGATCCAACAAGAACTGTCTCAGCTGGGAAAGTAGAGATTGGGGCATTCAGGACATATCCAGAAGGATACAAACCTCCAGATGATCCTGTTTCTGAATATCAAACTATTCCTCTTAATAAGATCGAAGACTTTGGAGTCCATTGCAAACAGGTTATTATATTAACCTAGACTGCTTGCCCCTGAGGTTTCATAGTATTCCATTGTTGACTAATGCTACTTTGTTTTGCAGTATTATTCTTTGGACATCACATATTTCAAGTCTTCTCTTGATTGTCACCTCTTGGATCTTTTGTGGAACAAATACTGGGTGAATACGCTTTCATCTTCACCTCTCTTGGGTAATGGAGACTATGTTGCAGGACAAATTTCTGATTTAGGTAATTTCTAAATTTTTGGTTTATTTTTCTTTTATGCGATTTTCTTCCAGTTTGGATTCACGGTTAAAATTAAGTGTAGCTGTAAATAGTTGAAAGACCAGGGTACTTAAGGTCTATGAGTATCAGTAGCTTATTTATGAGATGAAAAGGCTAGGGTTTTTTTTTTTTTTTTTTCTGTCTATCAAGATGCAATAATCATCCATTTGTCATGCAGCTGAGAAGCTGGAGCATGCAGAGAATCAATTGGCACATTCTCGATTGGGACCATTAATGACTCCTCAAAGAAAGAAAGATGTGAGTATCGTTTCCATCAGTAGAGTTATATATCTATGTTAATTCAGAATTATAACTGTTAACTCTGCTGATCTAAGCTCTTTTGCACCAAAAATTAACGTCTCTGTCAACCACAGAACTGTTCCTCTTTACTATTGTGCATTATATTTGTTACTTCATTGCTGTATGGCATGCAATACTAAAGAATAGTCTTTTTTCTGATGGGACATCTAAAGACTATTTCCCCATTATCTCTATAAGAGGAACAGGGCTTCCTCTGTGTATTCTGCTAAATGTTTGGTCTTTTGCATAGATATATGTGAAAAGTGACATAATGGGTGCCTAAAAATGTGCAATTGATGCATTTAACTGATAGGTTTGCTTTAGTTTTCCTGCACTTATGAAACTGATGCAAACATTGTTAACAAAAGGCATTCATCGAACTGCTAAATGTGTTGACCATCGTTGCATCATGTAAATGTTTTGGACCTGCTTTAAACTGTACCTTTGTGGGTATCACATGTTCTTTTGGTCACATAACTTTTTTATTTTCGTTTCTGTCCTGGGAAAATGTTTGGTCCTTAATATCAGGGCATTAGCCTGCATCAGTCATGGTGATATCCTATGGTGTGGAGAAGTGCCTCTGTAACATGTCATGTACCTGAAAATTTTGCATGAAATTCCACACACAAGGAAACATTATGAAAATATATTTGGCCTGAGATGCTGTCCAACTCTTCTTGTTGGAATTATTTGTTCGGGCAAAGGCAGTGTACAGATACTGATTTTATGTTGTATGGGCTAGAACTAGAAGATAATTCTTTTCTCAGATTTTGTCTTCAATTTTCATCTTAGGACCCTATTTTCTTAATAGGTGCTGGCTATGTCCCATGCATGCTTACATTTTTTTTCTACTTATGCATTTCCTTTTGTTCCATTCAGTACTTTTGCATCCTACACATCTATTCTTTTGTTATATAATTTATGGTCTGTAGTCTCTTTGGTGGTAGTTTTATTTGGGATTTTTAAATTTGCAGGAAGAATCTCAACTTGCTAAAATTACTCGTGATAGTGCTAAGATAACTGTGGAGCAAGTTCATGGCCTAATGTCGCAGGTAACTGGCCAATCCAATTTTTAGATGCCTTCCTAACTTTGAAAAGTTTTATTATTTAGGAGAATTTCATTTTTCGTTCTTGCCTTTTTATGACTAGGTTATCAAGGACATCTTGTTCAACTCCGTTCATCAATCAAACAGATCTCAGACGGAGCCATCTGGCCCTGAACCAATGGTTGAAACCTGATTGATGTTGATTTCCTCCTTGGTGCAGCAACTGATGGATGTTCCTTTTTTCTGCAGAGCAGGTTAAAATTGAAAATTGACGGTGAAATTGGAATTTTTTCCTTCAACTTTAGAGGCAGATGTAAATCGTATCAGCTTCCTTCATTGTTTTATTCGGAATTTAAGCTTTTGTTTGTTTTGGCAATTTACATGTCTTCAACTCAGTGACAAGGTAATTTAAATATAGGAACCATTAACAATTCTTGATTCTCATGCAATTTATACACCAATTTTTTTTTCCCTGAAAACAAACCTTAGCCATTCCTTCCCATCAAATCCGGATTTTTCAGAAATATATGTTTGAATGTTGCAAGTGTTGCAAGTAATCAAGTCTTTGAGCAGAAACAGGCAGGGAGGACTTTTTAACCTTTGACTTGATGAGAGCGTGGGTTGTATCTACCATTCTAATAAAGCCCCTTGCGTGTTGAATCATTTGCTTAAAGTGACCTTTTTTGCTTTGAAAAATAGCTGCTTGAGATCTCAGATTACCTCTTATGAAGGCAGGTTAAATTGGCATTGCGTTAAGCATTTGGATTCTTGTTCCGTTTTTTTTTTTTTTAATCTTGTACTGTCCGAATTGAAAACGCATAGCTCAGTTTTATAACCTTGAGCCGTGTTGGAAGTCAAGAAAAGGTTGCAAGGAAGAAGGATATAATGTATCTTGAAGATCCAACAAGAGGGATTGAGTGGCTGAAAGAATTACAAAGTAGTATATTAATAGCAAGAACAGCCTGCTATCTTTGACTGGCTTGAGCCCTACTATGCAACTCAAGAAATAATTTCTAGCCCTTCATTTTATGGGATCACTGTCTTGTCTGCAGAGTCAACTACAGCTGCATATGGCCAACAGAGGAGGAAGGGAACACAAGATATGTGAAGGACACCATAATTGTTGCACAGAATATGTGGAACCAGTATTATGCAATGCAACACTTGAACCACCAAAAAAATACAAAAGGAAAATTAAATGCGGAGAAAGGATATGTATCAACAAGAAGAGTTGAAGAAATGGATGGTTGGAAAAGCAATGGAAAAGTGAAGGAAAATGAATGGATCATATGGAAGAACAGTGACAGCATCCAAATCCAATTAATAGACTCATAGGGAAAAACATGGGGAGCCCTTTGTCTTCCTATGCAAGTGCTATTCACATGCAAGGCAAGCAAGCACTTTGTTAGTTTCATTTCCTCTTATTGGTTTTTTTGTGATTGTAATCATTTGGTTTTTGGATGCTAAAGTGTAAGGCAGACCCCAAGGGTCCTTCCTCATCACCATCACCATCCACTAGAGAAGGAAATGGCCAAGAACAAAAAACTATACCAAATCTTCCACCTTTTATCCTTAGTGGGTCTTCTATGGACACTCTTAGAAATCATACCTTCCATGACTTCCCCCCCTCCCTCTCTCTCTCACGCACACACACCATTCTTTTTTTAGTTTAGATTCTCATAAGATAATGAAAAGAGATATCTTCACAAGGAACGGTCCTCTTCGCAGGGTTTGGTTTGGGTGTTAAATATATATATATAGCTATGAAGTAATGCTTGTGACAATGTCACATGCAAGTAGCTCCACACCACTACTAGTTAACCCTCCTTTTTTGCAAGTCGTTTTGTTCTTCACTTGTCTTCTTGTGATGGATGATGCACTTTTTTGTAGCTTTGAATGCATGAGAGAAAGAAAGAAAATCATGCGAGGGCATGCGTTTCTAGAGTCTATGTTTTGAGACAGAAGAGACGGGATAATAGAGACATATCCCTTTATCATTTTTATTTTAAAAATGTAGAAATTCACTTTAAAATTGTGATTTATTTTATAATTTTATCCTCACCTGATCTCCAATCAAACACCTGTCTATCTCTTTTGTATTTGAGCGTTAGTCTTGTAACTATACTCTTTTGAGATAAAAGAGATTGAGATAATGGAGATCTTCGTCTTTTCTATTTTGAAGGTAAAAAAATCCACTTCAAAATTATGATTTATTTTATGTTTCCATCTTCATCTCTCTAACTAAACACGTTTCTATCTTTTCTGTATTTATCTTTTCTATCATGACACACAAACCAAACGCAACCTAATCTCTCTCTCGCTTTTTTGCTGTCTCGTGTACATTCATGTGATTTCATCGGCCAGATTTTATGGAGAAAAAGGTTACTTGCTTGATTGTCATACATGGTCCATTCCCGTGAGTGATCAAGCTTTTTCATGTCATGAAGTGAGATGATCCCTTCACGGTTTGAGAATAATCTTAACTAACAATTAATTTCTTATAGGCCATCCAAGTTGATTCACAGATAAGATTTGTAATTTGCAACAAGCAATGGAAGTCTTTCATGCCCAATACATGAATCTCAGTACTTAGAATCTGGAAGCTGTCTGTTGATTGTAAGAGCTGTCTGAATTCGAAACCTCAAGGCAAGAAACAAAAAAAAACATCCACAGAGACTTGATAAACTGGGTTACATCATTTTCCTTAACCAAAATCTGGAATTAGACGAGGCCCTTCTGGAAATTATAAAAGGTTAATGTTCTTACAATTTGGTATTTTATCAAAGATTTATCTTCTCAGTTCTATCAATTGCTGTTTCTCTTTTAGAAAATTAGGAACAATACGTAAACTAAAATTGCTGTTTCTTTTTTAGAAAGCAAACAGGAAATTGTTGATATCCAACGTATGCAACATGAAATTTATTTGGGACTCTGTATTTCACCCTGTTCCTGCCCTAATTTGAGGTCTGACATAAATAGATACATGGGTCCTAACTCCATACCTGTAATAAAGTATGGTAATCAAGTAAGAACAGCACTAAAGCCAACCTTTGTGTCTACTCTTTTATAATATATATGTATATTTTTTCTTCGCCGGTGAAGGAGATTTTAGAAAGGGTGGGAGGTGATCTGTGCTTTAGCCACTTTAGAAAGTGGAATGTCCACTCTCCCATCAATTCCAAATTTTGAAACATAGGATTTCAATGTTTCTAAAATGTAGTAGGGCCATTCTTAATATGGGTGAAAATACTGTTATTAAATCTAGTATGGTCAAAACTCGGAGAGTCGATTCAAAACTTAACTCGGGCTATGTAAAAAAAGAAATCTAAGCTAGAGTTGACTTGATCAATTTTGAGTGACTCAGTAAATCAAAACCTGATTTAACTTTGAAAAAAATAATTAAAACAATATTTTTTTAATAGTTTTTTAAAAAAATTTCTTGAAACAATACACCCACTCAATCTAAAGACATTATCATTTGTATCAGAACAAGTTTAATAACTTTGAATAGAAAGATGGAGCACTTCATGGTTTTGTAAGGAAATATCAACAATTGGGTGGTATAGAACTATTAGCCCCTCAATAGCTAAGACAAAACCTTAATCTATAGGATGAGTCCATGATTGCATGCAAATAAAGCCTTGACGTGGGTTTGTATTATTTTTTAGTAAAATATTTAAGTATTATAAGTGTATTTTATTATAAAAAAAATAAAAATTTAATTACTCGGGTTATAGTCTCAATCAACTAAATAAGTTGGCTTTATTTAAATAATATTTTAAAAAAAGAGACAATAATGGCAAACAAAAAAATATATACATAAAAAAAGCTATTGTGATAACATGAGAAAAAAATCTCTATACAAAAACAAAAAAAAGGGTTATAGTTATGTTTGATGAATTTGTTTATTAAAATTAATTTGTAATAGAAATTAACACACATAAAACTAATTGAATAAAATAAAAGAAAAAAAATATTATGTAAGACTACATATATTAAAAATATAATAAAAAAAATAAATATTAAAGATTATATAATAAAAAAATATTATACAAAGCTATAATTTACGATAACATTTTTTTTATGGTGGTTATACTAATATGTGGATGGTAGGATGTGTTTATGGAGTATGAGAAGGCAGTTCTTATGAATTTTTATATGATCCAAATGATGGGGTGATTGATAGATGTTTTCTTTAAACTTGAGGGGTCAACCAAAATAGGTTTAGTCATCAATTGACAAAAACGGACGGAAGGAAAACATTGAAGATGGGATAAAAAATTAAAGGGCTCACTTGATATAAATTTAAATTTTTTTTTACCTCAAACGCAATTATGTTATTTTCGGCACGTTAAAAAAATAATTAAAGTGAAAAACACATGATAATCAAGTGGATTTAAATTGTAATTTATTTTTATTTTGCTCATTGAGCTTTTTCTCTCTTTAATTGCATTCATTTGAGATCAAATTAATGACCAATCGCTCCTAGTTTATTTAAAGATTACATAATTCATAAAAAAAAGAATCAAAGCGAAAAATACATGAAAATCAGGTGGCTACTTTAAACTTGAATTGAAGATTAAAAATAAGGATAAAATTGAAAACACCTATATATAATAAAAAATTGAACATGTAGAATTTTTCAACCTGTTTTTTACATAAAAAATCATAAATGTAAATAAAAAAACTTATGTATCCATCTACAAACTAACTTAATCTATATAAAAAATATATAAAAAAAATTACAGGTGAATCACACTAACCTCTTAGAAAACTAAACACACCTAATATAATTAAAAAATAATCAGTATTTACAAAAAGCTAGAAAAGCTAAAAACAAATCACATAGAAGGGGTATTAACATAAATAAATATATAAATAAAATTATTTAAAAATATATATAAATGAGGCCAGGTCAAGTGCAAAAAATCGCACCAAAACTCGAAATCAACCTAAAATTAAAAATTTTCATGAGCTCATATATGTTTTCTAGTCATTTTCAAGGTAAAAAAATCTAATCTTAAGCTCCTATCATATGGAACCATTTGATATAAAAATCGAATGTTTTGGTGGTCAAAATCATCGCCGACAACAACTTTCTTTCTCTAAACCGGAATTAGGTCATCTCTTCTCTCTCCTCCACAAAAAAAACTAAAAATAAAAAAAATAAAGTTTGGTATCAAAATTTATTTTTTAAAAATTATAGAAACTGGTCACCTAATAGCTAAAAAAAATGGGGGAGAAAAATAAACTTTTTAAAAAATCTCAAAGTCACCACCTATGTTACTCATGTTTTTCAGTTATGTCTTATCTCTTTCAATTCAACAATTCCTTCAAAAAACAAATGCAATTAGGTTTAAATCTGATCTCAAAATAACCTAATTATACAAAAAAAAATCGAGAACCAAAATAAATATTAAAAAATACATAGTGAATTAGTTTTTGATAAATGAAAATTAAAAAATACACTATGAGTCTATGACAATTCATCTATGTTACTCTTGTTTTTTAGTTCACTATTTTTTTTTTATTCAGCAATTCCTTCTTAGAAAATGCAATTGATTTTAAATCTGAGTTCAAAATGATCCAATTATATAAAAAAAATTAAAATTCGAGGATCAAAATAAAAATTAAAAAATACACTATTACAATCCATGGTGAATTATAAGAGGGTCATCAGTAAAAAATTGCTACAATATTTAATCCACAAGCTTTAGATTTTGATAATGTTCATGGCTTCCAAAAACCCTATGGTATGATAGCTCCCAGGAATCTTTTTGGTGATGTACATTGAAAGAACAATACTAAAAGCATTGGTGCCAAAGAGACTGGAGGGGAGGTTTCAGGCCACTCGTCTTCGGCATAATTGCAACGGCATCTTTCCTTCTTTCTTCTACTTGCCTCCATTAGTCTATGTCTGCCCACTTTAAGCTTCCATCTCTTACTTGTTCAAATGGTCAAAAGAGTCTTTTCAAAAACTCAAAAGTAGTAGCTATGGTGGTCCATAATCGAGAACCAAAATCATGGACCATAACCTTCTCTTGTACATTGAAAGCAGTACTCTCCATTTAGGGTGATTCTTGTTACTTGGGGAATATAATCCCCTTGTAATGTCCTACTTGAATGCTCAACTTCAAGATAACATGAAAAATAGTTGTTTCTCTTTTCAATTTTGACCGTTGTTGTGGATTCTAGACTAGTCCGATAGGTTAATCCTAGATATGATTCGGGTTAGATTTTATAAAAATAAAATACTCGGCATGGCATGGTCAAAACTCACAACATAGCCTACTTGATCAAAAAAATTTAGTTTTTTTTTAAATCAAAATAATATTATTTTAATTATTTTTAAAAAATAACTAGATTAAAATTCACGTAACTCGAAACTCATTCTGGAGGATGGGGTTTAGTAACTATTACAACAACCACTACTTTCCTATCCTCTTAAGAAGAGAAATTGCATTCTTGTATAGACGACACACATGGAAAAGAGTCTCCAAAACCCAAACAAGCATTCTAAGAATATAAACTTCTCAACACACCAATCATTTATAATTCCACTAAAACAAAAAAAAAAAAACAACAGAGAATAGCCAGCAAGAACAGAAAATCAAACACCTCCTCTTCTACTGCTTTTTATTTGTTTATTCTTTGTAGTTCCGTCATCAGGCATGATGGGTAGTCGATAAAAGCCCCCAATAAAACAAGGACTAGAGGTAGTAATTCTCCAGCCCTTTCGTAAGGGTCAAGGAAATGAGACACGTTAGTCAAATCTACAGCACTGCTGCACATGCCAAGGATTAAAAAATATGCGTGTGATCATATTCTTATTCTTAATAATAATTAACTTGTTACTATATATTATATTTGTCAAACTCTTTAAGCAAGAACAAAAAAAGGAGTACGTTTTGTACGGGCCCCTTTTTGACTGTATAATTATCAATAATCAAGGAGGGCATGTGTGTGATCGTGACAAGGCCTTAACCTAACCTTAGTTATATGCCTTGCAATGACCGCAGCAATATATAAAGCTTTGGAAGGACTAGCAAAGTTTGAGTGGAAAAGCCAGAAGATAATCAAGAACAAGAAGATGTGGTGATTGATTGATGCTTGCTTTCCCTTTTAAATTATCCATTCTGTTTCAAGTTTTTCTAGATGCTCGTTATTGGACCAAAGCTATATATAAAAAAATAGTGCTATTTCAATGTTTTTTTTTTTTAAAAAAAAAGAGAGGTTAAAACTAAATAAACATAAAAATGAGCAAGTAAAGTATTGCAATGAATAGATAATATAAACTTCAAAATTTATTATAGTTATCTACCGGGGGGGGGATTAAAGTTAATTTTTATGAAATTTAATTAATAATAAATAGCAATAAATATTAAAGAGTACTGGTAATTATTAATATGATTACACAAGCTCATTAATTAATTAAAATATATCCTATATGCAATATTAATGATGATATGCATATATAGAGATGGGAAACAAATTGAACTAATTAATTGATAAGGGTATTGATATGGATATTCTTATTCTTCATATCCTGTACGTAGAAATGGGAGGGTTTATGGTACTGCCTTTGTGGGTAAGGTATATATTAAAGATTAAATATGCCTTAAATTGGATCTTAATTAATGTTTGTGTACATCTTTGCCTTCTGTTCTAAGTTTTTAATATCAAATTGATGTTTGAAATCCGTAAAATCTATAGCAATGTGGAAGTGAATTATGTGGTGTAGGAATGTTGACCCCATCGGTCCTTCAATTTCCATTGCTTTTTGCGTGCGTTTATAGCATGGAGTCTTTTTACCTTACACGAGAAACTTAAATCCGACAAAAGCATCATTTGTTCGCTCGTGTGAACACATATTAGCTTCAACTCTTCACATGCATTTACATTGTGTTTGGTTAGTGTACGAGAATATAATAAATAAATATAAAAGGGATAAAAATATATTTAATTAATTAAAAGAATAAGAATAGAAACAAAAACATAAAATAAACTGTTTTTTTTTAATTTCAATGAATAATTAAACAAGTATTGACTAATTGAGGTCCTATCATTTTTCTGAAAACAATTAGTGTGGATTTTTGCAGCCAAAAACCCAACTTGGATTTTAATGCTTAATGCGACCCTGAGAGTAGTCCTAAGAAAAATCATCAACTGCCCCTTGAATTCAGATCACGAAACCTTCACGCCAATGCCTAGTGGACCACTTGCTACAGGGCCAATAAATACAAGTCAAAAAACAAACAAAACGCAGAGAGAGAAGGGGGCGTGCCATGATTTTTCCTAGTTTAATGTCGACCGTCTTCCAGGTATGAAATGGAATCAAACGGTTTAGGTTGCTTGATTCATGAAGATCAAGGATGATGTATAAGCCGATCTTGCCCACACTGTTTTGTGATTGGATGCAAGGTCAGCTCATTGGGGATGGCTTGACTTTCCAATTCCCGGGTCCGGGTCCCACCCACCCACCCACCCACTTGGCGCTCTTGATTGAAACCTCTTTCAAGTCTTAACACCGTCGAAAATTACGGGGAGAGTAAGTCCATTTCTCTACAACAAAGATCCACAATAAACATATAAATATTATAAAATCCAGACAATTCAAACCTATATATATATATATATATTTATTTATTTCGTATTGAGTGTGTATGCACGCACACTTAAAACATTTTTTATATATATAATATAATTTCACCGTTCAATATACACACATGTATCTCAAATATATAAATTATTATTTTATTTTAAATAATAAATGAATACTCTCGAAACACTACGGTTATAATATAAATATTTAAATTTTTTTATTTGTTAAACATAGATATTGTAAAAGTCCGCTGTTACAAACCCAAATCCCTGTTTGAAAGGCCGTCGAGGACAAATTTTCTCTTTCGTAATTTATTGCATATAGCAGAACATAGCATTCCGGTCCTCCTCGAGCAAATTGCAAAGGTCATGCTGATTTTTATAGTCAACCAAGAAATCCATGCCACTGCTAGTATTCTCATAGAAGATAACACATTAAACGACATTAAATACATTCTCCGAGCGATTATAGGAATATAACTCTTATATTATATTATATTATATTATATTAGTTGACATGTTCAAATAGATTTAATATTTTTTTTATATACTAATCCAAAACTTCGAATAAAAAAGATAAATCTCATTCGTCATCTATATTCACTAACATGTCATGTATAATCAAGTGCCTATTGTTGGACGGTGGATATTGGCATGACTCTCTTCCCATTGATATCTTGTAGCATCCGAGTCGTCGTTTTTGAAGAGTCGCACGCAATAATCAAGATATATTAAGTAAACATGGCCCCTTGACAAAGCCATGTAATACAGGGATTAAGTAGTTAATTTTTCAATAACTAATGCACTTTAAAATTTTTTAATTACTTTTGGAAATTGACAAGTCCGTATTGGAGCTCCTAGGAGACATTAAAAATTAGTGCATGTTAGTTTTCTATACCGTTTCTGTAACATACAAACCCTACCAACCAAAGATATGAGTTTAACTCATACTTGTTAGACTTGCACGAGTTGTATGTGTTCAATTTGAAATAAAATCTAAGTGTTAATTAATATATTTTTTTTAAAAAAATAAATCTACAGGTTTTAAATGAGTTGATTGAATGACGAATCAAATTGAGTTTTTCAGTCTGTTAAGTTGAATCAACTACCTCCTATTTATTATGAAAAACAGTTATGATTAAATAATGAATTTATTAAGTTTCGAGTTGGTCCACCAAGTTAAGCTAAGTTTAATAACCTAGTTTTAAGTTAGACTATATTTTTTATATTTTAATCCAAGATAAGTTCACGTGGATTATCCATATAGCCTAGTTGGATTCGAGTGTTTATGAGGTTGTAGGTTTTTTTTATGAAAAATAAAAAACAAATACTGGTTTTAAATTAGGGATAAAAAACTAGTCCCATACTTAAAAAATTAGATTTATTTTGATAAATTAAAATTATTTTATTTTATTGTATACCAGGTGAAGTTTATAAGTTTGATAAATTAATTTAAGTATTATTTTTCAATAAAAAATAAAAATAATACTGGTTTAAATTGGGGATACAAAAACTAGCCCCAAATTTCAAAAACCAAATTTATTTTAATTTATCAAAATACTCTTAGAATAAAATTACATCACCATCGTCTATAATTAAAGCCAGAAATCAAAATAAATTAATCTTGGAACTAAAAACCTAACTAATTAAATGAACTCAATTATTGTAAAATTCTGTTTAACAAACACCTTTTGATTAGTACCAAACAGAGAATTTTGACTCCTAACAAACACTCCCCCAGTTTTCCTGCCGAAATTCTAGCATGAAAGATCAAATTACATTTAATTAATCACTTTGAAAAGTCCCAACAACCTTTGATCCCATGAAACAAACGTACGGTGAAGATACAACATTGTACTTGAAACAAATCAAAAAGGTTTTCGGAATCCCAGAAAACAATTAAGAAATCAGCCTTATCTCTAAGATCTCTCGTTATTGATAATTGTTAGACAACTAACTATCTCGGAAAAAAATGTAAGCTCGTGGATTATCGGATGAATTATTTTTATTGCCATCACAATGAATTATTTAGTCTTGACATGGCAGGGTTTAAACTGGATTAGATGGAGTTAACAATATCATTCAAATCCTTGCCAGGTTAATAAATTATCTGATTGATTTAATTACTAGAAATCCAACGTAGATTAGGTCTCAAATCCTTAGATTTTCATATCAAACCGCCAGCCGAACCGGTTTAACAATCTTGCCAATAATAACTCTTGGTGTTGGAAACTTACGGTGGTTTCGGAGACATGAGAACACAGCCCTGGGAAATGAATTAATTAAATTAAATTAGGGTTTTCAAGGGGACAAAAGCTTGGATTTTTTAAAAAAATTGTCACTGTAAATTAAAGGAATAATACCATTTAAATAACATGTTTTTAAAATATAATATTTACTAAATATCAATATTTCTAAACACAACAAGATAATTGTCGCGTTTTATAATAACAATATTTAAATATATTGTGTTTTTAAAGTGTTAATCGATCAATTATTTCATATAAAATAATAATTTTATAAATTTTTTATTTCAAATATGTTTTATAAATAAAAATATGTTTTTTATTTAAATTATAAATTAAAAAATAAATTCCAATTAAAATTATAAAAACTTATTAATCATGCCGTCTGAGATGAATGGTAACTCAACAATCATGGCACAGACAATCACTAAGATCAAATACTTATTGATTTTACTTGGGAATTGGATTATTTTAAAATTTTATATCTTTGTTTTTAATTTTAAACTATTATTTATCTCAAGAGCATTGATATATTCAACACTAGCCAACATAATCAACAAATATAAAAAGAATGGAGTCGTGCATGATTAGACCTTAGATCAATTTTATTTTTCATGTTGAATATATAAGCTAGTTTGAGTGTCTGACTAATTCTTACTATAGTCATAATTTAAAACACTTTCCCAATAAAAAATATGTTTATAGATCTTGAAAATTTAATTTTAATTATTTAATTTAGAATAATTTCGTTATTGTTCTTGGTATTGATGTTACCTTTTATTATTTTTTAGTATCCAATTGACAATTCTAAACCTAACTTGATATTCCAACTAATATTTACAATAATTCTTGTCATCGAACAACTTTTCAAAAGGAATATTTTTTCATTTATTTTGAATAATATTCTATTAAGCGGAGATCTAAATATTAAATATTAAATCATTGAAGGGTAATTTGTTTCTTTCTCAATGAGTTACACACATAAAATTCTTTCTTGATTTTTTTGTAAATCTCGGACCAATCCATATCCTATCCGAAAGGATAAAATCATAATTTTTTTAATATTTAAAAATTTTGCTAATTAAAATATCGTATTCCAGTAGAAATCAAAATTTCATTTTATTTCCTTTCTGTCAACATTCAATTAATCGAAAATTGATAACCACCTCAATTTGAGTTGAAATATATTGGAGGAGGGCATGCCCATTGGTCATTACAAATAGAAAATGGCTGGGGGAGGGATCAACTCGGGCGGGTCAAATCTTGCCCGATAGGGAGTCCAGAATCCCTATTAAATTCCAACACCCACTCGTGTCTCAAGACCCGAGCGTGGCATCTCTCTACTGCAAATCCCACAAATCTCCCTGCCACGTAAGCCCCCCACCTCTGTATAAATTCTAGCTCAAGCTACTCCCCTACCCCTCGCCTTCTTCTTCTTCTTCTTCAGAACACTCTCAACTTTTCTCCCTCTAAATTCTCCAATCCCCCCCCCCTTTAGCTAATATTACTATGATTCTGTAGTTTTCTCTTGAATTTTGTTTATATTTCGAGGGTTTTCTCTAGCAAGGCTAAACCATGTCCAGCAAGGGCGGCATCAGTCTTGAAGAGATCAAAAATGAGTCTGTTGATCTGGTATGTACTCTTTTCTTCCTCTTCTTCACCCTTTTTTTGTTTGCATTCGTGTTTGGTTGCTGAGAAAGTGAAAGCAATGAAATCATCATGTCTACCATTATCTATCGAACTATCCCTCTCTCTCTCTCTCTCGCTATATATATATATATATATATATATATATATATGCATGTGTTTGGTTCCTGAGAAAATTATCACGCTGTTTTCTTTACGAGATTTTTCGAAAAACTATATGGAATCATTCTTCAGTTCATACTTAAATAATGATTTTTTCTTTAGTTTTTGAGTTCTCTAAAAATCGATCTTCGATCTTGTATGTTGTGATTAATTTTTTTCACCTTGAAATTATTATTTTTTTATTTACTTTGATTTTTACCTTAATTATAGACCACAATTCTAATCTCAAGTTCGATTTTTCTTTTAAAAAATTTATTATTACGTCTTCGAAAAGGCAACTAAATAAATAAAATAATTTTATTTTGAATTTTCAGTCACGTTAAGAAAAAAATATCTAATCAAGTCGAAGACTTACCTTATTTTGCAGGTCATTAATTTCGGCGATAATTTTGACTTTTATATATATCAACAAAATCAGCCAATACTTTAAATAAATAAAATATTACCATAAATAATAAACGTTGCCTTTTGGAAACTCCAAGGGTTTTTTTTACTCCATCTTCACGTGAGGTTTTTCCTTAAATGATGACGTGGATTGTCTTTTCAATTTTCTTTTATAATAATAGGGATAATTTTTATGAATTTATCATATTTTTATCTTTGAATTAAATATTTTTTTATAATAATAAGGATAATTTTGATTAATTTATCATATTTTTAACTTTGAATTAAAGCTATTTAAACCCGGATTGGTTCAGGTATTGTAGGGATAAAATAACATTGGAACAAATCCATTTATTTATTTTCTCAGATAATTTTATTTTGATAAAATAATAAAAAATTTAAGATAATGTTTTAGTGTTTATATTTGACGCAAACATAATAATTTTGTTTGTGTTTTTAGATAACAAAAAACATATTTGGCGCGTGTACTGTAGTGGTTTAAATTTGATTTAATTACCATTTAAAGAACTTTATGAATAGTGTTTATATTTGAGGCAAACATAATAATTTTAGGGTTTTTTCTGTGGTTGATTCTTTCTTTTTAACCTAATCACATGCCTTTTTTTTTAACACAAACAAAATATGTTTTTTTTTTATTATTAATAATGATCTGTATAATTTGAGCAATATGGATTTTGTACTTTACAGTTGTTGTCCCTTTTTGGTGTTAGCTTATTGAGCAGAAAGATTTTTTTTTTTTAATATAATGTTTGGACTTTTAGTGTAAGCAAGGTGGTTGAAATTTTTTAATTTTGAAGACAAAATGTTTGACCATGGTGGATTCATTGACCAACCTCAGCTCAAGCTGATATGTTATCTGCTGCACATGTTTACACACCACAGTTTTGGTTGCCAGCTTGTGAAAAATTTTGGGTTTATTATTTTATTTCCATTTTGATTTTTCACTCAAGAAATTGTTATACAAGATGTAGCTAGACAAATCTTGTTTCCAATTGGCAATCCAAGTTCCCAAATCCAAATCCAAATCCAAAAAAAAAAAATGGTTTAATTTTATTAAAGATATAAAAAAATGGACAATAGTTGGACAAACTTTTGGTATGAGATACTGTATGTACTCTTGTCAGTTAGATTTTGTGGTGGTATGATGTTGTCAGGACTAATAACGTTGTAGTAAACTACTGTAAGAAGGTATATGGTGTGTCATTTTGAGTTGGGTTCATGATAATCATGGAAAGATTTTCTTGTTTCTTAGTAGTTAATGTTGTTTTCTTTGCAGGAGAGGATTCCCATGGAGGAAGTGTTTGAGCAGCTGAAATGCACAAGAGAAGGTCTGTCGGCAGACGAAGGAGCCAGCAGGCTTCAAGTGTTTGGACCAAACAAACTAGAAGAGAAAAAGGTCAGTTTTTGTAACCTTTTACTCATTATTGAACAAAAAAATGGAAGAACATATTAATAAGAGTGTTAGCTATTTGATTCTACTGAGTTTTCTGCTAAATTTGAGGTTTGGTGTTTGATGAGCAGGAGAGCAAGATTCTCAAGTTTCTGGGATTTATGTGGAATCCATTGTCATGGGTCATGGAAGCTGCTGCATTGATGGCCATAGCCTTGGCTAATGGTGATGGAAGACCTCCAGATTGGCAGGATTTTGTTGGGATTGTTGTGTTGTTGGTGATTAACTCCACTATTAGTTTCATAGAGGAAAACAATGCTGGTAATGCAGCAGCAGCCCTCATGGCTGGTCTTGCTCCTAAGACTAAGGTGATGACTGAACTTCACAAGTTCTTGCTCTATACTTTAGTTCTTGCAAGTACTGCAAGATTATTTAATCATTTATGTTGAAAAAAATTCAGGTTCTGAGAGATGGCCGATGGAGCGAGCAAGATGCTTCAATCTTGGTTCCAGGAGATATTATCAGCATTAAATTGGGAGACATCGTTCCAGCTGATGCTCGTCTTCTCGAGGGTGATCCTTTAAAGATTGATCAATCTGCCCTTACTGGGGAGTCACTTCCTGTCACCAAGAACCCTTCTGATGAAGTGTTTTCTGGCTCAACATGTAAACAAGGTGAAATTGAAGCAGTTGTGATTGCCACTGGTGTGCACACCTTTTTCGGTAAGGCTGCCCATCTTGTGGACAGCACCAATCAAGTTGGACATTTCCAGAAAGTTCTTACTGCCATTGGTAATTTCTGTATTTGCTCAATTGCTGTTGGAATAATCGCCGAGCTTATAGTGATGTACCCTATACAACATCGCAAGTACAGAGATGGAATTGACAACTTGCTGGTTCTCTTGATTGGAGGAATTCCTATTGCTATGCCTACTGTTTTATCTGTCACCATGGCTATTGGTTCCCACAGACTTTCTCAACAGGGTGCTATTACCAAGAGAATGACTGCCATCGAGGAAATGGCAGGAATGGATGTTCTTTGCAGTGACAAAACTGGGACTCTAACTCTGAACAAGCTTACTGTTGATACGAGCTTGATTGAAGTGTTTGCAAAGGGTGTGGAGAAGGAGCATGTTATGCTTCTTGCAGCAAGAGCTTCAAGGACTGAAAATCAGGATGCTATTGATGCTGCGATTGTAGGGATGCTTGCAGACCCGAAGGAGGTATAGCCATTTCAATGCAGTTTTCTCCGAGTTCTCTATATCTGAGGTTGCACAAAAAAACAGGACTTAACAGTTATAATTTTCATTGTTTGGCAGGCACGAGCTGGGATCAGAGAGGTTCATTTCCTTCCATTCAACCCTGTGGACAAGAGGACTGCTCTGACCTACATTGATTCTGATGGAAACTGGCACCGGGCTAGCAAGGGTGCCCCCGAGCAGGTAAGATGCTTTTCCTTTTACCAATTCAGGGATCAGCATTCAGAGTGATAACCACCTGCTCATTCCCTATTTTATGTTTCTACGCAGATATTAACTCTGTGCAATTGCAAGGAAGATGTTAAGAAGAAGGTTCATTCTGTGATTGACAAGTTTGCTGAACGTGGACTTAGATCTTTAGGTGTTGCAAAACAGGTCTGCAATTTAGTGTTTATCTACATCTTGTCACTGTGCTATTCAAATAAACCCGATCTTATTGTTTCTTTCATTTAATGAAATGTATGCAGGAAGTACCTGAGAAATCAAAAGATGCTGCAGGTGCACCATGGCAGCTAGTTGGTTTGTTGCCTTTGTTTGATCCTCCCAGGCATGACAGTGCTGAAACCATCAGAAGAGCTCTCCACCTTGGTGTTAATGTTAAGATGATTACTGGTAAATTTTGTTTCAATCTCCCTTGGAAATTTGCTCTGATGCGATTTCTTAGATTTTGTTTGTTGTTTCCTCGATGTCCAGGGGATCAGCTTGCAATTGGCAAGGAAACTGGCAGGAGGCTTGGAATGGGAACAAACATGTATCCCTCTTCTGCATTGCTCGGCCAAGACAAAGATGCTTCTATTGCGGCTCTCCCTGTGGATGAGTTGATTGAAAAGGCCGATGGATTTGCTGGAGTTTTTCCAGGTGACTTCAGCTGCCTTATTATCAATGTTTCTCTCTCTCTCTCTCTCTCAAAGATTGTGCATTTTCAGCCCCCTCTCCCCACACCAATTTTAGCATTGTTTTTTTACCGACTTTCATTTTTTTATTGATGATTATTTTTTAGGATTTTGATTACTTTTTATCATGTTTCTTAGTCTTAACACTTTTTTTATATATATTTTTTACAGAACACAAATATGAAATTGTGAAGAGGCTACAGGAGAGGAAGCACATCTGTGGAATGACAGGAGATGGTGTTAATGATGCCCCTGCTCTGAAGAAGGCAGATATTGGAATTGCTGTTGCTGATGCAACTGATGCTGCCAGAGGTGCTTCTGACATTGTCCTCACTGAACCAGGACTTAGTGTTATTATAAGTGCAGTGCTGACCAGCAGGGCTATATTCCAAAGGATGAAGAATTACACTGTTAGTTACATTTTCTGCTTGTTTTATTTCTGTGTTCAAAGGAGTAGAATTTGTGAGAGTCTAACTATCTCTGATCTGGTTGTTCTCTTTGGCAGATATATGCAGTTTCAATTACCATTCGTATTGTCGTAAGTACCAAATTACATGTGTAGTTATCCAACTATTATCAATCCGAGACACTGATTCAAATTCTTGCTCTATTTCTTCTCAAAATGGCAGTTTGGCTTCATGTTTATTGCCCTGATATGGAAGTTTGACTTCGCTCCATTCATGGTTTTGATTATTGCTATTCTAAATGATGGTGAGATCTTGAGTTTACTCTTCTGTATATTTGCATCATTCTCTTAACGCAAGTTATTATTTAACTGAATTGTCTTGAGAACAATTCTGACTTTGTTTATCATCAAACGTCTAGGAACGATCATGACAATATCAAAGGATCGAGTGAAGCCATCCCCACAGCCCGATAGTTGGAAACTTAAAGAGATATTTAGTACTGGCATTGTGCTTGGAGGTTACATGGCACTGATGACAGTATTATTCTTCTGGATTATGAAAGACACCGACTTCTTTTCAGTAAGAATACTCCTCAATCTCACTATCGGTTTGTGGTTTCGTTTATTCAGGTTTTTATGTATTTATACATTTTCGGTTATGCAGGATAAGTTTGGTGTCAGGTCACTGAGAAATAACGATAAGGAAATGATGGCAGCCTTGTATTTACAAGTGAGTATCGTGAGCCAGGCACTTATTTTTGTCACAAGATCTCGCAGCTGGTCTTTTGTTGAACGTCCTGGATTCCTTCTCCTTGGTGCATTTGTAGCTGCTCAGCTGGTAAGGATTTATTCTATCGGCTTTATCACTATTTGTTAAACAACCATCCCTACCAGGCTTACTTTGTTATGGCTGCTTCATGTTTTCTAAAGCATGGTAACGTGCTTTATTAACCTTCTGCCAATGATAATCTTGGGATCCTCATGCTGGATGTCAAATATTTTGCTTATATTCTGAAAATGAATCAGATCAGATTATTAGCAAAACCTAACCCATCGCCTTGAACCATTCTTGAATGACAGGTCGCAACATTGATAGCGGTCTATGCAAATTGGGGTTTTGCACGTATTGAGGGGTGTGGCTGGGGATGGGCTGGAGTAATCTGGCTATTTAGCGTGGTGACATATGTGCCGCTTGATATCCTCAAATTCGCAATCCGCTACATTTTGAGTGGGAAGGCTTGGGATAATCTCTTGGAGAACAAGGTATATTTTTTCATAACAAAATCCCGAGTCTGAGTCTGTTTCTCTGCCTCGGTGTCCTTCTTATTTGCTCATTCGCTATCGTCTTGTAACAGACTGCCTTTACTACAAAGAAAGACTACGGCAAAGAAGAGAGAGAAGCTCAGTGGGCCACAGCACAGAGGACCCTCCATGGCCTTCAACCTCCTGAGACCTCCCACAATATGTTTTCTGAAAAGAATAGTTACAGGGAGCTTTCTGAGATCGCCGAGCAAGCCAAGCGGAGGGCTGAGATGGCAAGGTAAGCAAGCCGTATTCGTTATGTTTCATATTCAATGAATGGGGGAACGAAAAAGCTCTTGTTTTTCTACGATCTTTATACTCATGAAGGATGGTTTTTACAGGCTGAGGGAGCTAAACACCCTCAAGGGGCATGTTGAATCAGTGGTGAAGCTGAAGGGACTGGACATTGATACAATTCAACAACACTACACAGTTTAAAGAGTTACAAGTCTTGATGAGAACAAATTCTTCGGAGAAAAGCCGAGCTGAAGTTAGGTATATGATGACGAAGAAGGCTGGAAGCGAAAATCATTTAAATTAGACTAGAATGACACTCCTCTTGCCATAACTTAAGGGTACCTTTTTGTTGTTTGTTATCTACCTTCAAACCCAGAGGGGATTATTTCTCCTTCAGGAGCTAAATATAATCAGCCACACATTTTCTCCGCTGTACCATTTTTCTATCGTCTTTAATTTTACATTGTCTGCATCAGTCTTATGTTGCTGATAGAGTGATGCAATTATATGCTTTAAAATTGTATCAAATGCCCCCTACTGTTTCCATAGAAACATGAGAGAAGCCTTCTGTCATGAGCAAGCTATCTTAGGTAGGGCGTTCTGTAAGCAATTAAGAAATCACAAAACCAGTCCTGAGACAGGTAAATGGACTTTCCTAGGGCTTAACTACAGGGTTTGTAGAAAGGAAAACAATTCTAGCTCTTCGACGTCTTTCAACAAGGGCCCAAATTAGCAACGTAGATGGGAATGTGTTTAATACACTTGATATCTAACGTAAAACACAGAATTACTTGAGAAGTTGAGAGAAGCTGTAATTCGATATTCATCGAGGAAAGACAATCACGACTTCAGTTTACGCCGGGGCATGTCACCCATGTCATGACATGAATCCCCTGAAGTTGCATCTGATTAGTATCCCATAACAAAAAGATAAAAACGTACATTTTTTATTCCAGACATAAAACAAGAAAGACAGAGGAGCATGCTCTTTTTATCGTATCTGTTTATGTCTCTTCTATTTCAAGAAAAATTGTGTCTCAAAGCACAACCAAGAACAAATTGATGTGCATTGGTTGCTTTATTTCTTACTTGAAGTGTTCGTGCCTCATGAATATAATAGTAGCAGAAGGATATAGTCAATGCATGGGTGAAATTTCATTTAAGACATTCGAAAAATGATATCGTATTTGATATTCCTGTACATAGGATGACACCACGTTTTCTTCGAATTTTTTCATCAGGAGGAGGGGGAAAGAAAACTTCCAGTTTTAGCTAGTACTAATCATCTCTAAGCAACACTTTAAAGAGTTTACTCCGGCACTATTATGATATAGTTGTACAGATCAGAAGTTTTCCGCCAAAAAACTGAAGCCCCTACTGGGATTCCTGTCCTCAGATCTTCACTGAACAACTTCTGGCAGCCTCAACACGATCTCTGCATATGGAATCAGGCAAATAGAAAAGAAACAGGAGAGAGTGAAGAGCAGTAATAAAGTATGGAACAGGAAAGCATGAAAGGCACAGAAGTTTCTTCAAATGCAACACGGATCGAAAACAATCTAACACCTGTAGGCAGAAAATGCATCAAAGGGGAACCCGGAGAAAACTAAGTGGAAAAGGATTAGGTAAACATCTAAACCAGCATCAGCTAGACTAACACTTCCAGCTTATCTCACAAAATACCTTGTTTATCCTCTAAAAACATCTATAACAATGTGTTTCCATTTACAAGCAGGTGATGGAATGATCCAATGAAAAACTGATGGAAGTAATTAGGAAAATATGAATTATCAACTTTCAGAGCAAGCAAGTCAACCTCACTTGTTTCCCCAGAAATCATGCAAATAACAATATAAACTATAAATGAAAGGTATCTTTTGCTTGCTTGACTTGCTTGCATGATACCCAGCTGGCCAGCTGGCAGGAATTCTCCTTTAGGAGCTAAATCGGAGAGCTAAATATAATCTGATGTTGCCTCTTGTTTTACAGAAAAAGCATCCTCTGCGTAAGATAGGCGAGTTGGACTAGGGTGAGTTCCCAGCACTTCGCTTTTTCTTGAACTGATCAACTGGCCATGCAATGATTCTGACTCCAGTTGGAAGCATAGACAGAGACGACGCCTGCGTATCTAAGACTGACTATTGCCTTGCTGCAACAAGAAAAGGCATAGAAAAACATCAGAATAGGTGGAAACATATCCAGTATGTGTGCGGTACAAGATTCATCATTGACGCCATAGAAACTGAAAAAAGCAATCATGCAATGATTTTGCTACAATTCCCTTTTAGCAACAAAATATTTGCAAAATATCTACAAAGTTAGTGAAGTTAAAGTTCCATTTAAATAAACCTCCACACAATAATTTAAAAGAAAAAACCATTTTTTTCAAACAAATCACTCACAAATAAACTGTTAATTACTGCATTATTAATTAGTTATTTAATTTAATTAATGGGATTGAATCACTTCAAATTAGGAGTAAAGGGTTGATTTTATTCAATTTAAATTAGAGGATTTTATTTCATATAGATTAACAGTTTTAATAATATGGAAAGTCTTAATGTGTTTAACTGGTAGTGAATCTCCTGTTGTCGTTGTTCTTTCTGGGAGTATGGAACCTGGTTTCAAACGAGTTAAGAATCCCATGTTTTGTTTTTGTTCTTTTTTGGTTTAGATATGAATATGAACGTAGACAAGATGTGGTTTTTATGATGTTGTCTTGACTTGCAGCAGGGTGACATTCTGTTCTTGCATATGAGCAAGGCCCCCGTTCGAATTGGAGAGATTGTTGTGTACAATGTAGAAGTATGTTCTCTCTATCTCTAATTTGTTTTTGTTGTTACGGTGACTGTTGAGATTTATTGATCTTATATTTGATATTTTTTATTAGTCAATGTTTCTAGTATTTACTACATCTTTTTGTTGAATTTTTGCGTATAGAAAATAATGGAGAAAACATTAGGGTAGCATTTGGTATCTTATCGGAATAAAAGAGACAGAGACTTTACATGTTTCCATGCACTTTTGTTTTGAACACATCAATTTTATGTTCGTGTCTTCATCTCTTCAACCAAGCACGTTCTTGTCTCTTCTTTTTCTGTCCATTCTGTTTTGTAACAACTAAACGCAAACAGGTGTTATTTCTTCATCGGTTACATAAAGGTGGGACCTACCATTTTACTGTTATGGGTCCCACTTTTATGCGAGTGGAGCAGTAGTGCCACCGGAGAACTAAAAAGTGGTAATGCGGGTGTTTTGATGAATCTTGTTTGAACCCATTTTAGCTGTCTAAACCTCAACTCTAGGAACTTTAGTGGGAATTTGATATAAGCAGAGGTGCGTGAGTTAATTTAAGGCGATTCAGCTTTGTATTTACCTTAACATATAGATGCCATTCCTGTGAATTTAGCTAACATGGACATTGTTAGGCACAAAGTTGTTCTCTTTTGCTTTGATTGTATCCCAAATTTATTTCTTTCTTCTTGCTGTCTTACATGTATTTACCATTATATTCTTCTTTTTACCCTGTGACTAACATATCTTCCATGCATTGCTTAGGGACGCCCGGTTCCAATTGTCCATCGAGTAATTGAGGTACCAATATCTGCGAGATTCCTCTTGTTTTGTTATCTAAACATGCTTGTCATATTTTATTGTTTATTGTAGAATATGCTGGGCACTTTGCACAGGGTTGTTGAAAGTGTTATGCTGACCACTCAGTTCCAAACTGAAAATGTATTCTTTATGGACATAGTGACCATATAGAAAGGAAACTACTACAAGGAAATATAAGCTTCTGTGCATCCACTCTTGTTTATTTTAGTGTCAATCATAGTATATTTCATGTTTCTCATAAGGAAGCATACCGATTAAACAAAAGAAGGAAGGCCCTTAGCTCATCTTGACCCCACTCACATTTCTTCTGGAACTTCAATTTGTATCTGCTGGCTCTGTAACCACCCACAGAATGAGTTAGGTTACCTGAATCAGATTTCTAAACTAACTATGTCGATTCGTTACATCACAGCGTGCATTTTATCGTAGCGGTATGAGAATAGTACTGTTTGTTTAGATTGTCGTTTTTCTTTCTTTCGTGGGGTGGGGAGGGGAGTGCAGATCGGACAAGCAGCGACAGAAGTCTTGCTTCTGCGATCCCGCGTTAGTCTTGTGTGATACTATTTGATTTTTAACAAGAAGTTTTCATAATGTACATTTGTTTTGCTTTGTAGGTTCACGAAGAGGAAAATAATGGAAATGTTGACATCCTTCCTAAAGGTAACACGTTCTGTACCTCAAGTTGTTAAATTTCTTTGAGTACACATCTGCTTATCTTACCTAATCCTCTTCTACTCTGAAGAATAAAATATGAAGATGAATTAAAATGAAGGATAAAAAGGGACAATCTTTCAGCCTATTAAGTAGTTTTATAAGGGGTACAAGTGAAAAGTTCTTAAAAAATGTTTGAGACTGATGTTCAATTTGATATTGGCTAATTTTGTCAGGAGACGCCAATCCTTTGGATGACAGGAGCTTGTATGCTAATGGTCAGCATTGGTTGAAGCCACAACAAATTATTGGGAGAGCTGTTGCGTAAGTCGTTATGCATGTGTTTACATATATTTTGTTTGCAACATGAAATTGCAATGTACATGGGAGATCATGGATTACTTCGAAAAGTACAAAAATGTGGTGTTCTATATAGGTACCTCCACATGCTGTCATCTACTGATTTTATCTAATATTTGTTAGATTACGGGATAATTCAGGATGATACAATACAAGCTCCCCCCTCCGAAACGGTGGCAAAGAAATTTAGATTTTTCGAATACCTACAGAATTTTGTAAGATTTGAAGGCTACATATCTTGTTCTGTGAACTGCGGATTAGGTTGATGAAACATATTTGCTGTGTTAAAAATCCGTTGCGCGTTGCCATACCTTCGAAAAAATTCTTCAGATCAATTTCTATCATGATCTAAGCATGTATCTGCTTTCAGGAACATCATGCCACTGTAAATGGGATAACTTCACAGGATTGAATACCTTTTATTATGAAAAATCAGTGTTGGTGCTATCTTGTCTAATATAACGCAAGGATCGTCGCATAATTGCTTTGACCTTGTGAAGGTAGAGTATCATCTGATAATTTTACATCACTATGGCAACGTTAATGAGAATAACATTGAAGGCTTTTAGTCAAGAGGTTGACCCTTCCATAGGTGGAAGCTGTCTGAGCAGGAGCCATGTTGCTGTGTAGCTGATGTGAAGTCACCGAGAGAACAACTGTCTGTAAACCCTCATCCCCACTTAATTTTCCAGAAATTTAGAAACCTTACATCCATATTTCCTTTAATTGAAGAGAGTGACGACTGCTGTGAGTTGTAAACCCTCATCCCCACTTAATTTTCCAGAAATTTAGAAACCTTACATCCATATTTCCTTTAATTGAAGAGAGTGACGACTGCTGTGAGTTTGCTCTTGTACAAACTCAAAGAAATGCTTCTTAAGACGTGTTTGGTTGCTGTCTCATAAAGACAGTAGAGATGCATCTCTCTTTTAAAAGTAAAAAACTTTAAAATTATCTTATTTTTGTCTATTTTTCCGATCAAAAACACGTTTATTGGATTTCAACACGCACGATATAACATCAATGATTACGAACAATACTAAATTTCAAGTTCTTAAAGTGTATCCAAAATCACTCTCCGAAGAATTCCAGCCATCATATTTGAGGTATCCATAAGCATCGGTATATATTCAAGTCCCTTTCCATACTTGGCAATAAAGTAGTAAGAATCCATGAATAACGAAAAGGTCATTTTGCTTCGTGCATTTTAGTGCTCGATTGTTTGTACAAGAGTAAATAACAATTCAGTCCCTGTATTTTTCAAGTTTTCGCAATACAATAACTTAGTTTCTCTGGTTTAGAAATCATTACTTAATCCCATGTTGTTTATAACTATAATTTCATCAAAATGTTCTGTTAATTTTTTTTTTAAAATATAGGGGTGTGATATGAGGTTAAAACTAGAGGGACTAACTAGTTGTTTCACTTGATGTCTTGCTTCTCTTCTTTTATGCATGTGGTTTCAAGGGTAGTTTGTACTTGGTAGTTGGTACAAGTACTAAGTGGGTTTCACACTAATGTTAGGCCTTAGAGAGGATATTAAATATTATGACATATGTATTTAAAAGTTTATCCATGCCGTTAGGTATGACTAGTCAATTTCCCACATCACCTCATGCTAGATTGACTTCAAATTGTAGGTCATCCGTTTTGAGCCCCGAGATGGCAATTTTTTTATTTTAATGGGTGTGTGTTCGGATCAACTTATATGTATCTTAATTAATTTTTTAAAATCCTGAAATTAATAACTAGATAAACCTTTAATGATCTTAAATTTTATGACACTTGAACTAATAATTTCTGAAAAACAAATATAAAATCTAATAAGTTAAATTATACCTTATATAGAATTCTCACGATGACAAATATTACTTCAGCAAGAGGTGGCATGAAGTTATTTGCCTTAACAAAAATCAGGGATTCTTCTTCGACTGACATCACCGCACAAGTTAATTATGTCTAATATTAACCGAGGCTCGCAGCCCAACGGCCTTGGTAGGATTTCCCTGCCTATGTGCCTTGGGTTCGAGCCTTGCGTGTACGTCTGTCACCTCCGCGGTGTTTTATTTGCCTACTAGGCTTGCAGGATGTTCAGTGGGCCCGGGGATTAGTCGTGGTGCGCGTAAGCTGACCCGGACACCCCGGGTTATATAAAAAAAAAATTATGTCTAATATTAGTTGGATTGAGTTTTTTTAAAAATAAATTAAAATTAACTTAATTTGATTCATTTAATTTAATAAGTTATTTCATGACTAGTTGCACTAATTAAAATCTAACTTTATTTTTTTTATATGATATCTTTAAAAAAGAATTAAATATTGAAAAACTAACTTGAATTAACTGATTGTACATGTCTTTATACCAGCAATTTAAAGTTAAATAATTTAACTTCTCGTATTCATAAAATTTTGATGCCATGAAAGGTTAAGTTACATTTTTTATATTTTAATAATAAATTAATAAAAGTGCGCTCAAATTTGAAATGTCACCCTTTTAATTTTGCAAAAGTACTTATCATCAACCATGAGGTCATTATATTTACTTTTATTATAATTTATTTCTATACAACAAAATAATTTATTTCTATAATTTACTTATTATAAAATCTAATACTAGATCTCAACAAGAATCAAAAAAATTAATGTTTCACGACATTATGAAATTTTAACACCATTGTATTTAGTTTTATAACCAATTTAATTATCAAAAAATTAAAAAAAAATAGTATTATTGAAAGGAAAACTATGAATTATTTTCAAAAATTAAGATAAAGCATCGAGTGACTTTTAAGAATCTTAAGTTATTAACTTTAATCTAAATAAAATTAAACTATAGAAAAAAATTCTCATAAATGCATCAAATTAAATATATAATATTTCAGAAAGAAATTAATTTTATTATATAAAAATGGATTAGATCATATTTTTATTTAAAAAAATATGTGAGGTAGGGATGAAACTAGAGAATTGAATTGAAAATCACAAAATGGATTAAAAAAGATGAAAAGAAAAAATTAAAAAAAATAATTGAAAACGTTTGTGCTAAAAGAACACAAAGGTGAGACCACGCAAGAAAGAAGGAACCGAAGAGAGAGGGAGTGAAAGGGAAAGAAACACAGAGAGAAACCAAGAAAATAAACACACAAAAACAAAAAGAGAAAATAAAACTCTACTTTATTACACTAATTAGCAGCAAAAGCGAGCGATCAAGCTAGCTAATACTCTCAAAACCACAAACCTTCTCTTTCTTTCTCCTTCTTCTCAAATCAAGAACACCGAAAACTACATTCAATACCCGATAAAACAAGCCAGGAATCAAGCTCGAACTCTTCTATTTTGGCGAGGTTTAATCAAAGGTTAGTTTTTTCAAATTTTACTTGATTAATCTTTAAAACCCATTAATTTTATACTCGTAAAGTTTAGTTTTTGCACTTCATTGTCAATTTTGTTTTTATGGGCTCTGTTTAGTTTGTTTTACTGATCTCTGTTTATAAAGTTGAATTTGTGAAAATTTGAAGTTGTTAGCTTGTGAATTGTGTGTATTAGTGTGAAAACTGAAGTGGGTTTTTGTTATTTTGATTGGTGCAGTGGTATATGAAGAGAAAGGAGTTTGTTGTGTATATAAAGTTTGGTGATTTGAAGTTAGGGTTTTGATTTATTGTGTGTTTGAATGAATTGGTGTTGGTTTTAGGTGATTTGGATTGAGTTTTTTTTAGCGAGTATGATCTCTTAGGGTTTTGGATGTTGTAAAGATGAGATTTGGGTTTGCATTGTATGGTTTGTTGGCGGGCGAGTTTCGGGTTATTTGGAAACAGAAATAGCTGTTTTCTAGGTTGAAAATCGTGGGTTTTTGTGATTTTGGTGAATGGTGGGGTTTGGGACTGTTTGTGCTGGAGACAAGCTGAGGTTGACTGTTGATTTGCTTTGAATTTGATATGTGGGTGTGGAAATTTGTGTTTTTGTGGAGACGAAGATAACAGTGATTGAGTGTGGAATTGGGGGTTTTGCGGCTCTGTTTTTGGATGGTATATGAATCTGTTCCGTGAGAAATGCAACCTTATCAGAGCTCCAGAGTTGATTTGGTTGAATTGAGAACTCAAATAGTGAAGAAGGTTGGAGTTGAGAGATCAAAGAAGTATTTTTACTACTTGAATCGATTTTTGAGTCAGAAGCTGTGTAAGAGTGAGTTTGATAAGTCGTGTTTTCGCTTTCTTGGAAGGGAGAATCTACCACTGCACAATAATCTTATACGTTCAATATTGAAGAATGCCTGTCAAGTGAAGACGCCGCCACCAAGTTACGAGGCGGGTCCCACAAAATCTCCGATTCAAGCTTCAAAAAGCTCTCCTGTTAGAGAAGATGGGCATGAACAAATCGGGTCCCTTATTCCAAATCAAAGCGTGCCCATTCGGCCTAATGGGATCCTACCAGTGTCCCCAAAAAAGGTTAGGTCAGTGACACGTGATCAGAAGCTCAGAGATAGACCCAGTTCACTTGGACCCAATGGGAAAGTCGAATGTATCTCACATCGATCAATTGGTACAGAAGATAATGGAAGTAAATTTGTAGTGGAAAATGGGGAATTGGCTCCTTGTGATTATCAGAGACCAGTGCAGCATCTTCCAACAGTTGCTGAACAACCTGAGAATGAAAGGGAGGGTTCAGCTCAACGGCCCATCGAAAGACCAAGGACACAGAACAAAGATCAGACTGCTTTTGTGGAAGATAGAGATGAGGTGGAGCAGGCAAACCACCTGAGCTTCTCTAGAAGTCCTCTACTTGCACCATTAGGGATTCCAAATTGTTCAGCTAGCATGGGTGGGGCCCGCAAAGCTATGCCAGTTGCAAGCAGTGGTGATTTCGTTAGCTATTATGACAGTGGTGGATTGTCTGATACAGAGATGCTGAGGAAACGCATGGAGCAGATTGCAGATGCGCAAGGTCTTGGAGGGGTCACGACAGAATGTGCAAACACGTTGAATAAGATGCTGGATGTGTACTTAAAGAGGTTGATCAAGTCATGCGTCAAGTTAGTAGGAGCACAGTCTCTGCGTGATCCAAGAAAGTACGCTGTTCACAAGCAGCAGGTACAGAACAAGGTTGTCAATGGCATGTGGCCAAGTAATCACTTGCATATGCAGAGTAGCAGTGGTCCTGTTGAGGGTGTGCAGGAGCAGAGGCCACATAGTTCAATATCTATGCTTGATTTCAAAGTTGCCATGGAGCTAAATCCACAGCAACTCGGTGAAGATTGGCCATTGCTGCTGGAGAAAATATGTATGCAGTCATTTGAGGATTGAAAACATACCTGTGAAGATTTGTTTATCCCAAAGCCATAATTGGGTCAGGCTGTCCTGGTTCAAAGGCATTGACAACTGTTGTTAGAAGCCATTGATGCACCCAGTTCTGTTTCTTGTTGCCAGGATGAACCAGATGGCTTCCCTTTTGTTGAAGCTCAGCTACTGCAAGATGAAATTTGTGGGTTGAGCATCCAGATGGCTGTATTCTCCTGCCACAGATCAGGAAATTATTTAGCAGCAACCAAGCCAGGGAAAGTTTTAAATAGAATGCCCTTGGTTGGCTGCTCTGTTGTACGATAAGCATTGGTGTTGGCTGTCTGCTGCCGTCACTAGAGATCCGAAGCTCTTCTGTATAATTTACAGCCAACAAAGAGGTACTCAAAGACAGTTTTGCAGGATACACTTGTGTAGCTTGTTGAAAGGTAAACCACTGGTGTAAAGAGCTGTAGTGTTGCTCTTTGTATTTTAAAATCTGAAACGATTGGAATTCCAATATTAATAACAAATTGATATCCATTGACTTATCTTTCTTGTCATGTTTGAATTCTCAAGTGAATGACCCCTGAAAATATCCCTAATAAAGCATTATTCAACCTATCGTGTTCTCTTCAAGATTGTGGCTTTTCCATTCCGTGCCTAAACTAGCATAAATATGCTCTCACATCAGAATCTTAAAAGCTTTTACATGCCTAAACTAGCATAAATGTTATGCGCTTGCGAAACGTGGAATTGGCCAATCTTACATGTGCTGGTGGCGCAACTTAACATATTCAAATCATGAGCTAGAGAGCAGGGATTTTCATGTTGTAATAATAAATAAGTGGCCACATGCAAGTTTGTGAACAAGTGGTTGGCTGATAATGAGCAAGGAATAGTGGCTTTCTGCTTGTTATCTGTTTCTTCACGAACTCTATTTGCAGCAGTACTGGTTTATCTCATCCAAAGAAACTTAGCTGTTCAGTCTGCCATGAACTCTATAGGATCAGCTACAGGTAATATTTGCAAGAGAGATTTAAACGCCCTTCTGAGATTTACTAACAGGCTAAAATTCCAGCACTGGTCGAGCCACCCGAATTCCATCTGTCAATCCTCAGAGCACCGTTTGATCATAATGCAGAAACTGTCATTGAACTTGTTCTGAGATGTCCTGTGGAGGCAGGATTTGGAATTTGTAAAATGGTATTCATATTTCTCATAAGCTCGTCTAAAGGTGGTGTACTGTTTCTAGATTGCTGTTTTTAGCTTGGTTTTCAGGAAAAATATATTTTGTTGGAGCTACAGTTTTTCACACTTTTTTCCCCAATCTTGTCAGAGCCACTGAATGAGTTTTCCATAATCAAATGACTTCTGAAGAACCATGGACTTTAAAGAAGCTGGTTTCTCTGGTGTTCAAGAAAAGCTCTGCAATCAATTTTGCTCTGTTGATCAGTTACCATTTGCCTAAAACTGATTATTTTGTTAGGAAGCTATTGCCCTTGTTATTATTTCATGGATATCAAGTTGCTTAGAGATCTGAACCATTGAAATAATGAAGTAATAGCCAGCAACTCGTATTCCTCTTTCACTTTCACTTTCACTTTCAATTTTCTCCATTGAAGGATATCTTCGTTTCTTAAAATATCGCTTTCATGTTTTCTGCTCTTGCTGGCCCTAAAAACACAGTATTCACTGTGACATCTTCCATTCATGAAGGTCAAGTACATCATCAGGTGGGGTTTATTAGTTCAGCAAGCTGATTCTTCTTTGCCTTCTTTCATTTCTCTTTTAAGCACTTCCAGGAAGTTATTTGGCCTCCATTAACCAACACGTTTCCTCTTCTACTCTTACTGATGTTTATCAGGTGCTGGCTTTCAATGAAACTAGTTACTTGACATTGACATGGTATCTGAATTGATCAAATAGTCATTAGTGTAAATCTTTTCATCCCATTTTTTATTCTAATTAAAATTAATTAATAGTACTAGTGTGAATTTATGTAAGTTTCGTTGAAGATGATAATAAAAAATCTTTGAGACTCATCTACAATTTTAAGTTTTTTAATTAAATTAGTTTTTTAATATATACATCTGTTAGGAAAGAGACAGGAAGAGGGAGTTTAACAAATATTGATTCAGAAGTGTGTTGAGGATCAATTCGTTTGCTTCAGTTACAGGATCCGGATCAATCAGTGCACTGAACCTTTTTAAGAATGCTTCATCGTCGTGCCTGGATCCTGCTGTCAACTTGTGGAGATCCATCAAGATTTCTGCATGAAGAATGTAGCTGCTCTGTGTTTGGAAGAAAATGAGATAATCATGTTGATTGCTAATGACCTGAAGAAAGATTAGAACTTACAGAGCTCCTCCAATTTCGACAGAAGAAAGTACTGTCTTGGACGTGTTCAGCTCGTTTGGGACTCGCGTAGTTTTTTCTTTCCCCCATAAACCAGACATATTATTGAGAAAAAAACACCTACATGACAAGCATGAAGGTAAGATACAGAGAGAAACATACAGAATAAATGGAGAAAGACCAAACACAACTCCTAATCGGGTTATCAGGTTTCACCAGTCAACTTTTAAATTAATTTGAAAAGAAATCCGGCTCAATTAAGATTCAGGTTGACACACAGCTCAACCCACCTACGGTGTTTAATAACTATGTTTTAGGGTGAAAAACATTGTTTCTTGAACCTGCAATTTCCCTTTTGTTAATTAATTATCTTATATGCAGGGGTGATTATTTTTTGTTTAATTTGATTTTTATAAAAAAAAAATCAAATCAAATTTAAAAAAAAAACCGAAACTGGTTCAAACTGACCGGTTTCAGTTCGGTTCGGTTTGGTTTTTTAAGACAAAACCTGGTTCAAACCGGTTTGGCTCGGTTTTTTGCCGGTTTGGCTCGTTTTTTTTCGGTTTGGGTTCGATTCAGTTTGGTTTTTTCGGTTTTAGGCTTATAAAACTGAAACCGAACCGGTCGATTTTTTCAAAATTTTAATCGGTTTTTTTTCACGGTTTGATTTTTTCAGTTATTTTTTTTTTATTTTCTTGGTTTACTCACCCCTACCCATAGATGGTGTGAAGTGGCCATGCCATGCTAAGCTGCCATTTTCTATGCCTCCATGGTCCTTTAATAGCCTAAGCCCATGTTCCATGGCTCGATACACAGATGCTTTTGGAACTATTTTTCTTAACCAGGACCTACGCCTACCTTATATTACAAATTATGGATGCCCTTGTTTAGTATACCAGCATTCAATCATGATTATCAATAACCAAAGTTATTAAGTCCAGATCGGTCCATAACTCGAGCCAAGCCTAGGTGATGGATTTCCCTAGGTTAATCATAGGCCGGGTTTAAGACATTGACAACAAGCATAAGCTTAGCTTGTACATGTTCACCTTGGCTGTAGACATGGACTGAAAACACGTATGCAAAGATTCCTTTATTCCGTAGAGAGGCTAGGGTTAACTTCACGCATGCAAGTTGCTTGATAAAAGGATCATCACCCCAACAAGGCACACCAATGCCGAAAGTAATCTTAAATGCCTTGAAAATTGGTCAATCAAGGAACAAGTACATCACTTTGAAAGACCATATTTGTCCCAAAAGGCCAGAAACAAACCATGAAATTTTCATTCGTGTTTCTTTTGTTTTGGGTAGACAATTGACCTATGACTGTGGAGGCTTTACAGAGCCTGAACTTATTAGTCTTTTGAAAGAGAATTGTTATGTACATAAAAGAAAACTTATCAAAGAAATATATGGAAGGGGACAGACTTTTTTTGTACAAAATGGAAAAGTCAGTCGCCTGCATCTAATTCATTAATCGATTACAAGGATGGCAGTGGTGACGAGGATGAGGAGGAGGGAGCTGCCGATGTCTTGCAAATAGGGCACCAATTTTTCAGACTCAGCCATTGATGTATGCAGGCCACATGATATCTATGCTCACATGGTAACCTTCCCACTTCATCTCCGTCAGCATACTCTTCCTGCAATACTAAAATCCAGCAGCATGAGAAACAAGGTGATGGATAGACACTGAGAGTTTTGGTACACTGAAATAGTCAAATAAATATGCTCATTTTCATTCTAATTACTTACTCCCAAGTGTAACTAACAAATGCCTTTCTTTTGGCTTCTTCAAAACCTGAATTACAAATTATCTTAAAATTATTGTGGTTGTTATTTTTCTCGAAGATGTATAAGGATCTCAGACTTGTTCTGACTGTAACTAGATTGAACCTACAGGTCCATTGAGGTGAGAAACCAAAATGGCCAGGTTTAGCACAATTTGCTTCTGCATAAAGTTACCATGTTAATTCTTTGAACCCTTCGTTTAAAATGACTTTTGAAATTCCAAATCAGTGAGAGGCATATATTAGACAACAAAAACCAAAAATAGAAAAGAGCAAGAAAACGAATTAAAAAAAAAAGAGAGGAAGAACGTAGGAAAACTAATGAACAGAAAAAGACCTGACAGATGCTGCATCTGATGTCATCTTTATCCCCTTCAAGATTTGTAGTCGCATCCTCCATAGGAGTGGACTCATAAATGCTAGTCTTAAGGCATTCTGAAAATGCTTCCTCTGTTAGTGCCGTGCTCACAGTACCCATTCTCTCTTCAAGAGCTAATAATTCCTGTCAGAATAGGAATGATGTAAGGTTACAATGGCTAAGGATGACATAGCTTTTTGAGGTAACTTTCAACTCATAAAGTAATTGCTCAAAATAAAATTGGTTGATGAAGCACAGCAGTTTTGATAACAAAAGAAAAAGAAACACGAGAGCACAAAAAGTATGGAAGGAGGTAAAGAAGTACAAGGAATCTCAAACCTCATACGACATATTGTCAATATCCAGTCTCATCTCTCTGTGTAGATCATAGAAGTTCAGTCCACTAAGGACCAAATTGGTCTCCAAAACAAGCAATTGCTGCAAGACAGCAAAGAAGAGTCAGGCACGTGTATGGAACCAGATGAAATCAAAATGCCAAAATTTTTACCAACCTCGTATGTTGGCTCTTCATCTTGTTCAATCCTCTCAAGTGCCAATAATACCTGTACAAAATCATTTAACCATCGTGTTCAATTAATGATATGATAGCAAGAAAACATGGTGAAACCAAATATGGAATAAATACCTCAGCAATTCCATCCATGTTGTGGTGCCGGAAGCTCTCTCGATTCATTAAAGATCGGGCATTACTAGCTTCTGCTGGACTGGATGGCGTAATACCCCGTAAACTCCCACTTCTACTGCCAGGTCGACTATAACTTCTACTGCCAGGTCGACTATAAGAACTTGGGCGACTTAAAGAGGCTTCCATAGAGAACTGGTGTGATGAACTGGGAGCATTCAAATCCAGGGATATATCAGGTTGAGACATTAATGGGATCTCATTTGCTGATAAATTGTTTCCACCTCCTTGGTTAGAAAACCTTGCCCCTGCGTAGCCACTGAGTGGTCTTCGAGTCCTAACTGATGCTGCGCTGCTATCCCTGTTCAAAGGTCCAGTTCTGGATCGCCTTGAATCAGAAATGGAGATACCGGGACTTGAACTAGCACTCCGCCCTTCTAATGATGATCCGATCATCTTCTTCCCTCTGGCAGAGGAACTACTTTCTACATCACAAACTCTCCTTTTGACCATGTCTTTCCTTCTACTTAGATTTGAATCTGATGATGAAGAACCTGAAGAGGCAGCATCAGATACTGTGTTGCATCTAGGATTTTTGAGACCATACCTGCTGGCACTCACACGCGTCCCCTGGATTGTGCTTTTAGATGCCAAAGAAACAGGTGAGCCCACTACAGTTTCAGGGTTTACGAATCCTGATTTCTGATGAAAATTCCTACGAGATCTTGTATTTGTTGATATACCGGAGCTTCCAACTTCCATTGAGGTGATGTCACTTGAACCAGCTCCATCAGATGGGGAAATGTCTAGTTTAATCCTTCCAGAAGGTGGTATCCCTTCAGGCTCATCCTGAACACTCCCAGTTTCAGAGGAATCTGCTTCTAGTCGAGAAGAAAACTTTTTCCGAGGCTCCTGTAAGGAGTTTCTAGGCTTGGTGATTACAGAGCAAGTCCTAGACGAGCTTCCAATTGTTTCCTTGCCACCTGCGGAAGATGAAAATAACGGTCTTGGCCTTGAAGATTTGGCTTTTTCTGAACTGATTTGAGCACCTTTACTAGAGTTCAGTCTGCCACTGCATCCAATTCGGTTGCAAAATTGAGCTTTTTGATCTCTGTTATTAGCAGAATCTCTCAAAACATGGGCAGATCCCTTTCTGGGGACAAGGGATCCATCACCAGCTCTCTTACAAGAATAGTCATCCATGAATTATATATAAGTCCCTTTAAATCTGCAAACAGTTAATTAAATCTATTGTTTAGACCATTACAGCCTCTTGAAAAGCTGCATCATATGAAGTGGGAAAAAAAAAGATGCATGGCAAACATCTTAAAATAGAAGAATGTACCGCAATATTATCCACACCATGTCAGAAAATGTACAGCATAACTAGGAAGCATCAATGATTCAAAGTGCAACTGAAAGATAAAGAGAAATCTGCTGCCAAAACCTAACTCAATAAATTGTTTCTAAACACTTGGGATATGATGAATCATGCATTGATCACAAATCTTTATAAGGTGTCCATATCGAGATTACAGGAGACAAGAACAATACATCTAAAACAGCGACCACATTATAAATATCTAATCCATCCAATCATCAGAAAACTATGCAAACTGTGATCCGATAATCTCTTTTCTTATTACCATCTACCAAAGCATACAACTACAGCGAAAGTGCCAACAGAGGAATTCAGAGTAATCGTCAACCAAGATTCTTTCAGATTATAATAGCAACCACAAGCGGTGTTATTTCCAGCATCACAATAACCTGCAAATTCCCTCAAAAATCCCTATTGTGAATGCCTCATAGGTTTGTCTGCAAAGAAGCCTAAATCACCCTTCAAACGAATCATTAACGGGCAGTATGCATGCCAAAGAAATTGGTTGCCATCTGGCACAAATTCCATAAAAACCAAATTAAGATCCATGTCATCAGTATGGCTCAATAACAGAATATGTTTGGGTTTGATCAAACATTCTAACCTCGAATTTAAGCTACAGCTAATAAAAACTTCCTAATATCTTCAAACAACAGTCCAATTCCAGCCATCAAATTAAACCTACACCTACACTCCTTTGCCCCACTAATAAATATTTTATAATAATTTTTTTTCAAATATACATCTTTCCCTCTTCTGCTGCATAAATACACTAACAAAAATATAGCAAAGAACAAAAGGAACCTAAAACACCTGACAAAACAAAACAACATAAGATAACATAGAAACTCTGTTCCTTAAATTAAGAACTGATCGAGAACCAATCATATAAACCCATAAAAAATAATCACATATTAAAGAGAAAAAACCTTGTTTTCCATTTGACAACTATATCAACTTTGATCACTCAAAGACAGGAAAAAAGAAAACACAATACAAAACAACAAAAACCAAACATGCAAAGAAAGATATAGAGAACACCCATATGGCAACAACTCCATAATTCATTTCCAAAAAAAGTGGGTCTCTTCAGTGTTTTTAGCAAAATAAAACCTCTCCTTTTTCCCTGAATTTTTCTCCACTCAATCTCTCCCTTATTTTCCATAAATAACTTGACCTTTTCTCCTTGATTTTAGGATTCTTTTCAAATGAAAATTTTCAAGAAAAAAGAAAAAAGAAAAGCAACCAGCTTTCATCATTACAAAGAGAGAAAATCCAACAAAAAAACAAGACCAATCAAAACAGGAAAACCCCATCAACCAAATAAGAAAAACACAACAAATAAGAACAAAACCAACTCTTCTTATTCAAAATTGAAAAAAAAACAAAAAAAAATGGGAAAAAAATGGTTCTTTTCATGTTAATTCAATACTGAGGTGGTCTGCTCTACCTTTTCTCCTTCTCGGTATTTGTTAGATAAAGAGGTAGAGAGAGAGGAGCCTAGAGGAATTGAAGGAGAGAAGAGAAGGCGTTTTTTAGAGAGAGGAAATTTGTAGAGAGAGAAGTGGGAAAAACTTGAGTGCTTGTAATGTTTTTATGAGTGAAGAATAGGGAAGGAAGATCCAAAGCTGAAGCCAGAAAGTTCCCCTTTTATTTATTTATTTATTATCTACTATCTTTAATTAATTATTCTGTTTTTTTTACAACTTGCATTTTTCTTACTTTCCTTTTTCACAACTTTTGCGAAAAAGTATTTTTATTATCAAATATTTTACATATAAAATATTTTTAATATTTAGAAATGTTTTCCTGTGATTAATGAGAAGTGATGATAATATAGTGATAATAATGATGAGATAATATGATAATTATAAAATAATAATTATAATAAAAAAATAATTGTGAAATGGTGGTAAAATTATAAAAATAATAGTTGTAGTAGTTGAGAAGGTAATAATAACTGGGTTGTGGTTGCACAAGAGAATATGATAGTGGTGGCGAGATTAAGATGATAGTTGAAATAATTGGATAATATTGTAAATAAATTATTATTTGCAAGATATTTTATAAAAATTCATGAATTAAAAATAATTTTTTGTATATGAATTAAGTTTGAAGTTAACTATAAAATATTTTTTATTAATTAATTTTTTTATAAAATATTTTAATAAAAACAAACATAGAAAAATATATTTCAAAAACAAACACAGAAGATTTGAAGTATATTTTCGTGTAAAATATTTTACTTTAAACAAATAGATTATAATAAATTAGGTAGGATTGGATTATTATTTTGAATAAAAAAAGATAATAAAGATAAAAAAAATATTTTTATATATATTTTTAAAAATATATAAATTCATTTCTAGATCATATCACATAGATATTTTTATTTTATATATTTATCTTTTATGTCATGTAACATTGATCAAACACAATTTTAATTTTAATAATTGAATAATAAGTTAATAATGACTAAACAAGAATATATTTTTTTTAATTTTATTTCTTTCACGTATCTTAATTCAATTTCTTTAAAAGCAATATGATTGATTTGATATAGGTTATATTGTAATATGTACGATGCATTGAATATGGATAAGAATTAGACTTTAACCTCTATAATAAAATAAATTATTAGATATTTTTAATATATTTATCTTTTGTTGGTATAAAAATAAAAAAACTAGTATAAACATTATTTATTCACACAATAAAATTAATATTTTATATCTAACAAATATATTTTATCCTTGATCTAGTTATTTATTACTTGATTGATTAGTAAATTAAATTGAGCTATAAAGCTATAAAGGAGTTAGTGCCGTCCCAAATATGTTAATAGGTAAAACAAAAACAAAAAAATTGAGCTAAGTGAGTGAGGTATTTATGGCCGTTGGATTAAACATGGGTGGGAGTCAAAGATCGACGGCTAATGATGACCTTGACGTCACTTACTGATTTATGCTCTTTTTTTGACATTTTTGTGGATGGAAAAAGGATACCTCACATCACCACAGCACGTTCGTTAATTTTCGGATAAAAGAAATAAAAAAATTAATATAGAAAAGAAAATATTTTTATTTTAAAATATAAAAATTTATTTTAAAATTATTATAAAAAATTAATTTTTATATCCTTTTCTTCAACTCTTTAACTAAACATGTTTTTGTTCATTTTGTATCTATTTTTTCTATTTTAGAACATTAACTTACACAACCTTATATTTTACATATTTTTTTATTTATTAGAAAAATTAAATTGTCCTTTTATTGGATCATGAAAACAAATATTATCATTCAAAGAAAAAAAAATATTATTCTTGCATCCAAAAATATTGCTGGTTTTTTCCCTTTTCATTGGTGTTATTTCTATGTCTCAATTTTCTTTCTTTTCTTTTTTGTTTTGGTGATTTTCAAACATTGAGATTAAATATTTTCTTAATTAGATTTGAAATAAAATTCATATCCAAGCTGGTATAGATTCTTTCTAGCTGTATTTTTTATATAGAAAATAAACTTTTTTACTATCTTAATAGCCACAAAAATAGTATGAAATAAAAAATTGTTTACTTAAAAAAATTATTTTTTATAGTAAATCTAGTCATTATTTTTCATGAGGTTAGAATATTCTTTCTTTTTTAAGAATTTTTTATATAAAAAAGGAGAGAATACTTCAAGAGTTTTTTAAAGAACCAAGAAATCTATTTACAAACTCCTTTTTTTTTTCAACCATGCAAGTAATTAATTAATTAATTAAATATCGCAATTCAATTCAAAGTGTTTCCATCTTGGAAGTTTACAAAACCCTTTTATGTGGTTGTTATTAACCTAAAGTGCCCAAATTAATTAATTAATTAATTGATGGATGGATAATTTTCTACTTGCTATGAAGTGACTTGAATTGAGGGCCTTGAAGAAGCTAGATAAGCCATTGAAATTGTGCAATTTGATCCTCCTAACCTAGATTTTCGTCCATCCATCACTTTCTTTACTGGCCAAGGGGCAATGGGCCCATCTACTAATTATTTTCTTTCTTTTTTTCCTTCCCTGTATATATTTGTTTATTCGCAAAAAAGAAAGAAAGAGAGGTTATATTCTGGTACTGACGAGGACATTTCCCACTGTATATGTCTCTCACGTTTTCAAATTTTCTTTTACTTCTAATAAGTCTTGTCAATAAAAATAAGATTCTTACTAGAACAGTCAAGAGCAATAATGGTATAATCATGTGAGAAGATGACAATTATTATACAATAAAAAGAAATGTAAGTTTCTATAAAAATATTAGAAGTTAATTAGATTTCAGGAATGTAACTTTCAGAATACAAATTAATTGAGGTATTTGAATGAAAAAAGAGAGAAGAAAATATAATGATTTTTAATATTGATATTGTGTTTGAAATATATAGTAATAAGGAATCAAGTAAGATTTAATTTCTTTTTATTATTTATGTTCTTAAAAAAATTGATACAGTTATGACTGTTGTAGTACATAAATCTTAATCATATTTAAACAAGATTATAATAAGAGTAAATAAGTTATTTTTTTTAATAAAAAAATTTAATGATCATATGCTCTAAAACATATTTTTAAGAATTATAGAAATTAATGAAATAAAATATTTAATTTAACAAAAAAAAAGTTGCTCTAGCTACCACATAACTCATCAATTATTTATTGGTCAAGTAAAGATACCACATAACTACTCATGATCAATTATTTATCATTAAAAAATGAACTTATTCTTAAAAAAACAAAAAAACAATATTCTTGTATGCTCTAGCTAGTAGAGGACGGCATAAATTATGAGATTTGCTGTTGTTGAGAGGTATTGCTAATTTCATTATGTTGACAAAAGTAGCTTATTAAGCTAATATATATTTAATTTGATCATATATATATATATATATATATATATATATTTTGTCATAAAACTTAGAAAGTTAGATATCGATTTAGAGCCTCAACTGATCTGAGTGAAATGAAAAATATTAAATGAAGGAATTGACTAAGTAACTAAGTTAAATCTATTATTTTTTTAAAAAAATAATATTATTTTGATTTTTATTTTAAAATTGAAATAATCCACCTAACAGTCCCGAGCCGATGCTACGTGGAGGAAGAAAGAACTATTGTTTTGGCCATCACCATATCTTATTGAGCTTCCAGACCCCACAACATACAAAGTAGTTGCTAGTGGGGCTTCGATTCTCAAACAATTGAAAAGTATTCCTTTTTTTTTTAAAAAAAATTATATAAAAAAGAAGTTTTAAGTCTTTTGTTACAAAATAACTTTTTTAAGGTCATTTGGTATTATGAAAAAGATAGTACTTCTAATTCTAAAATAAAAAAACATTTAAACTTTGCATTTTTGAAAAATAAAAACCAGAAAACATAATTTTTGTTATATAACACACACGGTTTGGTTTGGTTTAATTAGTGTTACTTGGCAAGAAAAAAAAACATACAAATACAAAAATAATATAAACATGTTTAATTAAAAGAACAAGAAAGAGATATAAAATAAATTTAGTATAGATTTTTATCATTTCAAAAAAAAAAAAGGAGATGCAAAGAACATATCTTTTTTATTTGTCTTTTTTATATCAATGTTATTTTATTATTTATTTATTTTTTGAAAAAATTGACAGAAACAAACAAGTTTCCCAACTTTATAAAAAAATATAAATCTCTGTTTTTTTTGCAAGACCAGTAACAAATTGATGAAAACGATTAGACCTGAACTAACTAGTAACTAGAACTCATTTCTCTTATATTAAATACTACCATTGAACTTTGGTCCAAAGATTGAGTGATTCTTACTTTATAATATCATATATTTACATAATATATAAATAGTATTAATATTTCTTATAAAAATGTTGAAAATAACCCAAACAGGAAAGAAAGTAAATAATGTCAACAGAGGATACACTGCCATTTGTAACCCAAAGATTAAGCACAAATTGGCTTAAAGCCACCATACGTGACAAGTCACCATCGATGATGATATGTCCCTTGGACAAAGCCTCAAGAAAGTTGCCATAAGCCCCAGCTTGGTTCTTCCACGACAAGAGGAGCAAAAGTGGGGTTTAAAGGGGCTTTAACAAGTAAACCAATCCTAAGCTGGTGTTCCTAAGTGGAAAAGCGAGAGGGTGACTTGTTCAACAAAACCAGCCTAATGTTTTTGGGTTTCAAAGCTTGTCTATGTCTACCTTTTGTTATGGTTCTTATTTCTTTCTGTAATTAGAAAATATAGAAAGGGAGAGAAGTTGTGCTAGCTAGTTGACAAATTTGAACCAATAAATTATCTACCAAGAAAACATGTATTGTCTACAGGAAATGCTGGCCAGCCATCCATTAGCCAAGTGCCAATGGTTTTCTAGTTATTACAACTATGATTTGGATTTTTCCCTATTTTGGAATTTTTTTTTTGAAGATTTAGGTGTATATTATTATTTTTTTACAAAGATTTGTGACCCAATATATATATACCATGAATTGCCAAATGCAATTAGACAAAGAAGAGATTTTTCTTTATCAAAGAATTTTTTTTTAAAAGTTTATGAAGTTAATTGGAAGGAAGTGCTCTTAAAATAATTAATAGAGAATTTATATTGATTGGTTAAAAAAAAATCCTCTATCACCAAATAAAAAAAAATATATTTTACTATCCTTAGTTTTTTTATATATATATTATTTGAAGTATGCACAACATAATAATTAAACGTAGCTTAGCCCTTTTTATTTTAAATCCAAAATAATATTGCTCTAAATTTTCTTTTAAAAATCAAATGATATTTTGATCGGGTTATTGATTTTTTTTCTGATACCAAACTCGAGTAAGGGGATAGATAGGTTGACTTCAGGGTTAATCTACGGAGCTAGATTGGGAATTAATGACTATGATATAGTTTGAAAACACACACAAATTGTTTTAGTTGGTGAATTTCTCTATCAAATAGGGAAAGGAAACAAAGGGAGAAATAAAAAAGTGAGCATAATTTGCAATTTGTAGATATTTTCTGGCCATGGTGATCTGAGATCACTCTCCTCCACAATAACAAATGATGCTGTTATTCATTAGAGTCTTCATCTAATAATATAACCAGAGACCACTTCGAGGGCTAAGAAGCCATCACATAATCATTAGACCGCCTTGTTGACTTCAATTTAGGATCTTATTTTTTCCAAAAAGCCCTCAAGTATTGGGTTAATATCAATTTTGTTCACAAACAATTTCTTATAGCAATTTTATCCCTAGATATATATTTCATTACAATTCCTCAACAAAAAATGATGCTAGATGATGTATTTTATTGCTCGTACCTTCCAATATTGAAACTGCTCACACTTGATAATCTTTCCTTTAACAACTTAATTTCAACCGAAAATCTCTTACATGTACGTGAGTACCAAAGAGGAGAATAATGTAGTTGTCAAGCATCGAAAAGGTCAACATTCCCTAGCTCCTCCACATGTCTCGGCTGCTTGATGTTGATGATCTACCATTATTGATTTCATGGCCTTCCATTATCTCTACAACCAAAGCCACCACCATTTCTACTTTTGTTTTGCGCAATTCACTCTCCTTTATCAATCCCAATAACCATATTTCCTCTCCTTAATTAATTTCTTCATATACTCGTCTCCTTTTCTTTCTCATGGCCTAGCAATATAACAACATCACTCCTCGATCCTAGCCCCATTTCCTTGCCTTGGTCAAGATATGTTGCTTGTAGTTCAGGCCATCTCTCCCTCTCTTTTTTGCTTGTAATGTCAATCTTTATTGTATTTGTATTGTTTCTTGGTTTATAATTTGTTCGTCTTGCAAGAAACCAAACAAATAATTTCTTTTCATTCTAGCAGTATTTATATGTTTACATTAGAAATTGAGAAACTCATTACAGATCGTGGGTTCATTTGATAATGCAGGATTTTTTGAGAATTTTTTTATATGGCAACAACTGCAAGCAATGGTGCCCAGAAGAGGGAGACAGTCACACCCTCTTCACATCCTCACACAAGTACTCGCAGGCAAGGGAGTTCAAGACCAGCCAGCCCTTCATCAGGCTCAACCAACAAGGATAATCCCAGCACCTCATCAGGAAAACCAATCCCAAACTACCTCAAGCCTACATTTAGCTCAAGACCTGAGTCCTTAAAACAAGTTAAGAAAACCGGCCATGAAGACACATCACAGAAGCCTGCTCTTCTTAGAAGAAGATCCTTTGATAAGCCTCCATCTCTTCATCATGTACAAAAGCCACTACTCTCTTCAGATTCTAAAGAGAGACCCGGTAGAGAAAGATTAATCCGCACAGCCCGATCTTCATCTTTTTCATCAAAAAATGTTACTTCACCAAAAACTGTCTTCGACCGGAATGCCACATCACATAAGCCAGGACAATCTCAGCCACTGGCTACAAGGATCACGAGGAGGAGCATTAGTCCCTCTACCAGGAAAGTGAGTAATGCTCTTGTTTTGCCGAAAGAGCCAATCCGTCATGATGTAGCTCAGAATTTGGATCTTGAAACTAAGCAAGAAAGCAATGCAGAATCTTTTTTGGCTCATGAAAGTGAAGAGATACTGAATGCTGTGAGCAAGGAACAAGTTCCTTCTGATTCGCAAAAGGCAAAAAACAAGGAAGAACATATTGTTTCTGAAGAAACTGAAGTTAACAATGCTACTGAAGATGAGAAGCTCAAGGGCTCTAACATTACCACAGTTGCTGAAGGAGAAATTAGTAATGACCCCGCATTAGCAGAACCAGTTGAAGAAACAGAAACCGAGTTACATCAAGAAAGCGAAAACCGACAAGAAGAGGAATATAATGGCAAATTAGAGGAAAGCATCGACTCTAATGCTAACCTTGAAGAGGGTATTGCAGTTGACGCTGATGATCAGGTGAAAGTGGAAGAGAATGCTAACGAAAATGAGGTTTCGCCCGAAGTACCTGTTGGTGAAGAAAAGGAGGGAGACATGAACAAAGTTAATGAAGGAAGTGAGGAGCATAAGCCCCAGGAAGAACAAGATAAAGTAGTGAGTAATGCTCAAGAAGAAGAAAAGCCAGATGATGCAAATTCGCCACAAAAGAAGCAAGTGGTACAAGGCAATAAAAAGGAATCTCATGCTGCATACAATGATGTGATCGAAGAGACTAAGAATAAGCTACTTGAGGAGAGAAAGAACAAGGTGAAGGCATTGGTTGGGGCATTTGAGACTGTGATAGACTATGAATCTAAATGAACCTGACTGATGATAACATACAGACAATTCTCGATCGAATTGGAGTAACTGAAGCTTAATTTTCAGGTTGCCGATGTGTTTGCTAGATTTCCTTTACAGCTCGTGTGGATATTGTTGCCTTTAGAAAGACATTGATGATAATGTGCAAGAATACATAATTCCTGTTTGTTCTCTCTTTTCCATGATATACATAGCCAAGAAAAACATTTACTCAATTTGTGATTCTTCGAATGAAAACCTTTGTCATAGACCGGTAAATATATATTGCAGCTGATAATTCCTGACAAATAACAATTGAACTGATTTTTCCCTGATGATATTTACAAAGATTGTTTTATTGAATCTAAATGACTTTGTAGGGACAGTATTCACGTGAACCGGTCATCGGATTTTACAAAATGGTGATTCTGTCTAAATTAATGGAACATTAGTACAGGAAAATATGCATCTTCTGAAGACTGAAGCGGTCTATTTTCTGGTCCTGCATCTTCTGCTCTGCAGCATCTACATCTTGGTTACCTCCTCCACCTAACGTAATTGCTTGCGAAATTATATCGTCTAATCTAATGAATACTGCTTCCAAACCATCTATTCCAGGTCTGTGACCGATTCAATTAGCCTGGTCTGCAACCAATCAATTTTTCCATGCATAGCTTTGATCTATTCCCGGACATTTCCCATAGATAAAACTGAAAAGGCAAAATACTAAAAATACAGCTTCTCTGTATTTTTCACTTATCTCAGTTACAGGGGAGCTACAATATATATATATATTACGTAGTGCCTTTGACAGCTAGTGTAACTGAATAGCAGTTACTAGTTACAGCTGTTGTAACTGAATATCTGTTATAACTGTTATAACAGATATTCAGTTATAACAGATATAGGCATGCTAATGGTTACGTGATTGGGAAGCCTTTTATATCTGGCTTATCATCCCCCCTCAAGTGAAAAGGTCTGGGAATTATACAAAGTTGAGTTTTGAGAGACAAGAACTTTGAACTTGTGAGATTCTTTGTCAGCAGATCAGCCGGTTGCTCTTCAGTAGGAATGAACTGCAACTGAAGCTTGCCTCTGGTAACTTGATCACGGATGAAATGAAGATCAATTTCGATGTGTTTGGTCCTGGCATGAAACACAAGATTCTTGGCCATATGATAAGCACTGATGTTATCATACCAAAGAAGAGGAATGGTAGGAATGGATACACAGAGTTCTTGCAGCAGGGCTTGCATCCAAATCATTTCAGCTGTAGCAAAGGCAAGACCACGATATTCTGACTCTGCACTGCTACGTGAGACCACCTTTTGTTTGGATGATGACCACGAGACTAGGTTGCCTCCTAGATAAACCAGATAGCCACTGGTACTACGTCTATCATCAGGCTGTCCACCCCAATCGGCATCACTGAATCCTTCCAATGTCAAGTGACTGGAAGGACTTAATAATAACCCATCATGCAAAGTACCCTTAAGATAACGAAGAATTTGTTTGACAGAAAGCTAGTGAGCAGAAGTGGGCTGTTGCATGAATTGACACGCCTTGTTAACAGCAAAGGCAATGTCAGGCCTGGTCATGGTAAGATACTGAAGAGCCCCTACAACACTACGATATTGAGTAACATCTGTTAGAGGATCACCATCAAATTTGGATAAGTTCTTCCCAACAGCATCGGGTGTGTGTGCTGGTTTGGTATCAAACATGGCAGTTCGATGGAGCAGATCAGAAATATATTTGCTCTGACTAAGAGTCATAGAGCCGTCATGATAAGTAACCTCAATACCAAGAAAGTAGGATAACTTTCCTAAATCTCTCAATGCAAAGACAGAATTAAGCTTAGCAATGAGGGACGAGATCTGTGTGGATGAACTGCCAGTGAGGATGATATCATCAACATAGATAAGAACAATGAGAGTGGAGGATTGTCCAAAATGAATGAACATGGAACTATCAGTTTTGGAACTACTGAAACCCCATTGTAGAAGGGCAGAACTCAGACATTGAAACCATGCCCGTGGGGCTTGTTTCAGGCCATATAAGGCTTTGTTCAACTTACACACTTTGTCAGGAAATGTAGTGTCCACGTATCCAGAAGGCTGAGTCATGTAGACCTGTTCCTGAAGATCACCATTTAGGAATGCATTGTGCATATCAAGTTGACGTAGTTCCCACTTAAAACTGAGAGCAAGAGTCAGGATGATTCTAATAGTGGCAGTTTTAACAACAGGGCTAAAAGTTTCAAAATAATCAAGACCATGAGTTTGATTATACCCTTTAGCCACAAGCCTGGCTTTATATCTGTCTATGCTCCCATCAGCCTTGTGTTTTAGCTTGTATACCCATTTACAGCCAATGACAGTAACATCTGAAGGCTGGTGAACAAGATCCCAAGTTTGATTACGATGTAATGCAGCCATCTCCAGATCCATAGCGTGAGTCCAGTGTGGATCAGTGAGAGCTTGTTTGAGAGTGGTGGGTTCTGAGACTTTTACAGCAGAGAGATCAAAAATGGGCTTTTTCTTGGTGATACCACGCATTAATCTGGTTGTCATGCGTGGAACTGGGAAAGAAGACGAAGGAGGAGTGGTATGAAACAACTCATGAAGAATACTAGAGTCATTACTAGAGTCAGGAGTGAGCTCAGAACTGCTTGTAGAATGGGAACTGGTGCTTATATCTGGCAAAGTAGATGATGGGGGTGCAGGATGATTAGAAGAATAGGTAGGAGAAGGAATTGAAACAGTTATGATTGCTGGAGGAAAGACCTCGTCTGAGATGGTGTTTGTTGAAGGAGAAGACTTAGTAAGAGGAAATTTGTGTTCATCAAACACAATATGAGGAGTAATGTAGACTCGTCCAGTGGCAGAGTCAAGACATAAGTAGCCTTTGTGATTGAAACTATAGCCAAGAAACATGCACTGGACAGACCTATACTGTAACTTGTGGTTATTGTAAGGACGAATGAATGGATAACACAAACAACCGAATACTTTAAGAAACCTATAATCAGGTTCTTTGTGAAATAGAGTGAAATATGGTGAGACATGATTGAGTACCTGGCTAGGCATTCTATTGATGAGAAACGTAGCTGTCTGGAAAGCATATTGCCAAAATGGCATGGGTAAGGAAGCATGAGCCAATAATGCCAACCCAGTCTCAACAACGTGCCTATGCTTTCTCTCAACTCTGCCATTCTGTGCTGATTTGTAAGGACAAGAAAAGCGATGAAGGATGCCAGACTGCTGAAGAAATTGCATAAAACACCTGAACTCACCACCATTATCAGATTGTATGCATTTGATCTTAGTATCAAATTGATTCTCAACTTGCAGTTTGAACTGCTTGAAAGTAGGCAGGGCTTGATCCTTTGTGTGTAAAGGATAGAACCAAGTGTATCAAGAGTAATCATCTAGAAACAAGATGAAATATTTGGCACCAGATGTGGCCTTGACAGAAGCAGGTCCCCAGATGTCAGTGTGAACAAGTTCCAGTGGTTTGGATGCACGGGAAAATGAAAGATGAGTGGGTAACCTATGACTTTTGGCAAGTTGACAGGAAGAACAAACAGTAGCTTTATTCTTTCCACAAGAGATATTACACTTTTGCAGAACTTTGGTTACAATCTCAGAAGTAACATGACCTAGTCTGTGATGCCATAACACCACCTTATTATCAACAGGTCGACAATTATAGGAATGAAAAGCAGAAGGCTTATGAATACCAACATAAGCTAATTTCTTGTTCTTCAATACTGGAAATCTGTAAAGGCCATTCTCAAGTCTGCCTCGAGCAAGCACCTTCTTCGTATGTAGATCCTTCACAAAGAAGCTATTAGACCGGAACTCAATTAAAGCATTATTGTCTGAGCATAACTTAGCAACACTGATTAAATTTGCGGAGATAAATGGAACGTGAAACACCTTCTTGAGTTGAAAGGTATGAGAATTAGAAAACAGACATGTAGAACCAGTGTTGGAAATGGATAGATGCTTACCATTCCCAACTGTGATCTTATCTTTCCCATTGTAAGGTGAGGAATCAGTGAGATTGTCTCCATTCTGAGTTAGATGATGGCTTGCGCCAGAATCAAGATACCAAGTGTCATCTGCAACAATATTAGAAGAGGCTATCATAGCAGGAATAGAAGTTTGATTACCAGGTATCAAGGAAGGGTTGCCACTGCTCTGAGGACTCTGATAAGAGATATCGAATCTGTGGTAGCAGGCCTGGGCTGTATGACCAAATTTGCCACATAACTGGCATTGTGGTTTCTCAGAATTGTTAGAATTATATCTTCCAGTTTGTCGAAATCTTCCTCCTCTACTACGACCTCTGTAGTTACTGAAGTTAGGAGTATAATATTGGCTTCGACTGCCAGTGTATGTTCTTCCACCACCTCTATTACTAGAGGAGGATGCATAATTGGCAGTCATGGTTGAAATTTGTTCAATTGAGCTTTGTTGCTCAAGACGATGTTCAAAGGCTAGAAGCATGCTGTGAACAACTTCAATAGAGATTTTGTCATCTCTAATGTTAATTGCAGTAACAACTGCATTATAGTCTGATCCAAGCCCTCCAAGGAGGTTCATAACTTGATCTTGCTCAGAGACAGGTTCTCTAATAGCAGCTAAACTATCTGCAGCTGCTTTAACTTTCATGATGTAATCGATCATGGTCATAGATCCTTTCTTCGTGGACTGTAGTTCCAGTCTTAATTGCATTATCCTAGCTCTTGAGGATGATGAGAAGGTTTTCTCCAATGCTTTCCATGCACAGTGAGAAGAATTGTGACCTATGATTTGTGCCATGATTGCTGGGGTGAGAGAGGAGTATATCCAGCTAAGAATTGTGCGATCCTGTCGTCTCCATACAATAAAAGCTGGATTAAGCACCCCTGGACTTAGTTCCTTCTCTGGACAGATAGAAGATCCATCTATAAAATCTTCAAATCCATTGGCAAAGATCACATTGTCAACTTGAGACCTCCAAAGAATGTAATTGGTGCGATCAAGTTTTACAGGCAGTGTGTGATTAAGCATCTGATAAGAAGGTATGGGCGCCATTGTTGTGGCTTGTGTAGAACCAAGAGAACCCGCAGCTGAAGAAGACTGGGTGGAAGCAGAGGCCATTACTGAATCTTTGAAAAAAAAAAAAAAGAAGCTATGATACCAAGATAAAACTGAGAAGGCAAAATACTGAAAATACAGCTTCTCTATATTTTTCACTTATCTCAGTTACAGGGGAGCTACAATATATATATATATATATTACGTAGTGCCTTTGACAGCTGGTGTAACTGAATAGCAGTTACTAGTTACAGCTGTTGTAACTGAATATCTGTTATAACTGTTATAACAGATATTCAGTTATAACAGATATATGCATGCTAATGGTTATGTGATTGGAAGCCTTTTATATCTGGCTTATCACCCATATTAATGATTCTTGTCTCTCTTATAGCATTCCAAGGAATCAGTGCTAATTAACCAAGTCATAACTGGCTGGCTTGCTTAGACTTCGACTTCCCCTTAATCTTTGTTCTTGGGACCTACAATTAATACAAGTGTGGTCCTTGGCTACTAGTTAATTATTAAGTATAAATATTAAGACTAAATCATTCTGTAGTCCCTTGGCTTTGAATGTTATTACAATATAGTCATTTAAATTTGAAAGGCTATATATTTACAGCTTAATTCTTCAACACTCGGAGGCCATTTTCTTAATAAGTCCCAGAGATTAAGTTATAGATTTTTAAACCAAAAAGACTTAAGTTATAATTTAGCTCAAAACCTAAGGATTAAGGGATATTTATTGGTAGCTTAGACAGTATCCACACATTGCTTGCTTTGAGTACTGTTTGGTTAACGTCGGAATCTACTTCACTATATAAAACCCTTTGAGCATACTAAACGATCACCAATCCAAACCAACTACATATTCTTTCTTCTTCTCCTTTGAGTTTGTCTTCTACCCACTCCTTTTTGAACCTACAAAGAAAAAATGGCTGAAGGTGTGCTCTTCAATATTGCGGAGGAAATAATGAAGAAACTAGGTTCCCTAGCTGTTCAGGAGGTTGCACTATGGTGGGGGGTCGAAGATCAATTGCGGAAGCTCAATGACACAGTTACCAGGATTAAGGCTGTGATTCATGATGCTGAGGAGCAGGCATAGAAACAGAACCATCAAATCAAAGACTGGCTCAAGAAGCTGCTGGAAGCTGTGTATGATGCAGATGATATGCTGGGCGATTTTTCAGCACAAGTTCTGCGGAATCAGTTGATGTCGGGGAATAGAGTATGGAGGGAGGTACGTGTTCTCAGAATCAAACCAATTTGCGTATGGTTTGCTGATGGGTCATAGAGTTAAAGCACTTAGAGAGAAACTAGATGACATTGATGCTGACAGTAAAAGATTCCACTTGGAGGTTCGTGATGAGGAGAGAGCTTATTTGATTACTGTGAGGGAGCAAAATACCTCCTCTGAACCTGAAGTAATAGTTGGGAGAGAAGGGGACAAAGTTATAGTTAAAAGTTTTCTGCTGAATTCCAACAACGATGAGAATGTTTCTGTCATTTCCATAGTTGGAATAGGTGGGTTGGGGAAGACCACACTAGCTCAACATGTTTGGAGTACATAGATAGTGAGAGGGTTGGAGGAAGAGGAGTGTTTTTCCCATCTTTAAGGAAACTTCTTATCTTTAGTTGTCGTAGACTGAAGGGATGGTGGAAGAGATGGAGTAGAGATGAGATGAATGATGATAGTGATGAGTCAACAATAGAAGAAGGGTTGAGAATGCTCTGTTTTCCACGTCTTTCTTCCTTGCAAATTGAAGATTGTCCAAATCTGACTTCAATGCCGTTTTTTCGAACTCTCGATGAAGATCTTCAATTGGACAACACTAGTTCAATGCCATTACAGCAGACAATGAAGATGAAATCACCAGTCTCTTCTTCATTTATCCGTCCCCTCTCCAAATTGAAAGAACTATATATTTATTTCATTGATGACATGGAATCTGTTCCAGAAGTAGGGCTGCAAAATCTCTCTTCTCTTCAACAGCTATGGATTTGGGGATGCAGAAGATTGAAGTCTCTGCCACTGCCTGATCAGGGGATGCATTCTCTTCAGGAATTACATATCCGTAACTGCAGAGGATTGAAGTCGCTATCTCAATCTGAGTCTCCAGGGATGATACCCTACCTTCCCTCTTTGCAAGAATTAAGAATCAGTCACTACAGTGAAGAGCTGAGTGGAAGAACAAGAGGATGGGGGAAAGGAGAGCGAGGAGGAGTGGCCTCCTAACATTAAACACATTTCAGATATTGTAATTGATGGTTGTGATGTAAAGGGTGTAGTAATATTGGAATACTAAGGAGTAGAAGAACACTTTCACCGAACATGCTTACTTATATGTATGAAAGGTATTTAACCTCTCCCTTCCTTCCTTCATTTATTTTCTTTTATTATTATTATTATTATTATTCCCTATTCTTTCTCTCTATCTATTTATTTATTAGATTTATTATCCACAAATCTCAACTTATCAGATTATTATTTTTTTTTCTTTAAATGATGGTAACATTTTTCAATTAATTGGCTCAGACCCCAAACAAAATTACCTTTCACCGAAAATACATACATACATAAATGAAGGTATTTAATCTCTTCCTTCCTTAGTTTAATTTTTATTATTATTACTATCATTCCATAAAACTATGTATTATTTATTTATTTAATTAATTTATCATATTTGATGGTTAGAGCTTTTTCACCGTGAGGCTACTATTCTTAAATATAATTAAAGGTTCTTAACCGCTTCCTTCCTTCATTTAATTTCTGTTGTTATTATTATTGTTATTACCTACTCTTTCTCTTTATTTATTTATTTTATTATTCACAAATTTTATTGATAAAATTATTATATTTTTTCTATAAATATTGGTAACATTTTTTAATTAATTAAAGTCATATTTGTTTTTGTAGTTGGAAAGTATTTGTATAAAAAAAAATATTTTTTTTATTTTTTTAAATATTTTTTTCTGCTTTTAAATATTAATATCAAAAATAAATTTTAAAAATAAAAATATTATTTTAATATATTTTTAAATATTTTTTTAAATAACCACTAAAAATAAACTCTAACATAAGAAGGGGTTCAACCCTCAACAAAACGATAGATTATCCAATCTCTTTTCCTTACATGCACAAAAAAAGAGATTTCTCCAATCACCTAATCTATCCCATATTTTTTTTTAAAAAAAATAACTGAAGGCTCTGCTTGTCTGAAACCAAAATTTCATGCTACTTGGGCCATATGAGATTTTTTCTAATGAAAACTAGTTGTTTTTGTTAGATGTTAGAGAATAATATAAATTATATCTTGGAACTTCACCTAACAACTTAAATTTTTGGGTTAATATGGTTCTTTGATATGGTATCAGAGCCTTGCTGACCAAGCGGTTACGAGTTCAAATCTCACCATCCTTATTTATTTGATAAAAATTAAACACAAAGTAATGTGAGCTTGTGTAAATTTCAAGCCCAAAGGGCTTTCACTTGAAGGGACGTGTTAGAGAATAATATAAATCATATCTTAGGAAGAATAAAGTGTGGTAGCTAATTTATAAGAATAAATATAAGAACAAAACTAAAAAACAAAAAGAAGAATGAGATGAATTTATTAAGAGTTTTGTCAAAAGATACACCTTTTTAGCTCTTCTCTATATCTTTCTCTACTTGTCTATGATACTTAAGATTACAAGCCTATTTATAGGCCTCAAGTCCTAGATAATCAAGAAATTAAAATATTCAAAGGAAATCATAATCTAATAAGGAATCTAACATTCTAATTAAATAAGGATTCTAACAAACTAGTCTATTATAAATCCTTCTTCATCAAGGACTCCTACATTAACTAGGATTCCTCTTTTATCTAATATTAAAATTTATACAAACTCTAAATTTTATTAGCCTAAACCATAGTTGATATTGAATTTCAACAGTTTTCTCATTGAGGTATGTCATGCGTCCTGTGTATGTCACAACCCGATTCTCGGATCCATGACCGGCATATAAGTGAGGTTCCCCGCCAAGGTTTCATACCTATTCGAACCCAAACTTACATACAAACTTATCCTTCAAATAACTCAATTAGAGTTCAACGCAACACTAATAACAAAACTAACTTCATTATATAATTTGATTGTCTTAATACAAGAGTTAATACAAATTCATAGTTGTAGAGCACTAACTAGATATAAGAAAAAAAATACAAATTTCAACAAAAGAGCAGGTCCTGAAGGTCCAACAAAATAACCCGCTAACAAGCTATAAGCCTGAAAAGATAAATAATGAGAGGGTGAGTTTAACAACTAAGTGAGTAGATATCGTTCAATACACACACACACGAGGTAATACAACAATGATGAATATATATATACAATTATGGCTCTAGGTTCTTATATGAAGGTTTCTCAAATAGATCATAACAAGAATATCATAAGGTAAAGCTCGTCAGAAAATCAAAATGCAATGAGCATAAAGCTCCGTACTGTGGGATGATCAGTCCACACAGGTTGGTGACTCGCCCGACCAACTAGGGTTCAGATATGATGTGCACAAAGACTAACACTACCTTGTTAGCATGTATATACTGACTAACATACCATAGGTTCATAATCATAATCATAATCAAACATACATATTCATATTTCAAGGCTCAACTCATGACATCAATCAAATGAGGAGCTATCAATTTAGAAGTCAATTCAAAATAATATTGGTTCATATCAAGAATTCAGATTCAACAATTGATCATGCTTTATCGTAATAAAGATAATAATCAACATATATATTATCAAGAAGCATGATTCAATTCATATTAACAACTCAAATATTTATAATATTTCTCATGCATATGAAAAATTATCCACTCACTTGACTCAAAAGCAGATACCAAAGGAAATCCTACTAATGTCCCGCCGGTAAAATATCATGATTATCTAAATACAAATGAGACATATTAAAAAATGACTCGAAAGAACATACAACCTATTTAATACACTTACCTAAGGGTCTATTCCATAACCCTATATGTTTTTAAACTAAACTAGTAATTTTTCTTAAAAACCCAAAATTAAACGGTTTTCCCGAAATCTAATCCATAATAAAACAAATAATAAAATTGATAATAATTCATTAAATAACCCTAATTTATTCATCAAACCAATCTGAAAAAGCTAATATTAAAGCTAGGGACCAATATGGAATTTATCATATTTTTAAGGGTCAAATTGTAACTTTTATCAAATTGAAAGACCAAACTAAAAATGTCATAAATTCATGACTATACTGGAATTTTGCCCATAATTCATCCTCATTTCTGTCCAAAATCTCTAATTATGCTCCAGGGACCATTCTGAAATTTTTCTAAAATTTTAGGGTCAAATTATAATTTTTGTCAAATTGTAATTTTTGTCAAATTGAGGGACCAAACTGAATTTTCATCATCTTCAACCTCAAAACCAGAATTTCCATAGATTACCTACTGTTATCTCTTGATTTCTAACACAAATTCACCATTCAAACAAAATCATAACTCAAAATCATTATCTTTACCTACATTCTTCCATAATCAACTAAATAACTAATTACCTATAACAATCAACCCATAACATTTAAATCAATTCATCAATCAACCCAAAACACAATCTTCAAAACCCTAACATTCAACAAAACAAAAATTAAAGCTAAAAGAAAAACCCTAACATTCAATAAAACAAAAATTAAAGCTAAAAGAACACTCATTTATACATTTAAAAACCTAAATCTTACATTTTAAGCTTATTTCTCCAACTCTCTTATCCTTCATTTATCTTTCTCTCTTTTTTCTTCTTTTTCTTTCCCTCTCACGGTTTTCTCTCTAAGAACACAGCTTTCTCCTCTTTTTTTTCTCTTTCTATTTATATTTATCAACTCTTTGTTCAATTACTACAATGCTCCTCATTCATTTATACTCACTTTTAAGCCTCTAAGGGCTTTATTGCCTTTTCCTACTCATTTATTTCAAAACATCACAACGTATATGAAGCTGTTATTTCTTTGAGGGATTTCTTATTCAATTTGCAAGTCATCATTGTCAGTCTACTCATTTTTCTTATGATACTTGTGTTTATGGGGTTTTGCAGGCCTGTGACAGACTTTGAGGAAATTTGTTCACACTTCATACTTTCCATTTACAGAACCAAATTGCAGGCATTGATCTGACTGCTGATAAATCTTGAAATATTGATAACATGTCTAAAGTTAATGACCAATAAGCATTATGTGAATATGTAGTGTTTCCCTGTTGGTTATATTTTCTTTGTTTGAAGCTTCGAAGCAATACTTTGATTCATACTCAGATGGTAGAATCATCAGCTCACTCATGTGTGGTAAGGATTAGGCAGACATAAGACATTCACATCAAATCATGTATTAGACTTCAGTTATTTCAAATCTTTATTGAAATAACTTAAGATTTGTTTTAATGTGTGGTAGAATCGCGGGACATTTCCTTATAGATTTGTTTTAATGTCTTAGAGTGCTCTTTTATAACACTGTTTAGTTTAAGGATTAGATTTTATTTAATGTAATAAGTGCTATAGATTGTTGTTTTGTTTTATCCGATGATGAGAAATTTTGAAGTAGTATTTGATTTTATTGGTTTTGAGAAATATATTATTTTGAAAGATTACGAAACACTTCAAATTTTGTGTGAATTATTTTATGATATGTATGTTATGAGGCTTAACGCAGGTGAGGTGTCCCCATGTTATCTCTCCTACGTTGCTGGTCACAAACTTTGAGTTTAGGTCCTGACAATAATGCTTTGAGATTCAACCTCGGATGGTTAGAATCATAAGTGTACATCAAAACTGGTGCTAATTGTTATGTGTGGACACAAAATAGTTGTTGGCTGCCATGTCTAACATGGTTGCATGGTGAAGATTGCAATTAGGTAACCGAATATTAAAAACAGTGGCAAGAGTGGCTACTATAATTGTCTAAAATGGGGAGGATGGTCTCCCATATGAGTTATAAATTGAGGGTGATAATGAGAGTTGACACACAAAAATAGAGAAAAACAGAGAGAGAAAGAGCTAGAAAGAGTTAAGTTGAGTAGAGATGAATTTTATTTTCCTCCTTGTTTTGTTGTTTGTATTATTTCTAAGCTTAATTAATACAAATCAGTACCTCTGTGGAGTAGGTAAGTTACCGAACCATATAAACTGTATGTGTTTGATTTTTGGAATTTCCTAACATTAATTAGACTAAATCAAGTACTTAATCTCCTCCTCATTGTATAAGTTTGACACAACATTCTAGTTTCTTCCCCCAGTTATCCAAGAATTTTAGTGAAGATGGACTAATCAAAGAATTCTAGTTTATGTTTGCTCTTGATTCCTTTGTTTACAACTCCTTCTGTCTCTTCTTGGGAGTCTATTAGATCACTTGAAGACGAAGGTTCGCTTCCTCTACAATTGAATGAATTTCACAAGCCTGATGATGTTTATATATGGTCTTCAGGAATATCACCTGGGCTATAACTGGTTTCCGCAACTCCTATACGATGAATGCTGTTGCTGATGATTTTTCGTTTTATCTGGGTTTCAACAAAACATCTTGCAGAATTTATTGTCTCTGATTTTGGAAGACATTAATTAAAGTGGAAGCATCTGAACTTGAGTACTTCTCTGTAATTATTGTCATGACATAGATCAATTCACTTTGTATGTCTGAAAGCATATGCGCTCTCCATTCTTTATTAATTTTATTTTCACTCACTCAAAATTGAACATATTGGAAATCTGAATACATTTTCGGCAATTTCTGTTCCTGTTCTCTGCATTCCATTCCAAAGCATCCCATAAATAGTATCCCTAAATTTGCAAAACATGCCTATAAATTTAATCAACTTGACCGATTCATGGCATTGCCAAGCATGTGATAGTGAACTTAATTTGCTAGCTAGCTAGACCGTTCCATTAAAGTCATCTTAATTTACAGAACTTTGAGAAAGGCTCTCGATTGCTTAATTTTCCATAAGCTGAAACTAACGATCAAGAAGATTAAGCAATCTCTCTCAACCTCACCTCCCCCTTTATGTACCGGCATCAAGAATTTCCTATATTAATCCTTTCCTTTTGTCTGCATGTATTGATCCTTTCCTATTGTCTACAGCTAGGAAATCTAGTTATTAGATCATTGCATTGATGAATTTCCCTATAAAGAAATTAATGTGTCGGTTTTATAAAGGAAAGCATCAGCATTATCTCTTTTGATGACATTGTGGGTCCGTATTAACAATCAATGGCCTACCCGATGACTGATCTCGGTGAAAGAAAATAAAGCATCCTATGACAAAGGGAAGGTATCCATCGTTGTTTCACCATAATTGAAGCTCTATGAATAAAGTAAAGAACAAAGATTATGCTTTGAACGGTTTTCTAAACCAAAGCAAGGAACTACTAGTTGAGTGCAGACGAGTTAAGGGATTCAGAGATCATGAGAGTACATGTAGAAGAATCTCTAATATCTTGAGAGTTTGGGAAATTTTGGAATCTGTTTCTCTATTATAAATACATGATTTTACTTTCGATCTTCACAACCACGCAAGCCTTTTAGCATTCAATCCAAACCTCAGTCACTTTCAAACCAACAAAATCAAACACCATTCGTTTCATTTTTCTTGTCTTTTGTTCCCTCTTTGTTCTTTCCCACACACACCCTTTCAACTCACCGAGAACAAAAAATGGCTGAACGTGTACTCTTCAATATTGCGGAGGAAATAGTAAAGAAACTGGGTCCACTAGCTACCCAGGAGATTGCACTGTGGTGGGGTGTCAAAGATCAGCAAAGCAAGCTCAAGAGCACGGTTACCAGAATTAAGGGTGTCCTCCACGATGCTGAGGAGCAGGTGCAGAAACCACCCGCTCAACTTGAAGACTGGCTCGGGAAGCTGCAAGAAGCGGTCTATGATGCTGAAGATTTGCTGGATGATTTTTCAACAGAAGTTCAGCGAAAAAGATTGATGTCCCGAAATAAAATATCGAGGGAGGTACGTACATTCTTCTCAGGGTCAAACCAACTTGTGTATGGTTGGCAGATGGGTCATAAAGTTAAGGAACTTAGGCAGAGGCTAGATGAGATTGTTTCTGAGAGTGAAAATTTTCACTTTGAGGTTCGTTATGAGGAGAAAGCTTCTTTGACTATGATTAGAGAGGCAACTACCTCTTCTGAACCTGAGATATTTTTCGGGAGAGAGTATGAAAAAAAGAAAGTTATGAGCTTTCTGTTGAATCCCAACGATGAGATTGAGAGGGTTTCTGTCATCTCAATAGTTGGAATGGGCGGGTTGGGAAAGACCACATTTGCTCAGAGTATTTTCAATGATGAACAAGTTAATTTGCATTTTGGTCTGAAACTCTGGGTCAGTGTCTCGGGTGGTTTTGATGTCAAAAAGATACTCAAAGATGTATCTGATCAGTTAGAGAGTCTTGAAAAGAAACGTAAGGAAAAAATAGAAGAGAAAAAAATAGAAATCACCTGCTTGTATTAGATGACGTGTGGGATAGTAAGGATGGTGGAGATGGTGAAAAGTGGGATAGTTTGAGGCAGTCCTTACCACATGAGGAGGCTAGAGGAAACAAGATGATAATAACTACACGTTCAAATGCAATTGCAAAATTAACAAGCAATATACCACCTTTAGAGTTAAAAGGCCTTTCTGAAAAGGACTCGTGGTCTCTTTTCTCGAACAAGGCTTTTGGTCCAGGTCAAGAGTCAAATTACATAGACGAAAAATTAAAAAAAGAGATTGTAGAGAGGTGTCAGGGAGTTCCTTTGGTCATAAAGGCAATTGCAAGGTTAATGTATTATAAAGATAGAGTCCAGTGGTTGTCCTTCATCAAACAAGAACTTCCAAATAGGGTCAAAGATGATAACATCATACATACCCTTAAGTTAAGCTACGATCCTCTTCCGTCATATATGAAGCATTGCTTTGCATACTGTAGCTTATTCCCGAAAGGTCATGAGATAGATGTAAAATCATTGATTCGACTTTGGATTGCACAAGGGTTTGTTAGCTCTTCAAATTCAGGTGGTGGGGGTCTTGAAATTGATGGTCTTAGTTGCTTTGAGAATTTACTATGGAGGTCCTTCTTCCATGAAGTGGAAAAGGATGGATTCGGGAACATAGAAAGTTGCAAAATGCATGATTTTATGCATGATCTTGCAACCAAAGTTGCTGGTTTTCAAAGCATCAAAGTGGAGCGCGGAGAAACGAGGATTTGTGATTTGACTCGGCACATGTCATTTGACACGGAATTGGATTTGTCTTTGCCTTGTGCAAAACGTCTAAGAACACTCGTATTATTGAGAGGTGGCAAATGGGATGAGGGGGCATGGGAGTCTATTTGTCGAGACTTTAGGCGTTTGCGTGTGCTTGTTTTGAGTCATTTTGGAATGAAGAAAGTGTCACCTCTGATTGAAAAGCTCAAGCATCTGAAATATCTTGATCTTTCGAATAATGAGATGGAGGCGCTTTCTAATTCTGTCACCAGTCTGGTAAATTTACAAGTGCTCAAGCTCAATGGTTGTTTGAGCCTTAAAGAACTACCTAGAGATATTAGTAAGCTAATTAATATGAGGCATCTTGATGTTGGTTGCTATCTTGATGATGATTTATGTCATAATTTAGAGTATATGCCTCGTGGGATTGGGAAATTAACTAGTCTACAGACGTTGTCATGTTTTGTGGTTGCAAAAAAAGAGAGTCCTAAATCTGAGATGATAGGTGGATTGGATGAGTTGAAAATGTTAAATGAATTGAGAGGGAGGCTAGAAATAAGAGTAAAGGGATATGATGGTGGTTCTTGTATATCAGAATTTGAAGGAGCTAAATTGATCGATAAAAAATATCTTCAGTCATTGACCGTACGGTGGGACCGAGACCTGGATAGTGATTCAGATATTGATTTGTATGATAAAATGTTGCAAAGCCTCCGGCCAAACTCGAATCTTCAAGAGTTGAGAGTTGAACGCTATGGAGGTATGAGGTTACCAAGTTGGCTTTCACATCTCTCAAATCTTGTAAGGATTCGTCTAAAACGCTGTAGAAGACTTAAGCATATCCCTCCCTTAGATGGAATCCCTTCTCTTGAAGAATTAAGTATTTGGGGATTGGATGATTTGGAGTACATAGATAGTGAGGGGGTTGGAGGAAAAGGAGCGCCGACGTTTTTCCCATCCTTAAAGAGACTTGATATCTATAGTTGTCGTAGACTGAAGGGATGGTGGAAGAGATGGAGTAGAGATGAGATGAATGATGATAGAGATGAGTCAACAATAGAAGAAGGGTTGAGAATGCTCTGTTTTCCACGTCTTTCTTCCTTGCAAATTGAAGATTGTCCAAATCTGACTTCAATGCCGTTGTTTCCAACTCTCGATGAAGGTCTTTTTTTGTGGGCAACTAGTTCAATGCCACTACAGCAGACAATGAAGATGACATCACCAGTCTCTTCTTCTTCATTTATCCGTCCTCTCTCGAAATTGAAGAGACTATATATTGGTTCAATTGATGACATGGAATCTCTTCCGGAAGTAGGGCTGCAAAATCTCTCTTCTCTTCAACAGCTATGGATTAAGGGATGCGGAAGATTGAAGTCTCTGCCACTGCCTGATCAGGGGATGCATTCTCTTCAGAAATTAGAAGTCGGTTTTTGCAGCGAATTGAAGTCGCTATCTGAATCTGAATCTCAAGGGATGATACCCTACCTTCCCTCTTTGCAAGAATTAATAATCAATTACTGCAGTGAAGAGCTGAGCGGAAGAACAAGAGGATGGGTGAAGGAGAGGGAGGAGGAGTGGCCTCCTAACATTAAACACATTCCAGATATTGTAATTGATTACTACTACATTCAAAAGGAGGGTCGCTATGTAAAGGGTGAAGGATTGAGATACCCTTAAGGAGTGTTTTCACCGAACATACATAGAAACACTTAGACGTGTGTGTATGGAAGGTAACGTTTTTCAATTAATTGGGTTCAGACACCAAACATAATCACTTTTCACCAAAAATGAAGATATTTAATCTCTTACTTCCTTCCTTCCTTAGTTTAATTTCTTTTATTTTTATTATTATTACTATCATATCAAATTACTATTCTTAAATATAAAGGTTTCTAACAGCTCTTTCTTTATATTTCTTTATTTTATTATACACAAATCTCATCTGACAAAATTATTATATTTTTTCTATAAATATTGGTAACATTTTTTAATTAATTAAAGTTCCATTTGTTTTTTTTTTTGTGTTTAAATATTAATATTAAAAATAAATTTTTAAAAATAAAAAATATTATCTTAACATATTCTTAAATAAAAATTGTTTTTTAAAAATAAAGCTGTTACATAGAAAGGGGTTCAGCCCTCAACAAAACGACAGATTATCCCATCTCTCTTCCCTACCTGCACAAAGTAAAGCCTTCTCCAATCACCTAATCTATCGTATTTTTTTTTTTTAAAGAAAAAACTGAAGGTTCTGCTTTTCTGAAACCAACATTTCATGCTACTTTGGTTTCTGTTTAGACTAATGCAGTTTCTGTTTAGACTAATGCAGCTTCTGTTTAACCTTTTCTTTTCGGCCCCCTTTTGACATCTTTTTTAGTGCAGGTATGGTGGCTGGACTGGGTTTGATAAATCCGAAAAGGTAATCACTGCTGGGATCGTCATAGAGGATGGAACAAGCTGGATCTGGTACAGTACTGAAGCTATCTCTTAGTGCCTTTATGTTCTTGCTTTATGGAGTTTAGTCGATGAACATGTGTGTACAAAAACTAAATTCTATGCCTAAATAATAAATATTGATCCTTCCTTCGTTTACTCTCTCTCTCTATTTATTTTGTATTAGCCTAAGTCGACTTACATTATTTCAAATCTTTAATTTTCTAAACAAGTAAAGGCCTCAATTTTTAAAATAATATCTTTGAATGAAATTATCTTAATTCAAAAACGTCAAGTGAAATAATTTAATGTTCTGCTATCTAAACAAGCAAAGGCTTCTCTTTTTTAAATAATTTATCCTTCTATCTACATGGTTGGAAAATCAAACAAATCAAGGGAGAATTGGAAAACATGACATTTATGTTATTTTATTTTTTATACTGGTAGTGAAGAAATGGTACTGTAGTTTTAAGAGGGCCAATGAGCATTCTGAAATGGTGAAATCTAACTTGTTGATTATACAATGGGGATGGAATGTATGTTCTTCTTGATGGGCACTAGATCATCATTCAAGAAAGGAAGCGCTTAGTTTTCTCTCTAAGGTACGGTTTTCATGAGCTTTGTATGTATATGAAGTTGTTCTTTTGCAGAGATTTCTTATTTAAGTTGGCAAGTTTTTGAGATATGGCTTGTTGTCAAACATTTGTGTGCAGGTTTCTCTACTTAGAAACAGATACAGAGCATCTTCTGATACTGTGGATTTGTTGTATTTTCCAGGGCAGTGACAAGCTTCGACGAGATCGCTTAATTTTTTTTTCAGGTCATGCGTTTTCATTTTCAGAATTCCAAAGTGGAGGTATTTTGATCTTAGGGATGGTTAAGTATGTGCTACTGATAAGCATATTTAAATTTATTGAACATAGATAAGTATAATAGTTTTCTACTTTTCCAAAGACCTTGATGCTGCATGCATTTGACTTTCTGGTTTTCTTTCCAATTTCTACGAGCAATTTAGTGTCGAAGCATGTGAGTTTTATATGCATTAAGAGTATCCAATTACCCAAGTATTTTCTCTCTTTGAATTGAGTTTGATTTCATAATATAAAAATATGTT
>Ga0307515_10000385_pt1 | contig 107364 bp, 81 predicted proteins | sample 17_EM_MG_FD_194513 | JGI IMG/M metagenome (GOLD analysis project Ga0307515, IMG submission 194513) | Populus trichocarpa ectomycorrhiza microbial communities from riparian zone in the Pacific Northwest, United States - 17_EM | ecosystem: Host-associated > Plants > Roots > Unclassified | place...
CCGTCCTGGCGATGGCAATGACAATGACGATGGCGAGGGTGAGGAGGACACGCAGGGAGGTGAGAAAGGGACCGGGAAAGGGAAGGGAACAAAGGACGTGAAGGGGAAAGGGAAGGGGAAGGGGAAGGGAAACGGTAACGGGAAAGGTATTGATAAATGAACCCCAGGGGGAGATGATATCTCTCGTGCCATTGCTTTGCAGTTGCAGAAGGAAAGGTATGAGGCAGACTCGGGAAACGAGGGCTAACTAGAGCGGGTATATTTAGAGCCGGAAGCATCGCCCGCCGTGTCAATTTCCTCAGATGATGATACCGACTCTACCGAGAAGTCGGGCGGCGAATATGACTCAGAACTTGACCCTGATGTGGATATGCGCATGAAGGATGATGTGGACGCACCGGACGGCGTTGATTTAGACGGCGATGTGGATATGGAAAGGGATGGTGACGATGATGAGGAGGAAGATGATGAGGAGGAAGATGAAGAGAAGGAAGATGAGGAGGAGGATAAGGATGAGGATGAAGGCAAAGAACCTCGGACGATTGACCAGGGAGAGATGGTAAATACATCGGCTGACGATGCTGATACCATGGTAGACGATGAGCCAACCATGCTACCTGAGCAAGGCCAGTAGATGGAGCAAGGCCAAGAGATGGAGCAAGGCCAAGAGATGCGCGAGCATACCCCATGGCCACAACCTCCGGCGCCTGCCCCACGGCCACAAACCCCGGAGCCTCCCCCACGACCACAAACTCCGGAGACTCATACCCTCAGTGGGCTGGAGTTTTTGGGGCTTGTGACGCCTCAAAAATCTCGCCCAGCGGCGCCAACTCTGCGAGAAGCTGAGGCAGCCGGGAAACACCTCGGATGTCGATGTGGAGCAGCAGCTACTCGGCGAATCGGCAGGTGGCGACAGTCTCCCCGATGTCCCTCTCCCGGATGTCCCTCTCCCGGATGTCCCTCTCCCTGATGTCCCTCGCCCTGATGTCCCTCACCCTGAGGCGCGCCCGGATGGCTCGGTAGGCGAGGAGTGAACCAGTCCTCGCGTTGCGTTTGGGTTAGAGTCGGGTTCTTGTCTTGTGAGTTTCCTTTGTTCTAATCTATTTATCTCAGGCATTGATTATTACACGCGTCGCGAGGTTTTTGGATTGCTCAGGGTTTATTTTTTTTTTATTCATAGTATTATGGGACATCGCGCATGCAGTGTTTTTGCAACTCCTGGCATGATGGTGTTGAGGCTCAATAAATCTCTCAAGTATCGTGAGCTTATACCCACACCAGACTGCTCAGGCCCAGCTCCAACTTTTGTCCCTGTCTACAGTGAATACTCCACTCCTCCCGTGTTGTCGACAATGCCAGAGAAGACCCCATTCCGTTGCCCCGAATTTTCATGCCGAAAGAAGTTCACCTCAGACAGCTGGCGACTAAAACATATCAAATTACACCATCCTGAACACCTTCAAGTTGCAAAGAATCTGACTGTTCGCAGCGCGTCCCGAGGCATTGAACCCGCTCAGCGTCGTGAATTCAACGCTAACAAAGATTCAGTCGAAGACTTGGACGCGTTCCCCTACCTCGAACGCGTTGAAAACATTGCAGACTCGGAGTCTCAACCACCACCACCTCCTCTGCCGCGGACGGAAACACACCCCGGCGCCGGCGCTCCGCTGAGCGATTACATTGCTGAGCCATGGGAACGCGACGCTCAGGGTTGCCTTGAGACGAACCTACAGAACAATCCGTACTACCCGTTTGCGACGCGTGAAGAGTACAAATATATCCAGTGTGGGATCAAGAAGAAGGGTATGAAGACGTACTATGACAACGTGCTGAAGGAAGAAGACACCGCTCTGCGTTTCCCAAGCTTCAAAAACGGGGATGGCGTCCGGAAGCTCGTGGCTAGCATGCCAGATGATCAGGCTCTCGGGGAGTGGGATCTACACACCCTCGAGGATATGAGATGGAATGACAATCACCAACGGCCTATCAAATACTGAAGTCGAGACATCATCAAAAGCATGAGAAGGTTGATGCGGTAGCCAACCTACGCCGAGCATCTCGTTTACGCCCCTCAGCGTTCCTCTAAAAGCGATACGCCACCGAAACGCCTCTATACTAAAATGCACACTGCGGACTGGTGGTGGGAGACACAGGTAAGCAGAGATACTCGAGGATAATAACATGCTAATCGAGGTTAAGGCAACGCTCAGACTGCGGGATACACTGGTTCCCTTGATCTTCATGTCCGACGGAACACATCTCTCGAATTTGGCTGGCGACAAGACAGAGTGGCCTGTATATATGACAATTGGCAATCTATCTTCGAAGATCCGCCAGATGCCCTCAGCGCACACCGTCGTATTGGTCGCTCTCCTACCAATTCCAATCAAGAACCGCATTATTCCTTACAAGCGGCTAGATGAGCAGCGGCAAACAAACCGAGAGGTGCTGAACGAAGTACTCCGGCGGGTACTCCAGCCTCTCACCTTTAAACTCAATCCCAGCGCCGAGAGCGGGTATTACAACGTTCTCTGTGCAGATGGCAACTTCAGGCGTTGCAAACCGGTTGTAACAGCATGGCTTGCAGATTGCCCTGAGTATAGCGACCTACATCATCTCGTGCGGCATGTCTGATTTTGGTGCGAGTGTCCAAAGAACGAACTTGGAGATTATGTCCCTTCTGACAAGCAACACCCCCGGCGGGATCACAACCTATATAGGACGCTCAGCGATGCCAACACCAAGGCAGCCGATGACGAACTCTCATCGCGCCATGTCCACCAAGGATTCAACGTGTTTCAACATATTCCCTGTATCATGAGCGACCTCCCGAAGCCCGACCTCCTCCATTCAATGCAGATCGGCATGCTTGACCATCTCCAGAAGTGGATTTTCCACTTCATGAAGACGCACGAATGGCTTGACAAGTCCAATGCAATCTGGTTATCCGTGCCTGCGTACCACGACCTCACACCAAAAAATAAGTCATATGAGGAAGTTTCTCGATGGAATGGTAAGGAGATGAAAGAAATGAGCCGGTACTTGCTTGGAGTTGTAACCCAGTCTCTACGAGGTGGAAGCCCCGCTCAGCGTCCCATATTCAATCGCACAATTTGGTGCACACAGGCATTGTTAGAATTCTATATGTATGCTCCATATAAATCTCACGATGCTGCAACTTTGAGCTACATGGAGGACGCCTTGCATCGTTTTCACACTTTCAAAGATGTTTTCTTACTCGGGCAAGCCGGCAAAAAGGCGAAGGCCAAAGCCAATGCCCTGAGAAGGTAACCCGTGAAGAAGCGAAAGGTAGACGAGGAATCCAATGCTGAAACTTGGACGCCGTCCAAGAAGCGGCGCGAAATGAACGCCTGGCGGGATTGTATCAGCCACGAGATAGATGTTTCCAAGGAGTTGGATGCCGACTTCAACTTTCCGAAGATCCACTTGATGTCTCATTGGGTCGAACAGATTCGTCGATACGGAGCCTTGCAATAGTATTCAGCCGAGAGACATGAACAAGCACATTGAACGAACCTCAAGGACGGTTGGAACGCCTCCAATGACAATCTCCACTACCTGCCGCAAGTAATCACCTTTCAGTGTCGTATTCTCTGCTTCGAAATCAGAGAGCTCAATCTCCAAGCCCTCGCTGAGCGTCTGGAGAACAGCGTTGCCGCCTGCAAAGTCCTCCCTTCCATTGCTGATCTGGCTGCCCCCCTGGGCTCCCAGTCATATGCGAAGCCCGAATTCATGGGGCCCCAAAACCACCGTAATGGAAAGCATCCTGACGCTATGATCAAAGACTTCAGAGCATTACTCGACAATACACAAGACGCAACACACCGCGTGGCAATATACAGCGGCACCCGGGAGTTTATCAAGCATAAGAGTCGTAACAAGACGTATATATCAGATGAACAACTGCACGCAATGGAGCTCTGTATTTACCATGGTATTAATGTTCAAGTTGAGGGTTTAGATGGTGAACGCATATCTCAGATGTGTTGATGCACAGGAAGCCAGAGCTGGCGCGGAGGGGATCGACGGAACGACTGGGTGTGGGTCAAGCAACGCCTGGGGAGGTGTTATGGCGCGCTGAATGGGCCTCTTCCGTGGCAACTGCAACGACTATTCAAAACAAACTCCTAAACGATGATGGAGCTTTCGTTGAGTACAGGTTAGCCCTGGCGCTCACCACAATACCTGAAAACTCGGGTAACTTGGATCCCGTCTCGAAATTTGTACAACTGAGAATAGCACCGGCAGCTGTTGCTTTGCAAGTTTTCAGCGTGGGAAATATTGTCAGCTGCGCGCACGTCATTCCAGAGATAGCTACAAGTAGTAAGACAGGAGACGGACGGAACGAACGATGGATTGTCAATAGCCACATAGATCTAGCGACGTGGAATGATGTGTATAATTAGTAAAGAGAGAATGGCATTTTGCGCACAGGTAGAAGGAACGCGAGGAGAGATATTCCCAGTGTCACCCATCGCCTTGCAATCCCGTATAATTAGTAAAGAGAGAATTGCATCTGCGCGCAGGTAGAAGGAACGCGAGGAGAGATTTTCGCAGCGTCACCCATCGCATTGCAATCCTGATGCAAGCGCGTACCCAATGGACCCATTCCGACGTATAGTCACAGTTAGCCACAACGCCAGAGTGATCGTTTAAAATAGAAGACCGACAGAACGAGAAGAAACGGTGAAACAGCGATCAGAGGGCGATATGGAACGCGCCGCGTTAAATTGACGCCGGGTGCGGAGTAATCCGCCACCGGGGTGTCTCTGACGGCTCTGACGGAGCGCGTCCACTCTGACGGAGCCATTCCGCCCGGACGGAAATATTTTTTGCTGATGAAGTATCGTTACAGTAAAGTAGGAAGCTGGTTCCTATATATTGACTCTAGAGCCACAAGCAAGAAAAATGTGAGACCAGTGAAACGTTGCGTGCATAGTTGTGAAGTGGAATACAAAGACATATTGAAAAGACTGACCGGTAGTAACTCAATTTAGGAACAATCCAGTGCTGTTCGTTGCTGTGTAGCTCGCTGAGCCCTCATAACATCTGTTGACGCTCCATTAGCGCTTATTGTTAAGACGCGGTTGCGATACCATCAGTAGCATTTTGGCCTAGATAGCCGGCTGATAGTGTGATTATAGGTCAACGCCGTTGCATAGCCATCGGTTTATCCAAGAGGCAAGACCAAAAATCATTGATGCTCTGTTGACACTGATTTTTAGGAGGTATTACCGATATTGTCTCAAGCATTGTTGCCCATGATCGTGGCCGATACTATGCTCATGGGTTAACATCATTTCAAAGCACTTTGATTATGCATATTGCAAGTCCAAAGATCATTCATGCTTTGTTGATGCTCATTTTTAGCAAGTAGTAATGATATCGTCACTAGAATTTTTGTCCATAAAGGCGGTGGATAGCATCATCATGGGTTAACACCATTACATAGGCATTAGATTATCCAAGATGCAAGACCAATAATCGTTGACGTTACATTGACGCTCATTTTCAGGAGGATGTAGCGATATCGTCACTAGCATTTTCGCCTATAAGAGAGGCTAAAACTGTGATTATGGGTTAATGTCGTTGCACAGCCCAGTGATTACCCATGATTCAAGGCCAAACATCCTTGACTATCCGTTGACGCTTATGTCTAAGATGCGGCATCCTGCGTGTCGCATTCTCTGTATCTATTCAAACAGCCCATACGTCTTCTTTGGAAGGAGGTGACTATGCAGCCCTTTGATTGGCGAAGGGGTAAGACTTAAAATCATTCACGCTCTGTTGATGCTCACCTTAAAGACATACTAACGGTGATGGGATGCTCCACATTTGTATGCAAAATGCAGACAGTCATCATTGACAGCCAATACACCATATCGATTTATAATCATTTGCATCTAAAAGCTTCAAGGCCTCTCAGTATCTGATCGACCACTACACACATTATCTGAGTGATGAATGACGTATGCCCATCATATTTTGGCGCTTCTGACCGGCAACTTCCAGTATATACATTTATAACCCTACCGTTGACATATATGGCCTGCCTTCCTGACCTCTTCGAATCCAGCTCATTCTCCTCGATTTCGATGACCTACCACACCCAATTCTCAAAATCTCCACCATTTGAAGCAGGTCAGAGCCGAGAGTTATGCAGTTGAACGCATGGATTCATGCAGCATGACCGCTGTCATTGATCCCGTTTCGCATTTCGTATTGCATGCTCCTGTCATGACTTATATGGCATCAATGACTTAAATTTTGTTAGTAAATTTTTTCTCTAATTGAGGTTTTGCTTTCACTGTTACCCATAGCAGGAAGGATGATATCCAGTTTGTTGGTTATCTATCAACTAGATCTGGAGTTGAGATCTTTTGCATGGCCGGTACGACCCTTGCACATTCGCTGACGAATTGTCATGTCTCACAATCTGTTCACTGAAATCCAGAAAAAGCTGAGAGGTACAAAAATTGATACCAGAATTGGTTATCCCCGGGATACATCCTCAATTTCATCCATTTGGCTCACAATTCCTCAGAGGACTCAGGTGCTCTTACCATTTCTTCGTCCGAATCTGATTTCTCTATGGTAGTAAGCTAGGGACCTTATATGTCGGGGTAAAAGATTATGGGTTCAACACGCTTCGAATGCTTGTTTGGTGACCAATCTGGCCCGGTGTTGTGCAGGAACGACGCTCTGCGTTTGTATGACTGTGGTTGGTTGGCACCCAGCCTCAATTGACTACTTCCAGGTCGAGAAGTCCCGGGTGGCATGTGCTATTGTGTGGGGACGATATCAAGAGACGGATTAAGCTCTGCATATGATATCGGTGATGATGTGGCTGTAGTCGTATCGGTTTGGGGGTTGACATAAGCCAGAACCCTCAATCCGGCAGTCCCATACATCATATCTCTGTCTTGGAAGGAGTCGGCTGAGTCCATACATCCCGGTTGTGTCAATTCGTCAATCCTCATGTGCTTCTGACGAAATCGCGCAATGCATTGCGGTAATATTTTGGAGAGTGCTTCCATCACCCAGCTGTGTTCATCATCTTCGCTCAGGTTGCCCAGCTCTGTATCTACTTCATCATCTGCCGCGTCATCCCCATCCTCCTCATCGTTGAAACTTGCCAGGTTGCTCAGACTATCAGTAGTGTTACCAACGGATCCTGACCCTCACTCCGGGTCTCGGTCCGGGTTCAGACCAAACAGTTGCCAACTTAGCAAACCAGGTCTTCAATGATCCCAAATGGTCAACTCGGGTACGGTTTGACGGTACACTCCCAACCCGTCTGATTTGGGCGGGTAGTCAGCGGGTCACCCAGCGGGTCCATCTATAGATTGATATATGGCTCTTGTTTTTGAAGTTTGTTAGTAGTATCTTATCAAAATCACGTTTTCAACAACCAATAATACATTTTTGCATGTTTTGCAGTTTGCAATATCGATTGATTTGGACTCTGTGTTTTACCTTTGATATATTGTATAGTGGCCTATGAAGGCAGTCAATAATTCCGTTATCAGTGCGAAGATCCGCACGATGCCTTGAATACCAAATTTGCAAGAACTAAAACTGTTGACGCTCCGTTGACTCTCATTTTCAGGATGCGGCCGGGAGCATGTCGCTCTTGTATTTGGCAGTAAAGGCTGCCAATATCTCACAAATGGATATCTGCAAGCAATTGGAACATAAATCACCCATGATGCAAAGCTAAAAATCGATGATGCTCCAGTGATGCTCATTCTCAGAATTGGGCAGAGACTGTATTGCTGTCTGTTTTGCCTATAATTGCTGCCAATATGTCGGTTATGCATAACCGCAACCAAATCACTATTCGATTGGCGTACTTACAAGACCACAAATTCTTGACGCTCTGCTGGTGTTCATTTCAATGTATTGTCCATTCAATATCTGCTGCCATCGATAATTGTTATCATCATGATTTGAACTTGTTGGCTGTCTTTCTGACAGATTGAGACTCGGCCCTGTGGCAAAGCCGAGCCCAGTAACATTCTTGCACTGTTCGCTCTCACATGACTAAAATTTATATATCCTGCCAAAAGATTCATTGTGCGTGCTATACATTTGTTTATCAACCGATATTCCCAAGCTACAGCTCATCATGTGCCCAAAATATGTCTCCAACTGAAACTCTTGGTCAAGCTTCATACAGGAGCTTGTGAAACATTCACACATTCAGTTCTACTTTTTCTTCACTCCCCTATTCTTCCATGTTTCGATACCATTGACTATTACCAGCACCGTTTCAGCCTGTCTGTTTGACTTCCGTGTTGGTCAATTCAATCCGGGCACATTTGCCATGGCACTCACATCCCCCTGCTCTGGGCATTCCGGATTCTCGATGCCATTGTCTTGCTATATATCATAATCAACATCTGCTGCGCAATTGTCTTCGCTGTCAATAGGCATATCCAGGTCACTAGTCCGGTTAAGGCAATTTCCGGTATCCGGACTTGTTTCAGGTGCGCTATTCTCATCACTTTCGACTGGATGACGGTTGACTCTTCTGATTCAGCCGACATTCAACATTTCATTTTGTCCCCCAGGGAGGTCCTTTGCAGACCAAGCTGGTGGCAAAGGCGATCTTTCTGACAATTTAAATGCAGCTGCACCATCATGTTAAAAGATTGTCCAGGATGCATTGACGATCTCTTCCGTGTCCGAACTGTATCCTTTGGCTGTCATCTGCTTGTTTTGACGGTGTGATTCCTTCTGTGTAGCATGTCGGTTTTGGCTGCCCTTCCACATCTCCAACAAGTTGTGGACCTTGGCCATTCTGTGCAATTTCCGTTTCTACAGCTCTATCTTCATTTCCAAGTCATTGTCGGTGTTTGTCGTATCCAATGCTGGGTCATCACCTTCAAAAAGCTGGTTATTGGCGTGAGCAAAGTACATTACAACGACTTTTTCACAAAGTATCTCGCCTGTGGTGTTTGACTGCCTCCAGCCGATAACATCTCAGCCAAGGGAACAACTGGCCTCCACTCTGACACCATGTGGTATGATACACAATATGTTGTGCGCAACATTGGAGAGATCAGTGTACTTTGAGTGCGTTTCTTCTTGTTGGCGCCACCACTTGGTTCTGTATCGTATCCAAAATGTCCTGCGATTCTGCATTGTGTCGGAGTGGTAATCATTGAGATTCTGATCAATTTACCCCCAGTTCTTTGGTGCTTCAGGCGGTGAATTCAAATGGTGCCTGGCAGTGGTCGATAAGCGTGCTGTGCAATTGCTTCGTCCGGGTGTTGTTTCAGCCACATTGTTAGGTGTTATGTATTCTTCATCATCGCTGGACAAATGATATGGATCAAAGGATGATTGACCGCATCCTAAAGCTGTTGCGGAGGGGACGAGACTGCTGCTCGGTATGCTTTCAGGTTTATTGACTGGGTGACTTGTCGATGCTTGGCACAGTATTCATTCTCCACATACTTCAGAAAGGCCTTGTGGTATTGGGTAGTATAGGAAGTCTCATTCTCAGGATTAATATCCATTCCCATGTCCCACTTTCCAAACGATCACAACTTCCGGAAAGGATCGAGGATATTTGTGGGAACACAAAGCATACCTGTCGAAGGGGTCACTTCAGCAGAGTATTCGGACAGCATCTGGTGAGCTAACTTCACCGCGAAGACCAAGTCTTCCTTCCATTGAGTCTTCTTCGTAGCCAAAGGTTGCATAACGCCATCCATGTGATCGAAAATGTCATTGAGCACCGTGATAATGTGATGAAATGTGACTGTATGCCTCTTCGACCCCCCCACTGGTTCCAATATCGGAATCGCCTCGAATCTTCCATGACGTACTTGACAATGGTCCATTCATCCCGTGTTGGGAAGAGTGGCTGGTTATCACTGTATTTTGGATTTTGAAGCCACGGACAGGTGAAGTCTCGTAATCAGTAGGCTCGCTCAGCCAACTCCAGTGTCGGATTCCAACCTGTCATCACATCCATAACAGGCAGTGCTGCGATCCGGACTCAAGCTTTTGACAGTCAATGAACTCGTTTCAATGACCAGGTGTCAGCGTAATCAATATAGCAAGCATTCTCTACTATATGAAGGTCAGTTTCAGGACTTCCAAAATATCTTGAAATACTTACATTTTCAATTATCTCTGCCAAACCTGGTCTCATGGCCGACACCTTGTTGATTGTAGCATTGCCCTCCTTTCGAAGTCTTTGACTCTTTCGAATGTTGATGCTTTCATTCTCTCCAAATTGCTGATCGCGCTCATGGGTTTCCCAAGACTTGGTGGTGCCTTTCAAACCTAGACTACCCATGAATGCTCATGAAGCCAGCTGTATGACGTGTGCCATGCATGGTATGTGGTTCCTCAATGCAGGCCACTCGATTCTGGAGGCCTCAAGTGTTGATTGCAGCTTGCGCATCATCGAGTAATTTGAGAAAGCATAATCACTCGTAATTCCAAGCACACCGCTGTTAGTGAGCTCAAAATGATCAAGCACGTCCTTCAAATGCACAGCTACCCTTGCTCCAGTATGTTGGCCATTGACCAATCATCCTTAATTAGCTTTCAAAACTGGAAATGAACAGGCCATCAACCTCATTGACAGCGAGTTGTACTTTACACCATGCCAATTGCCGATCCATATCGCAAGCAACTACTGACGTTATGCCGAGTTTGGTTGTGGATGTTCATCCGTCCCAAGCTAAACTAACTTCATTTCATGACGTCAATTGCTTCTTAATTGCATCCACGGTCAGTCCATATTCCCTCCGGGAAATTTGGCCCATGGTCGTGGCGGACGGCAGCAAGACGTCACTTCACAATGCCTTATATGACTGTCGTAGCTTGAGATTGGATATAGCATGCAAGGGAATAAGAGCCAAAACAAATCCTAACATGAGGTAGCGATTCCATGTGTCTTGGTGAAAGTCAGAAGTTTCAAAGTTCTTCGCTGCCAGTTTGGAACATGTTGTCTGTCGTTTCGGACAATATGGATTAACCTGGATGTCAAGTATGAATTTCCTCTGCGAACTTACTATTGTAATTCCTCGACTTCCTTGCCATCTTCAGGATGGCCAAAGCTGTTACATCGGCCGTCGAACTAGTCAATCGAGTGACTTCCGACTATGTTAACTGATTTCACTTTGCGATGTGAGGTTTTGCCAGCAAGTGTGTCCCCATCGAGCTCGTCCCATGTTCTGATGGATGGCGGAGATCTTGATGACAAATGAAACATATGATTCCAGGGCTGCTGGTCTCCTCAATTCCGCAGTGCAAATGAAATTGCCATGAAGATACATGTCTAGAATCATTCCAAGGGATAGGACTTTTCGAGCCTACATTCATTGAAGCCTACCAAGCATCCAAGATGATATGTAAAGTAAGGTCGCTCAAATCACAAATAAAGACACGTTCATTTTTGGAAGAGATCATAACCTCTAGCAATGAGGCATTTAAAGATCTTGAATCTGACATGGTGGTAGGTAGTAGAAAGCTGGGTAATCTGACTCGAAACACTGCTGAATGTTACGGTAGAGCAAAGTAGCATGAGGGTTCTTAAATATTGACTCTAGAGCTACAAGCAAAAAATCAGATTTGTGAGACATTGCATGCATATTTGTGAAGTTGTATACAAGGACATATTGAAAAGACTGACCGCGTAAAACACAATTTAGCATCACCGCAATGCAGTCCATTGCTGTGTAGCTTACTGAGCCTCCACCAAAGTTGTTGACGCTGCGTGGGCGCTCCATTGGTGTAGGTGGACGTGATATGGTCACTACTATTTTCGCGAATAATGGCTGCTGATAGATTGATTCTGGATTAGCTGCATTCCATTGCGTTTAGAATATCCACGATGCAACATAAAACATCATTGAGCCATCTTTGAGGCTCCGTTGACACTCCGTTGACGCTCATTTCAGGACAATGTTTCCATTGGGTCACAAGCATTTTTGCCCTGAATGGCGGCCGATTGATCAATTATGGACAGACGTGGTCGCACAGCCCCATGATTTTCGATGATGCAAGGCCTGAAATCGTTGACGCTCAGTCGACGCACATTGTTATTGCATACGCACCATGCTGTGAAAAGCATTATTGCCTAGAATGGCAGCCGATAGTTCGATTATGGATTAATGTCGTGTCACAGCCCCTTCATTATCAATGATGCAAGGCCTAGAATCGTCGATGCTCCATTGATACTCATATTTAAGATATAGCAGAGATGGTGTCGCAATCATTGAGGCCTAGAAAGGCGGCCGATAGTTCTATTATGGGTTAATGTAGCCACACATCCCCTACATTATTGAAGATCCCTGGCCATAAATTGTGGACGCTCCATTGACACCAATTTTCACGGAATAGGTATGATGTGATCGAAAGCATTGTAGCAGAGAATGGCGTGTGATAATTCGATTAGGGATTTACGTTGTGGCACAGCACCTTGATTATCGAAGATGCAATGCCTACAACTGGTGATGCTCCCTTGACGCTTATATTTAAGACATAGCAGCGACGTTGTCTGAACCATTTTTGCCTAGAGAGAACACCGATAGTTCGATTATGTGTTGATGTCGTCCCACAGCCCTTGGAATTTCCACAATGTAAGGCCCTAAGTCATTAACGCTGCGTTGAAGCTCATTGTTACGACACAGTAGCATTGTTCGGGCAACGATGGTTCCTTAGAAAGACGGCCGATAGTTCGATTGTGGGTTGATGTCACCTCACAGCCCATTGGATTTCCCAAGATGCAAGGCTCAAAATGGCGCACGCTCTGTTGACACGCATTTTTACGATTGGGCAACTAGCGTGTCATTTGCCTTTTTCCCTATAACGCCAACCAATACAGTCACTTTGGAAGGATGTGACAATGCAGCCTTTTGATTACCGAATGTGTAAGACTAAAAATCATTCACGCTCTGTCGATGCTCACATTAATCACATCAAAACAGCCTTTGTACACTCAATAATTGTATGCAACGAATCGTATACTCAATATTGACATCCATCATTGCGTTTGGATGTATTATCATTTCCATCTAAGATCTGTGTTACCTCTCAATGTCTGATCAACCTCTTTCCACGTTATGTGAGCGAGAGATGACATGGCCCTATGACAGCGCTGCGCTTCCGGCTGGCAATTTACGGCATGGAGATCATTTCACCAGTTTTTGGTAAATATAGCTCGACTTTCTCACCTTTCCTCATCCAGCTCCATCTCCTCGATTTCCACGACGTATCATAAGCAATTTTAAATATCTCAATCATGGGCACCTGGTCTGTGTGGAGAGGGATGCAGTTGGATGCATGGATGGATGCAGCATGACGGTCGTTATTCAGACAGATTTGTGTTGGGCACTGCCCACTCGTTCTATGACTCATATGACATCACTCACTTGAATTTTCTTAGTACATTTTGTCACTCATATAGATTTTGCTTTCTTACATAACAGTAATCAGCAAACAGAAATCGAACATATTGGCCTTCTTAAAGCCGTATTTGGATACAAAAACTTTCGCATGGTGCATTCAACCCTAGCACATCCACAGACGAATAATCATGTCCCTCAATTTGCTCACTGTAATCAAGACAAAGCTGACACGTAGCACAATTGGTACACATATTGCTTCTCACCGAGATATGACATCAAAATCCCAATTTGACTCACTATTGCGCCGCTGGCGCGGGAGCCATCACCATGTTTTCGTCCGAATCCGAGATCTATATGGTGATTAGCTGGGGAGGCTATATGCAGGGGTGAAAGTGTACGAGTTCAACAGGCTTCGAATTCTGAATGAGTGATTAATCAGACTCCACAGTGGGCGCAAGACCGGGTGTAGTAGTGTTTGACTGCAGCTTCCCAGAACCTGGCATCATATGACTACATCCTGGTGGAGAAGTCTCCTGTGGAATTTGTGATATTCCAGGGACATTGTCAAGACACTCCATTTGCTCTCCAAATGTTGTCAGCGCAGGGGCCAATGCATCATCATCCGTTTCCGGTTTAACGACTGCCGGAGTGCTCCATTCTGATGTGCCGTACTTCTTATGTCTTTCACGGAAGTAGTCTGCTGCATCCGCCCATCCCGGCCGTGTCAATTTGTCAAGCTTCATCTGCTTCTGCCGAAACCTCTACATGCTCTGCTGTACCGTTTTGGTGATTGGGCCCATCACCCAGCCTGGTTCATCATCCTCGCTCAGCTTGCCCTTCTCTGTCTCTTCATCATCCTCATCTTCCTCATCCTCCCCATTGCCAGAACTTGCAAGATCACTCACACTGTCTCTGATAGCAACCATCATCTCCTGGAATGTCATTTCGGGCTCCCTGTTCGTCAATCCGGAGTGTTCAGCTTTCTTCTCATCTTCCGGCGCTTGCTGAACCGCTGCCTCTGCAGCTTCAACTCGCTTTCTTGCACCAGCGGTTTCTCTCTCAACATAATCCTCAATCCATTTCTCTTTCGCTACATTGCTTAAGAAGTGCGCTATTCATCAGTTCTCTGCCACAATCTTCATTTCAGATCACAACCTGCGCAATGCCCCAAGTGCTCGGACAACTTCTGTTTCCAAGTCGCTCTTGCCTGCATTCGCTTGATGACACTGTTGGGTGGACCAATTTGTCAATTTGCACTATTTGCCCGCCAGAAGTGGCGAAAAGTTCTTTTTCGGAGCATTGACCATGGTAGTTTGTGTTGACTTTGTTCTTGGGGGAGATGTTGGATGTTGCAAGATATGGACAATATGGAGGCAAGCTGCGTCTGTTATGTCAAGGTTGGTATGTTTACTCATCTTGAACAAAGCAAAATCTCCCTTATGACTGTCAATAAATTGGGAATAGTTAGGCGAACCAGACAACATGACTTGATTGTTAACATCAATTTCATATAATATCCCAGGAATTATTTGAGACAAACGTCAGCAGACGTCCTTTCCCTCGAATAATGTCCTATTTATATCTGTCAATTATGCGATTGCGCCTGACGTTTACCGCGGTTTATCCCTGTTCATAAGCAAACAACACCGGACCGACTTATTGCTCATCGCGGGGAGGTGGGAAGCCCCTGCAACTTGCAGCCAGACTCAGCAGGATTCATCTTGAGTATAACGAACATGTTGGCTGCTACTTATTCCGTTCTGCCATGAAGCTAACCATTTAGTCCTCAGGACTTCCCACTTCTTTCTGTTATCATCTTCCTCTCCTATTGCACACCAGCAGATCTTGGATACATAACCACCTCAGCATGGTGAGAGTGGATCTAAATCAAGCTGATTAGCCGGCGCTACATCAAATACGTCACACATTCGCACACAGGAAGAATGCAGACACCCGTTGGTCTACCGTGACGCTGCCAATGCAGCGACCGAACATTGTACCCAGGATGAACATTTAAAAATCGTCCTCACGACTGGAAGTGGAAAGAATAAGAACTAGCATGCAGTTGGCAGTGAGTATATCCATATCGAGGTAAATGGCTGTCAATTAACGGTATATCATACAGCGGGTGTCCGTAGAGAGTTACATGACAAATTTATCACTGCCCATCACAGGACACATCTGTGGTGGACAAAGGCATTGATCCGCACATTCCGCGAAATCAAACATCATGATGAACTCAGCTCTGGGATTTTCGCCAATGCATTTCCTGATAAGCATCCCGGTGAGTTGACGAAACAGGCATTGATCACCTTTGAGGAGGAGACGGAAGCGTCAATGGTAGAGGTAACAGCCGAATCCCATTGTTACAATCAGCCACTAATTTTTTGTTGGTTTTCAACATGTCTGCTATGATGGCAAGGCAAAGAGGTCGCGTACAGCTGGAACAGTCTGACTTGCGCCTGGCCTTGAATATGGGCAAAATGGCCAAAGAAAGGATTTTGCGTGCGGCAATAGAGAAAACGCAATATCTGACCAAGAAACCTCTCGCCAAAGTCCAAGAAGAGAATACGCATGGTGTTGAGTTTCCTGGGCATATCAAGGTGAAGGCGGCAATAGAAATACACCCGGCTATGCTTTGTCAAAACCACACCACCGGATGCCTATCTTGCCAAAATGGCACCGCAAAGACTCTACAGACACACTGGAAATGCAATGGAACAGGTCCACCTCCACCTCAGCGACGCAGACAGCCCACTCCAGAGCCGACGCCACCACTCCCCAGAGTGCCACCCGCCCCAACCGGTAACAATTCTGGAGCAAAACATTCCTACATACTCAATTTGCCGGCGAGATATGCGTATTCACATAGATCTCTTCCCTGGGCCTAATTTTATACTCTTAATGCATCTGCCCAGGACAGCCAGCACGATACAGATTTTGATCCAGATATGCTGACTGATGAAGGATTCTCCACTGGTTAGTACACTATCTGCTGTGTGGTGATGCAGCTAACATCCATTTTGAAGACCAGAGCAGTCTATTGAGCGAACCTGCAAGTGATGATGAGCATTGATTGGACGGCATGGGATGTTGGAGATTATTATTATATTTTTGTATGTATTAATAAAGAACACTGTAGTGATCAAGGAGAAAGTAAATAAAAATGCTAGAAAGGCTGCCAAAATGATGTGAATGATGGACTACACCAAATCGAATCTTGCATATTGTGGATACACCCAAGCCATAATGCGCGTCAACGGAGATTCAACAATTTCATGGTATGTAAGTTCGGTAATTCAAAATTGATTCGGTCGTGGTTGTACATGATCGAAGTATTGGCTGCCTTCATTGGCAAAACTATAACGACACGCTCTGTACCTCATCTTGAAAATGAGCGTCAATTGAGCATCAACGATTTGTGGTCATGCGTCCTGGGTAATGACACCGCCGATAGGTTGCAGACAGTCAGAAAGGAATTATCGGCCGCCTTTATAGGCAAAACACATTGCGACACCCTCCCTGCCCCATCCTGAATATTAGCATCAACGGAGGGTCAACAATTGTTGGTCGTGTATCCTGGGTAATCTGGGGGGCGACAGGTTGCAAATAGTCATAAACGTAGTATTGGCTGCCTTTACACGCAAAAGAGAAAGTGAAATGCTCCCTGCCCCATCTTGAAAATGAGCGTCAATGGAGGGTCAACGATTGATGGCCTTCTATCATTGTCAATCACAGCACGATGTGGCCATTATGGTCAATATACATCATTTTGACTTGGTTGATATGCTAAAAGGCTTAAGAATACTGAGTCGTAGGTCTGTAAATTAATTATGTTGTTACTGTCCGGGAGGATGTGGCGGGAATATCCCGTACATATGTGCCAATGAAGGTTGCCATATCTCTCTTTCTGGATGCTTGTGATCAAGCAGCAATCATAATACCGAAGATGCAAGACCAAAAATTGTTCAGGCTGCGTGGAAGCTCCATTACTGGATGGAGTAGGGCGCGTTAGTCCAATCGTTTTGGTCATTATGGCGGCCCATACATCGAAAATAAACCAAGAAGTCCCAATGTCAATATGATATGATAAACGGTAGCATATCTGAATGCGACCGTAAATGTGTAACCCAAGATGCAGAACCAGAGATTGGAACCGGCGGGTGTAGCCAAACCTGGCCAAACCCGCAGGTTGACGGGTACAGGTCCGGGATTGGCACGCCCACAGTCAGCGGTTCAGGATTTTGGACGTGTTGGGAACCAAACGGACCCATTTTTGCGGTCCAAATCCGGACCGCTTGTGGGATACCCGGACCTGGTCCTAACACTTACTGTCTCCGACAGCACACAACATCTCCTCCAATGGCTTTTCAGGCTTTCTGGTTGTTTATCCCACCTTTGGAACAGTTGTCATATCTTCCTGCTGTTGCATAATTGCTGTCTCTCGGTCTTGAACCCATTTTCTTGCCACAGCAGTCTCTCTATCCACATAATCCTTGATTCATTTCTCTTGCTCTTCATTGCTCAAAAACTGCCTTTCTCATCTTCTCTCCGCAGACAGGTCCTGTTTCTACTGTGAGCTGTGCACTGCTCCGAAATCTCAGACCCATGCTGCCTGAAAGCCGTTCTTGCCTTCATTCCCTCGATGACGTCGTCATGTGGATAGCTTGGTTGATTTGCGGTATTTGCCAGCTGGAAGTGGCAATAGGTTCTTTTTCGGAGCATTGACCATTGTATGCTGAGTTGATTTTGTTTCTGCAACAGATGTTGGATGATGCAAGATATGGACCACATCGAGGCAAGTTTTGTCTTTTGTGTCAAGGTTGGTACGTTTGATCAACTGGAACAAAGCAAAATTTACATTTTGACTGGCACTTCATTGGGAATAGTAATGCTAACTGTATCACATGACTTGGTGGTTAGCGTCTGTGTCATGCAAGATCGCAGAGATGTCTTCAGACAAATATCATCAAACATTGTTTCCATCGAAGAAAGTCATTTTCATAACTATCAAACATCAGATTTCCGCTGTCTTTCACCACAATGTATCCCTGTAAACAAACAAACAACATCAGACCAACTTACTGCAAATGGCGGGATGGTTAGAAACCTCTGCAACCTGCATATATAAAATGTAGGATTCCTCTTGAGTGGTACGTGCAAGTTGGCTGCCACTCATCCCATTTTGACTTGAAGCAAACTATATATTCCTCAAGACTTCCCACGTCTTTTTGTGATCATCTTGCTCACCTTTTCCACAACTGCAAGTCATAGCTCCACAGATGCCTCAGCCAATGGCGAACGAAGCCGGATCGCGCCGAATGACTGGTGCTTTGTCCAATGCGCCATCTGCATCGTCGCAGCAGCAGCAAAGACACAATATAGTCCACCGTAAAGCTACCAATGCAGCCACCCACAGTATTACCCACCATGCAAAGTTAAACATCGTCTGTATAATGGTATATAGCAACAATATAAAGCCGCATGCGATTTGGATGTGACTGTATCCATATCGTGGTTGACGGCTGTTAACTAACAATATAATCTAAAGTTGGTGTATATAGGGAGCTAGGTGACTAATTTATTGCTGCCTCTAATGGGAAACCACCATGGTCAATCAAGGCATTTGTCCACATTGTACGCCACATCCAACGTCATGAAGCTGTTAGTACTGGTATTTTGGCGGTCAAATTTCGTGCTAAGCATCACTGAGACGGGACGAAATAGGCTTTGAAGACATTAGACGAGGCTACAGAGTCGTATATGGTTTAGGTAATAGCCAAATCTCACTTTTTGAAGCAGCAACTAATTTCTGGTATGTTTCCAACATATCAGCAACTATGGCATGCTAATGAGGTCGGGTCCAGCTACAACAGTCCGACATGCACCCTGCATTGAATACGGCCAAAATGACCCAAAGATAGATTTTGCGCTCCACTAGTGTTACCAACGGTTCCGGGCTGGGACCGAACTGTGACCAAGTGAGCTGTCCAGGTCTTCAATACACCCGAATTGTCAATTCGGGTAACGTGCGCTAGATCTCTTTCAACACATGTGAATTGGGCAGGTTGTCAGCGGGTTGTCTTGCAGGCCCGTCTCTAGATGCATATAATGCTCTGGTTTCTGCTCTGTGATAATAGCGTCTGATTATAATCAGTTATTCAACATCCCATAATCCCTTTTTGAATGCTTTGCCGGTTACAATATCGATTATTTTGGAATGAACATTTTTCCTTTCATGTTCTGTATCTCGGTCTACTAAGGCAGTCGAAAGTTCTGTTATGACCACAAATATCCACGTGATGCCTCGATTACCCAATATACCAGACCCAAAATTAATCATGCTCGGTTGACTATCATGTTTGAGATGGGGTAAGGAAGATATTGTGCACTGTTGTGGTGGAAAAAGCTGCAATTATGTGGTATAGAAAATATTGCCGCAAAGTGACACATAGATCACCAACGATGCAAGACCGAAAATCATTGAGGCTGCGTTGACACTCATTTTCAGCATGGGGCAGGCAGTGTGCAGCTGTTGCATTTGGCGCTAAATGCGGCTAATACCTCATTTGTGGATGTCCACAACCAAGCGCCACATAGATAACCCACGATGCCCCGCCAAAAATCAATAATGCTCCGTTGATCCTCATTTTCAAAATTGGGCAATCACTGTGTCACTTTCTCTTTTGCCTATAAACGCTGCCATTACATTCATTATGCCTCACCACTACCAGTTGACTTTGTAATTACCTGACTTAAAAGACTAAAAATCGTTGATGCCCTTGACGCTCATTGTCATGATGGTGTAACGAAGATAGCACTTATTGTTGTGCCCGAAAAAGCCGCCAATACATAGTATATGAATTACTACCACAAATCAACACTTAGATAACCCAAGATACAGAGCCAAAAATCATTGACTCTCGGTTGACGCTCATTTTCTGAATAGGGCAGTGGCCCTGTCGCTTACTGTTTTGCCCATAATGGCAGCCAATACATCGGTTGTGCTCAACAGCGACCATGTCACTTCACAAGTACCTTACATACAAGACCAAAAATCGTTGACGCTCCATTGACTCTTATTTGAATGTATCATCTAGTCAATATCTGCTACCACCAATAATTGTATAAATAGTTATTTGGACCCATTTGTTGCATTTCTGGCAGATCGAGACTCAGCCCTTTGGCATAGCCGAGCCCTGAAATATTCTTCCATGGGTCGCTCTCATTCTACCAATGTTGATCTATCTTGCTGAATCATGTATTTCGCCTGCTATACTTCTGTTCATGAACAAATATTCACATGTGACTGTTCAATATTCTCCAAAATATTTCTCTAAGTGAAATTCTCTGTCAAGCAACATATCGAACCTGGTGTAAATATATTGACTCAATCTTTTCTACTTTGTCTAGTGTGCTTGATACCTCCTGGTCTCCATCCCAGTGACCGTTATCGACCCCTTTGAGCCTCTTCCATTGATCTCCATGTTGCCTGAAGCAATCTGGGAACATTTGGTGCAGCACTCCACAACCCAGGGCTCTGGGCATTAAAGAGCCTCGATGCCATTTTCTAGCTCTATATCGGATTCATCATCTGCCTCCCAATTGCATTCACTCGCGTTTGGATTTCCCATGTCACCATTCCAGTTTAGACAATTCTCAGTGTCGGAAATGCTTTCAGGCACACTATCCTGGTCACTTCAGCTGGATGATGGTCAATTCTTCTGATTCGGCACACATTTAATACTTGAGTCCGTCATCCAGGGAGGTCTTTTTCAGACACAGCTGGTGGCAAAGGTGATCTTTCTGACAGCTTAAATGCAGCCGCACAATGTTGTTGAAAGAATGACCAGGATGCGTTGATGATCTCTTCCGTAACCAAAATGAATCCTATACCTGTCATTTGCTTGGTTTGAGCCTGAGAGTCTTTCTGAGTAGCATGGGGGTTGTGGCTGCCCTGCCACATTTCCAACAAGTGGTGGACCTTGGCCATTCTGCACAATTATCATTCCTCTGTGTCTTTCTTCAATTCCAAGTCGTTTTCAGTTTCTGTGGTATCCAATGCTGTGTAATTGCCCGCCAATATACCAGTATTGGCCCAAGCAAACTGCCTTACTTCGACTTTTTCCCAAAGCATCTTGCCAGTGGTGGTAGACTGTCTCCAGCCGATAATGTCACGTGCAAAGGCAACACTGGCCTCCACCTCGACACCATGTGGTATGATAGAGACTATGTTGCGTGGCTCATTGGAGAGATTGGAGTACTTTGGGTGCGTGTCCACTTGTTGCCGCCACCAGTTGGTGATATCTGTTAACCAAAATGAACTGCTAATCGCCATAGGGTCGGAGTGGTAATCATTAAGATGGGGATTAACTTGCCCCCAGTTCATTGGTGATTCAGGCGGTGAATTCAAATAGAGCCTTGCAGGTATGAATAGGTGTGCTGTACGATCGCTTCGTTTGGGTGTCGTTCCAGCCAGTCTTGTAGGCGATACGTATTCTTCATCATCGCTGCACAAATTTTTACGATCACAGGACTATTGCCCCTACCGAAATGCCATCACAGAGGGGAAAAGATTGCTGCCCAGGATATATTCGTATATATTGATGGACAGTCGTCAATGTTTGGAACAGTATTCGTTCTCCACATACTTCAACACTGCCTCCTGGTATTGGGTAGTATATGAAGTCTCATTCTAAGGATTATTATCCAGTGCCTTGTCCCACTTCCTAAATGATCACAACTTCCGGAAAAAATCAGAGGTATGGGCTGAAACGAGAACCATACCGTTGATTTGAGTGACTTCAGCATGATATTTTGACAGCGTCTGTCATGCAAACTTCACATCGAAGTGTCAGTCATCCTTCCATTGACTCTTCTGCTACGCTAGAGCTTGCATAACGTGATGCATATGATCAGCCATGTCATTGTAGACAGTGATGACATGATCCAGAGTAACCATATGACTTTTCGACATCCACAGGGTCCAGTATCGGAATTGCCTCCAAACTTCCATAACTCACTTGACGATGGTCCATTCATCCTGTGTTGTGATGAGTGGGCGGAAATCACAGTATTTCGGATTCTTGAGCCAGTTTCGGGTGACTTCTCATAATCAGTAGGCACGCTCAAGCACCTCTAGTGTCGAATCCCATCATGTTTTCATATCCATCATAGGTAGTACTGTGATTTGTACTTTGGCTATTGGACAGTCAATGATGTCGTTTTGACGACAAGGTGTCAGAGTAATCTATACAGCAAGGAATATCTGCTATATGATGGTAAGTTTCAGGTCTTCCCAAATGTCTTGAAATACCTACTTTCTGAACAATCTTTGCTAAACCTGGTCTCATAGCCAAAACCTTGTTGAATCTAGCATTGCCCTCTTTTGGCAGTCTTTGACTCTTCCCAATGTCTGTGCTTTCATCATCTCCAAATTGCTGATCACGCTCATGGGCTTCCCAAGACTTGGTGCAGCTTTTCACACTGCGACTGCTCATCGATGCACCTAAAGCAAGCTGAATGACATGTGCCATGCATAGGACGTACATTGTCATTGCTGGCCAGTCGATTCCGGAGACCTCAACCATTGATTGTAGTTCCCGAGTTATCGAGTAATGAGAAGAAGGATTATCAGTCGTAATTTGAAGTACACGGCCATTGGTAAGCTCAAAATGATGAAGAATTTCCTTCACATGTATGGCTAGCCTTGCCCCAGAATGTTGACCAGTGACCTATTATGTTTAATTAGCTTTCGAAATAGAAAAAGAGCTGGCTATCAACCTTGTCGAAAGCGAGTTGTGGTTCGCTCATCTCCCAATATCGAGAAATTACGTAAGCTATGACCGACGTCATGGCGAATTTGTTCGTTGTACTCCACCCGTCCAAACCTAAGCTAACTTCATTCATTGACACCAATTCCATCTGAATTGCATCCACCGTTAGTGAGTGTTCTTTCCGGCAAATGTTGCTAGGTGTGCTGGCGGCCGGAAGCATCAGCTCCCAGCGGAATGCATTATATGTCTGCTGTAGCTCTAGGTTTAATATAGCGTTCCAAGAAATATGAACGGAAACAAATCCTAACATGAGGTAGCGATTCCAGGTTTCTTGGTGAAATTCAGCTGTTAGGATGTCCTTTGCTAAGTGTTTGGAGCATTGAGTCTGTCAATTGTACTTATATGGAGGTGATCTAACCGTCGAATATGAATTTCTTTTGCGAACTTACAATTATAATTCTTCGACTGCCTTGTCTCATCAATATGGCCAATGCTGTTTCATCAACAGTTGCACTTGTCAATTCAGAAAATTCCGACTCAGTTAATTTGTTTTAGTTTTCATTGTGCACTTATGCGATCAAGTGTTTCCACGTTGAGCCAGTCCCATGTTCTGATGGATGGCGAAGAACATGATGGCAAACTATACATATGATGCCAGGGCTGCTGGTGTCCTCAATTCCGCAATGGAAATAGAAACGCCATAAAGGTGCATGTCCAGAATTATTGCAAGCAATAGGACGCTTTGAGCCTACATTCATAGAAGCCCACCAAGCATCAAACATGATTTGCAAAGAAACGTCATTCAAATGACGAATCAAGACAAGATCATTTTTGGATAATATCATATCCTCTAGGAACAAGGAATTTGAGGATTGGGAATCAGACATGGTTGTAGGGATTTGAAAGCTGTGTAATTCCAGTTGAGAGACTGTCAAAAAGTTACATTATTGTTATGTAGAACGCTGGTTGTTAACTATCGGCTCTGGAGCGACACACAAGACAAAAGTGAGATCTGTGAGACATTGCATGCATTGTTGTGAAGTTGTATACAAAGACATATTAAAAAGAAAGACCATTATAAACTCGATTGAGGAACGACGCAAGGTATTTTGTTTCATTGGAGCATACTGAGCCCCGCAGAAACTGTTGCTGCTCTGCTGACACTGATTTTTAGGAGGCAGTAGCAGAATTGTTACTAGCATTTTGGCCCATCAAGGCGGCCAATACTTTGATTATGGGTTACTGCCGATGAACAGCCCTTGGATTATGCAAATTGCACAACCAAAAATCGTTGACACTCCGTTGATGCTTAATTCTCGGACATAGTGGCAATCTGGTCGCAAGCAATTTGCCCGAGAAAGGCGGCCAATGGATCGATTATGGGTTCATGTCATAGTGCAACCCTCGGATTATGCAAGATGAAAGGCCAAACATTGTTTACATCCTGTTGACGCTCATTTTTAAGATGGGGCAACGAGCGTATTGGTTGCCTTTTTAGCTATACAGCTGATCAATACATTTAGTTTGGAAGGATGTGACAATGCAGCCCGTTGATTGCAAAATGTGTAAAACTAAATATCGTTGAGACTCCGTTGACACTTGCATTGAACATAGTGATACACTCGCTGTACTCTCACTAAATGGAGGCAACAAAATGTAGGGTCATCATTGACAACCAATATAGCATTTCTCTGTATTATCATTTGCATCCAGAAGTTTTGTGGCTTCTCAATTCCTGATCAACCACTACCCACGTTATCTGAGTGATGGATGATGTGGCACGATCATCTTCCCATGCTTTCGGCCGGCAATTTGCGGCATGTTGATCTTTCCATAAGTTCTTCATTAGTATAGCCTGACTTCCTCACCTTTCGTCATCCATCTCCTTCTTCTCAATTTGCATGATGTACCATAGGGAGTTTCAAATATCTCAACCATGAGCACCAGGTCTGAGCGGAGAGTTATGCAGTTGGATGCATGGATGAATGCACCATGATGGTCGTCCTTCAGACCGATTCGTGTCGAGCACTGGCCACTCCTCCTATGACCCGGATGACATCACCTACTGAAATGTTGCTAGGTATTGTCATCACTGTTTTAGGTTTTGCTTTCTCACTGCACAGTAATTGGCAAACAGATATCAAGTCAATTGGGCGTCTTACTGCCAGAATTGGATTCTTGAACTTTCATATAGTGCGTACAACCCTCGCACATGCACAGCGAAATTATTGAGCCTCACAATTTGTTCACTGAAATCATGGAAAAGCTGACACAGAGCAAAATAGATACACTAATTGCTTTTCATCAAGATATGACGTCAAAACTAGCAATTTGTGTCTCCGTTGATCTCGCGACTCAGATGCCGTCATGATTCATTCGTCCGAATCTGATTTCTATATTGCGACTAGCTTGTGAGGCAATATGCAGGAGTAAAAGCTTATGGGTTCACCTGGCTTAGCTTTCTGAATAGGTGATGAATCGGGCTCGGCGTTGGGTGGAAGACCCTCCTTGCCATTGTTTGACTGTGGCTACCTGGAAACGAGCCTCATTTGACTACTTCCTGGTCGAGGAGTCCCATGCCACAATTGCAATATTCCGGGGATGATATCATGACACTCCACACTCTCTACAAATGTTGTAAGTGCAGGTGCGGCTGCGCCATCATGTATTTGCGGTTCAATGACTGCAGTTAACCCTCAAATGAATAGTGCTGTACATCTTATCTCTTTCATGGAAGTAGTCGGCTGTGTGCGCCCATCATGGTTGTGTCAATTCGTCAAGCTTCATCTGCTTCAGCTGAAACAGCTTCATGTGCTGCTGCACCAGTTTGGAGATTGTGCCCATCACCCAGCCGGGATCGTCATCTTCGCTCAGCTTGCCCAGCTCTGTATCTTCATCATCCTCATCTTCCCCATCCTCGACATGTTGGATCTTGCAAGATCGGTCAGACTGTCTCCGAGAGCAACAATTACCTCCTGAAATGTTTTTTCAAGCTCTGTGGTTGTCAATTGCACACTTTCAGCTTTCCTCGTATCTTCCTGTTCCTGCTGCTTCGCTGTCTCCGCATCTTCAACTCGCTTTCTTGCCACAGCAGTTTCTCTCTCAACATAATCCTTGATCCTTGTCTCTTTCTCTTCATTGTATAAAAAGTGCGTTTCCCGTCATTTCTCCACCACAAGCATCTTTTTGGATCGTAAGCTGCGCTATACCACAAGGGCTCGCACTCTTTCTGTGTTCAGAAAGGTCTTGCCTGCATTGGCTTGATGAAGTCATGTTGTCGAACGGTTTGTCGATTTGGTGTATTTGCCTGCTGGCAGTGTCAAAATGTTCTATTTTGTAGCATTGACTATAGTAGTTTGTCTTGACTATGATGTTCAGTGAGATGTTGGATGTTGCAAGATATGGACAATATGGAGGCAAGCTGCTTCTTTTATGTCAAGCCTGGTATGTTTGATCAACTTGTAAAAAGTAAAATCTGCGTATTGACTGTCACTAATATGGGAATGGTTAGGCGTACTGTACAACATGACTTGATTGTAAGCGCCAGTTTCATGTAATATTCCGGGGATTGTTTGAGACAAACATCACCAGACATCCTTTCCCTCAAGAATTAACAGATTATATCTGACATTCATGGGATTTTGGCTGCCATACACCACGATCAATCCATGTAAACTAAAATTCATCATCGGACCAACTTACTGCAAATTGCGGAATGCTGGGAATCCCCTGCAACATGCCGCCATATGCAGCTGGATTCATCTTGAGTAGAACCCACATGTTGGCTGTTACTCATTCCATTATGACTTGAAGCCAACTATATATTCCTCAGGACTTCCCACTTCATTTCGTTATCATCTTCCTCTCCATTGCCACACCAGCAAATCATGGCGACACAATCACCTCAGCCAGGTGAAAGCGGATCCGAATCGAGCAGATCGATTGGCGCTTCATCAAATGCGTCAGTCTGTGGCAGACAGCATCGACACAGACACCATATAGTCCACAGCGACGCTGCCAATATAGCCACCGAACATATGATCCAGGATACACATTCATACATCATCCGTAAGACTGGAAGCATCAAGAATTAGAAGAGGCATGCAATTGGATATGACAATAACCATATGGTGGTCAACAGCTATTAATTAACCATATAACATAAAGTGGGTATACATAGAGAGCAATGTGAGCAATTCATCGCTGCCCATAACGGAAAACCTCCATCTTCAACACAGGCATTTGTCCGCAAAGTCTGTGAAATTGAACATTATGATGTTGTTAGCTCTCGGAATTTCGCAGACAAATTTCGTGGGAAGCATCCCAGAGTGTGGGAGAATCAGTCTTTTATTCACCTTAGATGGGGCTACGGAAGCGTATATGGTTCAGGTAATATCCGAATCTCCTCGCCAGAAGCAGCAACAAATTTGTTGTCGGTATTCAACATTTCTGCAACTATGGCAAGGCAAGGAGGTCGGGTACAGCTGGAACATTCCGACATGCGCCTTGCCTTGAATACGGCCAAAATGGCTAAAGGAGGTTTGTCATGCACCGCAAGAGAGGATACTCAATATCTGTTCTAGAAGCCTCGCGCAAAGTCCGAGAAGTGAAGATGCGGTGAGTAGAGTTTTTTGGGCACAGGATGGTGAAGGCTGTGATAGAAAGACACCCGGCTATGTTTTGACAAACCAAATAGACGAATGCCGTTCGTGCCAACACGGCACCACGAAGGATACGCAGACCCGCTAGAGGCGGAAACAAACGGGTGCACCTCCACCCCACAGGTGCAGACAGCAGATGATGCAACCGATGGCACCTGTGACCGGAACGCCACCAGGGTCACCCGGTGACAATGAGGCATCTCAATGTTCCCAAATTGACAATTTGCCACCCAGTTATGCGTAATAACATTCACCGCTTCCTAGTGTTAGCAACGGGTCCGGGTATCCCGCCAGCGGTCCGGTTTTTAGCCGGCGGCTCGGTTCTGTTCAGGTCATTACCCGGCCAGAAACCCGAACCGCTGTGTCTTGGCGGGTGTGTTACCTGGACCAAACCGAAACCCTGTGGTTGTTGGCCAGGTAGGAACCGGACCGCGGGTCCATTTTGCGGTTCCTACATTTATGGCTCCAATTAAGTAATTGAGTTCTGATTGTATCATGACATGATGTATACATAGATGGTGCAGTTTAAGCCGATCTTTCACCTCCCGCTTTCGGAATTGAGATCCAACTGATATTCGTTGAGTGGCTGTCAAAAAAGCGTAGATTTTCACCGAAATTCGCGGGTTTTTGACAGCGACTCAACCAATACTGGTCGGATCGCAAATCTGAAAGCGGGAGGTGAAAAAGCGGCTAAAACTGCACAATCTGCGTATACATCATGTCATGATACGATCACAACTCAAATTCTGAATTGGAGCGAAACATCTGGGCTTGCAACGGCCGGGTTTTGAGGTGGAAACCGGCCCAAATGCCAACGGTCCGGGTTTTTCATGTGGTAAAACCGTTGTCACAGTTCGGTTCCGGTTCCAACCCTAACCCGGAACCGTTCTAGCGGGTTGGAACCGTTGCTAACACTACCGCTTCCTACCGCTCAATGTTTCAATCTTGATGGATATGCCCAGGATAGCCAGCACGATACATATTTTGATCCAGATCTGCTGATTGATGAAGGAACAGCCACTGGTTAGTACACTATCTGCTGAGTGGCAATGCAGCTAACATCCATTTTGCAGACAAGAGCAGCTGATTGAGTAAACCCACAAGTGAGGATGAGCATTGATCGAAACCAACGGCATTTTTGAGTTTATTATTATCTCCAATTAGCGGACACTGTATTGTATATTTCACAGGATATACCTATATGTATTATTAAAGAACAATGTAGTGAGCAAGGAGCAAGTAAATGAAAATGCTAGAACGCTGCCGAAAGAATGTGAATGATAAACTATGTTCAATCAAATGATTGCATATTGCAGATATGCCCATGGCAAAATGAGCGTCAAAGGAGCATCACTGATTTTAGGTCTTCCAAGTCGGGTAATTAAAAATTGATTTGTTCATGGTTATACATAATCGGAGTATTGGCTGCCTTTATCGACAATGATTATACTGACATGCTCCCTACTCTATGCTGAAAATGAGCGTCAACGGAGCGTCAAGAATTTTTGGTCTTGCATCCTGGGTAATTTGATGGGCAATAGGTTACAGCCAGTCATAAAGGAATTTTTAGCTACCTTTATAGGAAAAACAGATAGCAATACCCTCCCTGCCCCATCCTGAAAATGAGCATCAACGGAGTGTCAACAATTGTTGGTCTTGCATCTTCAGTAATATGAGTTGCGCTTGATCACAAGTATTCAAGAACCAGGACATGGCTGCTTTTATCCGCAGAATTATGTGGGATATCCCCATGACAGCCTCCGGGACCGTAACAACTCCTGTGATTCACCCAACTAGCATGAAGTGTTCTTCAGCCATTTGGCATACAAAATCAATCAAAACAATGTATATTAACAATAATGGCCACATCACGCTGTGATTAACCATGATGAGTGCCCAACAGTCATTGATGCTGCATTGACTCTCATTTTGAAGATGGAGCAGGGAGCATTTCGATGTCTCTTTTTCCTATGGAGGCAGCCAATACTTTGCTTATGAATATCTGCAGCCTATCGCCCCCCAGGTTACCCAAGATACATGACCAACAATGGTTGATGCTCCACTGACGCTCATTTTCAGGTCTGGGTAGGGCACGTGGCGCTGCATGTTTTGATCATCAAGGCAGTCAATACATCAAAACAAGGCAGTGACATACTAATGTCAATATTTGCGATTTACAGTAGGTTATCTGAATGCAACCATAGATAGTGAAATGAGAAACGCGCAACCAGAAATTGGAACCGATGGGTCTAGCAAAACAAGGTGAAACCCAGACATTGGCAGGCCGAGGTCTGGCTGTGACTTGCCAACAGGCAGTGGTTCAAGTCTTGGGTCAGGTCCGGAACCGAACTAACCCGTCTTGCGGTTCAATCCTGGACCGCTGGCAGGTTACCCAGACCCGTTGCTAACACTACATCCCTCAAAAGAGGAAATGCAAAGCCTGATCAAGAAATCTCACGCTGAAGTCCACAATGAGAAGAAGCGCGGAGTGGAGTTTCCTGGGTATCAAACAGTGAAGGCTGCAATGGAAAGACACCCGGCAGTGGTTTGTGAAAATCAGACTGATGTGTGCCTTCCTTGCCAAAATGGCACCACTAAGAATCGGAAGATACTCTGGAGGCGCTAATGAACCGGTGCACCTCGTCCAGAACCTGCGCCACCTCTGACTGGAATGCCACCTGCACCGCCTGGCGATAATGTTGCTGATTGAACTTTCGGAATCGAAAGTATGCCACCCGGATATGTATATATACATTCTCTTCTTCCCAATGATCAATTTTCCAATCTTGGTACATATGCCAAGGATCGCAAGCACGATCAAGATTTTATTCCAGATTCACCAACTGATGAAGGTACATCCCCAAGTCAGTACACCCTCCGCTGCGTGCTGATGCAGCTGACATCAATTTTGCAGGCAAGCGCAGCCGATTGAGCAAACCTGACATTCATCATGAGCAGTGATCGAAAGTCACGGATCCTTGAGTATTATCATTATCTACAATTAGCGGACAATATAAAGTATATTTTAAAGGATATATTTATATGGATAATGAAAGAACAATGGAGTGATAAAGGAAAAGGTACATGAAGATGATAGAATGGTTGTTTGGCATATGAGGGGGGCCAATACAATGATTATGTATGACTACAACCAAATCACTCGTGAATTACCCGACTTACAAGACACACAATCGCTGATGCTCTGTTGATAGTCATGTTTAGATGATAGTAGTGATGTTGTAGTTAGCGTTTTTGCCCATGGAGGCGGCCAATATGGTCATTACACATTACAATGACTGAGTCTCTGAATAAAAACCTGACTTACAAGACCAAAAATGGTTGATGCTCTGTTGACACTCATTTTCGGAGTCGGGCAGGGAATGTGTCGCTTTCTCTTGTTCATATAACAGCGGCCTGGACCTCCTTGATGAATGTCTGCGACCAATCGCAACTCACATTACTCAAAATTCATGACCAAAAATCATTGACACTCTGTCGAGTCTAAATTCCAGGATGGTGCAGGGAGCATATCTCGCTTGTTTCTGAATATAAAGTCAGCCAATACATCCAAAGAAGACAATGATGTATCAATGTCAATATTTTGCGATTTGCAATAGGATATCTGAATGCAACCATAAATGAAAAACATGATAACCAGAACCAGAGATTGGATCCGACGGTTCTGCCAAACCTGGCAAACCCTGCCAGTTGACAGGTCCGGGGCAAGGTTTGGCCCAGTGAGAAGCAGTGGATCGGGTTTTGAACAGGTTTGGAACCGAAACAAGCGGTATTTGCTGTCCGAATCCGGACCACTGGCAGGTTACCCTGACCGGTTGCAAACACTACCCACCTGCCGTCAACATAGCGACCCGACACATCGACGACTGTACTCACTGGGTCAGAAGATTCCAACAAAAACCGATGATCCCGATGTCAGTATCCTGGATCCTGCACGTAAACAAATTCATTAGGATACTGACTTCAAAGATAATGGCCTCTACTGACGCGTCCTGTAACCACATTCCCTCGCCTTGGAATCCGATACAGAGGAGACTGACTGTGGGGAAACACCGATGGACAAGGATGCTCCGGAAATCGAGGTGCATCCCAGGTCAGGGAAGATTATTGGTGACGATTGCGATCAGAATGAGTTCCGAGATCTCATCAATAACCCATGGCACCCTGTTCATAGCGCCAAAGACGTCAAACTGGCCATCAGATTCATTGAAGCCCACTTTCCCAACTCACCAATAGATCACCACCAGAACGAAGGCGGATGCACCATTCCTGAGCACTCTGCGTACACCTCCGAATGGATGATGTACAATCCAATCTATTCAATGCATTTCCAGCTGCTGAAACGCAGGGGAGCCTCCATCTACAAAACACAATGTCGGAGGTTGTTCTGTTTTGGAGACCTGATAGATTGTACGCAGTACCTCCTTTGCCAATGCCCATAGAACGACCATGTCATCTTTGGACCAATCTAGACGATGGACCCGGCGGGTGATCAAGCGTATTCCGAGATGAATTCGGCAGACTACTGGTGGGACATGCAACATACATGTCCCCCGGGGTCAACAATTGTTGCACTACTCTGTGGACCGGACGAGATGCAGCTAACGAACTTCGCCGGCGACAAGGAAGCTTGGCCGATCTACCTGACCATAGTGATTATTTATTCTTCTATACGAAACAAATAATGCTACCTTGCACACATTGTGCATTTCTTCCTCCCAGTGCAGCCCTAATTCCAATGGAATTCCTCATCTGATGACCGAGCCTAGAGAGATATGTACCAGCCGCTGCTGTGTAATGTCGTCAAGTTGGAGATGGAGCCGGTGAGACGACTTCCCAAGAGGGGAGACATCAATTCCGGCGGTCTGTGGCCTTGTCCAGATGGCAAAATGCCCTGTTGCTGGCCAATTCTCACCTCGTGGATGGCAGATCACATAGAGCATGCTAACCTTACGGGAATCAAGTACAATGCATACCATAGGGGTCAAACTTCAAGGGAAGAACTGCAGTCGTTTATTGTTCCGCCTGTCTCGGAATCCCATCGGCAGCAGTCAGTGGTCTCCCAGCAGAAAAATGGAAGTACCAGAATGCCAAATCTGCTAGCGACTATCAGGCAATAAAGATCACCAAGGACTATTTCGAGTTGGTGAGTGTGAGGTCAGTCCCGTGTATTTTTGCGATCTTCTGGATATTGACGCCTGCAACCTCCACCGGCCTGATATTCTACTTCACATTTACATCGGAATGTTTGATCACCTAATGTCCTGGAACGAGGGCTCCCCACAACGCCACAAGAAAGCCGCAGTATTGGATGAGATCTAGGCTGGTATTCTTCGATGCCCCACTTTCAATCTCTGTGGCGAAGCCTACCAGCCAATTTCACAGTGGAATGGTAATAAGATGAAATATTTCGGTCAAATAAGCTACCCGACTTTGGCAGTAGCATTGTATGCCCCACTACCCCGTCACTGAGCGGTTTTCCCGAGAGCATCGAGCTGGGTTCGGTCACTGGTCAACTGGAGTCTTGGGGTACAATACCGAACCCACACAACCAAGACTCTCAACTATCTGGCAGACTATTTAGAGAAATTCCATGCAAGTAAGCACATTTTTACTGCCTACTAGATGTCAAAGGCCACAGACAGCAACGCCCATGCATGCATTAAGGATCTGAAGATGTAACTCCAGACTGAACATGCCATTGAGGATGAAGAATGGGTTGAACGCTGCAAAGCTCTTTCCTGTGCCCAAATTGAGCACCGAAAGGCAGAGGTCACAAAGTGCCTAGAGGACGTCTGCAATCCAATCGTATACGAATCTACCAGCTTCGACTTCATTGACATTCACCTCTTGCTGCATCATAAGGAATCAACTCCGCGCTTTGGACACTTAGTCAAAGACAGCACTGAAACGCAGGAAATGGACCATCCAAAGATGTGTGTTTGCCCTTATCACCGGTCAAATTGCAACTTTTGGTACCAACAGCAGATTTTCAATGACTACTCGCACATCCATGTCCTCTGTATGCGGTTCCTATACCGCTGGCAGCTGCTTAGGGAAGGCCACTTGACCCATGAAATCCAGCAGGAGCTTCAGTTATATCGATGAAGGAATCATAGTGTTGTCAACACATGACACTGTGAGCAAGTGCCGATACCGGAGAATTTACCCCTCAGCTTCCGAAAGGATGAAGGAAATATCTTACTCTGTGGGCGGCAATCTCCCAGACAAATTAGGTTCTTTGTCAATAATGTGCGTCTTCTAATGGACGACATTCCACTCGTAGAATACATATATCGATACAATAGATACAATCTTAATATACCCACCACCGACAGGAGCGGCATTGGCGGGATGAGTGCCATCTGAGTCATCCTACTCCATGTTGCGGTGGTCACCTGCCAGTCCTTCGCTGGTTGTGATTCCATTGCCTATATGTTGCACTACGCGGACAATAAATAGTTTCTCATTGCAGAGCCTTGGAACATCTATGTGCGTTTCCGGGTAGTTGAGTATATGAAAGGTGATGTAGGGGACTTACGACTGGCACAACTTGTCAGTATTCTACGGCTACAGGATGTCAAATGGAAGAGATGCATTGTTCTTTTGCGGGAGCTCCTGCCTGAAATCCAAGGGTTGTGTCTGCCATCCAATTGGCAGCTTAGATTCTACGACAAGGATTTCTGTCGGATCCAGACCAACTTTGCCATACTACATATCAAGCGCATATGGGCGGCCACTCACCTGATTCGCATCCACGGTACCAGATACTTCTATGTCACTCATTCTATAAGCCTAGTCATGTTCAATCATCTCTGGCGCAAATCACTGGAAGCTGAAGGAGACAATCAGACTGACCATGACGATGCTAGGCCAGAACAATACCGCACTAACGGAAATGCAATTGTAGGTGATAAGGACGACAAAGATGACGAAGAGGATGATGAGGAGGACAAGGCGGTGGATGACGATGAAGAGTTGGAGAAGGTTCGGTCTCCATAGGGTGTCAGGTGTCCAGTAGCTCTGACCCTGCCGCGTTTCATGGCTCAATCTGTATAAATCCTGCCAGTGGTAAGAGGCCTCCGACTCAGCCATGATCTATAGCTTGATATTTAGAGAATGCTTGACCAGAGGCATCAGTCCTGGCTCTACCGCAATCCATAGCTTGATATGTAGAACATTCTTCACCAGAGGCATCATTCCTCCGGTTCTCCCACATTCCATAGCTTTATATGTCAACAAAAACTGGCCCCAGGCATCAGGCCTCTGGCTCTCCTGCATATCATGGAATCTAGTGCAATTTCATGTCATCATGTACAATGGATACAATACTGTCCACATCCACACGCAAGTTCATAGGACTTCAGAGTGCCACATGTTGAATATGCTATGGATAAAAGGCCCACAAACAGCTTCTCTATGAGTTACACATTGCGTAAGGTCATTTTTCCCAGTGTATCAAGCATGTGCATCACAAACCAATTATCCTTGGTAGGGATTGTGTCAGCTGGCTAGTAGTATTACTCTTGAAAAGTAGTTTAAACTTGCAGTAGTTGTTTGGTGGAAATGCATGGAATGTGAGTGTATTATTGCTGTCTTCCTGCAGTAGTTTCTACTCACCATTTCACCATAGTTCATCACACTGCTAACATTGTCCTGGGGCTATATACATATTTTGTTGATTCAATTACTAAATTGGCCCCTGGCTATTAGCATCTGACCATGTAATAGATGTTGTGTGTACTCAGTTCAGCTATACTTCAATTTGCACCCACTTTCTTGTTGAAACCTATCAAGCTCTTTATCTAGATAGTTCCATACCAATTCAAATCTCAAGGATCATTTGTTTTTGTACATGATGAGTTTGTACTTTTAACCAATAATCTATTGTGGTCTTGGCTGACTTCAACATATTCTGTTTTCCAAATATTGTCTCCTAATAGTAAAACCATTTAGTACTTCATCAAATCATGAAAAGATTAGTGTAGGGTAATCTGACTGGACAACAGGTACAACAAATGGAACAAGGCATATCCAGTTCCCATTACTGCTTATTTGAAGGCAAATTCTCTTGTACTTGTCACAAGATACTTGTAGCAGAGTAGAGATGATAAGCAAAGAACCACCACTGATCTGGTTATTTCCCAAATGAATTGGTATAGTCTGGTGAAATGTAGAATTAGTAAAATTATTGAATAAATCTTTGTTGGTTCAGATAGTATGATACTGATTATAGTGAATTGTGACTTGGATTTTTGATATTTCTACCATTCAGGTATGTATGCTGCTGGTTCTGTTTGTTCTCAACAAATTCTAGCAAGTTCTAGAACATTGGATTTGACTGCTATAGCTCAATAACATTTAATAAATAGTATTTCCAATACTGAAAGCTGATTATGTAAATATCTAAGATTTACAGAGGATCAATAACAGTTTCCTCTAGCCAAATAATATCAATCTATGCAGCTGTTGAGTTAGTATATAATTACAGAGTTCAATATCCTATATCTTCAGGAATTTTGTACATCAAACCTCAACTATATAAGACTTGAAGAATTATTGCAAGTTGTTGAAAATATGTAACTCTATTAGCTAATAGTGAATAACATTTTGCCAGACTCTATCTGTACAAACCCATACTAACCAGAGACTGATAATGTCAATTTGTTGCAAAATGAATAGTAGAGTTCAAGCATTTGAATGTCACACTACTTTGATGTTTGTAGCAAGTGATGGGGAAAATGGAATCTGTTAAACAAAAATATAGATATAGTATTATATATATAGTTGATATCTCATTGCATATTGCCAACAGAAGAATACTGTTGCTTTGTATATTAATCTCCTCAGTAACTTACAGTGCAGAATTGTTCCATATACCAATATCAAATACCACCATTACATTTACCAGAAGTTAGTTCTTTTTATCCCACCATATATTACTGATATAGATCTCTTAGTATACTTGTTAACTTATTGAGATGGTGAGATATCTTGGAGTAAAAGTGAGGTTAGTCTGAAGTGCAAAATGCAAATGGAGAAAGCACATATGGTTTGGAAATATCGTGCAGTATGGTATTCAATGTAATGAAAATAACTCTCTGTCCAACATGTCAGGAAACTATCATTTCACCACATGTGATTTACAGTAGGTTATATAATCTTCAGTAGTCTCCTGTTACAGTCAGATTGGTGGATAATGGAATTCAGTCCAGAGCTATGATTTGTAATGCAGATAATGAACATGTAATACACCAAAAGCTGATGGTAACATTTTTACCTTACTCTTTTCTTTGGGGTACCAACTAGATACTGTGAGGGCAATAGCAAGTGTGTTTGTATATGACATGGTATAATCAAGTTTGCTAGGTCTATACAATAGGTTCTTTTACAGAGGCTATCTGGGCAATTGAACTTACTGGTTTGAATATAGAGTTGACTGCCAGAGTAGTTGTAGTGATGTTGTTAGAGACTCCACATGCTATCACCTTGGTTCTATCAGAGCCAATTGTTAGCTGGCAAAATCCACATGTTTAGCAACTCTGATCATGTCAGAGGCTTCTTAAGCTACTATCCTGGTCTTGTCAGTAACTGTCATGGGCTGTTCAAGTCCCTATGAATAATCATGGAGATTTTGTCAGAGGAATCTCCTGCTGGCACTCTGGTTTTGTCAGAGCTAACCATCAGCTGTCAGTACCCACATGAATAGCTACTGTGATTTTAGTAGAGGCTTCTTACACTATCACTCTGATTTTATTGGAGCCCACCATCTGCTCTCAAAGTGTATATGTAGAGTTGCAGTTATCTTGTCAGAGACTATATATGCTACCACCACAATCTTGTCTGAACTCTGGCATGATTGTCAGTCTCTATGTATATGTGACTAATTCGGATTCTAATCATAATTTTAGAACCACTTCCATTGGGGATAAAATTTTGACAGTTTTACAGTTAGGGGTTTTCCCATAGCAGCGCTAATAGTATATAATGGATTACGATGTAAATTCTTCAGAAGTCACCTGACAACCATTCTGTAACCCCTATTCTTGACATCAATATATTTGCCAGTCAAGTGATCCATGGTGGGATTACACTGAAGCTGGATGTCAATTGATTAGAGCTTGAAGTAGTGGTTAATGGCAAATTCAAATGTGATGTAGCAATAGTATTTTAATTGTTGGGATGCTTAATTAAGAAACATCAGTACAGCAAATAGTTATCAACCACACCTACTATATCATGTGGGGTAGGAACAAACACAGTTGAGTTGCAATTACGCAGAAGTACGTGTACAGCAGATATCATGCATTACCAGTAAGTGTGATCATTGAGCCTAGCATTTCAGAAGTGGGAACTCCTCATGGCACGACCCACTCATCGACCAAGTGAGATCTAAGTGTTCCATGGTCTGAAGGATAATTGGCATTGGCTGCCGATATGGAGCCTGAAGCAAACCCAGTCATTGAGTTGCGCTAGTAGGCATCGCTATGCTACATGTGTGAATTTATCAATGTTGGCAGAGTAAGGGTGGCTAGCCAATGAAATATCTAACTCAATTGGTGATTAAACTAACTAGTAATGAGGTATAATTCGAAGGGTGATCAGTAGTGATAGGGATCACCCAGAACATGTTCTGATGACTAATCAAACGAAAGCATAATGTTCAAGTTCAAGTTATAATCTGTCATCGAGGTGAATAAAATACCTTGTAGAGGTTGGCCTTAGTTGGGAGGGTGATGCTGTAAAACCACTCATGAATAAACATGATAACCTATTCAAAACTAGTGGCTATGTCAACAATGGACTCTGCAGAATCAGGATTATCTCTCTGCTATAATCATTGAAGCACAATTCATGTCATCAGAATATAATCGAAGGGTGTTCCATAGTAAGCACTTGACTATAACTTAATTGCATTTGCCCAGCAATGAGAAGAAACAAACTTCAGCAGCATTCCACAGTCACACATTAGCCGTGAAGAATACCATAAAACATCATTAAAAATTCAATTTAAAATTACATACCCAACTGGTATTTTCAAATATTTCTGAAAGCCTCTGATATTAAACTGAACCGCCTTGATACCATACCCGAAGATCCTATGCCTGCCAGTCAACAAGGAGTATCGAAGGCAGCATTCAGTCATACTGTCTGAGCTGTCGAATACCAGTACCTCCATTACGAAGAATGAGGCACAGTTGAGAATATGTGCTGAATATTACACCTCGCTAACATCGCCGGTTACAAGTAAATCCATATGTGTTACACCCAGATTGCAACCCCACCTGTTGAAGAATACAAGGAGAATGCTGACAAGAACAATCATGCTACTGATTGCTATTATTACTAGATCGGTTGACCAAATGTTGACAAGAAGCTGAGTTTTGGGAAAGACAAGATATATAGCACAAGATACTTTTGAATAGGAAGCTGTAGTTAAATCAATATATACTGTATTAGTAATTGGGATATAAATACCCCCACAACATTTACATCCTTTGTATTTCAATAGTATTTGCATTTAGTTACTATATGCCACCTGAATGAGCTGATTCAAGTTCTCAGAGTCAATTACTGACTCAAAATTTTACTGTGTTAGAGGTGTGGTCAACCCATTTCAACCATTGATTGCATTGATCATTTGCATGATGTTAGAACTAAATATTTCTATCCTTGCTGGTGGAATGTTTTCCCATCATTCAAATTGATTACTACATGTACCCACAAAGTGCCAAAGAGGTGTATCCAAAATAGCATTTTGAATATCATCATAAATCGCTAATTTAAATAACATGTAGAGACAACTGCCACCAGCCCAGCGGTTTGGCGAACATTGGAGTGAAGTTTGAGCATATAATGAATATTATGATACTACCTTATCAGTAAAGTGAGACGAATGTCACCAGGATATTCATGTATACTGTCAGGTGTTGAAGAAGGATTGTGCCTGTATGCTTCCGAGACAAAGCCAAAGATATATGTTTTTGGCAATCTGAGTTGATTGTTGGCATATTAATCTGCGTAATGGTGTGCTGTCAGACTTGACTCTCCAAGTGTGAATAATAATATGGGTCTTTGGAAGTTAGCATTTGCTTCATTCCGTAGTTAATGTAACAATCTTTGCATGGAATCAACTGTTAGCAACGGATCTGGACCGTCGCTTCAGGTCCTGGTCCAGGTCGCAACCAAACATTGTCCAAATTGGCAGTCCAAGTTATCAATACACCCGAACCATCCAGTCAGGTACGGTTCGATAGAAATCTCCCATCCTGTTTGAAATGGGCAGGTTATCACTGGGTTATCCAGCGGGTCCAACTGGAGATGCATATAATGCAGTTATTTTTGTTGTTTGATAATGGTATCATATCAAAATCACGGATTTGAAATCCAGTAATCACTTTCTGACTGTTTGAAGTTTGCGATATCGATTATTTTGGAATCCTTGTTTTTCCTATTGGATTTTGTATTTTTGCCTATAAATGTAGTGAATAGTTCTGTTGTGAGCTCAAATATCCGCACGATGCCTTGATTGACTAATATGTAAGACCAAACATTGTTAATGCTCTGTGGACACTCATTTTCATGATGGGGTAACAAAGATATCATGCACTGTTTTGCCTGAATAGGCTGCCATTACTTCGTATGTGAATTGTTGCCATAAAGTGACACTTGGAGTACCCCAGTTGGAAGACCAGAAATTGTGGACAGTCTGTTGATGCTCGGTTTCAGAATGGGGCAGTGACTTTGTAGCTTTCTCTTTTGCATATAAAGGCTGCCTATATGTTCGTTATGCACAACAGCAACCAAATCACTTTCCAAATACCTTACTTTCATGATGTGAAATCGTTGACGCTCAGTTGACACTCAGTTTCAGAATGGGGCAGAGACCGGGTCACTTTTTCGTTTCCCTATAAAGGTCGCCAATGAGTTGGCTATACATAACAGTGACGAAATCGCTTTTCAATTACCTTACTTACAAGACCAAAAATCGTTGATGCTCCGTTGACACTGATTTTAATGTATTGCCTAGTCAATATCCACTGCCATCAATATCTGTTTTCATGATTATTTGAACTTATTGTTTGCCTTCCTGACTGATGGAGACTTGGCCCTTTGACAAAGCCAAGCCCACTAATCTTCTTGCACAGGTCGCTCTCTGTCTATTAACATTTATATACCTTGCTGAATGATTGATGTCACCAGCTGTACTTCTGTTTATCAACGAATATTTACATGACACTGCTCTCTATTCTCCCATAATATTTCACTAAGTGAAATTCTTGGTCAAGCAACATATACAACCAGCTAAAAACATATTGACCCATTTTGTTCTACAATTTCTTGTCGCCGATATTCCACCATGTTTCCGTTGCATTGACCTTCATCAACACCTTTCCACAACGTTGCATTGACCTCCATATTGGCTGACTGAATCCGGAAACAGTTGGTGCGGCACTCACACCCCGCTGCTCTGGGCACGCTGGATTATGGATGCCAGTCTCTAGCTCTACATCCAGTGCTTCATCTGCCTCTGAGTTGTCTTCACTCTCATCTGGATTGTCCAAGTCCCATTTCCAGTTAAGCCAAATTTTCGTGTCTGAAATTCTTTCGTATGCACTCTCCTCATCACCTGGCGCTGGATGATGGTAGATTCTCATTATTTGGCCGACATATTATACTTGAGTTGACCATCCAGGGAGGTCCTTTGCTGACAAAGATGGTGGCAACGGTGATCTTTCCGACCGTTCAAATGCAGCTGCACCATCATGGTCAAAGTTTGAGAAGGACGATTTGGCAATCTCTTCACTGTCTGAAATGTATCCTACTCCTGCCATTTGCTGTTTTTGAGCCCGAGATTCCTTCTGTGCAGCACGTAGGTTTTGGCTGCCCTGCCACATCTCCACAAAGTCATGGACCTTAGCCATTGTGTGCAATTTTCTTTCCTCCGCCTCTCTCTTCAATTGTAAGTTGTTTTCAGTTTCAGTCATATCAAATGCTGGGTTATAGCCTGCCAATATCCTATTATTGGTTCCAACGAACTGCCGTACTATGACTGTTTTGCGAACGGTCTCACATGTATTAAATGACTGACTCCAGCCGATGACCTCTCGGCCAAGGGAAATACTAACCCTGACTTTGTTGTCCTTTGGTATGATAGACAATATGCCGTGTGCCACATTAGAGAGATCAGCATACTTCGAGTATGTTTCCTCTTGCTGACGACCCCAGTCGATGGTATCTGGTATCCAAAATGGACTGCTAATCACCATAAGGTCTTAGTGGTAATCAATAAGATTCAGATCAACTTGCCCCCCATTTTTTGGTGACTCAGGCGGCAAATTCAAATCGAGTCATGGGGCTTTCAGTATGCATGAGGCGCAATCGCTTCGTCCGGGTGATGTTTCAGCCACATTTTAATATGTGAAGTATCCTGCATCATTACTGCACAAATCATATGGATCAACAGATGATTGACCAGATCCCGAAGCCATTGCGGAGAGAATAGATTATTGCTCGGGATTCTTTTGGGTTTAATTATGGACAATCGTGTATATTCGGCACAGTATGCATTCTCCATATAATTCAGAAACACCTCTTGGTTTTGGGTAGTATAATAAGTCTCGTCCTCAGGATTGATATCCATTCACTTGTCCCAGGTCCGAAATCACTGCAAATTGCAGAATGGTTCAAGGATTGATAATGAGAGCAATATCATACCAGTCGTTGGAGTAACTGCACCAAAATATTTGGCCAGTTTCTGCCACACAAATTTCCCCGCGAAGTATAAGTCCTCCTTCCCTTGAGTGTTTCTTCTACCTGATGCTCACATAACCCCGTGAATATGATTGAACATGTAATTTTGACAGTGATAACGCAATGCAGAGTAACTGTATGCCGTTTCGACATCCACAGGGTCCAGTATGGGGATGTTCTGACAACCTCTGTGACATACTTGACGATGGTCCATCCATCCTGCATTTTGAATAGTGGCCAGTTCTCAATGTATTTGGAATTCTGGAGCCACCTGCAGGTGAATTCAAGGATTCGGTAGGCAAACTCAACCAACTGCTATGTCGAATTCCACGGTGTTTTTACACACATAGTAGGTCATACTGCAAATTATACTTTTGCTATTTGACAGTCAATGAACATCTTTTGACAACCTGGTGTCAGCGGAATCAATACAGCAAGCATTCCCTGCTATATCAAGGTCAGTTTCAGGATTTTCAAAATTGTTGAAATACGTACTTTCTCAATTATCTTTGCTAAACCTGGTCTCATTGCCAACACCTTGTTGATTCAAGTATTGCCCTACTTTCACAGTCTTTGACTCTTCCCAAGGTCTGTGCTTTCATTCTCTCCAAATTGCTGATCGCGCTCATGGGCTTCCCAAGACTTGGTGCGGCCTTTTTCACCTAGACTGCACATGAAAGCACCAAACGCAAGCTGAATGACATGCGCCATGCATGATAGGTGGTTTCGCAATGCAGGCCACTCCACTCCAGAGGCCTCAACGGTTGAATGCAGTTCCCGACTCATTGAGTAATTGAAGTAAGCATTATCGGTTGAAATACTAACTAAACGGCCATTGGTAAGCTCAAAACGATCAAGAACTTCCTTCACATGTATGGCTAGCCTTCATCCAGAATTTTTACCATTGATGTATTATCATTAATTAGCTTTCGAAATATGAAATAATCAGGCTATTAACTAAATTGAAAGCGAGTTGTACTTCTCGCAACACCCAACTGAGATCCATATAGTAAGCAATGGTCAATGTTAGGTCTAATTAGTTTGTTGATATCCACCCATCTAAAGCTAAACTAACTTTATATCTTGTTGGCGACTGCTTGTTAATTGCATCCACTGTCAGTGAGTATTCCCTCCAGCAAATGTTGCTATGGAAGCTGGTGAATGGTAGCAGTAGCGGGCTGTGTAATGCAATATATGACCTTCGTAGCTATTGGTTTGATATTGCGTTCCATGGCACATGAACCAAAACAAATGCTAACATCAGGTGGCAATTCCAGTTGTCTTGGTGAAATTCAGCAGTTACAAAATCTGTAGATGACAGTTTGGAGCATTTGATTCGTCAACTCATTTACTATATATCAGATCTATATCTCAAATATGAATTTCCTTTGCGAACTTACTATTGTAATTCCTCAACTTCTTTGTCTCTTCAGTATGGCCAAAGTTGTTTCATCAACCATTGAACTGGTCGATGCAGTGACATCCAACAGTTTGATTTGTGTAACTTTGCGATGAGTGCTTTTGGCAGCAAGTTTTTCCCCATTCAGCTGGTTCCATGTTCTGAGGGATGGCAAACAACTTGATGACAAATGATACATATGATGCCAGGGCTGTCGGTTTTGTCGATTCCACAAGGCATATAGAAACGCCGTGAAGACGCATGTCTAGAAGCATTCCAATCGATTGAATGCTTCGAGCCCACATTGATGGAAGCCCACTACGTATCAAATATGATTTGTAAAGTAACGCCGCTCAAATCACGAATCAAGACACATTCAGTTTTGGATGATATCATAACCACAACCAACAAGGTACTCAAATATTTCGAATCCGACATGGCGGCAGAAATTTGAAAACTGCGTAATTCGACATTAGCGACTGTCAAAACATATGTTATTGTAAAGCAGAACTTTGGATCATAAATATTAACTGTAGACCTACGACCAAGACAAAAGGAAGAGCTTTGACACATTGCGTGCATAGTTGTGAAGTTGTATACAAGGACAAATTGAAAAGACTGACCATTAAAAACTCAATTTAGGAATGATGTAATGCAGTTTGTTGCTGTGTCGCATACTGAGCCCGCACCAAAACTGTTCATGCACAGTTGACACTTATTTTTAGGAGGCGGTATCAATAGGGTGAGAAGCATTTCTGTCCATAAACACTGCCAATACTTCGATTATGGGTTAATGCAGCTGCACAGCCCGTTGAGTATCCAAGATGCAAGACCAAACATCATTGACGCTCCGTTGACACTCATTTTTAGAAGGTGGTTGTGATATTGCAGTAACATCTTTGCCCATAAAGGTGGCTAATACTTTGATTATGGTTTAATGCCGTTACACAGCCCTTGGATGATCCAAGATGCAAGACCAGAAACGTAGACGCTGCGTTGACATTCACAATCAGAAGATAGTAGAGACATTGTAGCTAGCGTATTTGCGTGGAATGGTGGCCAATACTTTTTTCATAGGTTAATGTCGTTGCACAGCCGTTGGATTATTCATGATGCAAGACCAAAAATCATTGATGCTCTGTTGACACTTATTTCTAGGATAAGGCAACAAGCGTGTTGCTTTCCTTTTTGCCTATAAAGACGAGCTAGACCTTCACTTTGGAAGGATGTGACTATGCATCCCTTTGATTGCTGAAATTGGAAGATGAAAAATCGTTGATGCTCCATTGACGCTCACCATAAACACATCCTAACAGTCATTGTATGCTCAAAAATTGTATGTAAAAATTCATATATTCAGTATTGACAGCCAATATATCGTTTCTACGAATACGCATTTGCATTCAAAAGCTTTGTGGCCTCTCCCTTTCTGATCCACCACTACACACAATGTCAGAGCGGTGGATGACGTTGCCCTGTAACATTCAAGCACTTTCGGACAGCAATGGATGGCAGTGAAATCCATTGTCCAGTTTCCGTTTAACATTGCCTGACTTCCTCACCTGTCCTCATCCAGCACCTTTTTGTCATCTTCCGTGACCTACCATAAGCAATTTTCAAAATCTTGACTGTGTGTGCCAGGTCTGAGTGGTGAGTTATGTAGTTGGATGCATGGATTAATGCAGCATGACAGTCATCATTCATACAGGTTTGCATTGCACACAGACGGCTTCTTCAATGACCGGCATGGCAAGACTGACTTAAATTCTGTTAGTATATTTCGTCTCTGATTTAGTATTTGCTTTCTCACCTAACCGTGACAGGAAAGACGATATCAAGTTCGTTGGTCATCTATCCACTTGAGTTGGGGTTGAGAAATATCGCATGGCCTGTTCAACCCTTCCATATACACTGACGAATCATCCTGTCTCGCAGTTTGGGCAGTGAAATCAAGAACAAGCTGACACATAGCATATTTGGTACCTGAATTGCTTTTCAAAGAGATAGGTCATCGAAATTAGCATTGGGATTATCATTTTTCTGGCGATGCTCAAGCCGTCACCATTCCTTCATCTGGAACCAACTCCTCTATGGTAAATTGCTAGCGAGATTATATGCTGGGGTAGAAGCTTACATTTACACCAGGCATCTATTTGTTAATCGGTGAGGAATTGGGCCCTGCGTCTGGCAGGAAAGACACTAGGTGTTTGTGTGAGTATCATTTCCCAAAACCTAGCCTCATATGACTATGTCCTGGTCAATATGTGCCATCTGGCATTTGCAATATTCCTGGGACGATATGAAAAGTCTCCGTTTGCTTTTCAAATGTTGCTGATGCAGGTGCGGATACAACCATCTCTGTTCCCGGTGCAACGACCGCCCGAACCTTCAATGTGGCCAACATGTACATCATATCTGTCGCAGGGAAGTAGTCAACCGCATCCACCCATTCCGGTTGCGTCAATTCATCAAGCCTTATCTGGTTCTGCCAAAATCTCTCTTTGAATTGTTTGACCAGTTTGGAGATTGTGCCCATCACCCAGCCGGATCTATCATCTTCGCTCAACTTGCCCCACTCTGAATCTTCTTCATTGTTGTCCTCATCTTCTCAATCCTCCTCATCATTGGAACCTGCAAGATCACTCAGTCTGTTTCCAATAACATTCAACATCTCCTCGAATGGTTTTCTGGGCTTTCTTGTTGTCAATTCCGCCTTTTCAGCATTTCTCATATCATCCTGCTGTTACTGAAACGCTGTCTCTATATATTCTACTCGCTTCCTTGCCACAGCGGCTTCTCTATCCACATAATTCTCCGTCCACTTCACATTCTCATCATTGCTGAAAAAGTGTGTTTCTTGTCTTTTCTCCGCCGCCAGCAGCACAGTGCTCCTAATGCTCCGACCCTTTCTACTCCAAAGCTGGTATTGCCAATGATCTCTTGATGACATTGCTGTTCGGATTGGTTGGTTGATTTGCAGTATTTATCCGCCAGAAGTGGCGACAGGTTCTATTTTCCAGCGTTGAGTATTGTATTGAATGTCCACTTTGTTGTTCGGCGAGATGTTGGATGTTGTAAGATATGGACCACATGGAGGCAAGCTGGGTCATTTATGTCAAGGTTGGTATGTTTGATCCACTTCAGCAAAGAAAAATCGGCATTTTGTCTCTCACTACATTCGGAATAGTAATGCTAACCGTACAATATGACTGGATTGTTAGCATCTGTTTCATGTGAGATTCCAGAGAGGTCTTCAGACAAACATCAGCAGATGTCCGTTGCATGGAAGAAAGTCCTTTTTATATCTTACGATCATGAGATTTTGGCTCTTGTTCACCTCTATGTACCCCAGTAACTAAAGAAACATCATTGCACCGACTTACTGCACATTGCAAAATGGTTGGCAACCCCTGCAACCTGAGGCTAATGGCAGTAGCATCCAGCTTGAGTAGAACGTGAATGTTGGCTGTTACTCATTCCATTTTGACTCGAAGCTAACTATGTATTCCTCAGGACTTCCCACTTCTTTTCATTATCATCTTCCTCTCCTTGTCAACAAGAGGAAATCACGGCTCCACAAACACCTCAGCATGAAGCGAGCAGATCCAAATCGAGTTGACTTACAGGCGCTTCATCAAATGTGCCACCCGCTGGGACACAGCAACAATGTTGACACCAGTTAGTCCACCACGATGGTGACAATGCATCCACCGAAAATATGACCCAGGACGTACCTGTAACAATGTTAGTTACACTGTACGCAGCAAGACTTTGAAGCAGCATGCGATTGGATGTGAGTACATCCATATCGACATAGAGAGCCATCAACAATCTGCCTAATGTACACCTGGTGTACGTAGAGAGCTATGTGACCGATTTATTGTTGCCCATAACAGGCACCCTCGATGGCCGACCAAAGGATATTTCAGCACAGTCCATGAAATTGAACATTATGATGTTGTCAGTTTTGCGATTATGCCAGATGAATATCGTTATAAGCGTCCCCGAGAGTGGACAAAACAGCCATCAACACCCTTAGACTACCAAATCACCATTAATGATTTATTATGCCAAATGAAATGATTGCATATTGCGGATACACCTGTGGCAATATGAGCATCAACGGACCGTCAGCAACTTTTGATCTTGGAAGTCAGGTAATTACAAAGTGATTTGGTCGTTGTTATACATAATCAAACTATTGGCCTCCACACACACCTTTGACAACACACCTCACCGCCTGGTTTCGCCAAGACCGCCTTTTTTCTGGGCGGATAGCGGTTTTACTTTGGCTTCATTTTCTCATACCTGTGTGTGTCCGCTTGTTCACCCCTTGTGTTCAAGTGTACCTCAGACTGTGACTACCACCCAATACCACTCGGTATGGACCTCGAATGGTAGTCCCTCTTACAGGGCAACTCGCCTCCTTCGATGGTTTACACAAGTTAGCGACATGGTTTTCACGACACAACCGACACAATTGACAACACAATACAACTCGGGCGTCATAGCGCGGCAGTTCAATCAAGAGTGTGTCTGAGGACAGCACGCGCCAACCCACAACACTCGGAGGAGCTATGATGAAAGACCTGCTTCTCAGGCACACAAGCACCAGTACGAGTTGTTCCCATGGACTCATCAACCCACATAATCAGTGAAAATCAGTAGACAGATCAAAGGTGCTGTTCACGCCCCACGGTCGGACGGTTGGGGTATTCCACTGCGATAACATCAATGAGACCCTGCACTCAGGTGTATGTGGTACTGGATCCGAACAGTTACATTTCTGGGGGAGGACTAGAATATTGTGCCCTAGGGTGATGGGGGTGGAAGAGGGGAGGGAGTGAAATTTTCGTTTTTGGTTAGTGGGTGCGGAGCTCCGCCATCTAGCCGGCTCACCCCGAGGCGGAGGGGAATCGGTCTTTGCCATACTCTAATTACAGTGAATACAATATGAATAAACTACAACAACAACTATTGGCCTCCTTTATAGGCAAAGCAGAAAGCGACACGCTCCCTGCCCAATCTTGATAATGAGTGTCATTGGAGGGTCAACAATTTTTAGTCTTGCATCTTGGGTAATCTAAGTGGCGCTTGTTCGCAGATCTCAATACACATGGAGCTCGCAGCCTTCATAGGCTGATAAGCAAGACATATTCCCTCAACAGCCTTCCGGACAGTAACAACTTATTTCACTTGCAAAGCTGCAACTAAGTGTTCATGACTGTTTTAGCCTATAAAAATGGTCAAAACTTGGTATATAGACAATAATTGCCACATTGCACTTATATTAACCATGATGCAAGGCCAAAAATCATTCACACTATGTTGATGCTCAGTTGCAGGATGGGGCAGGGAGTGTGTCGCATTCTCCTTTGCCAGTGAAGGTGGCCAGTACTTTGATTATGTTTAATAGGAATCAAATCACTCATGAATTACCTGACTTACAAGACCAAAAATCATTGATGCTCCGTTGATGCTCATGTTCAAAATGGGGCAGGGAGTGTGTCACTTTCTCTTTTGTCTACAATGGCGGCCAGTTTTTGGATTCTTTATAACACGGACCAAATCTCTTTTCAGTTATGTGACTTACAAGACCAGACATTGTTGATGTTACGTTGACATGTATGTTTAGAAGGTAGCAGTGATGTCGACGCTAGCATTTTTGCAAATATTGGTGGCCAATACTGTCATTCTGCTTTACAGCGACCAAATCTCTTACTAATTACCTCACTTACAAGACCACAAAGTGTAGTCGCTCTGTTGCCACTCATTTTCAGAATGGGGCACGGAGCATCTCGCTTTGTCTTTTGCCTATATAGGCCGCTGATACCTGCATCATGGAAATCTGCAACCAATTGCCACTCCGATAACCCAAGATGCATGACCAAATATCATTGACGCTCTGTTGATGATCATCTTCAGGATGGGGTACAGAGCATCTCTCGCTTGGTTTTGATTTGAAAGGCAGCCAATACATCAAAAAAAGACAATGACGTACCTAAGTCAATATTGTGTATTTAACAGCAGAATATCTGAATGCAACCTAAAATAGAAAACCCTGAAAAGCACAACCTGAGTTTTGAACCAACGGTTCTGGCCAAACCCGGCAAAACCCGCAGGTTGACCGGCACGGGTACAGGTTTGGCTTGTCAAGAGGCAGCGGGTCAGGTTTTATAACACTGCTGGAACTGAACTGAACAGCTTTTGCGGTCCGAACCCAGACCGCTGGAATATTACCCATACCCATTGGTAACACTAACTGAGTCTGCATGTTAGTCATATATTGATCAGATATTGTAACAGAACCCTGTCTGGCAGGGTGTGCTGGGTCAGCACATTTGTGATCTGTATGCATCTTGCCACTCCATCAGAGAAGAGGTTCAAATATTTGAATACTTACCAAATCTGTACCAGCATTGGATATATCCACCTCCCTAATTTTGTTTCTTAGAATATCTTGTAGTCCCTGGAAGCTTTCCTAGAACACTGTGTTTACATCGACTGGGTTGGGTCCTCTGAAAGACTTTGGCAAATGTTCAAATCCTAGGCTATCTACCACCCAACTCTTGGATCCCAGATGTTATCTACTTTATCATTTTGCTAGTGGCTTGTATCAATGGATGATATATTCAGCTTTTGCAGCTAGATGTAGCCTAAGACCAAGAGATTGTGTAAAGTCAAAGCCATTAAGGGAATGTTGCTCTTACCTGCTGAGCATTGTGCTCACGTTTCTTTGGACAAGTACCACAGGGTGATCGCGAAAACCATGTATGGTCAGCTACAGAGTAAAATGAAGGATGCAATGTGGTCATTACACCTCACAGTTTGACCGGAGAATGAGTGGTTGATTGCACCCAGATACTATAAGTCAGTCAGTCAATGGAGGGGTAGAGAATTCTGCTTGTACTTGTCTGCTGCTGGTTGTTGGACAAACACGATGTTTACAACTAGACATAATCAGAATGATCTCCAGACATGGTTGTGTCCGCCCCTACTATATCATCACCAGTTGCAGGAAGAAGAACTCTGTATCTCCTCCTAGCAATTGTCCAAGTCAGATACAAATATTGAGCATAATATGTTATTACCCTTTCTGCTTTGTCATAACCCAAACAATGACAGCTGTCATTGTATATGAGAGATCTTGGTTGCAGAAATTATGGTATATTATTGTCATCATCAAACAAACCAAAAAGCTGGTCTTCTTAGCTTCTATGATCTCTGTTATTGCCCTCAGGTTCATGTTGGTCCCGGATATATTCATTTGAGTTATGCCCATGGCTACTGGTGCTGGAGTTTTGATCATTACAGCAGCTGCTACTACTGCCTTGTAGTCTAAAACCACAGTTTTAGTTATTGTCACTGTTGCTGCTGCATAGTGGACTGCCACCAGAGTATTGGATACTGTGGCTGCTACTGTTGCCAACCTCAGATTAGCCACTGGGGATTTGATTAGTGTAGCCACTGTTGCATCCAGATTTTGTAGAACACTTGCAGGTGCTGCTGCCAGATCTCACTCTATTTGGAATTGAAAGTGGTAAGTTGTGGTGCAAAGTTCACATTGAGTGTATTGATGAATCAGCTTTGTATATACACAGAATCAACATAGATTCACAGCCTCAAGAAAATGTGTTTGCGTCACGGGGAGCTGGTGGAAGTGTGTAGAAGATACCGGACCAGAATCCTATAGTGGTCAAATCCCGGAGTTGACTGAACCTATGGAGGGGCCTTGAAGTGCACCTGGGAGTGCTGGCAACAATCGCTCAAAGTTCACTGCACCAACGCAGTGGCCTTCAGGCGCACCTGGGAGCACCTACAAGTACTGTACAGCAGTCTGGGAATTGTGACATCCTCTTTGGGAACACTGCTGGTGCACCAGGAAATCGTAGTTACTACTTATACCCAAATGATTTTTAAAACCCATGTATTCAGTTTGTATTCTCATCTATGTATCTATATATCAATATTGCTATCCATCTACCCATGGTACATCTAGTCTGGCTGCAGGAAGTTCTTCAGAGGACAATTCTAAGTGTGCATGACGATGGTGAACAAGTCAGCTGAGAGATGAAGTTAAAGGCATTGAGTGAGGGCGTGTGATGATTCATAAGTTAGTGCCCATGATGGTGTGAACCGAGAGATGCCCACCCTGGCTACATCCAAGCATATTTGGACATGGACATAGCGCCCAGGATAGAGTGAACCAAAAGATGTACTTGGTAGCTGTGGTTAAAGGTGTGCAGAAAAGGTCATCGGGACAGTAATAGAGAGTATGTTGAGGACATCGCTATGGAGGCAGTCGATTGGGAAGGAGAGGTGATGGCAGCTGAGACTCCATTTATTAGTTAACTTGCAATCATGGGGATGGGAAGAGTGTTGACTTTGGCTTTGGGCACAGCGAGAGCTAGCCGGAAGCGGTCGATCTTGCAGTCCTGCTGAGACCTAAGGCTGCGATTTGGTGTTGACCCATTATGATGTTCGAGAACGGAGGCTGGCTGCATATGACACCCAGTCCATCTGGGGTTGCTTCTGTTCCTGTTGTTAACTGATGATCATGGCATGGAGAGAGAGAGAGGGATGCCTTAACTTGGTGTTCTCTTGTGGTGGTAGAGTTGGGTATGAGAAAGAGAGAGATGAGGATAAAGATGGGCATGATAGGGGACGGTATGAGGGGATATGGGAATTCAGGTGTACGACCTGCCAGATTGGTTTTGGAATACCATTTAGCATTCTTGTTGACCACTGGATCGGGAGTCTTGCCTCCCAAATTGGGGATGGGCAATTGTCAACCACATGGAATTATCTTCAGTCCCTTTTTCTCATGATTATTTCCCAATTCTCCTCTCCCCTCTCTCTCTCTCATCCACAACTCTACCATCACAAGAGTCTGGAAACTTAAGAAATCCCTGTCAATCACTCCATGCCATAACCATGAGAACAGACTGAGTACAGAACCAACCGAAGCTTGAATGTCTCCCTCTCCCAGCCAGTTTTATCTCTCAGCATATCGTCTTGTACTCTAATCTCTACATTCCTGAAATTACGACTTAACGAGTGAACAGAGTCTCAGCTCCTGTTGTGCCTTGCTCTGGATCTACTGCCTCCAAGTCCACTACTTGCAAGTACACCCTCCATTTTGCTTGTGTGCTGCCTCCAGATTGCATCTCCACACTTGCATGATCATGGCCTCCACAGCATCTCCAGATTCGCTTGATCATGGCCTCTGAGTGCATCTCTCAGTTCACATGACCTCAGGGTTCAAGTGCATCTACAAACTTACTCGATCATGGCCTCTGAGTGTATTCTTGCAATCACCTGATCTGGGGCCGTAAGTCCATCTCCATACACTCATGATCAATACCTCCAAATGCATCTTCGAACTTGCATGATTGCGTCATGGCCGTGCAACTCTCCGTCGACATGATCTCAGAGTCTAAGCACATCTACAGAGTTGCCCGATTATGGCATCAAAGTGAATCTCTGAACTTCCTCAATCACAGCCTCCAAGTGCATCGCTCAGTTAACACGATCTTGGGTTGCAAGTGCATCCCCGAACTAGCTCCATCATGGTCTCCAAGTGTATTTCTGCACTCATTCAGTCATGGCCTCCAAGTGAATGTCTCAGTTCAGTCAATCTTGGGCACTATGTGCATCTCCAAACTTGTGTGATTGCAGCCAACATGTGCATCACCACACTCGCTTGATCATGGCCAACATGTGCATCAACACAGTCACTCAATCACAGCCTCACAGTTCATACAACCACCACCTCCAAATGCATTTCGATGTTCAGTGAATTGGTGTGTTCAGGTGTTCCTCTGATTGTTCTCGAGTACAGTCTACAGCAAGATTGACCATATGCCAATATATAGATAGACCTAGACAGATAATACATGTCATATTATGATGTAGTGAATCTTCTTCTGATTGGTGATTGTGAAACACCAATATCAAACTAAGATGAATATGATAGACCAAATGGCATGTGGTTATAGCACCCTGAGAACCACTGCAGTGAGAATACCACACCAAGTTTAATGTCTCTCACAGATCTGGTGCAGGAGTCTCAGCTGCTCCAAAATTAGACTATCCTATAAGTCATAGGTTGTTGCATCTTGAATGCGGCTCCATAACTGCTGCTGCTTTCAGACGCATCTGAGATTGCTGTTGGAGCATCTAGGAGCACTTTCCTCAGCTTGCAGGGTGCCATGGAGCTTTAGCAATTACTTAAACGCACCAGTGAGGGTGAACAGAGTGTCTGGGAGGTGTGCGTGTTCCCTCGAGACCAATTTTCATTTTGCTGATGTTTGTATTCCATACTTCGTTCCAATCTCCCATCACCGATAATTTGGATTAGCGTTGGGCAGTTTACAAGTTAGATTTGTTCACCTGACAGTGGTGGGGTACATGTGAAAGTCGAGGAGATGATGTGAAGGTGGAAGAGTCAAGTTCATTGTTAGAGTGGTTGGTATACAGCATGCATTGAGTCATGAATATCTGAATTGAAGTGATTGCAGTAGAGGCAAGGTTGCTGTTGATTTCAGAGTAGGGTAGTTCTCAGTGAGTGTGAGTGTTAGAGTTAGGGTGATAATCCGAGTTAAGGTGATTTCTAAGTTTTGCTGAGTGTAAGGGTATGGGTAATTGTCAGAGTTGGAACGACTGTCTAAGGAAAGGTAATTGTCAGATCAAGGGTAAATGTCTGAGTGAGGTGATTGTTACAGTTAGGGTAATTGTCAGAGTTAGAGTAATTGTCAGAGTCAAAGTTAGACCTTATACATTGTGTCTTCCAAACCAGAGCTGATGTAGTGCTGTGTTATAGGTGTGGTTGCTTTTTATAACATAGTAGAGTTGTTGTAACAATTACAGAATCTCTCACAGTAAATAAAATAGTTAAATTGAAAGTGATACCACTCATGTTTGGTTTTGCATGATACAGTTAAAGTTATCCTGAGTCATTCCATTTTCAGGGTCAGAAACAGGTTCCCAAAGTAAGAATTGATATTATATCACTTCAATACATATCATGAATCTGCTAATCTTCCTAACCATATTGCTGCCTCCTTATCCATACAGTATGTGATACTATGAGACCATTTTCATGCAACTACTCTGGGATATCAGTGAGCGGATCTCACCATACAGGTGAATATTGATAAGATACAGCTCAGTATCAAATGATATGGTAGTATCATGAGCAGAAACCGTGTCAGGTAGTGTACATGAAGTTGAAAGACAGGACCACCTCACCCATACTTTGCGGTCAAGAGTTGCTGAACAGAGTTGAGGGTGAATATCATCAAAGCCATACAATTAGAATACTGTACTGTAAACAGTATAGTATCATGAATGCGGACATGGTGGGAGGTCAATGGGATATGCACTTCCGCACACTAACGTATTGTACCTGGTGTGAAAGAATCTTTAGCATGAAACTTACCCACATCAGCAAGATAAATTTTCTCACTTGGAGCCTGTGTGAGTGTTTAGAAGTCATTGGACCTGAACTCCTGGATGGTGAAAACTTAGAGTTGACTGGGCCAATGGAGAGGCATCCAGGGACACCTGGGGGCACAGGAGACAAATCTGCGAGCACATCAAGGATCTAGCCATAACCAGGGCAGTACCACAAAATGAAAGTGAGAAACCAGGAAACTCATGCGCCAAGCCTGAGAGTGCCCACAACAAGACTGGTAACAGCTCGAACTGCTGTATAATAAACTGGGAGAAATGACATCTTTGAGAATACTGCTGCTGTATCTGGAAAATTACAACTGATTGTTATACCATTTTTGAAATTCATGTTTTTAGGTTGTATTATCATCAATGGATGTAGGTATCTATGTATCTATGAATCTATATAGCAATCCATCTACACATGATAGATCTGGACTGGCAGCAGGTGGTGATTCAAAGCATATCAAGATGTATCTGATGTTTGTGATCCAGTAAATGTTCAAATTCACTTGGATGCAATGAACGTGCAAACTTGGACACCGCGGTAGAGTGTATTTGGAGATCTACTTGGAAGCTTAAAGTGTGTAAAGTGGGAGATGCTCTTGTCAGCTGTGATTGAGCAACTTTGGAAAGGCGCATGCAGGCTATGATTGAACCAGTTTGGAGATGCACTTGAAAACCATGATTGTGTGAACTTGCAGGCTGTAATCAAGTGAGTTAGGAGATACACTTGGAGTCCGAGATCAGGTGAACTGACTGATATACCAGGCAGCCATGATTGAACAAGATTGGTGGGGTACTTGTAGGCAGTTGATCTGGAGGTGGTCAACAGGTCAGATAAATGGGTGATTAGGCTGTATTGCATTGCTTTTTCACTTCCAGTGGTGGGATTGTGACAGGTTCACAGTATATATGACCTTACATGGAGAGCTGGCTGGTGGCGGCAGATCTGTGTAGGGAGGCATGCTGGGAGCAGAAGCAACATTTATGGGTTTACTTATAATCGTGAGAATGAAGAGAGACTGGCATTGAGACAGGCAATCATAAATGGATGCTGTACTCAGTGGATACTGTAGCACATGTATGCTGTATGCAGTGTTAACTAATAATCACGACATAGAGATATGGAGAGAGTTGACTAAATGTTGTGTTCTCTGATGATGGTAGAGTTGTGGACAAGACAGACAGATGGATCATAAAGATGGGAGTGATATGGAGCATTCAAGGGGATGTGGGAAATCAGGGGTACAACATTCCTAATTGGATTTAGAATACCTGGTGTTGGCATTCTTACCTGCCATATTATCAATGATAAATTGACTTGCACACAATATTCTGTTTAGTCCAAGTTGGTTATACTGATCTCCCCATTAACCTCTCATCAGTCTCTTGCTCATTCTCAACTTTACCATCACCAGTAATTACAAAACTTAGACATCCCTCTCTATCTCACCATGCCACAATCAGCAGTTAACACCAACTATATAATATACCCAGTACAGCATACACTGAGTAGTGCCGACACCCAGTACAGCAAACACATAGTACTGGTTATACTGAGTACAGCATGCACTGAGTACTGCTTACACGAGGTACAGCATCAACCCAAGTCAGATTCTCACCTACTCTCGGCCAGTCTCTCATCTCTCATCCCTCATCACCAGTATCTCCTATCTGATGTCTCATGTCTCATGTCTCATGTCTTGTCTCTCATCTCACATCTCACATTTCTCGTTTCTCATTCCAGAACTCTCATTGCTGATATATCATCTTCTTGCAGACTTTGTTAGTCTCTACTCTGAACACTCCAATGATTATGAGATAAGTAATGAATTGAGTCTCAGCTCCTGTCATGCCTCCCTCCCAAACTACCGTATCCAGATCAAGTGCCCTCAGATCAACCTCCTCCAGATTGACCACTCCCAAGTATGGCTCCAATTCTGGTCAATCACTGCCTTGAGGTGCAACTTGTTGTTCATACTGTCCTAGATAGTGTTAGCAACGGTTCCAGATTTGGACCCGGCCGGTTTTATAGGTCTGCGTGGCAATGGCCTTACCCCATCAAAAATCGAAGATTTTTCAAGCGCACCGTTGCATTATGGCTACAAATTTTAATCAGAGAGTTTAGTGTTTGGTACATAAAATATGTAGCTACATACGGCGCATCTTTTGGCCGTCTCCGATTTTCGATATCTTCAAATCTCAGCAAGCGGTACCCCAAAAACTTCATTTTTGGCCCGAAAATGGCAATAATTTCAAAGCAGCTTGCTGAGTTTTGAAGATATCAAAAATCGGAGACAACCAAAAGATGTGCCGTCCAAAGCTGCATATTTCATATACCAAACACTGAATTATGTGATGAATATTCATGGACTTAATTGAGGGTACCGTTTGGTACAAACCCAGACCGAACCGGTAGGGCCGGGTTTTGTTGGAACCGCTATAATACAAACGGTCCAAAAACGGAACCGTTGCTAATACTAGTCCTAGACTCCCCATGTTACTTCAAACTTGCTCAACCATAGCCTCCAAGGTCAGATGAGTATGGCCACCGATCGCAAGGCCAATGTTGCGTGTTCACAGCCTCAAAGTGTATCTTCATATTGAGTTGATCGCTGTGTTCAAGTTTGCACATCGTGGATTTGAAGTGCATCTCCATGCTTGCTGAAATATGGCCTCCAAGTGCATCTCTAAACTCACTCTATCAGGGCCTCCCGGTTCACAGAATTATTGCCCCCGAATTGATCTGCAATCTCGCTCAATTACAGTATCCAAGTATGCACAATCATGGCCTCCACATTCATCTCCTTACTGGCTCAATTATGGCCACCAAATGCATCTCCAAGCGGAATGGCTTCACGGCCCCATGTGTATCTCTAAGTTTGCTCATCCAGTATCTGCAGGTGCTTCTCCTATTGCACTGAAGTACCATCTGCAGTCAGATTGACTGTATGCATATATATAGATAGAGTTAGCCAGATAATACACATTATATTATAAGGTAGCAAATGTTCATATAATTGTAACAAAGAGGAAGATGATCAATGAACTGGCTTGTGGTTATGGGACTCTCAGAACCACTGCCGTGAGAATACTTCACTATGTTTGCAGTCTTCCACAGAGCTGCGCAGATGTCTCAGCTGCTCATGAAGTCTCCCACAGATCTATACAGCGGTCGGTACAACTCCACAATTTGACTATGATATAAGTCAAATATCTTAGAATCTTCAACACACCTGCATCACTGCAGGGGCTATCTGAAGCACCTGAAAATATTTTTGCGGCATCTGAGAGCACTATGCTTAGCGCCATGGGGTTCTGGGAGCATATGGAATTAGTTCGAAACACTGGTCAGATTGACAGGACTGACTTCAGGGTTACTATGTGGCTTCTGGACTGTTTTACATTTTGCAAATGCAGTCTATTGTTGGTTGACACAATCTCTATCAGTAGCAGATTGTGTTGAATATACCAGATATATGTTGTTCGGCCCCCATATCCTTATCACCACAGGTGAGCATCAGCAATAACTAAACATCCTTCATTAAATTTATTTAGTTAACTGTACCCACAAACTCAAACAAATGAAATTGAGGTTTCCCTGAAATATGGCATTGCTTTGATGTTCCTGAGTGTTCTTTGAGTTGTCGCTATGCTTTTTTCCACTGTCATGACCAGTGTACCCACTTGTGCTAATGTGACTACGAGCACTTGATGAATGGTTCACAATTCATTTGGCAATATCACAAATCATCTCATCGCATACTCCGACGTTGCCTAATTCGATTGATCCTCGTGATGATGATAGTACTCACTCTGTACGTGTAGTGAAACCTGTAGTTTGTGAGTTTGATGATTCCTCATGGCTTAATTTGACAAATGATAGTTACCATGCAGAAGTTGTTCACGATATTACAATTGTTGATGAAAGATGGTTCAGCAGCGTACAGTTCAACAGTCATGGGAGGGTTAGGCGTCATCGCCATTATGATTTCACCCATTTCAGATCAGACTTCAGTAAACCATCAATCCCATTAAATGTATTACTTTTAAGATATATCAACGAAACCCAGAATAAAATACCACACAAAAGAAACCCTAAATCCAATCACTGACACAATTCATAAGCTCCAAGCGACATCGCACTCTCTACAATTGTACTTCCATTGACTGATTCCATATTTTCAATGCTGGTGATGTTGGTGATGTCGTTGCTGTTGCTATTGCTGTCGCTGCAGGGCATAGGCTGGCTGCTGCTGGTGATGGCAGATCTGCCTATAGGCAGAACAGCTGAGAATCGCATGCAAGCTTCAGTAGCAGTAACAAAGCACCTGAGACGATTAGAAGAATTGTCAGGCTGCTGAGTCAGCTCCTCTCTGACGTCATCCAGGAAGTCCTCATCAAAGCTGCCGTGATTGTTGTGAGGTTGTGCCAGCACTGGGTCAGTACCAGTTGAGTGGATGCATCAGCGAATCATGCTATAGATATTGCCTATCATTGTGGCTTGAACATTTGGCAAGGATTAAGGACAATCTGCATTGAGACAACGAAATACAGCTGTCAATGCATTATGAACCTTGGGATTGTTGATTCTTTCATTGCACTTACGTTGTGCTCCATTTCCGGGACCAAACTCTGGAGGGACCCTAAACTCCCCTGTTTTCCAGGCTGTCAGACAATGGTTGATGGCCATCGTGGTGAGGGCAATCAATGTTGGGTTGATTTTATCAATCAATGAGCTCGCTCTCATTCCCATTTGTTGTATGCCATAGTAGTATGTCCGGCGAATACTATCCCCAATATCAGTTGCTGCAAAACGAAACTTACACTATCAAATGGATCATCAAGACAATGATTACACATGAAGGGAACTTTGAACATACCTCACGAATGTCTGTGGGGCATGTAAACCTTTCAATGGCTAATAGCCAGGCCACCATTTTCCGGATCTCTGTTGGCGGCTTTGATTGCAGTTTGTAAATACAGTCAAATGAAGTCTTGCAGCAGTATACCCTTGCTGCATGGGAGCAAGTGATGTTTGCAAGAGCCTGATGCACAATGTCAGTGATGAAAACAATCATTGAGATGATTCATTTACCACTGAAATGTAGGCACATGGAGGGTCTGAGTTGCACTGTGCTGGATCAATCCTAGCGATTTCCTCATACCATCAACTATGAATCTGAGTGGTCTCCACCACATTCATGGCAAAGGGATTCACAAACATTGAAATGATTGATGGCTATAGGCATCACACATGCCATGACCGTCGCCGGAATGCCTGAAAAAGCTGCCTGGGGGTTGTATACTGTGCCGACAATGAGGCTTGTCATGACATCAACAATGGGCTCATATCGCCATTGATTTCCAACTTTCCATGCAACTCATTGCGCACCTGTTTCGTTTGAATCCTTCCTCTAGTAGAAATACAAATCAGCAGGCGAATTCGATTATTGGAATGATTAATCTAATACCTTCACAGATGCAAGTGGTGGTGGGTCAGAATCATCCTCCTACTCCAAGCAAGATCGACCTCATAATTCTCAGATTGCATGGGTTGCGCTCACGTAGCAGTCAATCAAGTCGCAGCGAATTGTTTTCCAAATGATGACGTGAACAAATGCTTTGATGGCAGCTTGCCGAATGCTTTCCTGGATGGTCTGTGAAGAGGCTCATCATCAGTTTCTGAATCGTCATCTTGACCCTGAATGTGATTGTCAGGTATTGTGCAGGGATCGTCATCGAGATCCTCATCGTGGATAGATCGTCTCATTCCCTTCATGCTGGAAGCTGTAGCTGGAGGAGGAGAAGTGCCGCGCATTCATGTGGTGATTCAAAAAGATGGTGAGTGATAAGTATGAAAATATTAATGGAGTGACTAAAGGAAATGCAAATAAATGTATAGTAAATGCATTCAAGTGTTGTGTAACGGAAAGAAAGCGAGGATATGATGAAAAGCATTGTCAAGATGCGTCTTCATATCCTGTCGACGATTTTACATTCTTGACTTCTCCCGCCACCCACGCCTCCAACTCCTTGCATGGACGGGAACTTGCAACTAACAATGGCAGGTGATACGCATGCCACAAGATTGTTGATTGGCCTCTGTTGAGGAAAATCATTATTGCAACAAGCTAAAACACATTCACATTTCCCTAATCATTCGGGCTAACTTCTGCTGGAGAAAGATTCCAAACTACCAATTACATGATAGGAAAATATGGAGTCCAATTGCTGCCACTTTGCGTTTCCCGAAGACAAGTTTCTCAACCATTGATCCCACCATTGTGAACTCTCAACACAGCCCTTCGTGCATGAATATGACCAATGTAATAATACAATAAACCGAACACCAAAAAGACACCCAAATCCTCTCCAATAAACTACAAATTATCACCCATCCGCCCACCCTCCAAAGTGCCAGAACAATACCCACCCACAACTCAAATTCTGGAACAACTGTCCAGCCAGAGCATTTCATCCTCACAACAACAAATTTGCAGCCAGGTGGCTGCTTGGACGCTTCCTATTGGCCAAAAGGCCCGCAGTGGGAGGATTTACAATGTCATCGTACTCGTGTAGCCAAGCCACACCCTCATCAGCAATAACGCGTTGCTTGTAATCTGGAAAGAGACCAAATGAACAGTTTCTGATAAGTTCAATGTATCGTTGCTGCCTGATCATCCTCCATTGAAGTGTCTTTTGAACATTTGGAAGCCTGTTTTCATTATTGGGAAACTCTTTGCATGTTGGCGCGATGTCTCAGTGTAATCATCTGATTCCTCCACAATGTCGTCGATCATATCCTCGACTGGAGATGGGAGGATTTCTTCCAGATGAAGGGAGCTGCGGCCACCACCCATAGGCGTCTGGATGCCAGTTGTGCCATCGGCTTGTTGGCCACAACAAACAGCACAACAAAGCTTTGGCTGACCTAATGTCATGGTCGCCTGCACTCATCCGGCAGCAGTATTGTTGTTGAAGATTGGGGTAACATTACCAGCATGCATCCCATCATCTCCATTAGGCTCTTTGCAGCAGCCACTAGGCTCCCGGACATTTCAGCTGGGGTCTGGCAGATGGGTGATTGCAGCAGTCACGATTGAACAAATGGTGGTATTGACAGTTGCTGTAACAATCGGAAGTATCGATTCATCATCCCTGGGACAATGCCAGGAGAATTGCTGAGTACTGTTTTCAACAACAGTCATCCCAGCAACGTTGGGATCGACACAGGGGATGGTAAAGCTAAATGTCATGACCAGGAGATTGGTCGAGGCGTCGCTACGCACATTCATTGGTGAAGACCTGTGACCCGAGGTTTTGTCATCGTGGTCTGATGTATCTAGACATCATCAGGATGAGCAGAAGATCAATTGGGGCGATGCAATACACTCCAACATGGACGAATTTCCCCTTCTTGGTCTGGGTTGCGTCAATTCAATTCTCCCTTTGGTGAAGGCCAACCTCCACGAACTTGTCATGTGCTGCCTTGAGTTTCCGACAATTGATGATAGTCTTCTCTGCCATGTAACATTTCCAAAGCAGCCATTTAGATGCCAGATCGCTGATTCGAGTAATGCAACGATCGATTAGGAGCTCCCATTGCTTGGGGCCGGCACCTTGCCTGTTGCTGATGCCCATGGACTGGGCAATCTCCCAGACAGGCACCGTCACTTTATTATATTTCCGTTGCATTCTGAAGCCACCCTTCTCCTGCCCAATCCCTATGGTTTCTGCTGCCCATTCGGTGACTCCAACACCGGCATTCAGGACCCAGTGGCGGACTCCTTGAGTCGGGATCTGGATTGTTTTAACATCCGCAACGACTGATTTCAGCAACCAGATGGCATCACATTGCATTTTATGTTCTTAATGGTGGTCAACAATGGAGTGGTGGATAATAAATGCTCGTTACACAAAACAGGTTTCGGGTGTGTTGAATATATGGTCAAGGGTGATGCAATGTGGTAGCATAGGTGAGTAGACTGTGTTGAAGGTTTGGGAGATTGTAAGGAAGCTTGGCAAGCAAGGCGAATCTATATCTGGCCTTGGAGGGGTTATCTTGATCCGGCCACATCATCTTGGCTGTGATTCAACTCAGAAACAATTTACCTAGCATCATCTAAGCACCCTGATTCATCGACTGAACACTTAAATTCATCACAAAGACAACTCACAGCATGCTCTGCAGTGATATCTCACTGGGGTGTCATTGCTCTAGATCTTGTACCCTGTGATGACATCGCTGGGTCGGTATGTAAGGAGAATGCATGTCTCGTGTAGGGTACAAACTTATCAAAAGGTGACAAGCATAAATCAGGCAATTGGCATAGGAGGGTCTTGTAAGGGTGCAAAACAATGGCCATGATGCCTGAATGCAGATCCAGTATACTTTTCGAGATCCAAGGGATGATGAAAATCAGACAGTGATCAAACACTTTGCAAACGCATGAAGGAGGATGCAAGATATTCTACAAGAGTGGTAGAACCCCTTGTTGGACAAAGTAAATCGAAGTGTGGCTTTTCCCAAAGACCAGCCTGCTTCCAATGGTATGAGCAGCTGAAAAACGGTCGAGACGCTTCTTAACATTGTTGCGACATTTGATGTTGCTAACGAAACATGGATATTTGTCAACACTGTATTTACTGCTCGAAGCTGTACTCCAACATTGGCGATTACATCTCTCATCTCAGTCATGACAACGAAGAGAGGATTCTATATGTATCAGCCAAACAATTGTCGGATGATGGCTTTGTGATCAAGTGCATTACCATTCTACTTAAATTGGTTAAAGATCCCCATCGCGACCCTGTTCTTCACCCTTCTGATGCTGATCCCAGTATTACAGAATCCAAAAGCGAAACTGGGTGTGTCAATCAAGAGTAACCTTCAGTTCCAGCACATATTTATGGTACTCCACACTTCGACAAGACTGGAGACGTCATGCCTATTAGCAACACCCATTTCGACCTCTCCGACGATGGAATAGATCTATGGTTACCATTCTCTTTCGACTAGGAGTATTGATCAGCACACTGGCGCATCAAACACAACTTTAGCAGAGCTGCAATCAATGAGCTTTTCAGGAATCCTACAATGGCAGCCATCAGCAACTTCACTTCATCCCACACAATATTCAAAACATTTGAATGAAATATTCTACGCGATGGGCATCGACTTTGGAAATCAGGCACAGTGTGTTACGATTGTTGGGCTGATCCAAACAACCTTTGCAATGATGATTACACATGTTTCTCCCACTGCAATCCTGATGAATGCATTCAGTTCCTCATGCAACAGTCTGCGTTCATGGAACATATGTGTTATGCTTCAGCAAAGAAATTCAATGATGCTGAGGAAGGTATCTATGTGGAGGAGAAATCAAGCGACTGGTGGTGGGATGAACAGGTACATTAGTTAAATTTTGTCAAAGCTCCGATGATTTTGACCGCATGAATAGCTATGGCAGCTGCTTGGAGCTACAAGTGTCCCTGTATTTGGCAGTTCAGACCAGACACATCTTACAAACTATTTGGGCAATGAGACGGAATGACCTGCATATTTCAGTCTTGCAAACATCAACTCTATGATTCGATCAAAGCCTTCGAACCTTGCAAGCATCCTGATTGCCCATCTGTCCATTGCTCCGAAATGTCACTTTAAAGGACATGGAAGAACAAGTGCCATGAAGGAACGACAAATCCAAAACCGGGAGAGTTTAAGAATGGTCTTCGAGCTAACTTTTCGTCCTCTGGATACGCTGTTCAACACAGGAATGCTCATGCTTTGTGTGGACAATCAGAAGCGGCAATGTCCTCCTGTCATCTATCCATGGACGGCTGACTACATCGAAATCATTCATTTCCACTCGATCAACCAGCACCATTGGCTGCTGTGCAATGCAAAGACACCGAGAGTTGGAGAGGGGAATTCATCGTCGTGGCTATTGACGGACTATCGGCTATTCTTTGACAAGATGATACTCACAACTCAGGGAGATGAGAGAGAGAGACAGCAAGCAAGACGTTATCTGGTGGATCGAGGGGTTTGAAAATGAGATGGAGTCCTCAGGAATATGATATGCATCTCCCCAACGACTATTATCATACCCGATATTCTTCATCCCATCTATCGCTTTATGCTTGAGCATTTGATGAACTGGGTAACGTCTTTCCTCGAACTACATTCCAGGATGAAAAAATTCAACCAGCTCTGGGCAATGATGCCTCCAAATCCTGGGTTCGCTCGATTTAACAAGCCATATATACAGGTGACGCAGTGGAGTGTTAAGGAGATGAATGTACTCAGAAGGGTGATTGTTCCAGCTTCTGTGGCGACTCTTTCAAACTGTTTGGTGAGCCGAAAGATTCCCTTCACAGAAGCCCTGTTGTGTGTCAAAAACATAGTGTATTTTCACCTTCTGGCACAGTACCAGTACCATACTGAGGCCATGATCCGGTACATGGAGAATTATCTGGAGGAGTTTCATTGTCAGAAGGATAGTTTCAGTCCATTCTGCGCTAGTAAATCTTCAACGAAGGTCTCAGAAGCCTTGTAAAAGCAACCTACTTCGGACAAACAGACGGAATGGGAGAGTGACCCCACTACGACCATACTTTCTGCGGGTGCAAAAGAGCGTCCTGTTGATGAAGACTAAGCCCAGATCGAGTCAGAAATACCACAACATCTTGTTGATGAATTGGATTTCGACTTTGTGAAGATGCATCTCCTAAACCACTTCTCTAACAATATCAGCCAGCTTGGCAACCTCTTCAATGCAAGCTCTGAACACCGAGAAAGAGTGATGATGTATCTTAAACAAGTGTAGTGACAATCGAATCGTCATGAGGCCGCCTTGCCGATTTTGAAGCAAACGCCCTGAGGAGGTGCTTCAGTACCAAAAGCTGAACGCACACGCTGCAGAAAAACATAGCAAGTATGAAATGCCTTCAACCAAAGCGCCTATGAAGCAAATGATGAATATCCCGCAACCAGCAATCATAACCCTTGATAACTTGCCCAAGTAGTGTGCAATGCCAACAGGTAAGCTACAGAATCACATGGCTCGGTGTTGCAACAGATTTGCCAACCTCACAGACTACATCGATCACGATCAGTATTTCGGTCGTCTCAAGGAACTGTGAAACATACGGAGCAATGCTGTACCAATTCCGGTGACATCATTTCAATGCAACGAGTGGGCAGTGTGTATGGTTCATTGCACTGGGTCCACAACGTGGAGTAAGCACAATCCACCAAGTAATGATTTGTTGCTTCTCTGGATGGGGACGAGTCCGGATAGACACTGTATAAAGACTGCTGGACACATTCTGGCACGTTTGAAGTGCCATTTTGTCATCCACCATGCTAAAGCAAGCATCAAAGGACGTCTCGCCTTGGTTCAAATGTTTGCAGCAGGGCCGATACGTCAGACTGCTGGTATCACAAATGTCGAGGAGAGAGATCAACCTCTGACGCAAACCCTTGTACAATGAATGGATGCTACCATTGTAAGCCTCTTTTCGGTGTCGGAACCACTTATTTCATTGCTGTAAGTGCCATCCGAGGAGCTGTCCACCATCTTCTCCTGACACCGCAGCCAGGTAGCTTGTGGTGGTTCTTGAGTAACATGATTGACTTGAATGCTCTCGATTTGTTGTAGATGTAGATTATTTGCTTTGATGCTTAAAGTGATTGTTGCAGTGATATATAGAAATTTTATGTGTCTTTACTATGGGAGTCTTAATTTTGTTATGGGAGTTGTGCAAGGTTGTGTATAATCAATGTCTCAAGGGATTAAACAGTGAAGAATATTCTTGGAATCAATGAAACAGTTCAAAAATCCATCGAAAGGATTAACATCTAGAGGATCACAGTGACACAACTGGAGTAAATCGACATCACTGACAGCCAAAATTTTGAGATGTTGTGACAACGCAATCACATCATCGATTAGTTTGAAGAATGATTGAAGAATGACAACAAGTCGCTCGGATGATTTGTGGAGAATGTGGACCAGGATAGGTGGGTGGGGTAGTGTAATCAATGGTTCCAATCCGTGAGAACGGTTCCGGGTTAGGGTTGGAACTGGAACGGAACCGTTACAATGTTTTCAACACTTGAATAACCTGGACCATTGCTTTTAGGCCAGTTTACACCTAGTAACCCGGCCCTTGCAAGCCCAGGTTTTTTGATCCAATTAAGTATTTGAGTTCTGATTGTATCGCGACATGATCCATACGTGGATCATGCAGTTTTAGGAGCTATTTCACTTGCTGCTGTCCGATTCGGAATCTGGGCAATATTCGGTGAGTCGCTGTTTAAAACCCACCATTTGGGTGTGGTTTCGAGTGTCATGCCATAGCAACGCACTGAATATTCGTCGGATTGTTGATTGGTGACCAAGGAGTACAAGAGATGCTAAAACTGCATCTTTTACGTGTATACCATTTTGTGATACAATAAGAACTCGAAAACTTCATTGCAGTCAACATTGTAGGAACTGCAAAATCGATCCACGGTCTGGGTTACAACCCCACCAAGAAACAGCTGGTCAATGTATTGGATGGGTCTCAAACTGAACACAACCGTTTTTGCCGTCCAAACCCCAACCCCAGGTAGGTCAGCCGGACCCATCGTTAACAGTTGCGCTGGGTCCATTATTGGAAACCAGGATCATTTGTTGCTGTTGTGGGTGGATTGGTCAGTCTATACCATCCACATTTATGCATAGCTCATTCTCTGAATTTCTTTTCTCCAGCAACTACAAGGTCAGTATTTGCAGTACAGACAGAGTTTCAAAAAAGAAATGCGTAGTATTTTTTTCACTCCCTGTGAGTCTTCCAGAGAGAATCTAGTGTGAGAATTTTGTTACAATTTCCCAGACACATTGTTAGAAAGGTGGTAAACACCTAAGTACACAGATTTACAATGTTGTACGATATGTGGTATGGCCACCAGGGCTCATGACCACAGGTGTTCCCAGATTCAACATAGAGTAAGTAGTCAGTACCAGCCAGCTGAGATTAGCAATCTGCTTGTTGGAGTAGAATTGGCAGAGCAATTGGGCAGAAGATTGTTTGACAGCAACCTGTCAGAGTGACCTCATTAGATGCACATTGTTAGAGCCACCTGTCAGAGTTAGCTCTCAGTACAACCTGTCATAGTTGAGTTGTCCTCTATTGACATATTTCATCTTCAACTTGGTTATTTGTACACTGTAAAAGAATAGAGTAATGTCACACACCCATCAATATTTATTGTGTGGCCAAGGGATTCCATTGATGAATGAACCTTATGATGCCATTGTAGTTTGAGGTGACATCTGGGAACTGGGTGTTACATCTTGTATTCTTGGACATTTCATTATAGGAGTGTGTACTGTATATACATGCGGTGGAGTACTATGGTAGCACCATTACATGAGCTGGAATTTGTACTTACATATGGTATAGATTTCCATCCTCTATCCACAACATTCTCAACCTAACTACCTTACACAGTCTCCACACCCATTGGTAAGGCATAAATGGTACCTATTGTATAATGATGCAGTACACAATGAGCTGCAGAGTGGGGCAACTACTGTTTGAACTGACTTCGCAGCCAAGTCAATCCAATGTGTGCCAAGTCAAATGCAGATTAAAACGGGTTAAACCATTACTCACTAATCAGCACTGTGCATGTTTCTGATATTCCTGAAGTGAATATATATTATTAACAACCTTGACACTACACTCAGGTTTATAGGATATCATCTAGGATGAGAAAATTGTAGTTCGGTAAAGATATTTTTTTTGCGTCGATGGATCTTTTGTATTTGTCTTACATCTGTACAATGTTGAATGCTTCCAATCTTAAAACAGAATGGCTCAATTAATGTAAATTGCGATAGCAATCCATGCCAGTGATTCCATTTGCTCCCAGACAGGCGCAATGCAATGTGCAGTGCTCTAAGATACTTCAAGAGTCCATGCGGGAAATTCTTCATCCATATGAAGATCTAGAAAATAACACAAAGCGATTCTAGCATTTGTCAAATTGACTTCAAAACTGTGTAAATCTGCCCATTTGGTTTGGTAACAGTTTGGAGTAATTGGAACAATGATACAAATCTCCAAGACCATTCAGGTGGAATTCAGTCATGCAGCTGAAATCTGCATGGCTGATGGTATTTAAATCAAATATTACAATTAGATAAAGTATGATTGTACAAGACAACTGATTCAGGGTTTCTGTTTAATTTAGCATCAAGCAGGAATCTACATTGACATGATTATTTAGAAGCCATATATTATGGTTAGCATCCAATGTATTATTTGCATGTATGAAATGTTTAATTCAAACTATTGCTCCACCAGATACAGTACTCATCTGAACACTCTTTTTGAATATACAGATGCACCTAGAATCACAAACATCCCACCAGGGCTGATCTTCATACATTGTTGCAATCACCACTACATATTCTTATGCTTGAGAATGTATTACCAATTGTTGAGTTGTCTTGCACATTTTGAACAGAGTCAATGTTGTTATTCCAGCGGGTCGACAGTCCAGAAAGTGCAGTATAAGATTTGGCGTAGTCTATATCAACAAATGTGCAAAATAACTACAGACTGTGCTATGAGTACATGTGCACACACAAAGCTAATAGCAAGCTTCCTGTAAACCACTATATACTTTGCAGGCTATAGCTATCCATCATCAGTTCATAGATATCTGACTCTTGGACTTTGGAACTGGATCCAGCTGCTGGTTGTCAAACCTCAGCCGGTTTGGACTGCCTATAGGCTTCGCTGGCGCTGACACTGACTGAGAGCTTCATGCATGGCCACATCTGAACCCACTTGAGAGGCTTATTGAGAGCATAACCGAGTTCCTGATTGAGAGCCTAATTGAAAGCCTGCTTGAGAACCTGCTTGGGATTGTTCTTGAGAGCATAAGGCAGGCATTCAAGTAGCCGCACTTGAAAGAGCCGCACTTGAAAGAGCCAAGCTGCTGCCGGAGTAGCATTTCCTAAGAAATCTCTGGGCTGATTGAACTCTGAGTTTGTGGAAGCTTTGGCAAATAGCAGGGTGAGGTCTATTGAGGCTTTGACATTGACATTGACATAGCAAACCTACTTGACTGAGTGCTTTTGGTACCATCACCCTCAGTATCACCATCACAGGAGCTCCCACAATTGTTGCCATCAGCCCCAGACCAAATATATACCCATTTGCACAAAATCGGCAGTAAGTAGGATGCTGATTTGGCTGAGAAATATCAGTTGGTGATCTGCTCTCCCTGAGATCAAATTGTCTATCTTTTCTGAAGATGTAATTGCTGACATCATCAAGAACATGTCCTTGAAGTATAGAGAGATCTTGTGATGGTGGTCATGCTAAAGATAAGGTTCTGATTACCATCTCAACTGATAGTGTGATTTTGGCTGTTATATGCTGGCTGCTACCTGCCATACCCCACACCCCACTCTCCACCCAACACCCAACAATGACTGCCCACAGTATGGCAGCAGCCTTATGCCTCTCGGTACCTGGCATCTGCAATGCACCATATCTCTGCATTGAGTATGCTGGAGCATTCATGGGAGCATACTAACTAGTGAGTTTAGGCATATCTTGCTGTGTGCAAGTGTACTTTAGGACATAGGGCCAAGTATGTTGGGAGTGTGTCATCGAGTGCAATTGGGAGTGAACTTGAGGGTGTTCTTGGGTGTATGCTTCAGAGCATCTTGAATGCTTTCTTACAAGCTAACTGTCAACCTTGATAGGAGTCAGCTGGTGAGTGAAATTGGAAGGGTCTTAGAGAGCATACACACAGGTGTGCTTGCGAATTTGCTTGGTGTACTTGAGAGCATACTCGGAGGTGTACTTGGCAGTATACTTGGAGTGTAGTTGGGGACAGTTTCAGATCTTACTTGGGAGCAGACAGTCAAGTACGCTGGGAGTGTGCCATCAAGTGCAATTGGAAGCATCCTTGAGACCATGCTTGGAAGTATACTTCGGAACATACAGAGAGGTCTACTTCACTGTGTACAGTCAAGCACGCTGCAAGTGGGCTATCCAGGGCAATCAGGAGCATCTTTGAGAGCATGCTTGGGAGTAAACTTCAGAATGTACTTCGAGTGAACTTGGAAGTATCTTGAGGGCTTACTTGGGAGTGTAAGTCAAGCAGGCTGGGAGTATAGAATCCAGTGGAATCAGGAGTATTCTGCAGAGGGTACTGGGAAACATACAATAAGTTGAAAGTGTACAGTGAGCAGGGAGCATACGATGAAGTAAATTTGGTAGTTAGGGTTCAAGTTAGTGGAATGCAGCATTATGGATTGTATCAAGCATGCATAATCACATGCGTATCATAGTAATCCAATCCATGTACAACCTCATAGTTCTACACATCATTTATGCTATGCAATACAATACCACAAAGAGCTTCTGTATGATTTATGCATTGTGTATGGTCATTTTTCCAGGCGTAGCTGATGTATAACTCAAGACACAATGGAGTGTATCCTTGGAAGGTATCGTCTTCACTTTCCATATATTAGGCTGGGATGATATGAGCTTCAGGTATCCTTCCTTTATTGGCATTGGTATATTCCATCTTGTGATCAAGTTCCAGACTGTCAACTGATATTGGGTTCTGAAATGGTTGGTCATAATTCCACAGCCCTTTCAGATGTTAAAGCAATTTGCTACCAACAGGTATATTTAAATCATATCAGGGTGCAAATCCACTCACTTCATGTTCCGTGCTGTCTTCACTTTGGGCATCACATGACAGTCCCTTGTTATTGATTCTGAACTCTACAGATAGATATCTCACTGATGTCGATATGTAATATTTGTACAGTTTGTGTAGATGTGGTTTATTTAGATTATGGACCTGTCATAATATGGGGTGGAAAAAGTGCTTGTCATCACAGTACCACAGACATACAAACTGCTGTGTGCATGTAATCGGCCATATTTGATAGCAGATAGTCTGAAGCAAACCTTACAATAGTCAATATCACAGTACCATTGGAGTACATTACATCGCATTGTCATCTCCAGTTTATAATCATTGGAAAGCCCTTTATTGTGCTTGTGTATATTTTAAATGAATATGAATTAATTGTTAAATCAACATATCTTTCACATTGCTGATATAAAGCTGTTTAGACATATCAGTAGTAAAACTGTTACCTGATCCCATTTCCCAAATTGACTCAAATAAAGAGCTAACCAGCTAATGTATATCACATGGAAGCGAGACATCCCCTAGAAGCGAGACACAATGTGTGTCAGATGGTGACATATAATTTCCGTTCGTCAACTCCCCCAAATGTCTATGTACAATGCCTCTGAATCGCTGAGAAGCACAGAGTAGAAATGGAAAAGAGCCTGCACATTCAAGTTAGCACTGTCACTGCTAAATAGAGGCAACTGGAGATTACTTTGAGTAAAATCCCCCCTTGCAATTATATCCAATATTAAACCTGCCTGGAGCGCAGTGACATACGATTGACTGGTACAGGGGTTTCTGGTCCATCTCTGTTGTGTGGAGTGCAATTTCCATGTAGGGGCTGGACCGATTCATCATCAGAGACGCTAGCATGAAAAATTGATATATAGAAAACATCATCAGAAATTCGCTTTTTATGGTTGACAGATGGAGTGTGTACAAAGCACACCCTGGATCGCATGGAAGTGACAGGAACAACGACTGTTGTTCCTTTTTGGGCCTTTTTGGCGGCTCTCTGTTCCTTTACTGCTGCATACTTATCCTCAAGTTCCTTTATCCATGCAAGTATTGCCTCTCCACTAATCACTGCTGCTCTTTGACTCTTGGAAAACTGATCTGTATTCTCTTTGGAAGGGCAAATGTTTTTGATCTGATCTTGTAACTGCTGCAGTTGGGATGGGCAAGGTCCATCTGGGTGAGCGAAAGCTCAGCAGCATGTGCAAATCGCAGGATCCAATTGCGGATTTGTCCCTCAGTTGCTGTTTTGGCAAAAGCGAGAGCACAATATGTATGCTGGCAGAGGTCATGTCGAGTTTATGGTGATTTCGCAAGTATCTGCACTGGAACATGATGTGATGGAGGTGATCTTGAAGGGAGTTGAAGATGGCTCAACACTGCACGTAGGTTGCAAGGAACAATTGCAGCCACCTTCAATGTGGCTTGGATATTGTGTTTCGTATATGCTCTCACACGTGCTTGCTTGTACAAGGGGAAATATTAATATCGGTTGAAGCCGCAGGAGGAAGCAAGAACGTGATCCTCAACTGCTTTGCGATAAGCAAGCTGCAATGGACCAAAGAGTCCAACATCAAGTGGTTGTAAAAGATGGGTTGAATGTGCCGGTAGACAAAATAGAATGATGTTATTTACTTTGCAGTATGAAAGAAAGGCATAATTGATATGTGATGCATGTCCATCCAGTATCAATAAACGCTTTCTCCCTGAGCAACGTACTCTACTGATTGGATCATATACTTCCATTATCCAATGCATTAACATGGTATCATCAGTCCACCCCTTTTTGGATACTGCATAGCATGCATCCTTATCTTCTACATGTACATTCTTGTACCAGTCGAAGCATTGTACAGCTCCCTTTACAATAAGAACTGAAGGAAATCCAAAGCCATCAGCTGATACTGCATCCAGTGCTGTGATAAATTCCTGTTTTCCATCTTGCTTTACCCAAGGGATGTTTCACCCCTCGTGTGTCTCACACTTGGTTTGTGTGGATATTCCCATAACACATCCGTTTCCATCAACATTTGTAACATTCTTTGCCTCAATACCTTCCTTTCGTATAATCTGTTAGGGGTTCTCTCTTCATAGAGGTAATGGTACTTGTTTGATTGTTAGAAGGATATATGCTAGAGAGTTTACTTTTGTAGATTACATAACGCCTTTCCTAGACAATAGAAGTATGCCAGTCCTGTGATGCTTAGCGGGATTTCTTGGGAACCATGTGTCGATTTGATCGCGAGCCTCATTGCTAGCGGATTCATTGAATGTACAATTAATTTGTATTGATTTGATGATGTAATAACCTTGGCCAGTCGTAAGCGTTGATGGCGTAAAGAGATACCAGTTATTTCGTACCACATTCACTGAATTGAGTTAAGTGGGACTAGATGCGTCGACTGCTATATAGCGACTGACATGTCAGGCAGACGATAGCCAATACGCAATTCTGTGGGATCTCAAGCCATTTCCCCATTAGGCATCGGAACGCCTTGGGCACTCCCCGGTTAGTGAGCACAGTCTTGACCTTGGCATGGCGTGTCTGATCGATTATGACATTGGGCAACACCTGATTAACCTTGGAACAAATGGGCACGATAATTCGTCATAATTAAATGATGACAGAGCAATGGTGGGCCGCCACGTATACCCTCAGAAGCAGATAAACCAAAAAGCCTGAAGGGTGAGGTTGTATCTTGATATAATTCAGCAATCTGTTTAAAGCCCTCCAAATAATCACGTAAGGCAAGGAGAGGTTTTGACTACCCAAACAAATGAGTTGAAAGATATCTAAGTTGAAGTTACTGTTTGATTAAATCTTATTGCTGATGATGGCCCTCCCGGGAGAGTAACTCTTCAAACCAAATCATGCAATACACGATAACCTTTCGGATGTGTGGTCCACCATCAAGAGAGATTATGGCTCATTAACTAGTACTCTACATTATGACAGATGAGATCATAGCAATCCTTGATTTATGATGATGGCCCTACGGGGGGAGTAACTCCTAAAACCCAATCATACAATACAAGAAAGCTATACAGAGACAGCAATGCTTCGGCATTGAAAGGACAGCCCAACAAGCACAAGCAATACCTACAATACCTTCCTGCGAAGAAGAAGCTGAAAAATTATTGTTGTTTTCAGCTGTAATTTCTATTATTTTCATTACCGAGTATTTTAGTATTATCTATTAGGATTGTACGCGGTTCCCCCGCCCCATGGTTGAGCATATGTTCAATAACAAGTACAACATGATACTGTGCGCTGTATCTTTATTGCTGGATTGCTTCGAAAGGGAAGATCAGTTGTTTGCAGCATAGTGTAATGTTTGGTTGGCAAGTATAATTCAGTTCACCGAGATATTGATTTATTATGGCCATTATAAAGTATTCCCTTCAGAATATGTTAACGATCTTGTGGTATTGCCTTTACCGAATCCATGGATAGCAGGGTCGCTCATGCCTGAATCCAAAATACCTGTGTTAGATATTAATGAATCCTATACTGAAGTACATTCTGGTCGAAGAAATTTACTTCCTAATCACCAGAGTGAAACCCAACGCCAGTTACATACAACGTGCTCCGGAAAGATCTTTTAGAAGAAACCTCATTATTCAAATTCAGTATTGCAAGCCAGATTTGGGAAACAGAATAAGAAGTGATGAAGTATAATTCGTAATCTTCTTAAGTGGGGAAATTTGGAATATTGATGAACATTACGCTGAGACGTAATATTGCCGATAGTATCTGAACGCCAGATTTATCACGGAAGAGATAGAACAAGATTTCATGAAGATATGTGTCAATTGAGATTGCACTTTCAACAGGCACAATATTACCACCACGATATTGAATAATCACCGAGATTAATTATATGAATATATCTTACGATAATAATCAATCATCGAGATTAATTATATGCAATACCTTACGATATTAATCAGTCACTGAGATCAATTATATGAATATACATAATTGATTAATCACTGAGATTAATTTTACGAACTCACTTTACAATATTTATTGCTCATTGAAGATTAATTTTACAGAATATACTTTACGATATTAATAAATCCCTGAGATTAATTATACAAGTTATATGTATTGTCAGTATTGCGTTACGCCAAGATACGATTTAGTTGCTATCCATTCAGTAGCATCTGATACAACTATTCATATCTGTCCTCTTTGGGTATACGACTTATACAGGTTGCCAATACACTATGTGTGGATATACGCATAGAAGAATACGATAGGAACTACGGCCGTGTACCTAGTACTTACTTAAGTATCCCTAGATACATAAAGGTATAGTTACATGGGTGGACACACCACCGTAACATCACCCTGCCAAGTTTGTTATAGTGGTCTTTGATAGTATGCAGATTACAGGCATATCCATGTTGGCGCTCTATGTGGCTGGTGATAGTTCAGGGTGGTGAGTATGAAGACGAGTAATCCAATTCTTTCCATCACGATTCAATTGTGCAGGGTTTCTGCCTTGTGGGAAGTTTCACACTTGTACTTGACGAAATGAAGCTTCTTTTGCCATTGCCATAACCCAGTCCATTGAGGAATCTAGGCGAGGTGGCATCCCACAGTCATCGAGTTTTAAAATCCATCATACTTTTGCGCTCCCTGGTACAGTTGAAAAAATTTGATACTCCTGATGTACTTCTTGCCAGCTTCTGTGTCCATAGCGGCGATGACCCAAGCTTGATTTTCGCAAGTCATAAGCCTCTGCAGCGTTTTGAAGGGACTTGAACATACCATCATCACGCCGCATCAGGGCGAGCTCAGGCTGCTCTTCTAGTGTTTTCCTTGTGATGGCCCTTCAATCCTTGACCTTTGGCATGGCAGGTCAGTATGGCTGTGGCTGTTAGGATGGTACAGGGTTGGAGAGCCCAAAGTGGGGTGGAATGCGGGGTTGAATCAGATGATTACACCGCAATCTCGCTTGTTGCCGATGACTCGCTTCCATGTGATATACGTTCCATAATTGAATATTGAAATTGGATTGTCCACTCTTCTACAGTGTTCTGGAGCCTCTCACTGCCAATTGTCTTAAATTATGCCTAAAGCACAATCAAGCCAGTTGATCTGTTCTTCATTCACTGTGACTGCCACTTCCAGGAGATGTAATAGATTTCTCCCCTCAGATGGTCAGGTATGCAGGTTGTCCAAGGAAAGCTGCAAATCATGTGTTCAGTCTCAAAATTCAATTGACCAACCTGAATTATTGCTTACTTGTAGGGTGTCATGCTTGCCATGCTGTAAATCTCTGCTTCTGGGAGAATTTCATTTGTGCAGGTTTTTGGTGAATATGCAGCGGGATCCAGCCACCTTAGTTCAAATATCATACAGTCGGTGTCTGTTATGATGTTGGAATCATTTGTCAAAAATCTTGAATTTAACTTATACCACTTTATTGATTTTGTGCTGAAATCTATCTATTCCCTTCAGCCAATTAACAACTCACCATATGGTTGCTGCCTCTTAGAATGTATTTAAGGATACTTGATATGGCCTATATATTATTGTACTACCCTTTTTAGTACCATACACAGAGACTTCCATTTGAGTGTAAATTTTATTGTTTATGTGTTCCCAAAATAGTGGTGATTCTTTTGGAAACAATTTATCCACTATGACATTCGCAGACTTAGAAATTTTGTGTTCTTGAAACATTCCAATCTTTTGTTAATTCACTTGACTGCATCAAGAAGTACTGTGAGCGATACATCAGAGTGATGTTGTCCTCTAACCAGTAATGAATATTTACAGAATGTCTACACAGTACCCTATACCATCTGATTGGAGGTTGTGTCTACATCTGTTTACATGCCGTCATTTGAGTAGACAAAGAATGGAGTGCTATTTAGAGCATTTGTTCTGATATTTTCCAGGATTCTATATTCTTGTAAGGTATCTGTTTTCAGTGAAACAAAAGGTTTAATGCAGTGGTGGAGGCCGGGATGTAGTGATATTGAAGTAATTCAATCGACAGTTTCATCTCAGACCGTCATAACTGTCAGCTATATTAACAGCACTATTGTTATGTTGTTGAATAATTCAGCAGCAACTGATGCAATTCATCAAGCTGCCAAAGCTGAGAGACATCGTCAAGATGGTATTGCAAGAACTGGTCAAAGATTGTTTCAATACTTACAGTTACTGTTTGCAACGCATCCTGGTAACCTGCCAGCCGTCCAGATTTGGACCCCAATAACGGTTCGGTTCGGTTCCAGAACCGTCCAAATCCATACCACATGCTTCATCGCAAGCCAAACCCGGACCTGTAACCGTTAATCCACAGGTTTTGCCGGGTTTGGCTAGACCCTTCAGTTCCAATGTCTAGTTCTAGTTTTCGGGTCTTCCTATTTATGGTTGCATTCAGATATTCTACTGCTAATCACAACATATTGACTTTGGTTCGTCATTGTCCTTTTGTGATGTATTGGCCGCCTCTATACTCAAGAACAAGAGAAACACGCTACCTGCCCGTTCCTGAAAATGAGAGTCAACGGAGAGTCAATGATTTTTAGTCTAGTAAGTAAGGTAACTGATCAGAGCCATGGTCATTTTAATGTGTACTGAATATAATGGCCGCCTTAAAAGACAAAAATGCTAGCTACGACATCACTACTATCCACAAAGACTCGGTGTCAGCAGAGCATCAACGATGGTAGGTCTCGTAAGTCAGGCAATAAAAGAGTGATTTGGTCGTTGTTTTACATAATCGCGTTATTGGCCCCCTTTATCCCATGGATCGTAACTTTGGCATTCCTGGCCCGTTTGGGCATGGCAACCGACTCCGCACCTGCAAATATTTTGCGATGCAACCACAACTCTGTGGGTGTGGCCTGGGAGCATTATAAACTTAGTTTCTGATGTCTTGAGAGCATTTTGGCAAAAATTAATGACTGTACAGGAATGGGGTGCCGATAAAATGGGCAGTTTTTGTTGGGAGGGTTGTCTCAAGATCAGCGCCCCAAAAACTCGAAAATGTCACTGTGCAGCCCAGATGGACAACTCCGCCCATAACGCCCCAAAATATCCATCAAGCTTAGTGCTAAGGACATGCTCTGAAGTCCCAATATCATTGCACACAAGGAATTCCATCTGCAATGTGCCCAAGAGTTGAGGCTCAGAGGGGGGTTACCAATACCCATTGCACAGCTCTCATGGTGAACAAGGCTGAAACCCACTTTGCCAAACATCAAAGAGGGCATATCTTTACCCCTCAGCCAGAGCTGGAGTCATGGGCAATTGTCAGTACACCTTGAGAAGGGAAAATGGATGGGATGGTGGGTTCGCCAGCAGGAAAGCCCAGCCAGAAATACCAAATCTCCACCAAAACTTTGCTAAGCATGTTCAAAATGCAAGTAACTGTGGTGTCGCAATAATGAAATGCATCGTTTTGTGGAATTCAAACACCTGTAAAGAAGAAAGGTGGGTTGTTGTGCATAGACATAGGGTGGATTGCCAGTTCAGAGTGCAAATTTTGGTGGGGTATTAAGACTTACAAAGTCACGTCACATATAATTTACAATTCACTTTGACAGAAAGTTTTATTTCCTACTAAAGAAGACTTGATAGAAAGGATGGCTTCTGGTGACCATTGTTGGACGTGTGGTGAGGTGGTTGCACGGGCAGCCTGTACGGGCCGGGAACCATTACGATCCAGGGGATAGGTCAAAACAAAAACAACACGCTCGCTGCCCGATCTTGAAAACGAGAGTCAACAGAGAGTCTAAGATTTCTGGCCTTTCATCAGGGTTAATCATAGCGCGATGTGGCTGTGACTGTCTATATCCAAGGTTTTGACCACTTTTATAAGCTAAAATTCTCAGCAACACTGCATTGCAGCTTTGAAAATGAATTGAGTAGTGAATGTCCGGGAGGCTGTTGTGGGAACATCTCTTACTTGTCTGCTTACAAAGGCGGCCAACTCGGGGTTTACAGATGTCTGTGATCCAGCGTGACATAGATTACCCAAGATACAGGACCAATAATCATTCATGCTCCATTGACGTTCAGTTTGCAATGAGCGTAGCCGCAATATGCCAGAATGCAATATGGCATGGAATATCAGGAATGGTGTTTTTGCAGCTGTTCTATCATTCTCATCTAATTTTTCCTTTATCACTACAATGTTTTTTAATGATCTGTATAAATATATCCTTTAAAATATACCTGAAAGTGTCCGCTAATTGTAGACAATATTAATACTGAAAAATCACATTCCTTTCAATCAATGTTGGTCTCCACTGTCAGGTTTGCTCAATAGGCTGCTGTCACCTGCAAAATGGATGTCAGCTGCATTTCCACCCAGCGCATAATGTACCAACCAGTGGATGTTCCTTCATCAGTCAGCAAATCTGGAATGGAATCTTTATTGCGCTTGCGATCCTTGGCATATGCATCACGATAAAAACATTGAGAATTGGGAAGAGGAGTATGTATATACAAATATCCGGGCGGCACACCTTCGATTTCGGAACGTGCAGCTCCCTCAGTAACCCCAAGTGGTGCCGGTGGCATTCCAGGTGGAGGTGCCGCCAGTTCTGGCAGAGGAGCATCCGTTCTTTTGTGCGTCCAGCGTGTCTTGGAATTATTAGCTGTACCATTTTGGCAAGGATGGAAGCCGTCCATCTGATTTTCTTGAACCATTGCCGGGTGTCTTTCTATCCCGGCCTTCCCCTGTTCATGCCCAGGATATCCAACTCCGCAATTCAACTCTGCTCTGACTTTGGCGCAATGCTTCTTGATAAGCTGTTGCGTTTCCTCTATTGTAGCATGCAAAAACCCTCCTTTGGCCATTTTGGCCATATTCATGGCTAGGTGGCGGTTGGACTGTTCGAGCTGTACCCAACCTCCTTGCGTTGCCATAGTAGCTGACATGTTCAAAACCTACAAGAAATTAGTTGTTTCTAAAAGTGAGATTGGGCTAATACCTCAACCATATACGACTCTGTAGCCTCCTCGAATGTCTTTAAAGCCTGTTTCGTCCACTCTTGGTGACCTTATCACGAAATTCGTGCGCGAGAATCCCACAGCTGACAATATCATGATATTCAATTTCGCGGAATGTGCTGAGAAATGCCTTGGTTGAACGTAGACGATTCCCACTACGGGCAGCGATACAGTGGTCCTGGAGCTCACTCCCTACAGCAGCTGTCCAGTATATGGTTAGTTGACGGCTGTCTACCTCGATATAGAGCTACTCACATCTGATTGCATGCTGCTTCTGATTCTTGCTGCTTCCAGTTTTACGTACCTTTTGTAGATGTGCATCCTGGGTCATATTGTTGCTGGCTGCATTGGCAGCGTCATGGTTGACTAACTGGTGTCTACATTGCTGCGGTGTCTCAGCGGGGGGTGAATTGGATGAAGCGCCTGTCTTTCGGCTCGATCGGGATCCACCGCCACCTGGCTGAGTTTTATGTGGAGCCATAACTTGCTGTTGTGGAAATAGTGAGGAAGATGATAAAAAACGAAGTGGGAAGTTCTGATGAATACATTGTCAGCTTCAACTCGAAACAGAATCAATGACAGCCAACTTGCACATTCAACTCAGGATGAAGCCCTCGGTGTATATCTGCAGGCTGCACGGGATTCCAATGGTCTCGCGATTTGCAGCAAGATAGTCGGATGTACTGTGTTCGTTTATCACGATATATTGAGGGGAACGAGAGCTGAAAACTATCGTTTGAGAGATACTGGAAGGAAATACTGCGACGGAAAAGACGTCTGGTGAGGTTTGTCTTGAGACATCCCCATGATCTTACATGAAATGCCCGCTGATGATAAAGTCATCTTGTATGGTTAGCATTGCTATTCCCAATGAAGTGACGGTTAATACGCTGATTTTGCTTTGTTCAAGTTGATCAAACTTACCAACCTTGACATAAAAGACGCAGCTTGCCTCCATTTGGTCCACATCTTGCAACATCCAATATCTCACCCAACGACAAAGTCAACACAAGATACAAAGGTCAATGCTCTGAAACAGAACTGTTCGCCAGTGCTGGTGGGCAAATACGGCAAATTGATACAGCGCTCAACCTGATAATGTCATCAAGCAACTGATGGCAAGTGCCACCTGGAGGCAGAAAGGGTTCGAGCATTGGGAGAATTGTGCAGCGTCCGATCTAGCAAGATGCTTTTTGCAGAGAAATGAAGAGTAACGTACTGACTAAGCAAAGAAGATAAAGAGATATGGATTGAGGATTATGTGGACAGAGAGACTGCTGTGGCAAGAAAGCAAGTTCAAGACGCAGAGAGAGCGATTTTGCAAGAGCAGGAAGATATGTGAAACGCTGATATGGCGGGATCGACAACCAGAAAGCCAGAAGAAACAGTCAAGGAGATGTTAAATACTATCGGAGACAGTCTGAGTGATCTCACGTGTTCAGACGATGAGGAGAATAGGGAAGACAAGGAAGATGATGAAGAAGATGCAAGGCATGGCAAGCTCAGTGAAGATGATGAACCCGGCTGGGTGATGGGCACAATCACGCAAACAATACATCACCTCATAGGCAGTTTTCGGCTGAAGCAGATGAGGCTTGATGAATTGATGCAACCGGAATCAGGGGACACGGCTGACTGCTTCAGTGAGAGAGATATGATGTATGGGACGGCTGAATTGCTGGTTCTGGCAGTTGTCAACCCTTAAACAGACAAGACTGCATCCACACCATCACCAACAACATTTGGAGAGCATATGCAGACTCTTGATATCGTCCCTGGACAATTGCAAATGCCGCAAGAGACTTCTCCACCAGGAAGTTGTCAAATGTGGCTTGTTTCGGAGAAATGACAGTCAAACAAAGGCATAAATTCTCTCCCACCTGTCGTGGCACCAGATTGTTCACAGATCTAGCAATCTAAGCCTGTCAAACCCATAAGCTTTTACCCGTGCATATAACGTTCCTAGCTAATGACCTGGCAGGAATCGGATTCGGACAAAAGTATTGTGACAGCTCCGGCGTCGCCGGAAGCATAGGTAGCCAACTAGTCACTTTTGACGATTTATCTCTTTGAATAGCAATTCGTGTACCTATTTTGCTACATATCAGCCTTTTCTGGATTCGTGTGACTAAATTGTGAGACCTGATGATTCATCAGTGTGTGTGCAATGGTCATATGGGCCATGGGAATGTTCTAGACCCCAAATCAACTTCATAGACAACGAACAAATTTGATATCGTCCGGCCTGCTATGGTTAAGTGAGAAAGCAAAACCTAAATTAGGGTTGAAATTTACTAACAAGATTGAATTGAGTGATGTCATACAAGTCATAGAAGAAGCGGTCAATGTGCAATACAAACCAAGATGAATGACAGCCGTCATGTTGCATTAATCCATGAATCCAACTGCATAACTCTCCGCTCAGACCTGGTGTACATGGTCGAGATACTATGAATTGCTAATGGGAGATCATGGAAATCGAGGAGCCGGAGCTGGATGAGGAAAGGTGAAGGAGTCAGGCTACATAAATCCAAAAGTGGTGGATGGATCAATATGCCACTAATTGCCGGCCGAAATAACTGTAACGTGATGAAGCTACGTCATTCATGGCTCAGATATCGTTTTTAGTGGTGGCTCAGAAAGAGAGAGGCCTCGAACCTTTTGGATGCAAATGATTATACATAGAACTGATCCATTGGCGGTCAATGAAGACTATATACATTTTGCGTGCAATTGTTGTGCATCCAATGACTGTTAGTATGTCATTAAGGTGAGCGTCAACAAAGCGTCAACAATTTTTGATCTTACCCTTTCCGCAATCAAATGGCTGCATGGTCACAACTATCCAAGGCGGAAGTAGTGGCTGCTTTTTTAAAGTAACAAGGAAACCGACACACTCGTTGCCCCATCCTAGCAATGAGTGTCACTGGAGTGTCAACAATTTTGGCCCTGGCATCTTGGATAATCACTGGGCTGTGCAACAACATTAACCCATAAATACAGTATTGGTCACCTTTATGGGTAAAAATAGTAGAGACGATATTGCTACTACCTCCCAAAAAGGAGGGTCAATAGAGCGTCGATGATTTTTGGTCTTCCTTCTCTGATACTCAAAAGGCTATGCACCGGTGTTAACCAATCATGGAAGTATTGGCTGCCTGGATGGGGAAAAATGCTAACGATGATATCACGACTACCTCCTAAAAAATCAGTGTCAACGGAGCATCAACGATATCTCATCTTGTATCTTGGATCATCAAAAACCTATGCAACCGTGATATGCCATAATCCAACTGTCGGCCATCTTCACGTGCAAAGATGCTAACGACGATATCACTAGTACCTCCTAACAATGAGCATCAACAGACCGTCAATGATGTTTCGTCTTGAATCTCGGACAATCAAATGACTATGTAACGGTGTTGACCCATAATTGAACTATCGGCCACCTGAATGCGCAAAATTGCAAGTCACAATATCACATCTGCCTGCTAAAAATGTGCGCCAACACTGCGTCAACCGCTATTGTGGCGGCTCAGTACGCTACACAGAAATGAACAGCACTGCAATGTTCCTAAATGGAGTTATTAGCGGTCAATCTTCTCTTTATGTCCTTCTATACAATTTCACAAATATGCATTCAATGTCTCACAGATCTGACTTGTTTTGTTTGTAGCTCTAGAGTCAATATTTAAGAACCCACATTCTACTTTGCTATAATGTTACTTTTGGCAGTCTCTTGAGTTGGATTACCTAGGTTTCTCATGCCTACCACGACATTGAATTCAAAATCTTTCAATACCTCATTCCTAGAGGTTATGATCTGTTCCAAAAATAAACTTGTTTTTATTTGCGATTTGAGCAACCTTAGAATACAAATCATATTCGATGCTTGGTGGGCTTCAATGAATGTAGACTCGAAGCACCCTGTTGCTTGGAATAATTCTTGACATCTGCTGCCTTGGCGATTATATTTTCATTGCGGAATTGAGGAGACCAGCTGCCCTGGCATCATATGTATCGTTTTTCATCATGTTCTTCGCCATCCGTCAGAACATGGGACCGGCTCAATGGGGAAACACTTGTTGGCAAAAGTGCACATTGCACAGTTGAACAAATTCACAAAGTCGAAAGTTAACGAATTGACCAGTTCAACGGTTCATGAAACAGCTTTGGCCAGACTGAAGAGGCAAGGAAGTCGAGAATTACAATTGTAAGTTCACAAAGGAAATTCATATTTGACATTTAGATCCTGTCTATATCAACTGACCTGACACACAAAACGCTCCAAACTGGCAGCAAAGGACTTTCAAACTCCTGAATTTCACCAAGACAAATGGAATTGTTACGTCATGATGGGATTTGTTTCGGCTGATATTCCACGGGATGCGAGAACAAAACTAAAGCAATGATGGTCATATGATGCATTACGGAGCGAGTTGGTGTGACTGTCTGCCAGCATGCTGAGCACTATTTGCCGGAGGGATTATGCACTGACAGTGGATGCAATTTTGAAGCAATCGCCTTGAAGAAATACAGCTAGTTTAGCTCAAGATGGATGGACGTCAACAAACAAATTGGTCATACCGTCCGTCATTGCTTACTATAAGGAATAACATTAGGCATTGGGAGAAGTACAACTCACATTTGATGAGGGTGATGACCTGCTCTGTTCCTATTTGAAAGGTAATTGAGGATAATAGGTCAAGGGTCAACATACTGGAGCACAGCTAGCCATACATTTGAAGGAAGTTAGTAATCATTTGGAGCTTACCAACGGCTGTTTACTTGGATTTACGACCGAAAACACTTCCTCAAATTACTGGATGACTTGGGAATTACAATCAACCCTTCAGGCCTCCGCAATTGAGTGGCCTGCATTGAGGAAACAAACACCATGCATCGCGCACATCATTCAGCTTCCTTGGGTACACTTATGAGCAGTCTGGTTGTAAAAGGCCACACCAAGTCCTGGGAAGCCCATGAGCATGATCAGCAATTTGGAGAGAATGAAAGAATAGACATGGGGAAGAGTCAAAGACTCTGTAAAGAGGGCAATGCTAGAATCGAAAAGGTGTCTGCCATGAGACCAGGTGTAGCAATGATAATTGAGAAAGTACGTATTTCATGATATTTTGAAACTGCTGAAACTGACACTCCTATAGCGGCGAGTGCTTGCTATATTGATTACACTGACACCTGGTTGTCGAAACGAGTTCATTGACTGTCAAAAAGCTAAAGTGCGAATCATAGTACTACGTGTTATGGATGTGAAGACATGATGGAATTCGAGATTGGAGTTACTTGAGCGAGCCTACCGATTCCCACACTTCACCCTGTAGTGGCTCAAGAATCCGAAATACAGTGATTTCCGGCCTCTCTTCAAAACACAGGATGAATGGGCCATTGTTAAGTATTTCATGGCAGTTATATGGCCATTCCAGTACTGGACCCTGTTGATGTTGAAACTGCATACGGTTACTCTGGATCACGTTATCACTGTCTACAATGACATGCTCGATTACATGGATGGCATTATGTGAGCTTTCGCTACGCAGAAGACTCAATAAAAGGAAGAGTTATACTTCGCTGTGAAATTTGGGTGCGAAGAGCTGTCCAAATACCATGCTGAAGTAACTCCAACGATGGGTTCCCTTCTCATGTCAGCACACATCCTTCATCATTTCCGGAAGTTGCGATCATTTAGGAAGTGGGACAAGGGAATGGATTATAAAATTCAGGACTAGACCGACTATACTACCCAATACCAGGAGGCATTTCTAAAGGATGTGGAGAATCCCTACTGCGCAAATCATCGACGTTTACCCGTCATTATACCTGAAAGCTTACTAATCAACAAACTTTTCTTCTCTGCAATGACTTCCAGATCTGGTCAATCTTCTTATGATCCATATGTTTTGTCCAGCGATGATGTCAAATACGTAACGAATGAAAACGTGGCTGAAATAACTCTGGGATGAAGTGATTGTGCAGCACTCTTTTTGACTGCTGCAAGGCTCTATTGGCATTCACCACCTGAATTACCACAGAATTGGGGGCAAATTGATCCGAACCTTAATCATTGCCACTCCGACCCTATACAGATTCGCAGTACATTTTCGATACCGGATATCACCAGCTGTTGGTATCAGTAAGAGGACACGCACACAAAGTACGCCAATTTCTCCAATGTTGTGGGTGACGGATTCTCTATCATACCACATGGCGTCAGAGTGGAGGCCACTTGTTCCCTTCACCGAGATGTTATCGGCTGGAGACAGTCAAAAACCACAGGAGAGACTAATCGGACAAAATGTCATTGTATAGCAGTTTGCTCGAGCCATTACCGGGATAATGGCAGGCAATGACCTAGCATTGGATACCACGAATACTGACAATGACTTGGATATGATGAATCCGGCAGCGGAAAGGAAATTGCACTGAATGGCCAAGGTCCACGACTTTTTGGAGATGTGGCATGGCAGCCAAAACCTGCATGCTACACAGAAGGAATGTCGTGCTAAACACACAGAAATGACAGCCGTTGGATACATTTCAGGTACTGAAGAGATCATCAATGTGTCCTGGTCAAATTTTCAACATGATGGTATGGCTGCATTTGAATTGTTGGAAAGATCACCTTTGCCACCAGCTTTGTCTGCAAAGGACCTCCCAGGAGGACGAACTCAAATGGTGAATATCCTGTCAATCAGAGGAATCAACCAAGATCCAGGCGAAAGTGATGAGGATAGTGCACCCAAAAGCATTTTGGACACCAAAAATTTGCTTCACTGGGATGGGGACTTGGATAATCCAATGAACACCGAAGATGACTGGGAGGCCAACACTGAATCTGATATAGAACTAGACAAGGGTAACAATGATCCAGAAACCCCAGAGCTGCAGGATGTGAATGCCAGACCGATTGTTCCTGGATTGATTCAGCCAACACAGAGGTCTAAGAAAACTGCTGAAACAGTGTTAATGATGGTCAGTACAATGGAAATGAGGAGGAATATGGGGAACAAGAAAAAGTAGGACAGAATGTGTCAATGTATTTGCACCAGGTATTTTATGTTGTTTGACCGAGAATTTCATTTGGAGAAACATTATGGGAGAATATTGGGCAGTCGCATGTGAATATTGGTACATAAACAGAAGTATAGTGGGTGAAATGAATAATTTGGAAAGATGTATAAATTTTGATAGAATGAGAGCGACCAGTGCATGAATATTACTGGGTTCAGCTTTAACAAATGGCCGAATGTCAATCAGGCAGAAAGACAACCAATAAGTTCAAATCATTTTCTTCGCAATTACCAATGGCAGCAGATATCGAATGGATAATACATTAAAATGAGCGTCAATGAAGCATTAAAGATTATTGGTCCTGTAAGTACGGTAATTGAAAAGTGATTTGGTCGCTGTTATGTATAACCAACATATTGGCAGTGTTTAAAGGCAAAAGACACCGTGACATGGTGAGGGCCCCATTCTGAAAATGACTGTCAACCGAGTGTCAACAATTTTTGGCTTTCCATCTTGGGTAACCTACGTGACGATTGGGTGCACCCATCCAGAAATGAGGTATCGGCTGCCTTGAGAGGCAAAAAAAATTGTGACCAAATCCCTGCCGCATCCCGAAAAGGAACCTCAACAGAGCATCAACGATTTCTGGTGTTGCATCTTGGTAGTCTAAGTGGCGGTTGCATGCAACCATCCATAAGTGAGGTATTGGCCGCCTTAAGAGGCAAAAACAAAAGCGACATGCTCCCTGCCCCATCCTGCAAATGAGTGTCAATGGAGCGTCATCAATTCCTGGTCTTGGATCTTCGCTAATCAAAGTGTCATTTTGTGGCAATGATTCATATACAAAGAAATGGCGGCCTGTTCAACTGGCACAGTGCACGACATATATGTTACCCCATGACGCAAATGAGCGTCAACCGAGCATCAGCAATTTGAGGTCTTGGGTATTGGGTAGTCAAGGCATTGCCCAGATATATGAGCTCATATTGGAACTATTGATCTCCCTTATAGGCAAAAATTCAATATATAAAAGAAAAAACAAGGATTCCAAAATAATCAATATTACAATCTGCAAATCATGCAAAAAGAGCTCATTGGCTGCTGAATACGTGATTTTGGTAATATACTATTATCAAACTTCAAAAGCATCTGCATTATATGAATCTACAGATGGACCCACTGGGTGACCAGCTGACAACCTGCCCGATTGAACACGGTTAGGAGATTTGAATAGAACCATACCCGAATTGATGGGTCAGGTAAATTGACAACCTGGACCACCAATTTGGCAATGCTTGGGGTTTGACCAAGACCCGGACCCGAAGTGACGGTCCGGAACCATTGCTAACACTACCTACAGTACACAGAACTTCATTATTGGTATCTTTCTTCAGCTCTAATTAAGGAGAACAATTTCATCACCCTTGGACAGGTCGAAATGATCAATGCTATAACAGCGCACCTTCAGAAATTTCACATATTGGAAACCAGCCATAGAAGACAAGAAAAACCATGAAGCATTCCAGATAATCCCCAACTGAGACAGCTTACCGATGGTAACATTGTCAACAGAATTAATTACCACAATTGCATCTCATGCTAGGACTACCAATATCAAGGTTGCTTAATTGGGATCGCACAGTTTCAATCACATTATGTTATGTGTGATCAAAGTTTGTAGCACATCGCAGTGGACATGGGATTCGCCCTACATGGTTGCATGAATGCATTATATGTTTACCATCACTATCTGTTGGAGTATTATCAATTGTAAAATCCCAAGGTTAGGTATACTGAATATTTATTAATTGAGTTATGCTCGATTGATTAGATCTAGGAATAACTGGTACAATTATCACTGTAGTTGGAATTTGGTCTTACATCTCCCATCACCTATCATCGTTCTTTATCACACTTAATATTGATCAACCCTGCATGGCAGTAGGGTGTACTGGTATCTATTCAAACTGTAGTGGCAATGAGAAATACACTATATGAAATAGTAATGATTTGAAAATGTCATTGCTTAATAACCATTCAAAGATATGAGAATTATTTTAAATTCAATCATCATCAGTAAGTTTAATATCAACTTCAGTGGGAATGTTCCACTATGCACAGGCAGATTCAATTGATTCAAATTTGAAGTTGTCCGATCAACATATCAGTTGAGAATATATCTATTAATTCTTTCAATTGCTACAGTATCAAGCCTGTTAAATGTTGCATATAGACTACAGTTGACAACACATACTACATAATCCTGGGTGCTTGAAATGATTGTTGTATAATCCAGTCGCATTGCCATTCACTTTCTCCCTGGCAATTTCCACTCCAAATACCTCCCTACTATCCTTTGTCATTGTTGAATGAATAGTATATGTCTGATTAGGCTTCTGGGGATGAAAAGATTCTACTTCAGGGGTATGTCTGGGTGCTGGTGCTCTAGGTACATTGCCTGCAGGTGGATTATTGGGTAACAAACTTGTCAATAGCCATTGAAGTATATCTACTATTGTCGAACCATAATTGCTTGTGGTGATTCCAGCCTGCTTGAGAGTGAATCCTATTGGGCCTTAGCCCTGTATTTATTGCACTTGGGGGATACTGTTGGTATTGAGGGTCTAGGCTGTTCTCATCGATTAATTTTTGTTTGCTGATGAATCATTTGACCTATGTCTGGTAGATAATAAACATATTGGAGAAATAGTCAGTGCACTTATCCTGATTATTCTCGATAATTGTTCAGGAGGTGATTGCTTGTTGCCAGATTGGAGCATCAATGGTGTTGGGTTGCAATTGAGCTAACAGAAGTCTGCATATTACTTTCACAGTCAGATTGCACTATGTCAAATGCTAGTTGAGAGGTATGACAAAGTTACTTTCCAATTAATTTTCTTCAAATATTAGAGTAGATCTATCATATCCCACATAATCCTGCTGTGCATTATCAGGGGAACATTCCAAGCAGAGAAGAGAAGGTATCTTTTATTAGTGATGCAATATACTGTTGTATACCATTCTTCGAATGGTGCAATAATCTCCACCTCCTGCCTTATGATGTGCAATCTCATTGTCCTATTGTGAATTTTACATATAATTGAGCATCACGCAGCTGATAATGATGACAGATCATTTCATGATCAACAATACACAAATTTCTTTGCTAGTGATATGCCAGCTCAATAATGTTCAAAATCTATTTGGCTTGTTGGTTATTTACTTTAGTAATGATTGTTGACCAGTGGGTGGATTTTGTAAACAGTTCAAAGTTTACACAAGAATCCCAACAGGAATCTCGATTCCTGTACAACTTACAGCCCTCCTGTTGTATATAGTTGCAGGTCATACATATAGATTTCCTGTAATATTCTTAGCTATACTTAGTCAAAAATCTGAAAATGTTGTTATTTCTCTTGTGTATATATCCTGTCATAACCCATCAATCGACTTGATAGTCATCAAATCACTCAAGGTGAGTTGCAATCAAAGCTCATAGTTAACTAATTGGTACATATAACAAACAAAGATGGATTGCAAGAAAGCTTCTATGTCTCAACTGGATTTGATTAATGAAAGATGTAGTGTGTCATCACAGTTCATGAAAATATACAGGACTATCAGAGCCCATCATTCCACTGAAGGCTACTGTTACCTTTAATTTACTCAACCATACCCCAGTTAATGCTAAATTAAAAATGTTATCTTTATTTGTCTACCACCATTATATTCTAAATTGGTTAAAACAAACCACTCCCTTTTAATGATGACCTATGGGTGGACTGTTCGCTTAGCAACAATACCCAAATATCACCTTTGCATTGCACAAATACCCAGGAAATGATTAGGGATGCTCAGATAATAACACTTGACATCCCTCTAACCAATATGAAACTTTTGGGCAATCCAGGTATTGTGTTATCTGCTCCCTGGGTATGGTTACCTTCCTTCCAATCAACCATATCCCAGTGCTCTCCTGTTCAACCACTCTCTCCTGTTCCCTGTAATATCAAGTTTACAACTAAATTCTAGGACAATGCATGGATTCACGACGTGTGGGCCATTGTGGTAAGAATATCAATTCCCCCAAGATGGTTATGGTGAACCTCAAGTATACCCCAATCAAGAATTTGCAGGACATGGTTGTCATCTCTAGGCACTCTTCAAGCATCTCCAGCACTGCTAGGAGACTATCCAGTTGATTGGGTGACATCTTCCAGTTCTACTCAACCAGTACCTCATTGCAGTGTATCTGTAAGACCCTCCAGAAACCTTGGGAAACAATTTTTGCAGCCAACAGTCAATCAACAGAAATCAGTTGTGGGAGATTATAGAGAAATGAATATATTATTAATGCATTCTGGTGACAGATCTGATATAGACATGTTGAGGAACAAATCATTAAAACTCGATACAAATCCACAATCAGCCCAAAACACACCGAATAATTCTCCAAACTATTTCCCACAAGGATAAGTTGTTTCAACTCTAGTACCTTCAACAATGGAATCAAAGATTCTGTGGTTAAGTGTCTGAAGAAAAGCATCCAGGGATTATCTGAGGACAGAACCATTACCCAAGCGTCAAGATGGGCCCACCTATTGGGAGATGGCAGATGCACAGTTTTGGCAACATCTGTAGACTAGCTGCTATTAGACTATTTTGATAAAGGTGAATTGATATAGTGACAGTTGATGGATATGATTTTAAGAACTTTGCAAGCAAGGTTTGGAAGATGAGGAATATGGAAAGGTGAACAAAGAAGTAACTGGCAGCGGGTGTGGGTTAGTGCTTGGGCAAAATGGCAAGCAGTAATGTTGCAAAGTTGCCAAAAACAAGAGTGATAGTTGGGAGCCACTGCTTCCAAAATGGCAACAATGACCATAAATATAGAAAACGACCCTATGTCACTTTCCCAGATGTGAGGTACTGGGTGGAGCATATTGATATTATCAAAAACAAAATGGAGGTCCAAAGGAGCCTTGTTTCTCAGACTGTATTATTCTTGTGCACTCTGACTCAGACAGAAACAGGCAAAGTATATGTGGGAATATATACACCCTACCAATTCATCAATGAATCCATATATCAGCAGATGTTATGCAACTGTGGTCCTTCTGATGCCTGCCTGATGACTCTGGAACTGTATTTGAAAATATTGGTAGTAGAAATGAAGGTAGTTGTGGTGACGCAGAGTACAGATAACATAATTAGACTGGCCAAGGTAATCTCTCATATTCTGGTCATTGCTGGGTAAGTGTTGCTGCTGATGATAAAACATCGAATTTGGATGGTGCTAAGGTCAATGATTCAGTGGAGATAGATACGCATCGTGTGCAAGATAGAGGAAGCAGCATTCATGTCATTTCTGATTTATAAACAGAATTCAGTTTATTCCACAGATACCAATTCATTCTGATGCATGTCTGTACATTGCCTCATAATGAAATGCACTTCAGGCACACTGGAGTCTGAGCACATTCGCCCAGCTCATTTTGGAGCAACAGTAAGAGATATTTGAGGATCAAAAGAAAACTAGCACATATGTAAGATAGTATCAGGACAACTGGATGGCAAGTAGATCATCAATGCTAATAATTGCTGTCCAGTATTACACAAATGATTCAGATACAATCAACAGCAATTTCGAATATTAGGGTCGAGGTATTGTACACCAGCCATGGAATACTTATCTAAGGTCGCAATGGAAGGATGACAGAGTTGCGGGCAAGAAGTCTTTCATCCCAGGCTTCCATAGAATCAAGTTTCTAGCAGAGCCGACTTGGACAGTATGATTCAATGTCATGAGGTGGGTTAGGGGTTCTAATATACCTAAAGCCCTGGTACCAGGTAAATCGAGTTATTGCAGGATGATGACATAGGTGGTAGCAGCTACAATATGTAATTTGCTGATAGGGAAGGTTTTTGTGAGGTTACTACTTTCAGTGATAGAGGGGAACACCCATGAAGAATTGATGGATCTGGCTCTGATCAACTATCCCCGCATGCAGATTGAGAAAGGAATTCTGTATGCATGGACAAGAATGAATCAAGTACCCCACCATGTGTTAGAGATTCAGACGTCTCTACCTCAGGGTTATTCCATATGCAATTTAGCCGTTGAATCGATTCCAGTCGTCTCCATGCGGGGAATTGTAGAGCCATTGAAGACTGTCAGAAATAGGATCGCATATGGGACTAAATTATAACAGGGAACCCTGAAAGTCTCCAAAAATGTGAATCTTACCTACCTGCTGCTGATCACCATGTTTGACAAGCCAGAAAGATGATTGATTATCCGTTGTGTTTTATAGGATACCTTAACATTCGGTGCAAATCAATGAGATAATGGCCAACTCCCCAACTGCTCTTGAAGTGTTGGATGCATTGATCAATCGCAATTGGGCTAGATCCAATACAGTACCAACTGGCAAATTGTAATCAATGTTCAAATTGTATTGAGGCTTCAAGTTGCAGATGTACCAGGATTCGATTTACTCCCTAATTGGTATTCTAAGATGATGTGGTGTGTTCAGACACTTTGGAAGAGCTGGAGAATGATACTGGAATGGAAAAGAGTAGTCTGGAGGCGAGATATTCCACAGTAAAGCGTTCATTGCATGCCATCTGAACTGCACAGGATTAGGCTCAAACGGATAAGATACACTGAACGAAGCACTGAATGATACAACATTCAAACCCCTGAATAATCAGATTCTGAGTCAAACTGAAAATTGCAAATCCAAAACCAATTGTTCAGAAACCAAAAGAGCAAACACAATTTGTTAATGTGGTATGTGGTGCCAAAGAGCAATGAAAATGGCAAACTCTGAAGAAGACAGGCCCATTGTTTGGTACTTCTGAAGCCTGCATGGTGTATTATTTGTGGCTGGACAACCCCTTGGTAGTTTTCAGAAACACCTAGGATGGCAGAGATCTTTCGAGTCAATGGTATGATCAACTGCCATTTGAATCCTGGGTGGATTGTCTTATATTGTGCTAGTTGCAAGATAAATTTTTGCCATGACTTGTGAATATACCTGAAGAGTATCCTGATTACAAGCAAAGGAATATATCATGAAATACTCTCCTTCACCAAGATGAAAGAAATGAAAATTCCTTGTCCTGTGCACCTCTTCTACAAATGGCAGTGTTCTTTTGTTTACAGCCTGGCCTGCTTTCTTATTTGAAGTGGTGTCTGATGAAGTTTTTTATGGATAATATTGATATGTTCTATATGAATGCAGAAATAGGCAACCATGAGTGTACCAATATGCAACTCTAATCTCAAGAAGCTCCAAATGCCTTGATTTGTGACACTACAACCATACACGTCCACATAGGCCTAAATATTACAGCTGCACCCTGTGAAGTAAGAACACAGACATTCTGGGTTTTGAATGATCAATACCAGGCATTGGGGTAGATTTTCTGGCTTTGGTGAAACTGCACTCCACAAACTGGCCTAATAAGTTCGATATAAGGGAGCTGTGATCACTAACCAAGTGTTCATTGCCAACACTCATGGGCACCATCATTGGGAATTCAGCCCAGCCTAATGAGTCAACGAAATATCACTTCCTTCAAGTTTCACTGCATTCTTGGAAATTTTGCGGACACCCAGTACATGATGCGGCGTAAGAACAAAGAACACATCTGGAAGTCGAATGAAGCAATTCAACAATCATTATTCATACTATAGACAGTGATGTCAATGGACTCCTCTTGATATATTGGATCATCACTATCTCATCAACTGATTCAAAATGGTCAAAAGAATTCAGTTGTAACGTACTGAAAATGGATCAGCACTGCGTCAGCAACCAAAAGAATACAAGAACATGAATATCAGAGTCTATGAGTTAGAGGGAAACAAGGAAGATTGCAGTACCTCTGAACGTGAAAGTGTAGAGCTAAGGTATTCCGACACTGATGAGACCTCCATCAAGGAGCTAAGGGATTCTGTATAAGATGAAACATTGTCTGATACAGTGGCAATTTGGTGGGAATTGAATTAATTTATTTCTGTACAAAAATTTAGCAACAATTAACATTAATTTAAAAAACATTTCCTTTGAGAAATACCAAAATATCAAAACTACTGGCAGTAACACATTCAGAGTGAAAAACTATTATCACAATCAAATAAACATTGCTACCAATACTCATACTTTAGTGACCCACAGTGGCTACTTGATTATTTAAGAAATAACAATTACAAAATGCAATGCTTCTGAAGATGTTCCTCAAAACTATATCAAAAAACAAAATACCTTGATTGATTATCTATTCTACAAACCTGCTACAAAAGCAGAAAAAATGGAAATATTATCAGCCACAAAAATAGGAAAAAGGCTAATTAATCAGTTCTTTATAGTCATTTATGGCAAACAGTTTCCTATTAGAGGTATGCTAGATCTAGAGAGAATATTGTATGTACTCTCCTGAGAGACAGCGAATGCTTTCATACATCCAGTGGTAAAAAGGCCGTCATCAGCTGAAGATTTGGATATCAGTAGTCAATCAACATATACTGAAGGAACTCTGACAATCCCTTTGGGACTACTGGTCGGTAAGGATAGTACTTTTGACCTTACTGACGATTCATTCGACATCATGAAACCTTCTATCGACTGTAACACCTGAATACCAGGATGGGGTCTTAAAAATTATCAAGCCAAAGTATTAGAAACTGGACACTTGCATTTACCAAAATTTGCAAATGCATGCTCTGGATATGATACACAACATAATAAGTACTGCATGGATTATGAAAATATAGTAGCACTGTCTCCTGATGCAATCGACATAGAAGCAGTGATGATCTTCAATCCATCCATAGCAGAAAGTCCTCCTGTTCACTGTCAGCAATCCTTACCTTTATTTGACTCATCAGACCCAGAGAAAACATCCAGTAATAAAGAATGCAATTATACAATGAAATTAACAGTCTGAGAGGAAAACTATGAATGAGACAAATATACCAATACTCAACAGGGGAAGAAAACATCCTCAATGAGTTTCCTGATGAAACGATCTGAGAATAAACAATTTGACCACCACATTGTCCAGTAGTAAGTCCTATACTGCTTATTGTTGTGTCGTGTCCGCTGTGCTGAATCTCTCTATTGACCTAAACTCCCTGACTCTCTAAGTCTAATTGACAAGTACACAATGACAAAAGTGCATGCGGCTCCGCCGCGCTCAACCCTACACCAACCTATGTGATGACCGCGCTCGAATCCGTCTACACACACCTCCAGGGCGGTATCCCGACTGTAAGTTCCAAACTCTAAAGAGAACAAAGTCAGAGCTTGCCCGAAGCTCCTCCCAAACAATCAACCGTGCCTGGTGCTCCACCGAAGCTCCTCCCAAGCAATCAACCGTGCATCAAGCTCCTCCGAAACAATCATCCTCTCGCTCGTTATCCCTTTCCTGCAAACTTCACATCCAGTCGGAATCACCCTCCAATCTGGCGTGCCACGCCGTCAAGATTTCCTCGACTTCAACCTCGACCTTGACATCGAGCACTGTCCTCGGCTGGCGATTTGTCGTATATCTTGATTCCATTGCCATTGACTGAGACATTCCGGAGTCCGTGATCCATCAGCCACAATTTTGACAGCGAGTTGTGTGCTCCTTCAATATGCAAGACATTTCTCACAACAACCTCATGATTTTGGCGATATCCTGGCAGCCGAAGCCTCAATCGCACATCTCCATATCTGATGGCCTTGCCTGCGACCCTTCCAGCGGTGTCGGGGATTTCCCGCACATCTCTTTTGGCGTACTGCGCGTACCATACGAACTCTTGCCGATCTCCGCAAATGTGAGAGGTGGTGGAACAATCCAAGTACCAGCTCTCCGTCGATGGGCTTTCTCCCGTCGTAACTTTCATCCAATAGTTCTCAATTGATGTCGTTGTCGTCTCTGCCGCTGTCTCTGTCGGTGCTCCACTCTGCACCGGTGCAGTGCTTGGACAATACCGTGCAATGTGCCCCACCTTATGGCATCTGTAGCATTCCTGAGTATCCCTCCAATTGGTGCGGCGACTTGCATGCTTCTCCTTGTCCGAACTGCTACAATAGCTCTCACAGACACTATCACGGGTGTTCCGGGACATCCGAGCCTGCTTTGAATTCCGCTTTTTGCTCTTCGTCCGCAACTTTGAGAACATGGCTGCCACCTCCGAATCATCTTCCAGCTTTAACCGCGCTTCGTGGGCTGTCATCTTTGTGACAATGTCCTCCGGTTTGTCGGCCAGGGTGTCGATCTTGTCGTACATCAACTGGGTGAAAAACCTCCAATCATCATCCTTCTGTATACACTGCATCACGTAGTTGCTGTGCTTGCTCTTTGGCATCGTACCGGTCAGACTCTCCGCACAGAGGTTGAAGTCATTCACATACCCCTGGATCTACCATGCGTATTCCTGCACATTCTCAGTATCCCTCAACTTCACAGCTGACATATTGTCTTGCAAAGCCCAAAAATGCAGCTTCACCTTCGACTTGTAGTCCTCCGTCAGCTGATCCCACAGCGCCTTTGGGTCTTTCTGAATGCCTTACTGCTGTTGCTATGACCTCTCCATTGCGAGGAGAATGGTCGACCACGCGATTCCATGCTGCTTCTTCCAGGCTTCAAACTCTGTCCCATCATTCGCGTCTGTTGCTTCCTCTGTACCGTTGACAACGCCCAGAACCTCCTTCTGCTCCAAGACTATTTCCATTTCCAAACGCCAGCTCTTGTAGTCCGGACCATCAAACTTCATAATCGAGACCGCAGTCGTTTCGGCCATCATCGTTACGCGTTGAGTCAATCTGTACTTCTCTGAGACTGTGTTAATGATGTCGTAAATCTGAGTCGAGTTCGTCAAATCAGCGAAGTACCCGGGCTCATAACTTATTGTGTCGTGTCCACTGTGCTGAATCTCTCTATTGACGTAAACTCCCTGACGCTCTAAGTCTAATTGACATGTTCACAAGAACTAAAGCGCATGCAGCTCCACCGCACTCAACCCTAAACCAACCAATGTGACGACTGCACTCAAATCCGTCCCCACATTTATTCCCAAGGGAAATTGACCAGATCTAATTTTATACATTGATTATCAATATCTCATCAAACCTGCCGCAGAGAACAAAACACCTCATCCAATCATGGACAAACAACCGAACAGGATAGAGGCAACAAATTGCACTACTATAATTGCATATCGTGCAGGTTTTAGGTTGATCAGATTGGCTTTTGGACCAAAGCTCATTATGGCTTTCCATACCCAACATGGCCAATGGTAACAAATAATTATACCTTGCATATTAACCGATCCACCAGCTATGTTTCAATGAGAACTCACTTGCATTGTACGACAACTACTAGTAATGGAAATAATTGTCAGCACAACATTTCTGGTCGATGAAGACCCATGAATGGTCATGGTAGCCTACATTGATGATATTCTAATTACTCAGAAGGTGACTTTGGATGGACATCATTGCCAAGTTGGGAATGCATTCGACCTTCGGATGTAAACTAGTTTCTCTCTGCTGCTCAACAAATTCATATTCGTTGCATCAGATGGCACTGTTGTATGATCTCAAGTGACTGGAAAGTCATCAAGCATGAATCCTGAGAAGGTGAAAGAGATAGGTAATGGGCCATGACCAACAAATCAGAAAGAAGTTCAACAACAACAGGCGCTTAGTCTTTTGTATTGAACATTCATTTCAGATTATTCAATAATAGTGGCAATAATTACAGATCTTTCATGTGGAAAAACACAGGAGATTGTGTTCTATGATGCACAGTAGGATCACCATTCAATTCACCTTGGGTAAAACACCAATATTGAAACATTTCGATAGCAGCACACCTGCCCTGATCTGAGCAGATGTTTCAGATTTCACCATCGCAGGAAAACTGACACAGAAATTCTACCATGCAGCTTTCATTCCATAGAACTATCACCGGCAGAACACATTTGTAATGTCTATGATACAGGGCTATAGTAAACTGATTGCAGAAGTGAAGACATTTGATTCAACAAACAGTTTGGACGGAGATGATATATCACAATGATGAGAATTTGCCAAAATGAACTGAATAATGTCCACTATTTAGATGACAAGCCAGATGGGTGGTGAGACCTGGAATATTGCTTTGTCATGATTTGCGGGAATGGAACCCCACATCATACAGCTGAGAAACATTTGAGGTGTCCGGCATACACCTCCAGAGAGGAAAGTTCAACAGTACTAATGGAGACACTTCTGGTAGGACCAGAACCATAGCCAGATATTGAAGAGATGGAAATAGATGACAAAGACTATAACGAAAGCGACACTACTACCACAATCAAGATATCAGTAACACTCCTGACGTGGAACAATTTACTGAAAGCATCTATGATTCAAGGCAAACTGTACCAATCGATATGCAAAGCAAGTGTGATGAACCGAGACATCAATGAAGACTTTTCATTACAGGAGGAATTATTGTGTTGGACAGACTGGATATATGCACCTGTGAATTTGCAGAATAAGATAGTACAGTCTGACCATGATTTCAAAGTCACAGGACATTTCTGATGAAAAAGGAAGTTGGACCTTGTTCTGAAGAAATATTATGGGCCCAATGTGGCAGAGAGTATTGGAGAATATAGCAACGGTTGTGACAAATGCGAATGTACCAAGGCAGATTCACACTCGGAGCATGGGTTTCAATGTTCTCTTGAACTTTCCAATACACAGTGGACACATCATTTGACGCTCCTCATTAGCAACATACCAGGATTGCAAGGGAATCCAAATATTGTGGTAATGGTCAAATGGTTTACCCTAATGGCACATTGTACACCTGTTAAAGTGAGATTCTCCGACAGTAGCCAGGACATACCTCAATACCATTTGGATGTATCCCGGATTCCCCAGAGATGTAGTATCAGACAGAGATGCCACTTTTACTGGCCAATTTCTCACTGATCTATACAACTTCTAGGTATAAAACACAGTACAATGAGCGCCATTTATTCACAAACAGACAGACAACAGGACACCTACAGCAGCCTACCAAAGCATAGTTGCCATCATATTGCACCTATGAGCACTACAATTGGGCATTCCCAACCTGCTACAGAGGGCAGAATATGCTGATGATAACTTGAAACACTTCACAAAAACTTTACCCGCTGCTACAACAATTATACATACAATCTGAGGGCCAATTGGCCAACTCAAACACACTGTCAAAATCCTGCATCCAAGTTGTATGGCCATTACATGACAGCAGTAATTCCAACATTATTAAACCAACTGGAAAATGTTTGAGATAAAGAGGAAAAATAGTGCAATAGAAAGTGGACATCAATGAAGCTGTTTGAATTGGGGGAGTTGGTAAAGCTTAACAGAAAGAATGGAACATTCGAAAACAAATCTAAATCGCAGAAAGACACAATGTAGGTGCCTTTCAAGACAGTAAATATGCAACACAATAAACAGTATTACTAATTGACATTAACAGAGTCCTATATAATGCACCTAGCTTGCAACATGGAAATATTCGAACAATATCGACGAAAGAACCCCGAAAGCTTGACAGTTCCAGTCCAACCAGCCGGCACAAGATGGAGAATGTAAAGAATCAAAGCCAGCAGTCAATAGAATGACAACAGCACAAATAATGTGTTTCAAGTTCAATCAGAAGGGGATTTGCACAAACAGAATACATGGGAAATAAATGACAACATCAAGGATAGTACAGAGGAACTATTGGATAATGATTAAGCTGAAAATCCCAGAATGGAACAGGATAAAGGATATGAAAAGAACAAATTACAATAAGGAATATTGTTTTGTCAAAAGTTTTGGAATTATTGCATTTTCCCAAACTGAGTGCTTGCTTTTGTTTTATTTACATCTCAAAACCTGAGCTACCATTGGGTTGCCAGTTCTAGAGAGGGAGGGAGTGTTATGGGTTCTCCTAAGTCAACAGTATCGGTGCATAATGGATTACAATGTGAACACTTCGCAATTGACGTACTAATCAATACCCAGGATCTCCTCGTGATGTCACTATCTTTGCCCGTCATATGCTCCATAGTGGGATGCCAACTGAGCCCGATATAGAGTGATTAGTGTCTGCACTGGTGGCCACAAGCTGATTTAACAATAAAAATGCAATTATGTTGCTTTCAATGATGAATGTTTCAATTCAGACACATCAGTACAATGTAGAACTATCAACAACATCTACTGCCTTTTCTCTCTGGGGACAACACACAGTAAGGTTGCAGTTACACTAATTGGTGTGTGCAGCAGATGTCATGCAATGCAATGAAGTGGGATCTGCGAGCCTATCTTCTCAGGAGTGGAAACACCTCCTAGCAAAACCCAGTTATCAAATATTCAAAATCTATGCCTGCAATCGCCTGCAGACTTCATGTCATCGGCTGACAATAACAGGCCTAAAGTGAACCCAGAGATTGAGTTGAGCTAGTATGAATTGAAATGCTATGTGCATGTCAGAATCAATATTGGCCTGGTGTCAGTTAGTTGATGACTAAAACTCTGATCAAATTGGTGATAAATCTAATTACATATAACACATTCATATGATTGTGATAGAAGCACAGTTGGCAAATAGACAGCAGATGATCCGAGTTCTGAACAAAGAGAAGCAGGAAGTCCAAGTTGCGGTGAGCTTTTATTATTTTTGTGTATTTGATATTTTGCAGTGGATGGCTGTAGTCAGGAGCATAAGATATAAAAACCACGCATGCAGGAACATGATAATCATTGCAAAACATTCGGCTGTGTCGACAAGGGAATTCCAGAAGCAGCATCCCTTCTCAGCATTAGCTTACTCAGTAAACTGGTTGTCAGAGTGATAACAACTGAGGGGGACTGATTCGGAAGACTCAACTACACAGAGATCTAATTGTTCCTGCACTGAGAAGAACCAAGCTCTAGCAGCAATTCACAGTCAGACAGTAGTGGCGAAGAATATCTTGAAATACTATGCCAAATTCTGATCAGAATTACATTTACTCAGAATGTCACTCTCATGAGATTTTGTTGCCCACTGGAAGATAAGGCAACTGGCGATTTCAACTATCACCAAACCTTGTGCCCTGTATTCGACCTCCAGTATCCAAGACACCATTTTGTCATATAGTCCAGGTTTTTGGAACCCTGTACTTTCATTATGAAAAGCAAAACAAAGTTGGCAAAGCTCAACAAATTGTACTCCGTACAGACCATACAGCCTTTGAATATACAGCCATCAGATATGTCCAGACTGGTGTCACACCTGGAGAAGAGTTAGAGAAGATCATTGAACAAGGCGATCGTTCTTGTGATTAGTACGATTGGTGTTTTGTTTCTTCTGGGGTTGACAAGAAGTTGAGTCCAGCGAAGGTTGAGGAAAAAGAGTAGAATACTTGAGAATTGTCAGCTGTAGTTAGATCAATACATACTGTAGTAGGTATTCTGATCTATATACCCCAGTAACAGAATATATAGTGTTCAATACTACTTCATCTTGCCAAAGACTAATATATGCCAACAGTGTCTGGCTTGAGGTTTTCCATTTCCACTCATGTTACTATTTGGTTTGGTTTCTGGTTTCAATAGAGTGTTGAGCTAATCCAGGAGGATTGTTACTCTGATATGTTGGTAGGGTACTAGAACATCAGACTATACTAATGCTCTGAGATTCTAGTTTTTGACTGACAATGTCAATATAAGTGTCAGTCTAGTCCTTTGGACTGCTGTGGCGATTCATGGTGAAATCTTCATCTTATGATATATCAAGTCAATGGTGTCACAGTCACTATACTGCAGCACATTCATCGAACTGGCACTAGTACTTTGACCAGCAATGTGACCGGAGAAGTCAAATGGACAGGGTAATCAATATGACAGTATTTCGATATCTGGAGATCTTGCTTCCAGAAACAATAGATGGGTATATCATGAATGATGCTACCTGCAGTACTTCTATTCTGTTTTTTCAGTTTGTGATAGGATCAACTCAGGGTAAGAAAATGATAATTGGAGGTTATTGTGGCAGATAGTATATTATGAGTTATTTTGAGTAGATCAGTTGGAGAACCAAGCATCTATAATGCCAAATGGACTCCATGTAATGAGAATGTATCAAGGTGCCCTACAATGGATATGACACATTGTAGATGTTTGTTCAGTTTATCAACCCATGCAACTATTTCCATATGGTGAAGAGAATGTACATATCCCTCGTAACAATGCTTGGGTGGTATCATATAATAAAACATACTTCATGAATCGAATATATGATTCTAAACTAGGATATCCAGTATCAAGGGGCAGCACTTGTCAGGGTCACATTTTCTATGTGCTCTGAGCTATGTGAAAGCCACACTCCAGGTCAGAGTTGCTCTTGTTAGTCACATCTTTGCAGCCAGTGTTGTCAGATTTTATCACAGTGTACCAGTTAGAGTGAAGGGTATCCAAGCCAGGACTGTCACAGACTATATCAGAGCAGCATGAGTTCTGGTTACATTTATCATAGCAAGAATTGTCAAAGGTTATGCCAGCATACACTTTCATAGCCAGTATTGACAAAGACTAAATCAGAGTTACACTTGTCAAAGCTACAATCATTAGAACCACACTTGTCATATCCACGTTGGTTAGACCAGGGTTGTCGGAGACCGTATCAGAGCCATACGTGTCACAGTCATGCAGAAATACATACTGGGATGTATGCCAGTACCGATTACAGAAAAGATTTATGGATTAGTGTAGAACAATTATGAACGGCTAATATTCATATCAACTATAATTAATCTCAGTCTGTAAAGGTTGTCATGAGTTGTTGGATATGTCTTTTGTGTCTGTAACTTTACAGCCTCACACGTTCGATGAATATATTTGCCATCCACCATATTACAATTTTATGTTTGATTCACTGCTCTATAGTTGTGAAAGTTATTGTGTAAGCAGTGGACATGTCAATCTTTCTGTATATATTTAGCTAACTGAGATTCTTCACCAAACAGAAGCTGATATCTTCACTAATCATGTGATCGCTATATTATGATACCCAATTGTTCCTTATCTTAATTATTTGTGAATACCAACTCGTTTATATTCCAATCGGTATCAAAAATCATTTACCTCAGTTGAGGATCTCACATATCAGATCCCATTTTATCTTACAAACAATACAATGATAAGAAAACATAAAGTGGAATGCCATAATACACAGTAATCAATGTGGAAGGTACCATGGCATTACAGCACTATCAAAAATAGATCATTGCACTATACTAATCCCCATAAGACATCTTGAATATTGTTATGCAACTGCATTTCCAATACACATACCACCGAATCCATCATCATGTGTGATGTAACATTTCCACTCTTCAACATCAAATTGAAATGATTAAATTTTGCCATTATCTATTTATTCCTTCAAGTATTATGTAATCTCATCTCTCTTGACTGGTTAAATAAGTAACACTTGTGAAACTCCAGTGGAGTTGGACTCGAATGCCCTTGATGGTATTGTCCATTGTAGACATAATACATTTTGTACAACTTAGTTACTTTGCTGTTAATACTCCCCTGGGAAGTTTGTATATTAATAACACTATAGATTACAATTTTGGTTATATCAGTGGTGAAAGCTTTCCTGAGTTACAATATACACTTTTGGTAACCCCATGACAGTCGATGAGATGCCAAAGTATATTATACAAAATGACAAGATCTTTCTTATATTTAACTTTTGAAATGTTTTTTAGGTGTATTTAGGTGCATCTGGAAGCACTAGTGAGAATATTAAGTATATTAAAAAGAGTGAAATTTTTTTTTGATAGTGTATGAGTGTGATTTAATTGTATGTAAGAAAATCTGAACTTATACCTGCCATGTTAAAGAATATCTTGCAGTGGTGTTAAACAAGTATGTCTTTCTCATGTATTCTCTCAGAATAGTATTGGTACACCTTGAAATTATTCTGGCCAGGGGGATTTGTTTGTTCCCATCTTTGGGTTATTGTAAAATACATGCAATCAGTTTTTATTTTCATATATGTATCGCTCTATCTATCCATCAGCAAAATGTATTTTAGTCTCTGGAAGACTTCAGGAGTGTCTGAGAGGATGTGGAGGGTAAACTTAGAAGCATCAATTTCAGGAGAGTATCAGACCCTAGAAGGGCATTCCGGCCGGACTTCAGAGTAACTGAGATCGCTGACGACTGGTACAGGAGTAACTGGGAGTGATTGTGATAAGTTTGGGAACACGTAGGAGCGCCAGAGAGAACTTTGGGTGCAGCTGGAAGTGTCACTGAACCAATGCGGAAATCACAAACAATCTCTGAGAGATGCCTGGGTTTGTAGAGATATTCATTGGCAGGACTGCAGGCGTTATCTGAGACTCTCCAGATGTCCACAAGCAATCAATTTCCCTCAACAGCGAATATGATGCATGGATTATTGTTCATTTCAATTCTTAATCATACTAGCTACCATCTTCTTCAGCACTGTATTTATTGCCTCGCTACAGTATGGTACGAAAGAAAAAGGCAAGTGATTCAAACATAAATGCAGGTACACCGAAACAATAACCTGAATAAACAGTCAAAAAATATCAATCAAAGATGATGTCGATGTCATCCACTACTTCTTCCATCCCATCAGGGCCAACAAAAGCAGGAACACATAATTCATCAACGGTGCAAAGAAGCTGGAGGCGCTCCTTGTATTTGCTGATTATTCGGACCTGGCAAGCAGCTGAAATTGAATTCCAATGTCGTTTGGATCGATTTGTGATATCTAACAAAGGTGTAACGAGATTTTAGCTAGCTGCGAATCTAGATTGGGGTTTGAAAGGCAATATGATATAGTCGGATGAAAGAGGGGACCAGCTCCCAGGGACAAGAGGAGCACCAGATGGGAAGTGCTGTGTTGCAGGGGTGCGGAATGAAAAAGAAGAGTGCCAAACCTATGCTGCAGAGTGCCGATAGGGAATGAGGAGCGTCCAAAGTCACGGAGAAGCTCCAAAAGGTGGTGGGGGGGGGGGGGGGGGGGTTCAGGGGTGAGTAATGAAATAAAGGAGCGCCAAACCAGGCAGAGGAGCGCCCATGGGCATTGAGG
>Ga0307515_10000386_pt1 | contig 107196 bp, 102 predicted proteins | sample 17_EM_MG_FD_194513 | JGI IMG/M metagenome (GOLD analysis project Ga0307515, IMG submission 194513) | Populus trichocarpa ectomycorrhiza microbial communities from riparian zone in the Pacific Northwest, United States - 17_EM | ecosystem: Host-associated > Plants > Roots > Unclassified...
GGCATCGTGCATTTCCATGACCTGCTGAAGATCGGTGTCGCTTAAGGTTTTACCGCGACCTGGAACTGGTTGCCCATATACCCCATGGTGAAATCATGTGTGACGCTGGACGAGAATTCGTCCGGCGCATCCGGCGCCCACACTTTTATCTGCAACGGCTGGCCATTCAGGGTGACCGACGCATGGTAGGTGCCGAAGGGGAGGCCTGTGACGACCAACCCTTCTCCTGTCGAGCGAACGGTCTTGGTGTAGCTCTGGCTGGTCTCCGCATTGACAAGGGTTACCTCGGCGCCGGTCAGATCGGTGAAATCGCCGATGGCGTTGTTGACGACGAAAATTCCTCCGTTGCCGTAGGCATTGTCATCACTGCTCTCGTAATAGCCGCCGGTGAAATTCCGCACCGTGTCTGCATTGCTGGCGAATGTTGATTTGTCCTCGGGCTGGAAGTCGATATTGATCTCCCGTCCGCCATTGGTGATCGTCTGGAAGGCATTCGCCGAATACTCGCCCGGCGGCAGGTTGTCGGTCGAGATCGAGTAGCGCCCGTCGCGGTCCGTGACTGCGGATTCCTTGATGCTGGCGCCGCCATAAGGCAGGTCGTCGGAATTGTAGGTCTGGTAGACCACCTCGATGTTGACGCCCGCGACTGGCGCGCCGCTCTGGTCGGTGACGCGGCCGCTGACGGTTCCGGCTTTCGCACCGGTTGCGATAAGACACAACATCGCCGCCCCGACTGCGAGGCTTTTGAGAAATTTCATAAGGGACTCCGGAAGCTTGCGTTTTGGGTTAGATGCCCTCGACCTTCAGGTCGCTGCCGTCGCTGCCGATCACCTTGACCTTAGCTCCGGCGGGCAGGTCGGGTCCCGCGACGATCCAGACCGTGTCGCCGATCTTCACGCGGCCGCGGCCATTGTGGATCGGGTCGATCAGGTCTGCGGTGCGGCCGATCAGGCTGGCGCCGCGCATGTTGAGCGTCGGTTCCTCGGAATGGCCGCCGCTGCGGCGCAGCCAGGTGCGGCCGATGAAAAGGCTCGCCACCGATAGCACGGCGAAGACCAGCCACTGCACTTCCCACATCCACCAGCTCGTGTCCCAGAAGATATTGGACAGGACGCCTGTCACCAGGCCGGCAACGCCGACCCAGATCAGCACATTGCCGGGCAGGACAAGTTCGGCGACCAGAAGGACGATGCCGAAGATCCACCAGGCCCAGGGGCCAGCGTCCTTGATCAGCGTCAGGATCATGTCTGGCCACCTTCCGGGCGGATCACGAAGGGATTGGCCTGCGCCGTCTGCGTGTTCACGCTCGGCGTGGAACGGGGCGTGGTTGGACGCGGCGTGGTGGGCGTCGAACCGCCATTGTCGCCGAAGACTTCCTTGGCGATGGCGCCGATGCCGCCGAGCGAACCGATCAGCGACGAGGCCTCGAGCGGCATCAGCACGATCTTGGAATTGTTGGCGGTGCCGATCGATACCAGCGCTTCGGTGTATTTCTGCGCGACGAAATAATTCAGCGCTTGGACATTGCCGGCGCCGATCGCTTCCGACACCATGGTCGTCGCCTTGGCTTCGGCTTCCGCCAGACGTTCGCGGGCTTCGGCCTCGCGGTATGCGGCTTCACGTTCGCCTTCGGCCTTGAGGATGGCGGCCTGCTTGAGACCCTCCGCCTTGAGGATCTGGGCGTTGCGGGTGCCTTCGGCTTCGAGGACCAATGCGCGCTTCTCGCGTTCCGCCATCATCTGGCGGGCCATGGAATCAATGAGATTCTGCGGCGGCGTGATGTCCTTGATCTCGACGCGCGTGATCTTGATGCCCCAGGGGTTGGCGGCTTCGTCGACGGTGCGCAGCAGGCGGTCGTTGATCACATCACGGTTGGAGAGCAATTCGTCGAGGTCCATCGAACCCATGACCGAGCGGATATTGGTCATGGTGAGGTTGAGCAGCGCCTGGTTGAGGTTCGAAATCTGGTAGGCGGCCTGGGCGGCGTTGAGGACCTGGTAGAAGGCGACCGCATCGGCCTTGACGCTGGCATTGTCCTTGGTGATGACCTCCTGGGTCGGCACGTCGAGCACCTGCTCCATGACGTTGAGCTTGGCGCCGATCGTGTCGATATAGGGCACGATGAGGTTCAGGCCGGGATGTAGGGTCCGGGTGTATTTCTTGAACCGTTCGACTGTATAGTTGTAACCTTGAGGCACGGTCTTGATGCCGGCAATCAGCGTCCAGATCACCACGATGACGATGGCGATCACGGCATAATCCATGCCTGAAAGATTGAAATCCATTGGTCCCTCCGATTAAGCGGCATTCTCCCGCGCTTTGGCGCACATTATCATAAACGTCGGCATGCGCGCTTTTATTTGCAATGCGAGCCCGCCGTAAATCGCATTCTGGAATGTGGACGCACCTCTTCGTTGCCGCGCGGGAAAACCCGCCGGGTTGTGAACTATTTGATCCGGAGAAGCCGCGCGAAAGCGTCGCCTCAGGGGTATGGGTTAGAGTGGCTTCGCTTTCGCGCGGCCTTGGGGCGTCCTTCGGAAGCGGCCCGCGCCTCCTTCAGATACGGTCCTGTTTCGCTGCACGGAGCATTCGCGCATCCGCTTGCATGGAGGACCCAAACCGGCGGCTGGGCGGCCGCCGGGGGAAACCGTCGCAGCGGCAAGTGCCGCAGCGTCCCGCATCTCTCCCATCCGCCTCCACACATTCTGGAGACAGATGAAAGCGCCCGCTCCCGCCTGTACGTGATGTCTCGCGATACACTCCGGAGACGGGAACGGGGTTATGATGGCATGGGCCGGGAGAGCGGGGATGAAATGGGAGGTAAGAAAATTATAAGTGATTGATTTTATTGGGAGAAAATATTTATTTTGGCTGCGATCGTCCCCGCAGGTGGAAAGTGTGATATGGGGCCGCAAAAACGCGCGTTGTCGTGCTCGGGCGTAACGTCCATCGCCGTCATCCTCGGGCTTGTCCCGAGGATCTGGTGAGCGGAATAAGGATGCTACGTCAATGACTTACAGCACCGGCACCGGATCCTCGGGACAAGCCCGAGGATGACGGTCGCGAGGGTTGTCGCCCGTGGATAGCACGCTCCGCATCCGCCCAATAGGACTGCCGGTGGGTGCGGGTACCCTTCCGGACGTTCTAAAGCCAGCCCTGCAATTCCCGTCGCACTTGAGCTTCCAGCACGTTCATCCCGCCGTCGCTGTCGTTGAGGCAGGGAATGTGTGTGAATTTCTCGCCACTTCTATTTGGCATTGGCACCATAAAGCCAGGCTAATATCGGCCCTTGTGGGCCTGCTCGCTGAGCATTTGATCGTCTTTCTGTAGGCGCTGGGCGATGTCTCGCCGCTCGACGGTGACGCGTTCAAGCAGCGCCTGATATCGCTCGTGCTTCGGCCGATGGTCGCTCATCGCCGCCATCACCTTTTCCATGTCCAATAAATCCCTGGCCTCGGGTGGTAGGTCAGCCAATGCGGGGGGCATAGGTGAGAGATCTCGCGTTCCGATGTCAGACTGAAAGTGGGCCAGCTTCAGGGCAATCTCGGTCAAAAACTCGCGGACCTCCTCGCGAGGGTCGGAACTCCGCTCGAGCCGGAGAGCATTGAGGATAGCGCCCTTCTCAAACGGTAGTGCACGGACGTCGCGGATATCAAAACCTAGGGGGCGCTGCTGAAGATGGTCGTCGTATTGGTCCACAATGGCTCGGGCGGTGTTCAGTATTTCGGACGGCTTCGTTTCGACTGGCGCCTTTTTCTTGAAAAATCCCCACATGCTCTACTCCCAATCTTCCCAAGCGTATCACGGAATTAGGACGTCGTGTAGATTTGCGGACGTTTTCTAAACCCACCCCTGCAACTCGCGCCGGACCTGCGCCTCCAGCACGTTCATGCCCTCGTCGCTGTCGTTAAGGCAGGGAATGTGGGTGAATTTCTCGCCGCCGTTGTGATGGAAGATCTCGCCGGCCGCGACCGCGATTTCCTCGAGTGTTTCCAGGCAATCCGAGACGAAGCCGGGATTGATGACGGCGATGCGCTTGACGCCATCCTTTGCCAGTTGTTCCACGGTCTTGTCGGTGTAGGGCTTGAGCCACTCCTCGGGGCCGAATCGCGACTGGAAGGTCAGGACCAGCCTTTCCTCCGGCCAGCCGAGCTTTTCGCGTAGAAGCCGCCGCGTTTTCTGGCACTGGCAATAATAGGGATCGCCCTTGTCGAAATAGCTCTGCGGGATGCCGTGGAACGAGGTCAGCACCTTCTCCGGCTCCCAGTCGAGCGTCGCGAGATGTGCGTTGATCGAATTGGCAAGCGCAGTGATATAGGTGTCATCGCCGGGATAGGGCGGCACGGTGCGCAGCGCCGGCTGCCAGCGCATGGCCTTCAGCGCGTCGAAGGCCTTGTCGTTGACTGTCGCCGTCGTTGCGGCCGCATATTGCGGATAGAGCGGAAAGAGCAGGATCTTCTCGCAACCCTGGCTGTGAAGCACGGCGACTTTCTCCGCGATCGACGGATTGCCGTAGCGCATGCCCCAGTCGACGATGACGTCGGGGAATTCGGCGAGCCGTGTAGTCATCTTCTCGGCCTGCGACCGCGTGAAGGTGCGCAGATAACTCTCGTCGAGATCCTTGTTCCAAATCGTCTCATAGGCCTTGCCGACCTTCTGAGGGCGACGGTTGAGCACGATGCCGTAGAGGATTGGATACCAATAGAGGCGCGACCATTCGATCACCCGCTTGTCGCTCAGAAACTCCGCGAGATAGCGCCGCATGGATTTGTAATCGGTGCCGTCCGGTGTACCGAGATTGACGAGCAACACGCCTGTTTTACCTGACTTGACGGGCGGGTGATTGGCGGGGCGGGCTGCGGTCATTTTCGGTCCTTTTGTTCTTGCAAACATCTACGCATACCGACGGGCAGCGGATTAGCGCGAATTGCCGCAGGCATAAAGCAAAAACGGCCCGGATGAACCGGGCCGTTCGTAGCACGATGGTGAAGGGCTTACTTCGCCGGAACGGTGATTTCCTTGCCGACCGGCAGCGCGCGCGGACGCAGACCGGGATTGGCTTCGGAAATCTTCTTCCAGACGGCGCCGTCGCCGTAATATTTCTCGGCCAGATCCCAATAGTTATCGCCTCTGGCGATCGTGTATTTCTGCTCGGTCGTGGCCGGAGACGTGGTGTCGGCCGCCGTGCTGCCCTCCGATGTCGTCGTCTGCTTGGACGTTGCAGCGTCCTGATTGACGACCGGAGGCTGCTTGGCGATATCGGTCGATGCTGCGGGAAGGTCCGGGACCTTGACCTCGCCGCCCGTCTGGGACTGCGAATCAGCGGCTGTCTTCGTATCCGCCGCTGGCACGGCGGAGTCTACGATCGTGATGCGCCCGTCGGTGAACGGCTTGTAGGGCGAATGCTTGGTGAGATAAGCCGCCGTCGTGTCCTCGAGGCTTGGTCCGAAATCGTAGGCGTTTTTCGCCTTCTCGGCGAATATCTTGTAGCCGTCGCCGCCGCCACGCACATAATTGTTGGTCACGACGCTGTAGGTCTTGGCCGGATCGAGGGCCACCATCTTGCCGCCCTCCATGACTTCGACAGAGATGACGCGGCTACCGACCGGCTTCTTCGGATCGAAGGAATATTTCATGCCGGCGACCTGCGCGAAGCGGCCCGCGCCTTCTTCCAGTTGCGACAGCCCATTTTCAAGCGCGGCCGTGAGGTCAGCGCCAGTGATCTGAAACGTCGCGACCGAGTTCTGGAACGGAAGCACGGTCAGCACTTCGCCCATGGTCACCGGACCGGCATCGATGGACGCGCGCACGCCGCCGCCATTCTGGATGGCGATCGTCACGCCCTGATCCTTGACGCGGTCGAGCATGGCTTCGGCCACGAGATTGCCCATCGCGCATTCCTTGGCGCGGCAATTCTTGCGGTCGCCGTCGATGGCCTCGGCGCTTTCGCCGATGACTTTGGCCTTGAGTTCCTCGATCGGCTTGGCCAGCTCGGCAATGCGGGCGAGGATCGCCGCGTCCGGCTTGAACTTGGCGTCGATCAGGATCGGATCGCCCTTGGCCGATTTCGGCACGCCGGCATCATCGAAGACGACGTTGAGGTCGCCGAGATATTTGCTGTACTGGCCGGCCTGCACAACCGGCACCTTGTAGCCGCCGGGGTTGTCGACCATGGTCGGGTACGGGCCCGCCGCATCCTTGTCGGTATTGGACAACAGGGTGTGGCTGTGGCCGCCGACGACAATATCGACATCCGGAATCTTGGCGATCACGGCGAGGTCGCGGGGATAGCCGACATGGGTCAGTGCGATGATCTTGTTGACGCCCTCGGCCTTGAGCTTGGCCACCTCGTCCTTGATCGCCTGCTCGTCGATGCCGATCATGATGTTCGGGCCGGGCGTCGCGATGTCGGGCGTATCGTTGGTGACGGCGCCGACGATGCCGATCTTCTGGCCGCCGACATCGAGCACGATGGATGGCTTGATCTTGTCCTTGATCTTCGAATTGAAGCCCGCCATCACATTGGCGGTGACAACAGGGAACTGGATCTTTTCGAGGAAGGGCGCCAGCGCATCTTCGCTGTCGTCGAATTCATGGTTGCCGACGGTCATCGCGTCGAACTTCATGGCGTTCAGCATCTCGGCTTCAACCGAGCCCTTGTACATGGTGTAGAAGAGCGAGCCCTGGAAATTGTCGCCGGCATTGAGCAGCAGGACGTTCTTGCCTGACAGAGCGCTGCGCGTCTCGTTGATCGCGGTGAGCAGCCGGGCAGCACCGCCGAAGCACTCGCCCTTGCCTTCATCCTCGGCCGCGCATGTGGAATCGAATTTGTTGATCGATTCGATGCGGGAATGGAAATCGTTGATGTGGAGAATGTTGAGTTCGTAGTCGGCCAGTGCGGCACCTGCCGACAGGGCAACCGCGGATGCGCCCAGCATGGCAAGCCTGATAAAGCGGTTCATGGTCTCTCTCCTTCTCGATCCGGAACGTCTCTTAGCCGGCTTACCCGGACTGTGTGACATCTGCTCGTCTTGTGATCCCTGACCGCTGGGGCGAAGAAAAGAGCGGCCGGGAATGGGTCGTTGGCCGGAAAATTCCGGCCTATTGTACCGCTGCGACAGTGGTCGATTTACGCGCGAGCGTGAACTGGGCGCCGGAATCGGCCGTGCAGTTCAGCTGGCTGGGATTGACCAGCGCGCAATTGACCTTGGACTGCTTGTTCTGAACCAGGGAGGTGAGGCTGATTTCATAGAGATTGCCGGAGGAATTGATGTAATTTCCTGTCGCGAGAAGCTGGTTGGTGTCCGTTGTCCGCGTGCTGAAATTGCCGGCCTGGAATGTCGAGATCAGTCCGTTGGGATCGGACCAGGTGCCCTCGATCGTGGTGGGTGCCGGCGCGACGGGCAGCGGACGCTCCCGTTCGGTCGTGCACGAAGCGAGTGCGGCGGTGACGACGAGCGCCGGGATGGCGAATTTGTTCATACATGTCTCCCTGCGGGGCTCGGCTTATGCCTGGGGCTGCCGCTTTGCACCCTTCGTGTGGCAGTTTGCCGCCTTTCGAAAACGAAAGCAAGCGTTTGCCGCGCCGGAGAACAGGCTTTTACATGTCCTTGCACGGAAAACCCCGCGACATGAATTCGCGGGGCTTTACAAAGGCTTCGCTGGACCGGGCTTAGCGGACCAGGATGTTGCGGAACTGCCACGGATCGGAGTGATCGAGGTCTTCCGGGAACAGGCCCGGTCGGCCATCGAGCGGCGTCCAGTCGGTGTAATGACCCTCAACCGGTCCGAGATAGGGCATCTGCACTTCCAGGCAGCGCCTGTAATCCATCTCGTCGGCCTCGACGATGCCAGCCCCAGGGTTTTCGAGCGCCCAGACCATGCCGGCCAGTACCGCGGAGGTCACCTGCAGACCGGTGGCATTCTGGTACGGCGCCAGCTTGCGGGTCTCTTCGAGCGACAGGCGCGAACCGTACCAGTAGGCATTCTTCTCGTGGCCATAGAGCAGCACGCCGAGTTCGTCGACGCCGTCCACCAGTTCGTCCTCGTTGAGAACGTGCAGAACCGGCTGGGCGTTGCCGCCATTGCCGAACATTTCGTGCAGCGAAATCACGGCGTCGTTCGACGGGTGATAGGCATAATGGCAGGTCGGGCGATAGTTCACGTCGCCGTCCCTGTCGTAGACGCTGAAATACTCGGCGATCGAGATCGCTTCGTTATGCGTCACCAGGAAGCCGTATTGCGGACCGGGCGTCGGGCACCAGGTGCGGACACGGGTATTGGCGCCGGCCTGTTCCAGATAGATGGCCGACTTGTGGCCCTTCTTGAACTTCTTGGCGGTCTTGGGCATCCACTTTTCGTTGGTGCCCCAGCCGAGTTCCGCCGGCTGCAAGCCTTCGGAGATGAAGCCTTCCACCGACCAAGTGTTCCAGAAGACATTGAGGGGCTTGGGATGCTTGGCGCGCTGGGTGTCGCGTTCTGCGATGTGCACGCCCTTGACGCCGAGCTTCTTCATCAGCTTCGCCCAGCCTTCGCGATTATCCTGCGATGGCTCTTCGTACTTCAGGCCGGTGTCGTTGGCGAGGTTGACCAGCGCCTGCTTGACGAACCATGAGACCATGCCGGGATTGGCGCCGCAGGTGGAGACCGCCGTCGCCCCGCCCGGGCTCTTGAACTTCTCCTTGCGCATGGTTTCGCGCAGCGCGTAGTTGGTGCGCGCGGCATTGTCCTTGTCCTTGTCGAAATAGAAGCCGTGCCATGGCTCCACGACGGTGTCGATATAGAGCACGTCATGCTTGCGGCAGAGCCTCATCAGGTCGACGGACGAAATGTCTACGGAAAGATTGATGCAGAAGCCCTGGCCTTCGCCTTCGGTCAGCAGCGGCTTGAGGAGTTCCTTGTAATTATCCCTGGTGACGTGGGCCTGGATGTGCCTGATGCCGTGGCGGGCCAGCAGCTCGGCTTCGTCGTTTCGCGGTTCGATGACCACCATCCGGCTCTTGTCGAATTTGAAGTGACGCTCGATGAGGGGTAAAGTACCACGTCCGATCGAGCCAAAGCCGATCATCACGATCGGGCCTGTAATTTCGCCATAGACTGGATAGTTTTGTTCAGCCATTTCCCGCTATACTCCTTCTGTTGACAGCGACGGCTGGCTACAAATCATAGATTCCCGTCATAAAAAAGCGAATTCGGCGGATATCCCGGCGCTTCGCCAATTGCTGAGGCGTCTGAAACAGGAACGAGCATCTTATGACCCGGAGCTAAGTTCCTTCAGGCTACGTTTGTATGACAGCAGCGCATCTCGGCCTTCGGTTATGGCTTCTTCCGGCGTCTCACCATCGGCCATGCAACCCGGAAATTCCGGGAATTCAATCAGATATCCGCTGCCGTCACTCTCCGTCAAAGGCCGGATCACATGTCGTGGCAGATCGTTTTCGGTCATTTGCATTATTCCACTAGTTCGGCGGCGATCAGGCCGCGCAGGGAATTGCCGACATAAAAATCGCGATCTTTCAAGTCCGCCGGCGTCAGCCGCTGGTTTCTCGCCTTCTTCTTGCAGATCAGCGAGGTGCGCAGGATGCCGGCGAGGCAGCCCGAGGAAAGCGGTGGGGTGAGCAAGGTTCCCGAACCATCGTCAACGAAAATGCTGGTGATCGTGCCCTCGCAGATCTCGCCTTTCTCGTTGAGCAGGATGACCTCGTCGGCTTCGCCTCTGGTGTACTCGGCGCGGGCGGCGTCATAGATGGCACGCTTCGACGTCTTGTGGCGGAGGATGGGGTCGGACGAATTGAGCATCGCGTCGCGGGCGATGCGGATGCGCCAGATTGCATCGTCCGCCAGCGGTGCATAGGGAGCCGATGTGATCTCGTATCTTCCGTCCGAAAAGAGCTCCAGACGCAGGCGAAGTGCCTCGGGCTTCTCTCCTATATATATGCCTAATGCGGCATGTACGTTTTCGACGCCTGTGAAGCCCAGAACCCTGGCGGAGTTTCGCAAGCGCGCCATGTGGAGGTTCAATCTTGGAATGCCGTTTTCCGGCTCGAAGCGCATGGTCTCGATGAGCGAGAAACCGCTCATGCGGCGATCACTTCATTGCCCACGGCGAAGCGGGCCTTGAGGAGACATTCGGCATATTCGTCATCGGCGCGCGAATCGAAGACGATGCCGCCGCCGGCATTGAACACGGCCTCGCCGGTGTCGAAGAGCGAGATGGTGCGGATCGCCACGTTGAAGCGCATGCGTCCGTCGGGCGCGATATAGCCGATGGAGCCGCAATAGGCGTCGCGCGGGCCGACTTCCAGCTCGTGCAGGATTTTCATGGCCCACATCTTCGGCGCGCCGGTGACCGAACCGCAGGGGAAGAGGGCGGCGAAGACGTCGCGGATCGTGAGATCAGGCAGCAACTTCGCCCTGACATGGCTGACCATCTGGTGGACGGTCGGATAGGTCTCGATGTCGAAGAGTTTTGGCACATCGAGCGTGCCGACCTCCGTGATGCGCGAGATGTCGTTGCGCAAGAGATCGACGATCATGCGGTTCTCGGCCTGGGTCTTTTCGTCGGCCTTCATCGCCTCGATGATCTGCCGGTCTTCCTCCTGCGAGAACCCGCGCGCGGCGGTGCCCTTCATCGGATGGGTTTCGATCCAACCGTCTGCATCGATATTGAAGAAGAGTTCCGGCGAACGTGACAACAGGACCGGGCCGCCGAGATTGACCAGCGCGCCGTAATGGACCGGCTGGCGCTCGATCAGCGACCAGAAGGCCGCGACCGGATCGCCCGCCCAGCGGCCGCGGATCGGCATGGTGAGATTGGCCTGGTAGCAATCGCCGCGCCTGAGATGCCAGTGCAGCCGGTCGAAGCGCTCCTTGTAGGCCGGGAAGTTCCACTCGGCGCGCGGGCTGGACAGGAACGGTTCGTTCTCGGTCCTCTGCCTTGGTGTCGCCAGAGGATGATCCGCCTGCGGCGCATCGAAGATTCCGAAGGCCATCAGCGGCGTTTCGCGGCCGGGCGTGACGAGCGGCGCCAGCTTCTCCTCGAACAGGTAGCCGGCCTCATAGGCCATGAAGCCCGCGATCCACTTGCCTGATTTGCGCGCGGCTTCGAGCGTCTCCAGTCCGGCGAAGAAGGTCGCCTTGTCGCGCGCCAGCACGAGACGCTCCGGCTCAGTGAAAACCAGGGTCTCGTCCGCGAGGTCATCGCGCAGCAGCACAAAGGGGTCTTGCGGTTTCATTCTCTCGCTCAGGCTAGGCTCAGCCCTTATCAAGCGCTTCCATCTCGTCGATCAGCCCTTCGATCATCGACAGGCCCTTGTCCCAGAACGACGGATCGGCGGCATCGAGACCGAATGGCTTGAGCAGTTCGGCGTAATGCTTGGTACCGCCGGCCTTGAGCAGCGCGAAATACTTCTCCTGGAAGCCTTCCGCGGCATTCTGGTAGACGGCGTAGAGGGAATTCACCAGGCAATCGCCGAACGCGTAGGCATAGACATAGAAGGGCGAATGAATGAAGTGGGGGATATAGGACCACCATCCTTCATAGCCCTCGGAAATCCTGATCGCCGGCCCAAGGCTCTCGGCCTGGACGGAAAGCCAGAGTTCGCCGATCTGCTCGGAGGTCAGTTCGCCGTCCTTGCGCGCGGTGTGCAGCTTGCGCTCGAATTCGTAGAAAGCGATCTGGCGCACGACCGTATTGATCATGTCCTCGACCTTCTGGGCGAGCATCGCCTTGCGTTCGGCCTTGTCCCTGGTCTTGGCAAGCAGTGCGCGAAAAGTCAGCATCTCGCCGAAGACCGACGCGGTTTCGGCAAGCGTCAACGGCGTCGAGCACATCAGCGCGCCCTGGGCGCCGGCCAGAACCTGGTGGACGCCATGGCCGAGTTCATGAGCGAGCGTCATGACATCGCGCGGCTTGCCGAGGTAGTTGATCAGCACGTAAGGATGCGCCGACGGCACCGTCGGATGGGCGAAGGCGCCCGGCGCCTTGCCCGGCTTGGCGGGCGCGTCGATCCAGTTCTTGTCGAAGAAATCGCGGGTGATGTCCGCCATTTCGGGCGCGAAGCCATTATAGGCGGAGAGCACTGTTTCTTTCGCCTGGTCCCATGGCACGAGCTGGGACGGCGTTTCAGGCAGCGGCGCGTTGCGGTCCCAGTAGTTGAGCTGGTCCATGCCGAGCCACTTCGCCTTCATCGCATAATAGCGGTGCGAGAGGCGAGGATAGGCTGCCTTGACGGCAGCCGCCAGCGCATCGACCACCTCGCCCTCGACGCGGTTGGAGAGGTGGCGGCTGTCGGCGATGTCCTTGAAGCCTCGCCAGCGGTCGGAAATGTCCTTGTCTTTCGCGAGCGTGTTGGTGATCAGCGTGAAGATCCGGATATTGTCCTTGAAAACTTTGCTGATTGCTTCCGCTGCCTTGGCGCGGGTCGCTGGATCGGGCTCCTGAAGTTTGTTGAGTGCGGCTTCGAGTGCCAGCGTCTCTCCATCGATCTCGAAACGGAGGGAGGCCAGCGTTTCGTTGAACAGGCGGTTCCAGGCCGCGGCGCCCGTCTGGGATTTTTCGAGGAACAGTTGCTCACTCTTGTCGTCGAGCTGGTACGGCTTTTCGGTGCGCAGGTCCTCGATCCACGGGCGGTAATGGCCGGCGATCGCATCGTTCGACAGCGCCTGTTCGAGCGTCGCGTCGTCCACCCGGTTCAGCTCGAGGCTGAAGAACAGCAGGTCGCCGGCCATGTCGGTTATGGCGGCGCTCGTATCGGCGAAGAATTTGCCGCTGGCCGTGTCCATCATGTCGGAATAGTAGACGAGGCCGGCATAGGAGCCGATGCGGCCGATCAGGTCTTCCAGCGCCTCGAATTCGCGGATCGCCTGGCCGAGGCCTTCGGCTCCGGATTTGCCGCAGGCGACATCGAGCTTGCCTTTCCATTTCTCCTGGAACGCCGCCGAATCGGTCTTCGCCTTCTCAAGATCGCCTGTAAAGGCAGAACCATCGCGCGACGGATAGAGATCGCCGAGATTCCACTCGGGCAGGTCGCCGAGCGCTGGATCCGCATGCGCGGCTTCCTGGGCCGCGTGGTTCAGGCCGGGGCGACGGGCGACGAATGGCTGCATGGATCTGCCTCACTGGATAAAGTCCCGCCCTCTTTAGAACATCATATGGGCAATTGGAACATTCCCGGAGCACAGTTTTAAACCGGGTCAGCGTCGTCGCAGAATTACGCATATCGCTAAAATACGAGCATTTCTCAAAACGGGATATCAAAGCCTGACTGACATTCTGCCGCCATAACGAAAGAACTCAGGGGGAGATCCTATGAGCACGCATGTTCTGTTGATTGACGACGATCCGGTCCAGAGACGGCTGCTGCGGCATGCCGTGGAACGCATCGGCCACACCGCGCATATGGCCGAGAACGGCAAGCAGGGGCTGGAGGCGCTCGCGCGCCTTGGCGACAAGGTTTCGGTCATCATCCTCGACCTGATGATGCCCGAGATGAACGGCATCGCCTTCCTCAACGCCATGCATGACCAGGGCGTCGATATTCCGGTGATCGTGCAGACGGGGCAGGGCGGCATCGAGACCGTGGTCATGGCCATGCGCGCCGGTGCCTTCGATTTCGTGGTCAAGCCGGTTTCGCCCGAGCGCATCGGCACCGCCATCAACAATGCGCTGAAGGTCGATCGGACTGCCGCGACCCGCGCACCATCCCGTTCGAGAGGGGGCGCGATCCGTTTCGATGATATCGTTGCCGTCAGTCCGGCCATGGCGCGGGTTATGGAACTGGCGCGCCGCGCCGCCCAATCCGACATTCCGGTGGTGCTGGAAGGCGAATCCGGCGTCGGCAAGGAAATGGTGGCCCGCGCCATCCAGGCCGGCAGCGACCGCGCCAACAAGCCGTTCGTCACCGTCAATTGCGGCGCCATCCCGAACAATCTGGTCGAGAGCATCCTGTTCGGCCATGAGAAGGGTGCGTTCACCGGCGCGACCGAAAAGCACGCCGGCAAATTCGCCGAGGCCGATGGCGGCACATTGTTCCTCGACGAGATCGGCGACCTGCCGCTCGAAGTGCAGGTCAAGCTGCTGCGCGCCATCCAGCATGGCGAGATCGAGACGGTCGGCGCGCGGCGCACGCAGAAGGTCGATGTGCGGCTGATTTCCGCCACCAACAAGGACCTGATCGCGGCGGTCAAGAACGGTGAGTTCCGCGAGGACCTCTATTATCGCCTCAACGTCTTCCCGATCACCATACCGGCGCTTCGGCGCCGCAAGGAAGATGTTCCGGTCCTGGCCCGTACCTTCGCCGAACGGTTCGCCGCCGGCCAGAAGCTCGACAAGGTGCCCGATATCACGCCAGCCGCGATGGCATTGCTGACTGCCTTCGACTGGCCGGGCAATATCCGCCAGTTGGAGAACTCGATCTTCCGCGCGGTCGTGCTGGCAGAAGAACCGCATCTCGACGTCGGGGACTTTCCGCAGATCGCGGCCCAGATACCCGGCTATATCACCGAGGACGGCGAAAGCATCTTCACCGGCAACCGGGATGTGCTGCAGGTGCCGAGCATGGCGGTCAACCACATGCCGCCGGTCTATCCGGATTTCGCCGGCAACGGCAGCGGGGAGGAACGCCAGTTCCGCCAGTCGGCAGGATCCAACCAGCAGAGCGAAGGCACCATATCAGGGCTTGGCCATGATGGCGAGGTGCGGACCATTGCCGGCGTCGAGGAGGAACTCATCAGATTCGCGCTGCGCTTCTATCGCGGACAGATGAGTGAAGTGGCGCGACGGCTGGGCATCGGCCGGTCGACGCTCTATCGCAAGCTCAAGGATTACGGCATCGATCCGGACGATCCATTGAAGACGAGGGAACTCGAACGGGTTTGATTCTCTTCGAATCGATCTTGTCATGACCAGCGGCCGGGGCTCGTTTCCGGCCGTTTTTTATTGTCTTCTAAAATTGATTCCGCTTTTCGGGTGTTCGGCGATACGAATTTTCCGTGGTTTCCCTGCATCACATGAAATTTTTTTGAGTCGCGGGAAAGCCCGGAGAATCAGGCCCGGGCAAGTAACTCAGTATAAAAATTGGCAACCTGATTTGACTGAATCGTAAAAAACCGCTGGAAAACCGTATGAAAATCGGCTTAAAGCGGTCCTTAGTTAAAATCCTGGTTGGCGTTTATCCCTTGTTAGTGCTTCATTGACTATAAATTGGGATCTGACGTGACTATACGCATTCGCCATCGTCTTACCGCATTTGCCTTGCAATAGGGCACTGGGGCGATGACCAGTGGACGGGGATCGAGTTGAATTATAACGCAGAGTCCAACAATCGGGTTTCAAAAAAGGTGGGTGGTTTTTCTGCTTTCATGCGGAAGACGGCATCCAACCTGAAAACCCTTGTTCCGGCTGTGGTGCTCGCTATCGCGCTCCTGGCGGCCAACTCCGAGGCCTCGGCGCAGACGCGCGCCCTGAAGCTGTACAACGTCCACACGAACGAGAAGCAGACGATCGTCTTCAAGCGCGGTGGCCGCTACGATTCGTCGGGCCTCAAGAAGATCAATTACATTCTCCGCGACTGGCGCAAGAATCAGCCGACCAAGATGGACCCCCGTTTGCTCGACCTGATCTGGGAAGTCTACCAGAAATCCGGTTCGCGTGATTATATCCACGTCGTCTGCGGCTATCGTTCGCCGGGCACCAACGCGATGCTCAAGGGTCGTTCGCGTCGCTCGGGCGTCGCCGAAAAGAGCCAGCACATGCTCGGCAAGGCGATGGATTTCTACATTCCCGATGTTCGCCTGAGCAAGCTGCGTGAAATCGGCGTGAAGTTCCAGGTCGGCGGCGTCGGCTTCTATCCGAAGTCCGGTTCGCCCTTCGTGCATATGGATGTCGGCGGCGTTCGTGCCTGGCCGCGCATGCCGCGCCGCGAACTGTCGCGCCTCTTCCCCGACGGCAAGACGCTGCATCGGCCCGCCGAAGGCGGCCAGATGCCCGGCTACACCGCCGCCCTGAAGGATTACAAGCGCCGCGTTGGCTCCAGCTCCATTCTGGTCGCCGGCGGCTCATCGACGAATTCGGATTCGGATTCAGATTCGAAGCCAGGCAAGAGCCTGCTGGCCGCACTCTTCTCGCGTGCCGATGAGGACGAGGGCGATTTCAACGATGCCCCCGAGACTGTCGCCGACAAGCCTTCCAAGAAGGTCAAGGAAGAGCCGCAGGAAGAAATCCTGACGGCCTCCGTCGAGAAAGAAAAGATCGACGCGCCGGTGCCGCGTGTCCGTCCGGCATTTGCCGAGGAAGAGACCGAGACGCTGCAGACAGCGCTTCTCTCGACCAAGAAGAATGCCGCCGAAGATGCGATGAAGGCTGCTCTGACGCCGCAGGTCGATGCGCTCGAAGCTGCTGGTAAGGAAGACGAAACGTCTGAATTCTCCAATCTTGCTCAATACAAGATTCCGGTCCCCGACCTTCTCGGTGAGCGCAAGCGTCCGGGCGACGGCGAGGAGATGCTGACCGCATCGGCCGAAACCCTCGATGGTGCGACCATGGCGGCACTCGGCGGCGTGCCCGTCCCGGTTTTCCGTCCGGAAGACGGACAGAAGCTGGTCGCGTCAGCCGCTGACGATCTCAACGCGCCGGCTCCGGACCTGAAGGTTGACGAGGTTGCAGCGCTCGCTCGTGAAACCGGCGAGAAGCTCAACGCCGATCAGCAGACCGATGAAGACGAAGTCGCCGGTATGATCGACAGCCTCGACAACGCCGACAAGACCAATGCGGATGCCAACCTTGCAGAGATGGCGTCGCTCGATCTGCCTAAGGGCGTGGTGACCCGCGGTCTGGTGATCCCCGCCAGCCTGTCGGATGACGACGAGGCCGCCGTTACGCCCAAGGTCGCCACCAAGAGCCGCCGTCTGACCCGCCAGGAAGCGAAGACGGATGCCAATGACAGCACTCGGATCGAACCGAAGCTGACGCAGAACCTGATCGCCCAGTGGGCGCTGACCAAGGGCCGCGCGGAAGTTCTCGCAAAGCCGGTAAAGGCACCGCGCTTCGTCAGCCGCACGATGCGCAAGCAGCCGACCGCGGTCTATGCCGACGGCTTCAGCCTCAACACCGCGGAAGTCGATCCGGACCGGTTCTCCGGCACGGCGGTCAACTTCATGCCGGTCAAGAAGTTCGAAAACTAAGACAGGCGATCTCGTCTGGATATTCAAACCGCCGGATCATCGATCCGGCGGTTTTGCTTTGTGATTGGGCCACGCTTTATGGCAAAAAGGATGATGAGAATGACTGTGCCGGCCACGCCGTTGATATTCGACGGGCACAACGATCTTCTGCTGCGGCTGTTGCTCGGCCATACGACCGTGGAGCAGGTTCGCAATGGCGGTGGAAAGCACCACATAGATCTTCCTCGTGCCATCGAAGGCGGCTTTGGGGGCGGCATGTTCGCCATCTTCAATCCTGATCCACCGGGCGCTTCCCGCGATCTCGACAACATGACGGCCGATATGGCGCTGTCGGGTCTGCTGGACGCCGATGTAGCACTACGCTCGACGGTGGGGCAGGCAGCACTTCTTCAAGAACTCGCCGGGGATGGCTCGGTCATCATCTGCCGCACGGCCGATGAGATCGAGGCCGCGCTCGAAAAGCCCGCGATGGCCGCGGTATTGCACCTGGAAGGGGCGGACAGCATCGATCCGGAGTTCAGGACGCTCCATGTGCTTTACGCGCTCGGCCTCAGAAGCCTGGGACCGGTCTGGAGCCGCAAGACGCGCTGGGCGGAAGGTGTGCCGTTCCGTTTTCCCTCGACGGGTGACACGGGGCCGGGATTGACCGAGGACGGCAAGCGGCTGGTCCGGGAGTGCAACAGGCTCGGCATCGCGATCGACCTGTCGCATCTCAACGAGAAGGGCATGGATGACATTGCGGATATCACCGACGCGCCGCTGATCGCGACCCACAGCAATGCCCATGCCATCTGCGCGCATGCGCGCAATCTCACCGATCGTCAGCTCGACATGATTGCTGAATCCAGGGGCATGGTCGGCGTCAATTTCGCGGCTGCCTTCCTGCGCCCGGATGGACAGATGAGAAGCGATTTCGGACTGGACGTGATGCTGCGCCACTTCGATTACCTGATCGGCAAACTCGGCGAAAATGGCGTCGGCTTCGGCTCCGATTTCGATGGCGCCACGGTCTCGCGCGAGATTAAGGATGTGGCAGGCTTGCCCAAACTGCGCCAGGCGATGCTGGACGCCGGCTATGGCGCGGAACTGATGACCAAGCTCTGCCATGGCAACTGGATCGACGTGCTGCGCCGAACCTGGAAATGACCGACAAAAAACCGCCGGATCATCGATCGGCGGTTCTTTAAATTATCCAATCGGAGCGATTGCTCTTCCGGCGGGCCAGAAAGACCGATGTCCAAGCGCGCGTTGTTCGGACATGTGCGAACAGCGCGCACTCGGCGCACCCGAAGCGCCTCACACTGCCAGTCCGGCCTTGCGGCCCTCGAAGAACGCATAGGGGGCCTGGCGGGGCGCCGCGCAGTCACCAATGCTCAGCGCCTTGTGACCCGCCGCGCCCAAGTCCCTCGCGAGCCAGTCGGCGGCAGAATTGGTCGTTGCGGTTACCAGGTTTTCGCCCTCGACGAACGATCGCAGTCCGCTGTTGTGGTCCACTATGGTTGCCCCGTTTCCGTGCCATTCGACGACCGACACCTCGAGCCGCCATGTCACGCCAAGCTTCGCCAGCGCCTTCCGAAGGGGAGCGTCGGCCGCAGTTCGCTGCAACTCTTTTCCGATCATGGCATCCGGCGACAGGATAACGACTTCATGGCCGTCTTCGGCCAGTTTCCACGCCGTACCGCATCCGCGCCAACCGCCGCCTTCATCGAGGAGTAGAACTCGTTTGCCGAGCCTCGCTTGTCGAGCCATAACGGCCTCTATCGACCAAACGCCGCCTCGTTCGATGCCGGGAAGGGTATCAAACGACGGCAAGGCTTTTTGAAATCCCGTCTCGGGAGGAATTGAACCGATTGCCAGGATCGTCGCATCCGCGCCCAAGCCAATTACATCCTCCGCTTCCATATAGGCGTTCAGCTGGATGTCGACGCCGAGCTTTTGGAGTTGACGCTCATACCAGTCCAGCAGTTCGATGATCTGGCCCCGGCGAGGCTGGTGACCCGCCAGAAGGAAATTCCCACCAAGTCGGCTCGATGCCTCGGCCAACGTCACCTGATGGCCCCTTTCAGCTGCAACGCGGGCAGCCTCCAGCCCCGCAGGCCCGCCACCGACGACCAGTACCTTTTGGGGCGCGGGGGAAAGTTCGAAGCGGTCGCCACCCCACTCGTGTTCCCGCCCAACGGATGGGTTGATCAGACAGCTTATCCAGTAATCCCGGCCTCTTCTGCCCCAGCACATCTGGTTGCAGGAAATGCAGCCCCTGACGTCTTCCGGCCTGCCGTCGAGCGCCTTGCGCACGAGGTGTGGGTCCGCGATCTGCCCACGTACGATCGAAACCAGGTCCGCTGCGCCCTCGCCCAACACGGCTTCAGCATTCTCCGGAGTTCGGATGTGGCTTTCGGCGGTCACGACGGCGTTCTTGACGGTCCTCTTCAGCGTTGCGGCCAGATCGACGCCGAGCTTTTCCGGATAGAGGAAAGTCGGCATGAGCGGGTAGAAATTCAGGTATCCTCCTGATCCGCATGTCACGTAATCCATGAGACAGAGTTCGTCGTGCAGGCCGATGATTTCGGCCAGGTCGTCACGCTGCAGCGTGACCGCGTTCTCGGGATCGTCGCTCACCGCCAGTCCGATAATGAAATCCGGGCCGCAGACGTCCCTGATACGGACGAGGATTTCCCGCGACATGCGGGTCCGGTTCTCGAGCGATCCGCCCCATCGGTCCTCGCGGCGGTTGGTCCACGGCGTCCAGAATTGGTCGACCATCCCGAGATAGGCGGCCCAGACCTCGACACCGTCAAAACCCGCCTCCTTGCATCGGCGGGCGGCCTGGACGAAACCGTCGATGGTCTCCCAAATCTCGTCCTCGGTCATCGCGTGCGAGCCGTCGCTATCATGGTAGCTCGGCAGGCCCGACGGCGACCAATGAGGATGGAACGACAGGTCCGAGTCGCCATGGGCGCCGATATGATAAAGCTGCTGGACTGCGATGGCGCCGTTGGACTTGATCGCCTCCGTGAGCTTCCTGAAATGCGGAATGACGGAATCATCGGAATGGCGGAAATTTCCGCGGGTCAGCACGGCGGCGGCGTGGACGGGCATCGGCTCCACGACGATCATGGCCGCTCCGCCGATCGCCCGTTCCGCGTAATAGGCGATATGGCGCTCAGTCGGGACTCCCTCGACCGCCATGTTCGAGGTATGCGCGCCGAAAACAATCCTGTTGCGCAGCGTCCGGGTGCCGACCTTGAGAGGTGCGGCCATATGCGGAAAGGAATTCGATGCCATTTCATGCCGCCTATTAGTGATGACCACCCAAGCCACTATATTGGTCTTCTAAGCCAAGGCGGGGCCATAGGCCTGGTCAGTTGAATGGCGTGTGGGGGTGTCTTGCAAAAAATCGGTCCAGTTCCCTTTGCTTGGGAGCCTTGCCTGTGAAAATCTCGACATATTCGGGAATGCGTTTCAGGCGCGTCGCGACATCCTCGGCTGTCTGCATCGAGATATAGCCGATCTGGGTGAGGTACATCGTCCGGGCACGCACATCCGCCGAGACTTGTTCGAAGCCGAACCTGACGAACATCGCGGCCAAAGCGTCGATGCGGGTTTTGTCGGCCGCGTTGACCTCGCCCAGAATGTCCGGAGACTGAATGGCCCAGCTTCGGATCGCGAACTCGAACTGGGAGTCGAACAGGTTCGTGTCGAGCCAGCAGTCGAAGACGTTGAGCATAGCCTCGGCTATCGATTCGGCATAAGCCTCGGACTGCCTGACGAGGTTTCCGGTGTTGCCGTCACGCCAACGGGCGATAAGGGCGGCGAGCAGTTGTTCCCTGTCCGCGAAGAACCAGTAGAAGCTCGTCCTCGAGAGCTTCAGCTTCTTCGCGAGAGGCTGAATTTTTACGGCTTCGACTCCTGAATCAAGCAGGGCCTGGTAAGCGGCTTCAAGCCAACCCTCCTGCGATCCTCTCCAGCCGGTTTCCTGCGAACTCTGCTCCATAAGCGAAATTCTATCAAACAGCGGGGTCCTGGACAAGAAAAATGTACACCTGCGTAATTTTAGTGGTCAGCGACGTACGTAATCTTGACATATATGTACATTCTCTCTAGCGTCAGTTGCGTCATTCCCCGAACGGAGCCAGCCAGATGTCGAACGATCCATTGCTTCAGCCATACAAACTCAAGCACCTGACGCTCCGGAACCGCATCCTCGTCACGTCGCACGAGCCAGCTTACCCCGAGGACGGAATGCCCAAGGAGCGCTATCGTGCCTACACGGTCGAGCGCGCGAAAGGCGGCGTGGCGATGACCATGACCGCCGGATCGGCTGCCGTGTCGAAAGACAGCCCTCCCGTTTTCAACAACCTGCTCGCCTACAAGGACGAGATCGTTCCCTGGATCAGGGAAATGACGGATGCCGTCCACGAAGAGGGCGCGGCGATCATGATCCAGTTGACGCATCTGGGCCGTCGCACGCGCTGGGACAAGGGCGACTGGCTGCCCGTGGTTGCCCCCTCCCATCACCGAGAGGCGGCGCACCGGGCGTTTCCAAAGAAGCTGGAAGACTGGGATATCGAGCGTATCATCAAGGACTTCGCGGACGCGGCCGAGCGGATGAAAGCCGGAGGAATGGACGGCGTCGAAGTCGAGGCCTACGGCCACCTGATCGACCAGTTCGTTTCTCCGCTGACCAACGAACTCGACGGCCCCTACGGCGGATCGCTCGAAAACCGCATGCGCTTCTGTCTCGACGTCTTTGGGGCGATGCGAAAACGGGTCGGCGAAGACTTCATCCTGGGCGTTCGCTACACCGCCGACGAGCGATTGCCGGGCGGCACCGGCAAGGCCGAAGGTCTCGAGATTTCTCGCCGCCTCAAGGAAAGCGGCCTGATCGACTATCTGAACGTGATACGGGGACACATCGACACCGATCCCGGTCTGACAGACGTCATACCGATCCAGGGCATGGCAAGCGCGCCGCATCTGGATTTCGCCGGAGAAATTCGCGCGGCCACGTCGTTCCCGACCTTCCATGCCGCCAAAATTCAGGACGTGGCGACCGCGCGGCATGCGATCGCGGCGGGCAAGGTCGATATGATCGGGATGACGCGCGCCCACATGACCGATCCGCATATCGTGCGGAAAATCATCGAGAAGCGCGAAGACGACATCCGCCCATGCGTCGGCGCCAATTACTGTCTCGACCGCATTTACCAGGGCGGTCTTGCCTTCTGTATCCACAACGCCGCGACCGGCCGCGAACAGACCATGCCTCAGGTCATCAACAGGGCCCTGGTCCGCAAGAAAGTCGTCATTGTCGGAACCGGTCCTGCTGGCCTCGAAGCGGCGCGGGTCGCGGGCGATCGCGGGCACGAAGTGGTGGTGTTCGAGGCGGCGAGCAATCCTGGCGGACAAATCAGGCTGACCGCCCAAAGTCCGCGCCGCAAGGAGATGATCAGCATCATCGAATGGCGGATGGCTCAATGTGAGAAAGCCGGGGTCACATTCCGTTTCAATACATGGGCGGACGCCGGCACGGTCGAGGCCGAAAACCCGGATGTCGTGATAGTCGCTACGGGCGGCTTGCCGCACACCGAGGTCCTGACGAAGGGCAACGAGCTTGTCGTGTCGTCCTGGGATATCATCTCAGGTGATGTGAAGCCTGGCACCAACGTGCTGATCTTCGACGATGCCGGTGATCATGCGGGGCTTCAGGCGGCGGAGATTCTCGCGAACGCGGGCGCCCAGGTGGAAGTCATGACGCCGGACAGGTCGTTCGCGCCCGAAGTCATGGCGATGAACCTCGTGCCTTACATGCGCTCCCTCCAGAAGATGGACGTCACCTTCACCGTGACCTACAGGCTGGATTCCGTCGAAAAGGACGGCAACCAGCTGATTGCGAATGTCGGCAGCGACTACGGCGGCATCGCCAGGAAGCAGACCGTCGATCAAGTCGTGATCAACCACGGCACGATCCCGCTCGACGACCTGTATTTCGAACTCAAGCCAAGGTCGAGCAATCTCGGTGCGGTCGATTACGAAGAACTGATCGCAGGCCAGGCGCAGTCCGTGGCACGAAATTCCGAAGGCAAATATCAGCTCTACCGTATCGGCGACGCCGTAGCCGCCCGCAATACCCACGCCGCGATCTATGACGCGCTGCGGTTGACGAAAGACATTTGAGGGCGGCACGATGGAAAGAAGCGAAAGCCTTCAGGATTTCCTCGACACGGCGTTCGTCGCATTCGACAGGTTCGCCGATGATATCCGGTCTCGCAACTCGATCATGCAGATTTTCGGTTCGTTGGAGGTGGCAGGCGTTGAGCGGCAGGCGCCAGGCAAGCGGCTGCCCGTCTGCGAGCACTATCTCAAGGACGCTCTGGCGCCGGAGCCGGATCACGCCGTGCTCAAATCGGTTCTGGCACGCTTCGAGCGGCTGGAGCCACGCCTCGAATGGAAGACCCGGCCCGTCTACGACAATTCGGCCAGCGGCAACTTCCTTCTGGGACACGCCAACGCGATGATCGCAGGCCCCGGCGGCCTGGAGATCAGGGACGACCTCTGGCTTGGCGTGACTTTAATGGCGCCCAGGGTGCGTTACCCCGACCACGACCATTCTCCGGAGGAAACATATCTGGTCCTTTCCGACGGGGAGTTCATGCAGGAGGACAATTGGTTCGTTCCCGGAGTGGGCGGGTCCTTTTACAACCCGCCTGGGATCAAGCACGCCATGATGTCCAAGGAAACGCCTCTGCTCGCCTTGTGGGCTCTGCTTCCCGAAACACATCGGCATTGAGATTGGCCCGTAGGCGCATTGCGACAACAGGGGGTCGGTTTCCGAATTGCGCGAGAATACGCATGCGAGACAATAGCCCGCTACGCTTATGGCCACATTCGCCCTTCGCGACCAGCGTTCAATCGCTTCCACGCGGAGTTCATCGCCCCACAGCTTCCGGGTTAGAGACGCTTTTTTGGATTATGAGATGCTGGCAAAGCCGACACCCGAAAAACGTCTGAAGATAGGGTTCGTCCTAGCGCGCGCCTTCACCCTCTCGGCCTTTGCGCTCTTTGTCGATACCCTTCGGCTTGCGAGTGACGAGCTGGATCGGTCCGGCCGCGTCCTCGCAGATTGGCAGGTTCTCAGCAGTACGAGACATTTGATCACTTCCAGTTGCGGAGTCCAGGTATCTCCGACATCTGATTTCGCCGATCCGAACACGTACGATTATATCGTAGTGGTGGGCGGTCTTCTCAGCGTCGAGTCCCCCGTTGACGATCTGACGATAGAATTTCTTCAGAAGGCTGCCCGTCAAAAAGTGCCTTTGATCGGTGTCTGCACCGGGTCGTTCATATTGGCCGCCGCAGGGCTTTTGCGCGGCCATCAGACCTGTGTGAGTTGGCTGCATCACCAGGCCTTTCGCGAACGTTTCCCCGACCTCGAGGTCCGGTCCGACCGCATCTTCAACCTGGATAGAAATCGCGGCTCTTGCGCGGGAGGAAGCAGCGCCGCCGACATAGCTGCATTCATCGTTCGGCGCCACATAAGCAAAGATGCCGAGCGCAACGCACTGGAAGTGCTGCAGATCGAGAAGGCCCGATCTTCCTTGGACATACAACCTCGTCGGCCGCTTGCGATCCAGTCAACGGATCCAAAGGTCAAGGCTGCGCTGATCATGATGGAAACCCATACGGAGGACACACTGCCGATCCCCGACCTCGCAGCCGCCGTCGGGGTTTCGCGCAGGCAACTCGAGCGCCTGTTCATGGACCATGCGAAATCCTCACCTGCCATGGTGTACAAGAGAGTTCGGCTGGAACGCGCAAGACACCTGTTGCTGCATTCGAACGCGCCGTTGATCGACATCGCGTTGGAGGTCGGTTTCGAGAACTCGTCGCACTTCGCGAGATCGTTCAAGCAGGCCTTCGGGAAATCCCCAACCCAGCTGCGCTCGACCGCCGATGTGTGATCCGCATCGCGCCCGGCAAGCGAGAGCCTGTACAAATCGACTATCTCTCGATGACGAGGTCGCTCAGCGGTTTTGAACAGCAAGGCAGGAAGAAGCCCGCGTCTATCTCGCGTTGACGGATGCCGCCTTCATGCTTCATGTCCACGCTGCCGCTGAGAAGCTTGGATTTGCAGGTCCCGCAGATTCCGTTGGCACAGGATGACGGCAGTCTGACGCCGGTCCTCTTGGCGCAGGACAGCACGGTCTGGTCGGCACGGACCTCGATCGCCTTCGCCTGTTTGGAAAACTGAACATTGAACGACTTAGCTACGGCGAATTCGACGGTTGGAACTGGCGCCTCCTCGACCACAGCGGCGTCGAAGCTCTCTTCGTGATAGTTGGCGGCGGGAACACCGAGTGCATGAACGATGGCGCGTGTCGCTGCCATGAACGGCGCTGGCCCGCAGCACATCACGACCCGCTCCGCAAGGTCCGGCATCGCCAAGGTAAGGAACTCCTTCGAAATCCGGCCGGAGAGGCCAGGCCACGACCGTTCGTTCGCGATGTCCTCGGGAAGCATATACAGCCGGAAGCCTTTGACGCGGTCGGCTAGACAGGCAAGCTCGCTCCGAAAAACGAGGTCTCGTGGGCTTCGACCCGCGTGGAGGAATACGACATCGACAGGTTCAACCGCATCCGCCATTTCGCGTGCCATTGACATGACCGGCGTTATTCCTGAACCACCGGAGACGAAGGCGAACTTCTTTGCTTCGGGAAGCACGAACTTGCCTAGGGGGCCCGTTGCGCGCACCCGCATATCCGGCTTCAGGTTGTCGTGAAGCCAGTTCGAAACCTTGCCGCCGGACGTGCGCTTGACCGTGATGCTGATCGCGTTGTTTCGCAAAGGTGAGGACGAAATGCTGTAACAGCGACCGTCCGCTTCGCCATCAATGCCAAGCTCAAACATGAAGTATTGTCCGGCGTTGAAACGGATGCTCTTTCGTTCGGGCGACACGAACGTGAAACTCTTCACGTCGTGGGTTTCGTCATGGACGTCGACACACAGCAACGTGTCGTCCGTCTCGGGATTCCACATCGCGTCGACCGAGCGAGCCGCGGTTCTCGTTAGCAGATCAGTGGCCATTTGCGCGCATCCGATCGATGTACCAGGTCGCGAAGTCCTCGAGCGCCCCTTCGCTGAATCTCGAATATAGTCCTGGTTCATACGCAGGGTCCTGGATGCCCGCATGCGAGCGAGCGACGAGCTCTGCGTCCTGCTCGGTAGTCTCCACCCAGACATGAGTCAGTTTTTCAAGATCGTAGTCCACGCCTTCCACTGCATCCTTATGGACCAGCCATTTGGTCCGTACGAGGGTGGTATCTGCCGAAAGCGGTATGACGATCGACGTCACGGCGTGATCGCACATGAAATGGTTCCAGGAATTATGGCCCCAAAGGTGCATATCGCCGAGGTCTTTTCGGGTCATCGTCCCGAGCAGTTTCGTAGAAGCCGCGGTTGCGTCCTCGGTCTGGGATTCGCCAGCCCCGGCGATGATTAGCCTCTGGGTCCTGAAATTGGTTTGCACATCGCGGGTATGCTCGATGGTCGCGGAAGGAAAACCGTCCGCTTCCCACGAACGGGTTCGCTCGGTGTACATCGCGAAATGGGATTCCGCTTCCTCGCGGTCTTCCGGACTAAGGCTCTCAGGATCGTATCCGAAGTCGAGGTCCACGAACGAAACGCAGAGTTCTGGATGGTTTGCGCTACAATGATAGCACTCGCGGTTGTTCTCGATCGTGAGCTTCCAGTTGCCCTTCTCGATGACGTCGACTTGATGCGCGATCTTGGCGTTCTTGACATCGTACGGGGCCAGCCGCTCGACCATGGCTTTCTCGAGGGCACTGATGTCAGACGGGGGATTATCCGACAGACACACGTAAATCAGCCCGCCGATCGACTTGAAATCGACCGCCTTCAAGTTCCGACAGCTCTTGTCGAAGTCCTTGCCCATGTGCGGCGCGTAACTGAGTTCGCCCGAAAGCTCATAGGTCCACTGGTGGTAAGGACAGACCAATTTGGATACCACACTAGGACCAGCGTCGAGCAAACGCGACCCACGATGCCGACAGACGTTCCTGACGACCCGTATTTCATTATCGTCGTCGCGGAGAAGGATGAGGCTCGAGTTCCCGATGTCGATCACGACGGCATCGCCGGCTTCCGGCACGTCGCATTCGAGACCGACATAAATCCAGTGCTTGGTGAAGAAGACCTCCATGTCGGTCTGAAATACATCTTCTCGCGTATAGAGGCCGGAAGGGAGAGAGTGTCCTTCGACCCGGGCATCCAGCAACGGTGTCACAGTGGACGGAAATTTGTTGAGCATAATGCATCCTTATGTATGATGCGCTCACAATCGCAGCAATTCCAGGAAACTCAACCACACTAATGCGCACGCGTCGCATCACGAAAAGTAATGCGAACGGAGACCGGAAGGAAGGCAATGTGAAAAGTATTCGACGGCAGCTTCCGCCCCTGACGGCCCTGACGGTCTTCGAGGCGGCGGCTCGCCTTTCGAGCTTCACCCGAGCCGCCGAGGAATTGGGAGTAACCCAAGCCGCAGTGAGCCGGCAGATTCATCTGCTTGAGGAAGACTTCGGCTTTCCGTTGTTTCTGAGATCGCATCGCAAGGTGGTCCTGACCGAAAGCGGGAGGTCGCTCGCTGCAGCCGCGAGCGGTGCGTTCGATCTTCTTACCGAAGCCGTCACCGATCTCCGGAGAGGAGGAGCGAGCAACGAATTGACGATATCCGCCACGGTGGCGTTCTCGCATTTTTGGCTCGTGCCGCGAATTTCTGAATTTTCGCGACAGCACCCCGAAATCAATTTACGAATCGTGACGCAGGACAATCTTCCTGATCTCGAGCGCGGAGAGATAGACATCGCTTTTCGGTTTGGAAGTGGGATGTGGCACGATGGTCATGCTGATGCGCTGTTTGAAGACGAGGTCTTTCCAGTGTGCAGCCCCGGCTTCCTCCGATCGGCCGGGGTCATCAGGGCGCCCGCGGACCTTATCGAGCACTCCCTGATTTCCAACGAAACCGACCATCCAATGTGGATTGGGTGGAACGAATGGTTACCCGCGTTTGGTGTGGCTGTTCCCCGCAGGGCGCTGGGATTGCGCTGCAGCTTTTACACCGAAGCCATCTATGCGGCGCTCAATGGTCAAGGCATCGCCCTGGGTTGGAAACACCTCGTTCGGGACCTTCTCGAACAGAATAGACTCGTGCGCCTAACCGACGCCGCGATTAAGCCAATGGGCGCTTATTTCCTCGTGGTACCTACACGGCGCCGCGACAAGGAATCCGTCCGTCTATTCAAGGGATGGCTTGCCGTCGCATCGAAAGAGCTGTTGTCGCACCAGTTGTGATGTCCGAAAAGCCGTGCGTCTAGCTGGAGCGCTTCAGGTTTAAATGGAAGGCTCTAACTCGTCACCGTGAATTGCGCCTCGTGCACTACGACTTCGCCAGGTTCCAGCCATTTCGGAGCGCCGGCATCGCCCGGTCGGAGCAATTGTGCCGCGTCCGGTATGTGGGTCTCCGTTTCAAAGCAGAAGAAGAGCGCGTGTTGGTCCGGTGAATAGACGTGATAGCACGCAACATCCGCTGAGCGAACCGCGAGTCGCAGCTGGCGCTCCGGCCAGACGATCTCGGCCACTCCATTCCATCCGACGAAACTGTTGTTGATCCATCCCTCGGGTAGCCTGGCCGCTTTGCGAAAATCGAAGTCGTGCAAGGCTTCGACAGGCACCTTTTGAGTGGGAATGTAGCGTTCGTCCTCAAGCCATACTTCAGTCGCGAAGGCCTCCAGTGTCGTTCCGGGCGTTCGTGGAAGCCAGGGATGAAATCCGGTTCCGAACGGAAGCGCCTTGGCGGCTCTGTTGACCAACTCGATGCGCCCCGTGAATACAGTGCCGTCGATTGCGAGTTGATATCGCGCGTCATAGGCATAGGGTCCAGGCCCATCAGAGCTCAGTCCAAGCGTAACTGACGTAAGCGATTGGTCCAAAACCTGCCATTCCGACTGAAAGCCGTTGCCATGATTGGGAAACGGCTCTCCGGGGATATTGGGCACGATCGGATGCAGTTCTCCATCCAAGACAATTCCACCGCCTGAAGTCCGGTTGACCCAAGGGAGCATGACGAACATCGCGCATTCCACCGCGCTTTCGATGCTTTCCGGCGTGCGTCGGAATATCTCGACGGTGTGCCCCGCGCCAAGGCGATCAAATGCAACGACCGAGGCACCCAGACGTGGCGCGACGACTAGTGTGAGATCACCGTTCTCCAAGGTGACGCAGTCGAGATAAGGATTGATGTTCATCACGCCATTGTCCCTTTGAACAAGGTGTCCGCAAGTCCCGTGACCCCCGGCACAATGGCCAGAAGCGTTCCAGCCTCCGGCTCGGCGCGAATTTGATCTTCCGTCATCCCGTAACGCGCACTGGTGATGTACAGCGTCGAGAGATCGTCGCCGCCGAAGGCGCAGCAGGTGGGCTTGCTGACCGGAAGCCTGATGACGCGGTCGACGCGGCCGCGTGGATCATATCGGACAATCCGATGACCCTCCCATTCGCAGTTCCAAAGATAGCCGTCGCTATCGACCGTCGATCCGTCTGGATATCCACCATTGCTATCGACTTCCGCGAAGAGGCGGCCGTTGATGGCGATCCCATCGGTACTGTAGTCATAAGCCCATATCGTCCGTGTGGGGGTGTCGGCCACATACATTGTTCGGCCGTCAGGTGAGAATGCCAGGCTGTTGGTGATCTTCATTCCCGACAGCAGCTTCATTGGTGAAGATGAGCCGTCGAAGCTCCAGACACTGGCGATTGGTTTTGGCCCTGTGTCTCCTTCATCCATTGTGCCGAACACGAATCTTCCTTCTCGGTCGAGACGTCCGTCATTCAACCGCGTCGTTGGCTGATCCTGTTCGATGGGCCACCGGATTTCTGCCTGCCCATCGACCTGAACGCCGAGCCCGCCAGCAAATCCGGCGAGTAGCGAACCGTCCCAGGTTGGAGCGAAGCATGTCAGCCTCTCGGAGAGATCGACGGAGGATGCGGTCCGGCTGCTGGGGTCGAACGACCACAGTTTTCTGCCAATGATGTCTGTCCACAGAACCCTCCCGGCGTGGGCGGACCAGACCACGCCTTCGCCGAGAATATCGGACGAGCTGGCGGCTATTGCGATTTCCATTTTCCATTCCTCCCCGTTTGACATTTCTTATTATGTTATGTTATTGGCTCAATTGTAGCATAATTAAAAGAATAAAATGCCATAAAGGGAGGAGGTCTCGTGAGGATTGTCGCAGTCACCACGCGCGTTGTGAACGCAGAGATGCGCAACTGGGTTTTCGTCAGGATCGAAACCGACCAGGACGGACTTTTCGGCTGGGGCGAAGCGACGCTGGAGTGGAAGACCAAGTCCGTCGTGGGCGCGATTGAAGACCTCGCCCCTTTGATCATCGGTCGCGACCCCCGCGACATCGAGCAGGTCGTACGCATTCTGAGGAAGCACTCGTTCTGGCGTCTCGGCGTCATTGGCATGTCGGCTGTCTCCGGCATCGAGATCGCACTTTGGGACATTTTAGGAAAGTCGCTCGGCGTTCCGGTCTGGCGGCTGCTTGGTGGCCAGGTCCGTGACAAGGTCAAGGTCTACACCCATCTTGGGCTTGGCGACATGCGCGCCGTCTATGAGACGCTGGAGCTGGAGCCGTTGGTTCAGCGTGCGGCTCAAGTCGTCGAGAACGGGTATCAGGCTTTCAAAGCCGTCTTCATTCCCTATAGCCACTACTCTCCAACCGTCAAAGACATCGACAAGGTCGCACGCCTGATGCAGGCGCTGCGCGAGACAGTGGGTAATGACGTAGAGATCATGGTCGATTTCCATGGCCGGCCAGCCTCCGCCGCGGCGGCACTGGCCTATATCGATGCTGTGGCCCCAGGTCGTCCGATGTTCGTCGAGGAAGTGTTGCCACCGGGCGAGACGGCGGCGCTTGTCCACGTCGCGGGCAAGACGCATGTGCCGATCGCAACGGGAGAACGCCTCGTGGACAGACCCGAGTTCGCCGACCTTCTCAAGACTGGCGTGGTCGATATCATCCAACCCGATATCTGCCATTGCGGTGGCATCCTCGAGGCCAAGAAGATCGCGGCGATGGCCGAGGCGGTCTCGGTTGGCGTTGCGCCGCACAATCCCCTGGGCCCGATCGCCGGCGTCGCGGCACTGCATTTTGCGGTCTCGACACCGAACCATGTCATCCAGGAGGAAATGGTCGGCGCGGTGCCCTGGTATTTCGACGTTGTTCGCGGACCGATCAAGATGATCGACGGTCATTGGCAGGTTCCGCAGGCTCCGGGTCTGGGCATCGATGTCGACGAGGTCATCTGTGCTCGTCACCCCTACGCGGCGGAGGTTATGCATACCTCGAACGCCGTTATGCCCGACGGCACCATCGTGGATTGGTGAACCCATGTCAGACCGTTTGAAAGACAAGATATCCATAATCACCGGCGCAGGCCGCGGCATCGGCGAGGCGACGGCGCTGAGTTACGCGGCGCAGGGTAGCACGGTCGTGATAGCCGAGAGGGACCAGGTGACCGGAAAGGCCGTCGCCGACGCGATCGTCGCGAAGGGCGGACGCGCGCTGTTTGTCGAAACCGATGTCACGAGCATTGCTTCCGTCAATGCCATGGCCGAACAGATACTCTCGACGTTTGGCAGGATAGACATCCTGGTCGCCAATGCCGGGATTAACGTCTTCCATGAACCGCTCGAGACCACGGAAGAGGAATGGCGCCGCTGCTTCTCCGTCGATCTGGACGGTGTCTGGCATTCCGCCAAGGCGGTTCTCCCGGCCATGAGGAACCAGGCCAGCGGCAGCATTGTCGCCATCGCTTCATGCCACTCGTTTGCGATTATCCCGAACTGCTTTCCCTATCCGGTGGCGAAACATGGCTTGCTTGGCCTCGTTCGCGCTCTTGGCATCCAGTACGCGGCCGAGGGCATCCGGGTAAACGCGATCGCGCCGGGCTACATCGAGACCCAGATTGCCGTCGATTACTGGGACACCTTCGAGGATCCGGCGGCGGAAAAGGCGCGAACCTACAATCTCCATCCTCCCAAGCGGATCGGAAAACCCGAGGAGGTCGCCATGACGGCGGTCTTCCTCGGTTCGGACGAAGCGCCGTTCATCAACGCGGCATGCATCGTCATCGATGGCGGGAGATCGGTTCTCTACCACGAGTGAGTTCACTCAAAGCCATCGACCGGTCGATGGCCCAACGTCAATCAGGGAGAGCTTCATCCGGTCTGGGCTCTCGGGAGGAATACAATGAAATCAGCAATTCACATAGCGCTGGCGCTGAGCGTCGCTTCCATGTGTGCAGCCGGAATGGCTCACGCCGAAGATGCCTTGAAATTCGGCTATATCAACAAGATGGGGGATCATCCCTGGTTCGTGCGCGAGGTCGAAGGCGCCAAGGCCAAGGCCAAGGAACTTGGCGTCGAACTTCTTGTTCAGGATGTCCAGTTCGACGCCAATCTCACCGTTACAACGTTCGATACTTATGTTGGCGACGGCGTCAAGGCGATCGCTATCGTCGTGCCTGACCGTGCGCTCGGCCCTGTTGTCGCGGATAAAGCCAAGGCGGCTAATGTGGCTCTCATTGCGGTTGACGACGACATCGCCTTCTCGGATGGCAAGCCGGTCGCCTATGTCGGGCTTGATGCGAAAAGCATCGGCAAGCAGGTCGGCAACGAGATCGCCCGCATCGTCAAGGAAGAAGGCTGGACGAGCGATATTGCCAAGGTCCGCGTCGGCTCCGTGGAGGACCAGAAGGCCGACACCTGCATGCGGCGTAACCAGGGCGCGATGGAAGCTCTCTTCGCCGCTGTGCCGGAACTCAAGGACCGGGTCGTGTCGATTCCCTACGACAACACCATGGTCAACGCGATCGATGTGGTCTCCACGACGTTGACCGCAAATCCCGATGCCGAGAAGTGGATTTTCTTCTCGTGCAACGATGACGGCGTACTGGGTTCCGTGCGGGCCACCGAGAATTCCGGAATGGACCCCAAGAACGTGATCGGCGTTGGCATCGACGGATCGCGAGCCTGCGAAGCCTTTTCGGCGGGCGGCGTCACGGGCTTCCGCGGCACAATGTGGCTCGACAGCGCCAAGCACGGTGCTGCCTCCGTCCAGGCGCTCTACGATCTTGTAAAGAGCAACAAGCCGCTCGAGGCCGTGTACTATCAGGACGCCACTCTGATCAATCCGGCCAATTTCGGCGAATACAAGTCCATTCTGGGCTGCAAGTAATCGTCGTTCAAATGGAAGCTCGGCGTCTCGGCGTCGAGCTTTCGTCCAGGGAGTGAGATCGATGACAACATCGAGAGAACCGATTGTCCAGGTCCGTGGCGTCTCCAAGAGTTTTGGCGTGGTCAAAGCCCTCCGGGACGTGAGCGCAGAATTCTACCCTGGCGAGGTTTGTGCCCTGATGGGCGAAAACGGAGCCGGAAAATCTACGCTCATGCGCCTCCTGGAGGGTGAGCACCGTCCTGACGAAGGCGAAATCCGGATCGGCGGCCAGGTGGTGCATCTACGCTCCGCTCGCGAAGCGCAGGCGCACGGCATCCGCGTGATTCACCAGGAGCCGGAAATCATTCCCGAAATGACGGTGGCCGAGAATATCTTCATCGGTGATTTCCGTGCACGGTCCGGCATCTTCCTCGACACGGACGATCTTTTCGAACGTGCCCGACAGCTGATCGCTTCACTCGGCATCTCCGGCCTACTTGCCGCAGAGCAACCCTGTCGCGATCTCGGTCCCGCTCAACGCCAACTCATTGAAATCATGCGCGCACTACGCCCGGGTGCAAAGCTGCTCGCGTTTGACGAGCCGACCTCTTCACTGACCGAAGACGAAGCCGGACATCTCTTCGCGACGATCCGCAGATTGCGGGAGGAAGGTGTCAGTGTCGTCTACATCTCCCATCGGCTGAAGGAGGTTCTCGAACTTGCCGACCGGTGCATCGTGCTACGCGACGGCGCTGTCGTTGCCAGCCTTCCCGTGACGGAGATCGACGAAGCAAAGATGGTGCGGCTCATGGTCGGGAGACCGATCAGCGATCTGTTTCATCGACGGGTGCGGCAGCTTGGGCCAGCCCGCATCGAACTCGAAAATGTCACGACAAAGAAGATTAGCAATGTCTCGCTGACGGTTCGAGCCGGGGAAATAGTGGGTCTGGGCGGTCTCATCGGCTCTGGCCGCACGGAAGTGGCGCGGGCGATCGTGGGCGTTGACAAGGTCATCGCCGGCAAGATGCGGGCATCCGGTGCGGCTTATGCACCCGCGAGCCCAGGTGACGCGATCCGCGCGCGCATCGGCCTCGTTCCCGAGGATCGAAAGCAGGAAGCATTGCTGCTCGTTCAATCGATCCGGGACAATGTGAGCCTTGTCGTGCCGCAGAAGATTTCGACCTTCGGCTTCATCAATAGCGCACGCGAGAACGAGCTTGCGAACAAGCATGTGGCTGAACTCAGGGTCAAGACCCCCTCCATCTCCCAGCCGGTCGGCAAATTGTCCGGCGGCAATCAGCAGAAGGTCGTATTCGCACGATGGCAGGCATCGGAACCTCTTCTTCTCATCCTCGATGAGCCGACGCGTGGAATCGATGTCGGCGCGAAGGCGGAGATTTATCGACTCGTCGAAGACTTGGCCGACAAGGGCATTGCGATCCTGCTGATCTCCTCGGAGATGACCGAACTACTCGGCCTTTCAGATCGCATTCTCGTGATGAGCGAAGGCCGGATCACCGGCGAGCTCGATGGTGCCACGGCGACGGAAGAGTCCGTCCTAGACTTGGCCATGAACCACAACTCCATGAAGGCATTGCCATGAACGCTCCAAGCACCACCCAGCCAGTCGTAGGCGCGCCGAAGACTTCGATCTTCGGGCGGACGGGCACCCAGAATATCTCACTGCTGATCGCGCTGATCGCGCTGTTGGTGATCTTCACCGCGCTTCGTCCCGATGTGTTCTTCACGCCGCGCAATCTCATCAACATCGGTCTTGCCATCACCATTCTCGGCATTCTAGCGATGGCGCAAACGCTCGTGATCGTCTCTGGTGGTCTCGACATCTCGGTCGGTTCCATCGTCGGCATGAGCACCATGTTCCTGGCGGTCGCCATGCAGTGGACGGACTCCACCGTCGTCGCGGTACTCGTCGGGCTGCTTTCCGGATTGTTCGCCGGGGCGATCAACGGATTGATCATCGTCTATGGCCCGGTCAATGCGGTCATCGCGACACTCGGAACGATGTCGGCCTTCAGGGGCATCGCCTACATCATCAACAACGGCAACTCGATACCGGTGCAGAGCCCGGCTCTGCGCATGCTCGGCACAGGTACACTGCTCGGCCTGCCGCTGGCGATCTGGCTGCTGATCGTCATCATGGCCGGCTTCATGATCTTCACCAAGAAGACCATCATCGGCCGAAACGTCTACGCCATGGGCGGCAATCCGACCGTTGCCCGGCTGGCGGGCATTCCGATCCCCAGTTATCAGATTTGCATCTATGCGATGAGCGGTGTCGCGGCGGCCGTCGCGGGGATGGTGCTAGCCGGTCGTACGATGTCCGGCCAGCCCGCTTCTGGCAGCCAGGGTCTGGAACTGGAGGCGATCACGGCGGCTATCCTCGGAGGCTGTGCGCTTACCGGGGGCAAGGGCACGATCGTCGGCGCGATGCTCGGCGTCCTTATCATCGGCGTATTGAACAACGGCATGATTTTGACAAGCGTGCCAACCTTCTATCAACTACTGGCAAAGGGTGCCTTGCTCGTGCTGGCGGTAATCGTTCAGGAAAGACAGAAGGCAAGAAAGGGTGAATGAGTTGAGTGTCAGCGGAATCGCTGCGCAACGTACGGGGGGCGCGGTCGGCGGCCGTTCCGTTGCGCCGGATGGCGACGGGGGCAAGATGCACGACATCGCCGTCCGCACGCTCGCGCAGTGGATTCTCGGAGGCAAATACGCGCCCGGCGCGGCTTTCCCGCGCGAAGACGAACTGGCGGAACTCATCTCGGTCAGCCGGACCACCATTCGCGGGGCGATCAAGGTGCTGATTGCCAAGGGGCTTATTGAAACCCGGCCGCGGGTCGGACCGCGCGTCCGGCCCCGCGACGATTGGCGTTTGCTTGATCCCGCCGTCCTCTCTTGGCATCCGGATATTAGGAATGACCAGGAGCTGCTGAGCGGCCTGCTTGAAGCGCGCCGCATCATCGAACCGTCGGCGGCGGAGCTTGCCGCCAGGCGCGCCACCGCCCAGGACCTCGCAGCGATCGAGAGCGCTTATCTCGGAATGGAACGGGCACTGCCCGACGACATCGAACGGGTTTGCGATGCGGACCTGAATTTCCACCGTTCGCTGATCTACGCCAGCCATAATGTGGTCTTGCGCGGGTTAGTCGGCACAATCGATGCAGCGTTGCGCGCCACATTCCTCATCTCCAACGAAATCATGGCATCGCAAGCTGAAACGCTCCATGTCCACCTGGAGGTGTTCGAATGCGTTCGAATGCGTGACCCAGTAGGTGCGCGCAGGGCGATGAACGGCTTGTTGAACTACGCGGCCAAGGACCTTGATATTACCGACCAGTTGATCTCCTCGGAGTGACCAGTGAAGACGGCTATGTGCGTAGTTGGTGTAAAGTCGCCCTTGACGGCGCTCATCGCCTCAACATGCTTTGTCTTTTAGGTCGATTGGTTGCCCCGCAACGCTCCAACTACAGCAAACTCATTGTGGCAAACTCAGCTTCGCCATCCTGCCGCCGTCGATCGTCCAAACCTGGCCCGTAACGAATGAGGACTCGGGGGAGGCCAACCATGCGACGAGGCTTGCAACCTCTTCCGGCTTACCTGTTCGTCCGACAGGGTGAATTTTGCCAATGTCTTTCCGGAAGGCGACGGGGTCGGGCATGCCTTCGATAAATTCGACATTCAGGTCGGTGTCGATCCATCCCGGCGCCACCGCATTGCATCGGACACCTTCGGCGCTATGGTCGACCGCCACGGCGCGGGTAAGACCGTGAACGCCTGCTTTCGAAGCGCAATAGGCGGCATGCTTGGGGTTGGAGCCCAAACCTTCGATCGAGCCGATGTTGACGATGGTGCCGCCAACCTTGCGCAAGTGCGGGAGCGACGCCTTTATCATTACGAACGGCGCCGTCAGGTTGATCATAAGGCTCCGCTGCCAGTCGTCGAGGCTCATGTCCTCCACGAGTGCCTCCTGCATCACGCCAGCGTTGTTCACCAGCACGTCCAAGCGGCCTGCGCGTCCGGCAACCGACTCCACTGCTCCAAAGGCGTCTTGCGGATTCCCGATGTCCACAGCGATCGATTCGAATTCGCGATCCTCGCTGCGTTGAGCGGTGAACACGCGAGCGCCTTCGTCGCGAAGTCGACGCGAAACCGCGAGGCCGATGCCGCTGCGTCCGCCGGTTACCAGTGCGACCTTACCCTCGAATCTGTTCATCCTACTGGTTTCCCGCCGTTGACCTCGATAAGCGAGCCGCACATGTATCGCGCCGCATCGGAAGCGAGGAATACGACGACTTCGGCGATGTCTTCCGGCTCCGCGATGCGGCCCAACGGAACCGTCCTGCCGAGTTCCGCGACGGCGGTGTCCGGATCGAATCCTCGCTTCGCGAACCCAGTGCGTAGCATCGGAGTGTTTACCTCGTTCGGGCAGACAGCGTTTATGCGAATATTCTGGTGTGCATGGTCCATGCCCATGCATTGCGTCAGCGATGCGATGGCGGCCTTCGTCATGCAGTAAATGGCGTGGTTTGGGCAGGGACGCACACCCCAGCACGATGAGACGTTGACGATCGCGCCCCCGCCTCGATCCGCCATGATCGGTATCGCGGCCCGGCAGACCCGGAAGGGAGCCTGCACGTTCACTCCGACGGACAAATCCCAATCGGCATCGCTGGTCTTCGTCACGTCGCCCCGGGTGATCACGCCAGCATTGTTGACGACGATGTCGAGACCTCCGAGTGCGTCGAAAGCGGCGCTCGGCAATCCATCGGCATAGGCCGCCTCGAGCAGGTTGCCAGGCAGATGCGCTTCGGCCTCGATCCCGGCTACCTCGCGGTCAGCGACAGCGATCCTGACGCCGGCCGCTCGCAGTTGCTTCACGATCGCCGCGCCGATGCCGCCAGCAGCGCCTGTCACGAGGGCGGTCTTCCCATGGAAATGGCTCATTGTTTTCCGTCCTGCATGTTCTAATTGAGCACAGAGCGCTGGCTGCCGGGCGTGTTTCCGAAGTGGTCCCGATAGACTTTCGAAAAATGAGATGTTGAGGTGAAGCCGCACGCCATGGCGATCTCGGTTATCGCCTGATCCGACTGGACGATGAGGTTCCGCGCCCTGTGTAGCCGAAGGTCCATGATGTATCGCTTGGGCGAGGTGTTCAGATACCGCTCGAAGATGCGTTCCAGCTGCCTGGTGGAAATTCCCAGCCGACCGGCCAGCTCCGCGCTGCTCAACGGAGTCTCCAAGTGCTCTTCCATGAGGCGAATGGCCTGTCCAAGTCGGCTGTTCCTCTGCCCGTATCTGGACCTGATGGATACTTTCTGGGTCGCGCTGCCCTCACGAACGGCGTTGTAAACCATCTGGTCGGCCACCGCGGAAGCAAGGTCTCGACCGTGATCACGCGCGATCATGTGCAGCATGAGATCGGCGACGGCAGTACCGCCGGATGCGGTCACGAATTTCTCATCTGCGACGAAGACGGATTTGGTCAGATTTACCGACGGGAAACGCTCGGCGAAGACATCATGATATTCCCAGTGCACCGCTGCCTTGCGCTCATCCAAAAATCCAGCTTCGGCCAATACGAAGGCACCCGAGCAGATAGCTCCGATGGCCGTACCGCGGGCGCGTTCTCCGCGTAGGTACTTTAGCAATTCCGGCGTCACGTGCCGCTGGACGTTCAGCCCGGATACCAGAATTAACCCTTCGTCCTTTGCCGCAGGCGAAAGGCCTCGATCGACAAGTGTCACGCTGCGGTTTGAACAGGTGGCAGTCCGACCGTCCGGCGATGAAAGCTGCCATCCGTAGAATTCGCGGTCGGCGACCAAATTCGCGATCCGCAACGGTTCGAGAGCGCAGGAGAACGCCAGATGCGAGAACTCCTCGATCAAAAGAAATACGAAATCGGATGTCTTGTTCATTTCGGCAGCATCGTTTGCGGGGCGCTTCTACAACGCCCCGCAGTTGATATCTATTTGGCTGCGTCGCGGGCTGTCTTGACCCAACCGTCGAATTCCGCCTGATGCGACTTAATCCAGTCGTCGACATGCTTGTCGATGTCCGAGGACTTGTTCTCACCATCGGCGATCAGTTTGTTCTCCGCCGAGATGTCGTTGATGTCGATTTTGGCAACTTCGAACAGCTTGGCCGCCGCCGGATTGGCCTTCAGAAAATCGTTACGGGCGACGATGCGTAGGTTGTCGATAGCAAAGCCCAGGTTCTTGCCGTTAATCTCGGTGTTCGCCTTGGCGCCGTCCGGAAGCGAGCTGTAAGGGACGCTCAGCCATTCGACGTCCTTGCCGGGGACCAACGCGCCCGACACGAAGTACGGGGTCCAGGTAAAGTAGAGAACGGCTTTTCCGTTCTTTTGACGTGAGATCGTATCGGCGATGATTGCATTATATTCGCCCTGATTGTGGGTAACCGTATCACGGAGGCCGTACTCGGTGAGCTGGTGCTCGATCACGCGCTCGCAACCCCAGCCTGGCACGCAACCAGCCAGATCAGCCTTGCCATCACCGTCGTCATCGAACCTCGCTGCGATCTTTGGGTCTTTCAGATCACCCAGGTTCTTAACACCGGCGTCGTAGCTGGCTTTGTCGACCAGATAGCCCTGCAATGCTCCTTGAACCAGGGTGCCCACTTTGGAAATCTTCTCGGGGCCGCCTGCTTCCTTGAAGAACGCTTCATGAAGCGTATCCCAGCTATCGGTGAAGAAGTCGGCATCACCCGTTCCGACAGCGAGGTGTGCAGTCTGGGCGATCACTTCCTGGGGTTCGGCGACGGTGTAGCCGAGGTCCTGAAGCGCACGGAAAACGATCCGGGCCTGGAACATTTCTTCGATTACCGGCTGGATAACCGGACGCACGGTCACGCCTTCACCCGGCTTGTCTTGGGCAAAGAGCGGTGTTGCGGCAAGCGACAGGACGATCGCCGTTGCGAAGGAAAGGAATTTCATGCGTATTCTCCTCTGGTTTCAGGCTGGTTGTTATTGAGCTTGCTTGTGGAGACGATTGGCGATCAGCCCGACAGGGCCGGTTTGCCACCAATGACGATGACCCCGCTCGCGTCCGGACCGGTTGAGGCCTTGGGTTATGCGGTCGAGGACGATGGCGAGGATCACGATACCGAGCCCGCCCACGATGGCTTTCCCGGCATCAAGTCGTCCCATGGCGCGCAGGACCTCATTGCCGAGGCCACGGACGGAAATCATCGAGGCGATGACGACCATGGACAGCGACAGCATGATGGTCTGGTTCAATCCGGCGAAAATCGTCGGGGTCGCCATGGGGAGTTCGACCTTGAACATGATTTGCGACGGTGTGGCGCCGAATGCCCTGGCGGCTTCGACGACGCTGGGATTGACAGTGCGTATTCCCAGCGACGTAAGCCGGATCAAGGGAGCGAGGGCGAATATGACGGTGACGAGGACACCGGAGACGTTTCCGATGCCGATCAACATAACCACGGGAACGAGATACACGAATGCGGGAATGGTCTGCATCGTGTCCAGGACAGGCCGCAACACCGCTTCGAAACGATCGCTCTTCCCGGAGATGATTCCCAGCGGAAGCCCGATGATGACAGACAGGATCACGGCGCCCATAACGATCGCCAAGGTCGTCATCGCCAGGGACCACGCTTCCGGTGATAAGAAGCCGAGGACGGTAAGGGCAACGGCGACGTAGATCGCGGTCCTTCGTCCCGCAGCTTGCCACGCTATCAAGACAATGATCACGAGCATGATGACCGGCGGGACCGCCAGAAACGCTCGTTCGATGCTCTGAATCAATCCGTCGAGAAAGATCTTAAAAGGCTGGATAGCCTCACGGTTCTCGATCGCCCATTGTTTGATGCCATCGGATCGATCCGCGAGGTCGAGATCGACACTGACGAAAGGATTGAGCCAGTCGAAGGCTTTTTCTTCGGCCATTAGTTGGTCCCCCGGTTTTCGGCGCCCTGGTTTCCACGGCCTTGAATACCGCGCAGCAGCGCGTCTTTCGTCACGACGCCAGCGATCAATCCGCCGGCCTTTACGAGGATCGGATGGTCCGTCCCTATAGAGAGATCCACCAAGGTGTTCAGCTTGTCGTCAGTGCGGGCAACCGGCCAACTCGTCGTGTCAACGGTGCCGTTTATTTGTCGGTATTGTTCCAACGGCTGCATCACCTTGGCGGCGGTCACCAGGTCAAGTTTGGAAATACCCCCGACGAACTGGGCCACATAGTCGTCCGCGGGATTTGTCACGATCTCTTCCGGAGTGCCTATCTGCACGAGGACACCGTCCTTCATGATGCCGATGCGATCGCCAATCCGAATTGCCTCGTCGAGATCGTGGGTGATGAAAAGCGTCGTCTTATGGAGTTCAGCCGATAGCTCCATGAAGGTTCCCTGCAATTGATGTCTTATGAGAGGATCGAGCGCCGAGAACGGTTCATCCATGAGCAGGATCGAGGGGTTGGCTGCGATCGCACGAGCGAGGCCCACTCGCTGCTGCATTCCGCCAGAAAGCTCGTCCGGATATTTGAGGTCCCAACCCGCCAGCTCTACGGCTTCGATCGCCTCCCGGGCAATCTTGCGGCGTTTCTCCTCCGCGACTCCTCTCACTTCCAACGCGAACGCCACATTGTCGCGGACATTGCGGTGGGGCATCAACGCCATGTTCTGGAAAACCATCCCGATCTTTTCGGCGCGGAGCTGGCGTAGCTCCTCGGCGCCCATCGCGTTGACGTTTCGACCCTCGATGTAGATCGCGCCGTCGGTCGGGTCGATCAATCTGTTGATGTGTCGAATGAGCGTCGACTTGCCGGAACCAGACAGGCCCATGATGCAGAATATCTCACCGCGACCAACGCTGAAGGTCGCGTCTCGAACTCCGACGACACAATCGAGTTCGTCGCGGATTTGAGTCTTACTAAGTTGTCCGGATTTTACGGCATGGATCGCCTCTTTGGCTCGCGCGCCAAAAACCTTCCATACCCCTTCACACCGAATGACGGCCTCATTCTCAGCAACCATTCCCTTTCCCATCTTCAAGTGGATTTAGGTCTTACAACATAAATTTTCTTAGTAGACAAGATGTATTATGACGCGCTACAGAGATTGTCATGATATTTCGCGGGTGGAGACCAACCCTTTGCGAGGACCCACGATATGGCCGGTGACGCCAAACGAAATAAAAGCAACTGCCTTGAAGACCTGCGCCGTCGCATTCTCACGGAAGCACTTGAGCCGGGAAGCTATCTCGACGAGACCGAGATCGCCGACGCCTACGGCATCTCCCGGCCGCCATTGCGCGAGCTCCTTCGTCAGCTTGCAGGTGAAGGATATGTGGTCATTCACGAGAACCGGGGGGCCCAGGTCGCCCCGATGACGCATAAGACCCTGAGAAACTTCTTCATTGCCGCGCCGATGATCTACGCTGCGATTGGCAGATTGGCCGCTGAGAACGCCACTCGCGCCCAGATCATGCGCCTAAAGGATGCGCAGCTACTCTTCCGGGCAGCAATTCGCGACAGCGATACCGCCCAAAGAGCGCTCACCAACGAGCGTTTCCATTCGATCATGGGCGAGATGGCCGACAACGAGTTTCTTACGCCCAGCTTGAGGCGGCTCCTGATCGATCACACCCGGATCGGGATGACATTCTACAGCCCACGGCACACCGAACTGGCTGACCAGCGGTCGGTCGCAATCGATCAGCACGACCAGTTTATCGCCCTGATCGAAGCGGGCGACGCAGAAGGCTGCGCTGATTTGGCAATCGCGCATTGGGAACTTTCGCGCGCGCAAATCGAGAGCTTCGTAACGCCAGGAAGCATCATCGTCCCGCTGGGACGGATATCCGACAGCATATCCTAAGGAGAACCGGATGAAATTCGAGGGGATATATACACCCGTCATTACCCCGCATCGAGAGGACGGCTCGATCGATCGCGACGCGTTTGCGAAAATGATTGAGTATTTGGTCGCTGGAGGCGTGCACGGCATCATCAATGGCGGATCGACAGGCGAATACTACGCGCAGTCGATGGATGAACGTGTCGAGATGGCGAAGCTGTCCAAAGAGGTGATAGGCGATCGTGTATCCCTCATCATTGGAACCGGAGCTATCCGGTTGCCGGATTCCATCACAATGGCCGAGACCGCCGCGAAAATCGGCGCATCGGCAATTCTGGTTGGTTCCCCGCCATACTCTGTGCCTACGGAGCGCGAGAACGCCCTGAACGCCCTTGCCATCGACCGCGCCGCCGACCTTCCAATCATGCTCTACAATTACCCGGGGCGAATGGGGATCAACATGGGAGAGGAATTCCTCGACCGCGTGGGCCGCAGCCGGAATTTTTGCGCTATCAAGGAGAGTTCGGGCGACATCAATCGCGTCCACCTTCTTGCCCGCGACTATCCCCACATCCAGATGTCCTGCGGCATGGACGACCAGGCGCTCGAATTCTTCGCCTGGGGCGCTCGCAGCTGGGTCTGCGGAGGTTCCAACTTCCTGCCCGCCGAACATCTCGCTCTGTACAAGGCCTGCGCAGTCGAAGGTGCCTTCGACAAGGGTCGCCGGATCATGTCCGCGATGATGCCGCTGATGCGGGTTCTCGAACAGGGTGGAAAATTCATCCAGTGCATCAAGTACGGCTGTGAGATGGCCGGACTTTACGCCGGTCCTCCCCGGCCTCCGTTGAAACCGCTGAACAAGGATGACATGCGCCAGCTCGAACAGGTGGTGCGGGTTCTCAAACGGACGATCTCGGAAATTGAAGCAGGGGCATGACCATGGGCGATCTTTTGACACACGACGAATACAAGGCGATTGCCGCTGGTATCCAATTCCCGACGCAGGCTTTCATAGACGGAAGCTTCAAGCCCGCTGCCTCCGGCAAAACCTTCGAAACGACCAATCCCGCGACGGGTAAGGTTCTCGCCAAAGTCGCTTCCTGCGGTCAGGAAGACGTGAATTTCGCAGTCGAAAAGGCGCGCGATGCGTACGAAGACGGCCGGTGGTCGCGTCTTCATCCATCCGAGCGTAAGGAAACGCTTCTTCGGCTCGCCAAGCTCATGAAGCGCAATTCCCGCGAGCTGGCGGTGCTGGAGAGCCTCGATAGCGGCAAGACGATCTACGACTGCGAGAACGTGGACGTCCCCGAAACCATCCATTGCCTGAAATGGCATGCCGAACTCATTGACAAGATCTACGATCAGGTATCTCCCGCATCCGACAACCATATTGCGATGATCGTTCGTGAACCCGTCGGTGTCGTCGGCCTCGTCCTGCCGTGGAATTTTCCGCTGTTGATGCTCGCGTGGAAGATCGGCCCCGCTCTGGCCGCAGGCAATTCGATCATCGTAAAGCCTGCGAAGGAGACCACCCTCACGGCGCTGCGTGTTGCCGAACTCGGCATGGAAGCTGGAATTCCGGCAGGTGTGTTCAACGTCTTGCCCGGCAGCGGCGGGGATGTCGGCGAACCCCTTGGTCGTCACATGGACGTCGACATGGTGTCATTCACCGGCTCGACGGAAACGGGTCGCCGCTTCCCGAAATACTCTGCCGAATCCAACCTGAAGGAAGTCACGCTTGAAATGGGCGGCAAGAACCCGGCGGTCGTGCTGAATGATGCCGAGAACCTCGACCGCGTTGCAGCCCACATCGTAAACGGCGCGTTCTGGAACATGGGCGAGAATTGCAGCGCGTCTTCCCGCCTCATCGTCCAACGGGGCGTCAAGGACGAACTGATCAAGAGAGTGGTAGCGCATGCACGCGAATGGCCCATGGGCGATCCGCTGAATCCCGAAAACAGGGTTGGCGCAATCGTTTCCCAGGCCCACTTTGACAAGGTTTGCTCTTACCTTGAGAAGGGACAGAACTTTCTCCTCGGCGGCAAGGCCAAGGACGGTTTCGTCGAACCTACCATCATAGACGTCGCCGACCGGAATGCGAAAGTCGTTCGCGAAGAGATCTTCGGTCCGGTGCTCGTCGTGCTGACCGTCGAAAGCTTCGAAGAAGCGATCGCACTGGCCAACGACACAGAGTACGGCCTTGCGGCGTCGATCTACACTGCCAACGCCAAGCGGGCCATTCGGGGCGCCCGTGCCATCCGGGCGGGCACGGTAACCGTCAATTCCTTCGGCGAAGGCGACATCACGACACCTTTCGGTGGTTTCAAGTCCTCGGGCTTCGGTGGCCGTGACAACGGCATCCATGCACATGATCAATACACTCGGATCAAGACGATCTGGCTCGATCTCACTGACGATTTTGACGAGGCCGTCGCGTGATCGTACACCAGGCTGAGAGGCTGCCGGTCCATCGGGGGCCTGCAGCCTGGAACTCGATTCTCCCGCCACAGCCCGCCTCTTCCGCACTCACGGGCGATGTGAATGTGGACGTTGCGATAGTGGGTGGCGGTTTCGCCGGCCTTTCGGCTGCCAGGCGGTTGCAACAGAACGACCCCAATCTCCGAATCGCGCTGCTCGAAGCGGGCGGTCTGGCAGAAGGAGCATCGGGCCGGAATTCCGGCTTCATGATCGACCTCCCGCATGACCTTCAGTCCGACGACTATGCGGGGAAAGGCGTTGCGGCGGACAAGGCGATGACAACGCTCAACCGCGCCGCTATCGAATTCGCGCGAGAAGCCGTGGAAGAGTACGCGATCGATCCGGCTTTTTTCGATCCGGCTGGGAAAATCAACGGAGCTGCGACGGAACCGGGTCGAAAACTCAACGCCAGCTACTCCGAGCACCTTACCCGTTTGGGCGAGGCGAACGAGATGCTGGACGCAAAGTCCATGTACGAGGTGTCGGGTAGTCGTCACTACTCGTCGGGTCTGTTCACGCCAGGCACGGTCATGCTGCAGCCCGCGGGCTACATCCGCTCCCTGGGTAAAGGGTTGCAAAGTGACGGGGTCCAGATTTTCGAGAATACCCCGGCTATCCGGATATCCAGGACTGGCCCGGATTGGATAGTTGCAACGGCCAGCGGCCATGTCAGCGCCGCCAAGGTAATCCTTGCGAACAATGGACATCTCGAAAGTTTCGGGTTCGCCCGCCGGCGGCTGATGCACGTGTTCCTGTACGCGTCCATGACAAGGGAACTCGACCGCGACAGCCTTGCGAAACTGGGCGGCCAATCCCGATGGGGCATCACGCCTTCGGACCCTATGGGGACGACTATGCGCCGCATCGATACCGCACAGGGAGGCAACCGCATCGTGACGAGGACATGCGCGAGCTACGTTCCCGGGATGGTGGCCTCGGAGGCCGCCGTCGCCCGGGCGGCGAAGGTCCACCGCAGGAAGTTCGCAGATCGGTTTCCGACGATCGCAAAGGTGCCGATGGAGTTCAGCTGGGCAGGCCATTTGTGCATGAGCTGGAATGGTGTCGCGGTGATGCGGGAACTCGAACCCGGACTGTTTTCGGCATGCTGCGACAATGGGCTCGGCACTGTACGGAGCACGCTCACCGGGATCGGCGTTGCCGATCTTGTCTCGAACAGAAACTCGGAAATCTCCGCGCATTTCCTCGCGGAAGAGGAACCGTCGAAGCTGGTTCCCTCACCGTTGGCCGAGATTGGCGCAAACCTCTATTTCCGGTGGAAGGAATGGATGGCGGGGAGGGAGTAACTCTCTTGCTGCCATCCGCCGATAGTCGTTTTTCTGGCGTCGACTGTTCGGAAACGCAACTGCTGGACAGAGCCGGTGGGACCATAGTCCCCGAACTGAATGGAGATAAAACCATGAGCGAACAAGCAGTTCGGCATATCCGCGCCGGCGGCCGCGAAGCGAGGCGAACTCTTCGGAATGCGCCGGACTTCGCGATGCTGCCATCCCTTAACCGCACGCTTCCCGTTACGGAGTTGATGGACGAAGAACATGTAGCCCGGATTGACGACGCTTCGATGTCGATTCTGGAAGAAGTCGGCGTGCTTTTCCGCGATCCCATCGCGATCGAGGACTGGAAGCGGGCCGGAGCCGACGTTCGCGGCGAACGCGTTCATCTCGACCGTGCCCTCGTACGCGAACTCATTTCCACCATTCCTTCGGGGTGGACTTACCTCGCGCGCAACCCGGAGCGCAGCCTGCCTTTCGGCGGAAAGCACTCGATATTCGTGCCGATGACGGGGGCGCCCTTTATTCGCGACCTGGAGGACAAGCGTCGCTGGCCGACCATCGCCGACCTCAACATGTTCCACAAGCTGGCGCACATGTCTCCTGCACTCCATTCGACCGCGCATCACATCGTCGAACCCATGGACATGGTCGTCAGTCACAGGCACCTGGCGATCACTTACAGCTCCATGAAATACAGCGACAAAACATTCATGGGGATGACGACTTCGGGGAAAAACGCCGAAGACGTCATGGACATGTGCGAAATCCTGTTCGGCAAAGAAACGATGGAGACGACTCCGGTCGTGACCGGCAACTGCAATGGCAACAGTCCGCTGGTCTGGGATGAGACCATGCTATCGGCGATGCGCGCGTTCTGCCGCCGAAATCAACCCGTCTTGTGCTCGCCCTTCGTGCTCGGCGGGGCGAACACGCCCGCTTCCGTCGCGCCCGCCGTTGCGCAGCTCAATGCCGAAGCGCTCTCGGCGCTTGCCTATACCCAGGTCATTCGCAAAGGCTGCCCTGCCATCTACGGTCATTATCTCTCGACTGTTTCGATGAAATCGGGTGCACCGATGGCCGGAACGCCGGAGATCAGCCTGATGAACTTCATGATCGGGCAGATGGCGCGACACTACAACGTTCCCTGGAGAACCTCCAATCTTCTGGGCGGAGCAAAGACGTTCGACGCGCAGGCAGGTTACGAAAGCGCGATGACGATGAACGCCGTCCTTCATGCCGGGGCCAACTACATCTGGCACTCGGCAGGATGGAACGAGGCGGGAATGCATTGCAGCGTCGCCAAGTTCGTGGTCGACGCTGAAATGTGCGCCATGGGTTACCGAATGGCTGAAGGCGTCCGTTGGGACGACTTCGACGAAGCATTAATGGCGGTTCGCGACGTCGGTCCGGGTGGTCACTATCTGGGACATCCCCACACCCAGGCCAACTTCCAGCGCGCCTTCTTCATGCCCAAAATGTTCAACAACGATTCCATCGAGCAGTGGCAGGCCGATGGTTCGGTGGAGATTACCGGACGGGCGCTTCAACACGCCCAAAGGCTCCTCGACGATTATCAGGAGCCCAAGCTCGACGAGGGAATCGACGAAGCTCTTCGCGACTATATCGAGCGTCGCAAGCGTGAAATCCCCGCAGTCGACGAACTGAACACCGAACACTGAATTCCGATCAACTCCCCGACTGGCCGCCGCACCCTTGGCGGCCTCTTTTTTAGGGTCTCCTATGAAAATCGCGGAAATCCACATCTATTCCCACAATATGCCGGTTAAAAACGGCCCCTATATCATCGCCAGCAGCAAGGTCTCTTCCCTCGACACCACGCTCGTGAAACTGGTCGCCGACAATGGTCTCGTCGGCTGGGGTGAGACCTGCCCGGTAGGACCTACCTACCAGCCGCACCACTCAAAAGGAGCGGTGGCGGCTCTGGAAGAGTTGGCGGAGGGTCTTGTCGGCACCGAACTCTTGCAGCCCGTCAAGCTTCGCCGCACAATGGACAATCTTCTAAACGGACACCGCTACGCGAAGGCAGCGATTGACATCGCGGCTTACGATATTATGGGCAAACAACTGAAGATGCGCGTCGCCGACTTGCTCGGCGGTGTCGTCACGGAACGCGTGCCCTCGTATTACGCTTGCGGCATCGGCGAGCCCGATGAGATTTCCCGTATCGCAGAGGAGAGAATGAAAGAAGGCTTTCCGCGCGTCCAGATCAAGATCGGGGCGCGGGACGTGGCGATCGATATCGCTGTGGTGAAAAAAGTGTGGGAGCGAACGCGCGGCGGCGTGCGCTTGGCCATCGACGGCAACCGTTCGCTCAACACCCGTGACACTCTTCGCCTAAGCCGCGAATGCCCGGAAATACCGTTTATCCTCGAACAGCCTTGCAATACGATCGAAGAGATCAGGTCGATCCGCAGTCAGCTGCAGCACGCGGTTTACCTGGATGAAACCGCTGTCGATCTCGCGACGGTGATCCGCGCGATCGGCGAAGGCGTATGTGACGGCTTCGGCATGAAGGTGACCCGCATCGGCGGACTGCATGCAATGGCGACGTTTCGAGACATCTGCGAGGCGCGTTCCATGCCACACACTTGTGATGATGCTTGGGGCGGCGATATTATCGCTGCCGCCTGCACCCATCTAGGTGCCACCGTACGGCCTCACTTGTGCGAAGGAGTCTGGATTGCCCAACCTTACATCGAAGGCCATTTCGACGCGGCGAACGGCGTGATCATCGATGGGGGTCACATCAAATTGCCCGAAGGGCCCGGCCTCGGCGTCCTGCCGGACGAAAGCCTCTTCGGCGCGCCAATCGCATCGTTCGGATAATCGCGCTACTATCGTCCTGTCGCCTAGGACTTAGCTAACAGGACCCGGAGCCTGCCATTTGGCAATGGAAGGCTCCAACTAAAAAACCGCCGGATCATCGATCGGCGGTTTTTTTTTAAGTTATCCAGTCGAAGCGATTACTCTTCCGGCGGGCCTTCGATCATGCCGAGCGCGGCGAGATAGGTTTCCAGGATAGCTTCCTGTTCCATCCGCTCGTCCTTGTCCTGCTTGCGGATCGCGATCACCTTCTTCAGGATCTTCGAGTCGAAGCCGGTCGATTTGGCCTCGCCGTAGACATCCTTGATGTCGTCGGCGATCGTCTTCTTTTCTTCTTCCAGCCGCTCGATCCGTTCGATGAAAGACCGCAACTGATCGCGTGCGACGCCATGTGCATCTGCCATTGATGCCCGCTCCTTTGATGATTCCGTGACAATAATTCGAGCGCTCACGTGCCGCGAAAGGCGGCCGAGGTCAAGCGGATTCGGCTCGATGGGTTTTACTCTTTCGGACGATTGACTTCGAAGGCGGCCTTCTGTGCATCGGTCGCCACGTCCTGATGGCTGGCCTTCCATTCCTCGTAGGGCATGCCGTAGACGATCTCGCGCGATTGGTCCTTGGTGAGGCCTACTCCCCCCTCGGTCGCGGCATCGAGATACCAGTTCGACAGGCAGTTGCGGCAGAAGCCGGCGAGATTCATCAGATCGATATTCTGCACATCGTCCCGCTCGCGCAGATGCGCGACCAGCCGGCGGAAGGCGGCGGCTTCGAATTCGGTCTTCTGATCTTGCGTGAGTTCGGTCATCGATTCAATCTTCGTATGGGCCGGTGCGGGACGGGTACACCTCATATCTATGCAGTGCCGGGTCCGCATTCAACCGTTCGAAAATCGGCGTCAGGTGATCCGCCCATTCGGCGACACCGCCTTCGTCCGCAATGAGATCCTGCCTGATTTCCAGCAGCGCATGCGGAATGCCCTTCTTCATGCAATGGCGATACATTGTGTCGCCGCGAAGCGCGCCGTCGTAGGGCTCGTTGTCGCCGGTCACGATGCCGGGCAGGGCGGCGAGCGCATGGATCAGGGCCCGTGCCGCGCGCGGATCACTGTCCCACAGCACACCGGCATGCCACGGCCGGGCATAGGCCTTCCAGAACGGCGTGAAGGAATGCAGCGACATGATGAGCGGCGCGTGGCCGGTCGTGTTCTCGACGGCCGCGATCATGCCCGCAATGGCACCATGATAGGGCCGATGATAGTGATGGAGCCGTGCATCCCATTCCTCGGGGGAGATCGGATAGTTGCCGGGTACGATGGCGCCATCGGAGATCTTCATAATCAGGGTGGGATCGTCCTCGCCGCGGTTGGGATCGATGAGAAGCCGAGAAAAGCAGCTCATGACACCAGGTGCACCGAGCCTGGCCGCCAAAGCGCGCGTCAGTGGCTCGACGCCGATGTCATAGGCGATATGGCGGGTGAAGGCCTCGGGCGCGAGGCCCAGCGTCCCATACTTCTCGGGAAGACGGTTCGTCGCATGATCGGCGAGCAGGATGAAGCCGAGATCGAGATTGCCTTCGATCACTTCGAAAGCCTGAGAATCTTGCATGGATGGCCCTCTGGGCACATTTTTTGACATTTTTTTTAAGTCTTTGCATGCGAAGCGACGTCTTTCAAGGCAGGCGTTATTGAGACTTGGTAAAAGGCACAATATGAATGGATTCGATGTGCCGCCACCTGGCTTGGAATGCGGCTCGGGAATGAACCGCAACAACTGGCCAAACCCGTGTTGAATAACGGAAAACGCTGAATATAATCGATTAAATTTGCGTTGACTTTCGGTTTTTGGCAGCGCAAATAGCACTTATGTCATGGGAGCCTCCTGGACCATCATGCCCACAGTCGCAGCATCGCGGAGCGCGGAACGCAGGATCTGGGGACCAGACCTCACCGGCATCCGCAGGAAAACAGACAGCATCTTTTCGATCAGGAGGACTTTGCTCGCCTTGGCGGTCGCCGCAGGAGGCACAGTGCTGAGTGCAGGCGTCGCATCCGCCGAGTTCCGGGTGTGCAATGCCACGCAGAACGCCGTGGGCGTCGCGATCGGCTATCGTGCCAAGGAGGGCTGGATATCCGAGGGCTGGTGGCAGATACCGGCGACAACCTGCTACACGCTGATCGAGGGGCAGCTGCAGTCGCGATATTACTATCTTTATGCCGAAGATGCGGCCCGCGGCGGGCGCTGGACCGGCAACGTTAATATGTGTGTCGCAGAAAACGAGTTTAAGATAACCGGAGTGCAAGATTGCTATGCCCGCGGGTACCAGCAATTCGGCTTCAAGGAATATGACACAGGGCGCCAAGGTAGCTGGATGGTTCAGCTGACGGATACGCCGACGACAAACGAAAGCCAGAATTGATGAAGCGGAACAGAAAAGTCAAAATCCTCGCCACGCTCGGCCCGGCCTCGAATACCGAGGAGATGATCGAGAAGCTGCACAATGCGGGCGCGGATCTTTTCCGGATCAACATGAGCCATTCGAGCCACGACATGATGCGCGAACTGATCGGCAAGATCCGGGCAGTAGAGGCGCGCTCAGGCCGGCCGATCGGCATCCTGGCCGACCTCCAGGGGCCGAAGCTTCGCGTCGGCAAGTTCGCCAACACATCCGTGGAATTGAAAGCCGGCCAGACGTTTACGCTCGACAACATCAACGAGCCCGGCGACGAGAACCGCGTCTACCTTCCGCATCCGGAAATTCTCGAATCGGTGAAGGTCGGTGACCGCCTGCTGATCGACGACGGCAAGCTGCATCTCAAGGCCGTGGAATGCAACGGCACCAGCATTGTCACGACTGTGATTGCCGGCAACAAGATTTCCGACAAGAAGGGCGTGTCGCTGCCCGACACGCTGCTGGCCATCGGCGCGCTGACCGAGAAGGACCGCGTCGACCTCGATGCCGTTCTGGCAACCGGCAGTGTCGATTGGGTCGCGCTTTCCTTCGTGCAGCGACCTGAAGACCTCGCCGAGGTGCGCAAGATCTCGCGCGGCCGCGTCGGCATCATGTCGAAAATCGAAAAGCCGCAGGCGATCGAGCGGATCGACGAGATCATCGAGATGTCGGACGCTTTGATGGTGGCGCGCGGTGATCTCGGCGTCGAAATGCCGCTCGAAGCGGTGCCTGGCATTCAGAAGCAGCTGACACGCGCCTGCCGCCGGGTCGGCAAGCCTGTCGTTGTCGCCACCCAGATGCTGGAATCGATGATCTCCGCCGCCGTGCCGACCCGCGCGGAAGTTTCCGACGTGGCGACCGCCGTGTTCGAGGGCGCCGACGCGATCATGTTGTCGGCCGAATCTGCATCCGGCCAGTATCCGGTCGAGGCCGTGACCACGATGGCGTCGATCGCCAGCACGGTGGAGCAGGACCCCTATTATTCCAACATCATCCATGCCCAGCGGCCAAAGCCCGAGCCGACCGGCGCCGACGCCATTTCGCTCGCCTCGCGCGAGATCGCCGAAACACTGAAGCTCTCGGCCATCGTCTGTTATACCGGTTCGGGCAATACCGGCCTGCGCGCCGCGCGCGAACGACCGGAAGTGCCTGTGCTGGCGCTGTCGCCGATCATCGAGACCGCCCGCCGGCTATCGATCGTCTGGGGCCTGCATTGTGTTGTGACGGAAGATGCGAGCGACCTGGACGACATGGTCAACCGCGCCTGCCGCATCGTGCATCACGAGGGTTTCGGTACACCTGGTGACCGGGTGATCATCACGGCAGGCGTGCCGCTCGGCACGCCTGGCGCCACCAACATGCTGCGCATCGCGTATATCGCCTCCGACGGCCAGGGCGGCGTCTGACCTATCGATATTCACCTGATGCCGGGCTGCAAATGACGGTTCTCTGCGCTTCCGGTGCTCACGTACTTTAGTACGCTCCGCTCCGGTTCTCGAGAACCGCCATTTTCGCCACGGCATCAGCCAAATCTCGACAGGTCAGGGAGCCTACAGGGACGGACCGATCTGCTCCGCTCCGGTTCTCGAAAGCCACCATTTTCGACTCAGCATCGACTGAACATCGATCGTCGCGGTTACTTCGCCGCGACGCGCCGTTCAACATCACGGGCAATCTTCTGGAGGTCGCGGGGCAATCCTGCGACCTTTTCGATTGCCGCGATCGCTAGGTCCGTGGCGACGTAGTCCGGCTTGTGGCCGAGACCTTTGATCCAGACCAGCTCGGAACCCGCGATATCCCGGTTCAATCCCAGCGAATGCAGTTCCTCGTAGACGATCTCGTCGCTGTCGCCGGTGACGATCACGGTGGGGGCGGCGATTTCCTTGTAGCGGGGCTGCGTCTTGCGCACGTAGACAAGCAGGTTGGCCACATCGCGCGCGTTGCTGCAGAAATTCTCCGGCCGCAGGACGAGCGGAATTGCGGCGCGTTCGGAGTAGCCGTCGGGCACCGGATTGGGCTGGAAGACGTGCTCAACGCCGGCGTCAAGCTGCATCAGGCCGGCGGGCAGCGTCAGCGTGTTGCAGAAGATGGTGCCGAGATAGGGGATGCTCGCGATGTCATAGTACCAGGCGATGCCGCCCGGCCAGGGATGGGTAGCGGGTGACAGGAAGACGAGACCCTGGACCAGTTCCTGGTGGCGCAGCGCAAGGCTTGCCGTGGTAGCGCCGCCGAACGAATGTCCGATGATGATCGCCCGGCTTATGCCGCGCTTTTCGATCAGTTTGGCGATCGCATCCGCCTGTCCGTCGGGCGTCAGGTTCTGGTCTCCGCCGCGTTCGGAATAGCCGTGACCGGGCCGGTCGACGAATAGCATCTCGGCGCGTCCCTTGAGCGGATCGAGGAACGCCATCATCGGATCGCGGAGGTTGCCGCTGGCGCCGTGGATGAATACGAGCGGCGGCAGGTCGGCGCCTTCGGGACGGGGCACGTGGACGCTGTTGAGCCTGAGCCCGCCGACGTCGATCAGTTCGCCTGTGTTGGGATGGCGCTGGGTGATCTGCCGCGCCTGCCACTGGGTGAACAGGAATGCCAGCAGGAGCATGCCCGCGAGAACGGCAAAGACAACGAGAACAAGCTTGAATGCAAAATACATGAATAAGTGCGGGCCGGTTAAGAATCAGGACTGATACGAAGCCGGTCGCATTCTGGTTCAGGTCTTCTGGCCGGCAAGCTTGTTCGTCAGATCGATCATCTGCTGCTGCGCTTCCCGGTCGGCGGGGTAGTAGGCAAGATAGGCTTCCCATGCCTCCAGGGCCTGCCGGTCGTGGCCGGTTTCCTGCAATATGCCCGCGATGCCGGCGAGCGCGCCGATGTGGCGCGGCTCCAGCGCCAGAACGCGGGCGCTGTCCGACATGGCCTTGGGGTAATTTCCGAGCAGGTAATGGATGGTGGCTCGACGATTCCAGCCTTCGGCATAGTCGGGGGCGATGAGTGTCACCTGGTCGAGGAAATCGAGCGCTGCGCCATAGCGCTTGTCGTTGATCGCGCGCGACGCGTTCTGCATCAGGAGATCGACCGTGGGACTGCCGGAAAAAGTGAAGACTTCGCGGATCTCATTAGCGATCGACGTCGCCTGCTCGGTGCTGCGCTCTTTCTTCAGCCGGACGAAGAGATTGTCGAGACGCTGGTCTTCCGTGGCGAGGGGGCCGGGAACCTGTTCCTTGACGGTGTCGGGCTTGGTGCTCCTGGCACTGTCCTGAGCCTCGGCGGAACCGAATGCGGCCGCAAGGAGAAGAATCGATATCGTGAACGTAATAAAGCGCATGGCGGGCATGCTAGCCCGCCATCGTGAATATTCAAAGGCAAAATGTCGTGAGCAGCCGGCGGCCGTTCAGCCCTGGCGGGCCTTGTAGCGCGGGTTCAGCTTGTTGATGATGTAAACCCGGCCCTTGCGGCGGACCAGACGGTTTTCACGATGACGGGCCTTGAGCGCTTTCAGCGAGTTCTTGATCTTCATTGTTCTGATCCGCGAGTTAGCAGGTTGATCCTGCTTCATTGACAATCAAAGGCGCGCCACTTTTTGAAGGTGCGCGCCCGAATTTGGTGAGGCATGTACCGTTTGAACGACTCGATGTCAACCTTCCAAGGCTCGAATTTCGAGGACATCCAGCCTCATTTGCACATGAAAAAGCCGGCAGGCGCCGGCTTGTCGTTTGCGTTGGTTCGAATTGCTCAGTGGCCGCCGAACGCCGTCTTCAGGAGCGACAGCTGGGCCTGCACCGAATTCTGGTTGTTGGCGGCAGGGACGACCTGTTCGCCGGGGCGATAGATTTCGCGATCGAGGACGGCGACGCGGTTCTGCAGGCGAATGGACTTTTCCACGAGATCGCGGAAGTCGCCCGGCAGGTCGTTCCAGCCCGGCGCGGTGCGATCGACGTTGAATGTGTCGAGGCGAACCTTCTTCTTTTCGTTGACGACCTGGTCGCGGGTCATCTCGCCATTGTTGATCGCGCGCTGCAGAAGCAGCCAGGAAGCGACCTGCATCAGGCGGGTGGTGAGACGCATGGATTCCGCCGCGTAGAGCACCGATGCCATGCGCGGCAGGGCCTTGGAGGCAAGGCGGCCTGGTCCGTCGAGATAGCTGGCGGTCTCCTCGACCAGCGTCATCCCTTCGGAATAGAGTGCCTTGAACTGTGCGGAAGAAGCCGCATGTCCGGCAAAACTGATCGTGTTGGCCCCGGTCTCTGACATCATTTCATTCCCAATACGCATCAACAGTGGAAAGCGGCGAAAAGCCCGATTGAACGAGGCGGAGAATGCTACCACTTTCACTGTTGCGCAAGCCGATTCTTAAGGAACGGTTAATCTCCACAACTAAAGTCAAATGCCGTGAAATCGTTCCACTTTTTTTGGAACAAAAAAAGAGCCGCGAATAGCGGCTCTCAAGGTAAAACAGGGAGAAAAATCAGACGCTAGCCGATGAAGGAAATTGTCTGAGTCCAGAAGCTCTGGATGTGAGTAGTAATATCCTGGAAAGGTTAACGAATGGTTAACGACGGGCACCAGTTCAAAGATTAATTGGCGGACGCCGCGCGAAGCGGGTGGGATGAACTTGGCTGTTCCGGTGCCATTCTTGTTGCCACCAACCGTTGCGAGGCGGTTTACATCGCACCAACTGTATCGATTGTCCTGTCAGACAGCGTCCGTCAGACGCGACACCTCTTCAATTCGGCGCAATCTTCCTCTAGTCTCCCACCACGATTTGGCGGATGGAAAGAGCGTATGGCAGGAGCAGGGTTTTTCGGTCGGGATGAAGAGGGTAGCGAACCGACGTCCTATGGACGAAGACTATCGAGCCCGATGTCCTACTTCTGGACTATGGTTATCTTCCTCATACTTGTCGGCTTTGCCGGCGCGATCCTGTTCCGGCAGGCCCGCGAGGCATTTGTCGCCAATCCCGGTCTCAATGGGTTGATTTTCGGGGTGCTGGTCATCGGCATCCTGCTTGCCTTCAACCATGTCCTGTCGCTCAGGCCCGAAGTGCGCTGGTTCAACTCGTTTCGCGCGGCAGGCGGCACCGAGAAGGCGGGACGCGAACCGGTGATGCTCTCGCCGATGCGGGCGCTGATGTCGTCGAGCCAGACCGGCGCGCTTTCGACCGCGGCGCTGCGGTCGATCCTGGATTCGATCGCCAGCCGGCTGGACGAAACCCGCGACACCACGCGCTATCTCACGGGACTTCTGATCTTCCTCGGCCTGCTTGGCACGTTCTGGGGTCTGCTTGGCACGATCGGATCGATCAATACCGTCATCCAGGGCCTCGATCCTGGCTCTGGCCAGACGGCCGATATTCTCAACACGCTCAAGGAAAGCCTATCGGCGCCGCTCGTCGGCATGGGCACGGCGTTCTCGTCGTCGCTGTTCGGCCTTTCGGGCTCGCTGGTCCTGGGCTTCCTGGACCTCCAAGCCGGCCGAGCGCAAAACCGCTTCTATAATGAACTCGAGAACTGGCTGTCGTCGGTGACCGATGTCAGCCACGATTTCGCGCCGGTGCTTGTCGAAGGGGCGGGCACCGGTTCGACCGAAGAACTCAAGTCGCTTTCGGAGCAACTGGTGAAGATCAGCCAGGAAGGCGGCAGTACGCAGCGTTCGACCGCTGCCATGGCCTCGCTCGCCGAGGGCATCCAGGGACTGGTGCGCAATATGCGTACCGAGCAGCAGATGCTGCGCGACTGGATCGAGGCACAGCAGGAGGAATCCAAAGCACTCAGGCGCACGCTCGACCAACTGACCGACAAGATCGGAGGCAAGTAGCATGGCGTTGCGTCGCAGGGGCGGCCGTGAGCGCACTGTCGATTACTGGCCGGGTTTTGTCGATGCGCTGTCGACGATTCTGCTCGCCATCATGTTCCTGCTCACTGTCTTCGTGCTCGGGCAGTTCATCCTGAGCCGGGAAATCTCCGGCCGTGACGAGGTGCTGGAGCGGCTCAACAACCAGATCAACGAATTGACCAACCTTCTGGCGCTTGAGAAGGGCGGCAAACAGGACCTCGAGGATTCCTTTTCCAATCTCCAGTCGCAGCTTCTTTCGGCTGAGTCGGAGCGAACGCGCCTCCAGAAGATACTCGATCAGGGCGCCGGGACTTCGGATGCCGCCAATGTCCGCATCGGCACGCTCAACGAGGAGTTGTCGCAGCAGAAGGAAGTCAGCCAACAGGCCTTGAGCCAGGTCGAATTGCTCAACCAGCAGATCGCGGCGCTGAGGGCGCAGATCGCCGCCGTCGAGCAGGCGCTGCAGGCGTCCGAATCCAAGGACAAGTCTTCCCAGACCAAAATCGCCGATCTCGGCCGGCGGCTGAACGTGGCGCTCGCCCAGCGCGTCCAGGAACTCAACCGCTACAGGTCCGACTTCTTCGGGCGGCTGCGCGAGATCCTGTCCGATCGCGAGAATATACGCATCGTCGGCGACCGTTTCGTCTTCCAGTCCGAGGTATTGTTCCCCTCGGGCGGCAACGAACTCAACGATGCAGGCAAGGTGGAGATGGCCAAGCTTGCCCAGGCGCTTCTAGAACTCGCCAAGGAAATCCCGGCCGAGATCAACTGGGTTTTGCGGGTCGATGGCCATACCGACGACGTGCCGCTTTCCGGCACCGGCAGGTATGCCGACAACTGGGAACTCTCGTCGGCACGCGCGACCTCGGTCGTGAAATTCCTGATCTCGAAGGGCGTGCCGGCGGACCGGCTGGTGGCGGCAGGCTTCGGACAGTATCAGCCGATCGCGGAGGGCGACAGCCAGGAAGCCCGCAACCAGAACCGCCGTATCGAGCTGAAGCTGACCGAGAAGTAACCTACTCTCGCAGCAATGCCGTGAAGACGACGGCGATGCCCATGAGAACGGCAATCTTCCAGAAGTCGCGGCGCTCGCGCAGCCCAGGCACATTGAAGGGCCAGATAAGGTGGAGCAGCATCAGGAGAATACCGAGGAGCGGGACTATTTTTGTCAATTTTCTCCGGTCCTTGGTCGGTAAGCGCCATAATGTCGGCGCCTTTGGTGGCGAAGCCGTCGGCCCTTCCATTATTTGGGCCGGGTGGATGTGTCACGTAGATTCAGTTGGCACGAATCGCCGCATTCCGCCAATGCCTAATCCTGACTGCGCCGCCGTGTCAGTCCGGACAACCAGAAACATGAAGAGTTTTGCCGCATGAGACAGAATCTGTTTTCCGTTTTGGCACTCCTGGTCGGAACCCTCTTTCTGTTTCTCGGCAATGGTCTGCACAGCCTGTTGATGCCGATGCGGGGGGCCAATGAAGGCTATTCGGAAACGGTGCTCGGCTTTTTCGGTACGTCCTGGGCGGCAGGCTTCGTGCTGGGCTGCATCTTTGCCCGGCGGCTCGTCAAGCGGGTCGGCCATGTCCGCGCGTTTTCGGGGTTCATCTCGATCATCGCGATCACGGCGCTGACCACCGGTATCGTGATCGATGAGAATGTCTGGATATTTTCGCGCGCCGTCACCGGCTTTTCGTCGGCGGCAACGGTGATGATCATCGAGAGCTGGCTCAACGAACGGGCGACGAACGAGAGCCGGGGCATGATCTTCTCGCTCTATATCTCGATCACGCTGATCGGCGTCGTGGGCGGCCAGATGGCTGTCGCAAGCGCGGATATCAATGGCCAGACCCTGTTCCTGGTGGCGGGCATATTCTATTGCTTCGCGATGCTGCCAACGCTCATTTCGAATGCACAGACGCCGAAGCCGCTGAACGAGTTGAAGCTCGATCTCGTCGCGCTTTACCGGAATTCGCCGGTCTCGTTTGTCGGCATCCTGCTGGTTGGCATTGCCAATGGTGCCTGGGGTACGCTCGGCGCCGTGTTCGGCGCGAAGGCGGGGCTCTCCCCAGGCGACATCGCCATCATGATGACGATCACGATCTTCGCCGGAGCGGCCATGCAGATCCCGGCGGGCCGGATGTCGGACCGGATGGACCGGCGTTACGTGCTTGCGATCCTGTCCGGTGTCGCGTTTCTCGCAGGCTTCCAGCTTTTCGTGGTGCGACCCGAAAACGTGACGACCCTGCTCATCCTGATCGGTGTCTATGGCGCCACGGCATATGCGCTCTATCCGATCGCGGTGGCGCATGCCAACGACTTCGCCAAGTCCTCGGATTTCGTGGCGATCTCGGGCGGCCTGCTGCTGCTCTATGGCATCGGCACGGTGATCGGGCCATCTGTTGGCGGCCCGGTCATGCAATATATGGGGCCTTATGCGCTCTTTGCGGTCACGGCGTTTTCGCATTTCCTGATCGTCGTCTACGCGCTGCTGCGGTCGCGGATGCGCGCGCCGGTACCGGTCGGCGAACGCGACAGCTACCAGTCCGTTTCATCGGGCACCACGGTTACCCCGGAAAGCCTTTCGCTCAGCCCCCGCGCCCAACCCTTGCCCGAAAGCGAGGATGCCGCTAACTTTTCGTCCAAGGAAACGCGAGCGGAGTCCACATGAGCCTGTTCGACGACGACAAGCCGGTCAAGAAGCCGAGCCATGAGATAGGCTCCGATATCTCATTGCTGTCTGTCGATGAACTCAGGTCGCGGATAGCGATCCTTCAGGGCGAAATCACGCGACTGGAATCGGAGATCACTGCAAAATCCTCAAGCCGCAATGTCGCGGAGAGTCTGTTCAAGAAATAGCGGGGCTCGACATGAAGGCCACGCGCGCGCTGGGACCATTTCGGCATTTTCTGGCCCGTCCCAAGCTGATGATCGCCATCGCATTTGGGATCGTGGTCTATTGGCTGATCCCTGCCGGCGGCATCGACATTGCGACGCGCTCGCTCATCGCCTGGAATGTGGCGATCGTGCTTTTCCTGATACTCGCAGGCATTGCCATGCGCCGGGCCACGGGCGAATCCATGCGCAAGCATGCGCAGGAACTGGATGAGGGGCACTATACCGTCCTCGTCATGTCGATCGTCGCCGCGACCGCGAGCCTGGCCGCGATTGTCTTCGAGCTCATCAATCTTCGTGACCATCCGGGTGTTGATGCCGCGCTCTATATCGGCCTGTCGGGGCTGACGATCCTGACGGCGTGGAGCTTCATCCACATCATCTTCACGGAGCACTATGCGCACGAATTCTATGTCGACCGGGATCGAAAGACGGCCGATATCCAGGAGAGCCAGGGGCTGAAATTTCCAGGCACGAAGGAGCCTGACTATCTCGACTTTCTCTACTTCACCTTCACCATCGGCGTGGCCAACCAGACGGCCGATATCGCGATCGAATCGCGCGCCATGCGGGTGCTGGTTCTGATCCATTCGATCATTTCGTATTTCTTCAATACCATCATTCTGGCGCTGACGATCAATATCGCGGCGAGCCTGCTGCAAAACTAGGACCGGCATGCCCCGGATTGCCCGGCTCGGGAATTCGGCCTAATAGGGTCGCCTGATGAAGACCTGAGAGAGAAGACGAATGATTTCCAAGGCGCTCAAGGCGCAACTGCGTGCGGAAAGACTTGCCGCGCGCGATGCCATTCCCAGCGAAATCCGCATCGAGAAAAGCCTTGTCATGGCCGAGGCGGGCGGAGACGTGATCGATTTCGTGCCCGGCACGGAAATCTCGGGCTTTTTTCCGATCAAGTCGGAAGTCGATGTCCGGCCGCTCATGCAGCGCCTCAAGGACAAGGGCGCGAAACTTTCCGTGCCCGTCGTCGTGGACAAGCAGACGATCGTCTTTCGTGAACTCATTGCCGGCGCGCCGCTTGTCAGTACCGGTTTCGGTACGTTCGGCCCGGGGCCGGATGCCAGGGCCGTCGATCCCGAGATCATGCTTGTTCCCATGTCGGCCTTCGATCGCTCCGGGCACCGCATCGGCTATGGCGCGGGCTTCTACGACCGGGCCATTTCGCGTCTTCACGACATGGGCCGTCAGCCCCGGCTGATCGGCGTGGCCTTCGACTGCCAGGAGATCGAGGTGATTCCGGCCGAGGACCACGACGTCGCGCTCGATGCCATCCTGACCGAAAGCGGCTTCAGGGTTTTCAAGAAGGAACTGGCATGAGACTGCTTTTTCTCGGCGATATGGTGGGACGGACCGGGCGCCAGGCGGTGTTCGATCGCCTGCCCGGACTGATCTCGGACTTCAAGCTGGATTTCGTTATCGTCAATGGCGAGAACGCCGCCGGTGGCTTCGGCATCACCGAGGAAATCTTCACCTCGACGATCGGGGCGGGTGCCGACGTGATGACCACGGGCAACCATGTCTGGGACCAGCGCGAGGCACTGATCTTCGCCGATCGCCATGACCAGTTCCTGCGGCCGGCAAATTATCCCACTGGGACGCCCGGCAAGGGTTCAGGTTTGTTCATCGCTAGGAATGGTGCGCGCATACTCGTCGCCAATATCATGGGGCGGGTGTTCATGAGCCCCGATCTCGACGATCCCTTCAAATCGGCCGAGGCCATCCTGGCGGCCTGTCCGCTGGGCGAGCAGGCCGATGCCATCATCTTCGACTTCCACGCCGAGGCGACGAGCGAAAAGCAATGCTTCGGGCATTTCGTCGATGGTCGCGCGAGCTTCGTCGTCGGCACCCATACCCATGTGCCGACGGCCGACCACCAGATCCTCAACGGCGGCACGGCGTATCTTTCGGATGCCGGCATGTGCGGCGACTATGATTCCTCGCTAGGCATGGAGAAGGAGGAACCGCTCAACCGGTTCCTGACCAAGGTGCCGCGCGGCCGCTTCGAGGCGGCATCAGGGCCCGCCACGATTTGCGGCGTCGGCGTCGATATTTCGGACCGCACGGGACTGGCGGAAAATATCGCGCCGCTCCGGCTCGGCCCAAGGCTCAAGGAGACCGTACCGGATTTCTGGTCGTAGCAGGTTCATTCAACCGCGTGGATAACGCCATTGTGAGCACGCCCAAGCTTTTCGGGCTGGACGATCATATGATGCTGCCGCATCCTTCGCAGCTGCAACAAGGCTGAATGGAGGTGTGCACAATGCTCCGATGGCTTTTATCGGCACTTGCCGGCGTTGGGTTCCTCACCTCGGTCGCACATGCGCAGGACGAAAAACCCCGCCATTTCAGCCAGTGCCAGGCGATTGCCGGCAACCTGCCGGGCGCGACCTTCGCTCGGTTCGACCCAAACGCCGATTCCATCAAGCTACAGCCGGCGGCCACGGCCGACGAGCCGGTGACGATTACCTATCTCGGCCATTCGACATTCCATATCCAAACACCGGGCGGGGTGACGATCGCCACGGATTACAATGGCTGGTACAAGCCGGCCGCGCCGCCCATGGTCGCGACGATGAACCACGCGCATACCACCCACTACACGCTGACGCCTGATCCGGGAATTCAGTATGTCCTACACGGTTGGAGCGATGTGCCGGAGGAGGCGATCAAGCACGAACTTGTCGTGGGCGACACCTTCATCCGCAATGTGACCACGGATATCCGTCGCTGGGGCACATTCGAGAAGAACGGCAATTCGATCTTCATCTTCGAGGTCGCGGGCCTTTGCATCGGCCATCTCGGCCACCTGCATCACGAACTCGCAGAAGGGCACTATGCAGAGATCGGCAGGCTCGACGTGCTGATGGTGCCTGTCGACGGCGGGCTGACCATGGGCAAGCAATCGATGAGCAAGGTGGTGCAGCGGCTACGCTCGTCGGTGATATTGCCGATGCATCGCCGTGGCCCGGTGATCGATGATTTCCTTGATATGTTCGGCCCTGAATACGACGTGGTCAGTTCGCCCGAAGATAGGATCCAGGTGTCGCTCCGGTCGCTGCCCAAGAAGCCGACAATCTACATACTGAAGGGCCTCTGACCGATTGCGAACCTGAAACGCGTCCGCACCCTCTTGAACACGGCCTTTTCCGGCAATATAAGGCCGCTCCAAGGATAATAGTACGCATAGGGGTGCCATGGCCGGCCATTCACAGTTCAAGAACATTATGCACCGGAAGGGTAAGCAGGACGGCATCCGGTCGAAGATGTTCTCCAAGCTCGCACGCGAAATCACGGTTGCCGCCAAGGCGGGCCTGCCCGACCCCTCGATGAACGCCGCGCTTCGCCTGGCAATCCAGAATGCCAAGGCGCAGTCGATGCCGAAGGACAATATCGATCGCGCAATCAAGAAGGCATCCGGCGCCGACGCCGAGACCTATGATCAGGTGCGCTACGAGGGCTATGGTCCCGGCGGTATCGCCGTCATCGTCGAGGCGCTGACCGACAACCGCAACCGCACGGCTTCCAATGTCCGCTCGATCTTCACCAAGGGCGGCGGGGCACTCGGCGAAACCGGCTCGGTCTCCTTCTCGTTCGATCATGTCGGCGAGATCGTCTATCCGCTCTCGGCTGGCAATGCCGACAAGATGATGGAAGCCGCGATCGAGGCCGGTGCCGACGACGTCGAGACCGATGAGGAAGGGCACTACATCTACTGCGCCTTCGAATCGATCAACGAAGTGTCCAAGGCCCTTGAAGCCCAGCTCGGCGAAGCCTCGACGGTCAAGGCGATCTGGAAGCCGCAAAATTCGGTGCCCGTCGACGAGGAGCGGGCGCAATCGCTGATGAAGATGACGGATTCGCTCGAAGACGACGACGACGTGCAGAATGTCTATACCAACATGGACATTCCCGAGGACGTCATGGCCAAGCTGTCGGCCTGAGCCGACACTACCACGAAACAGTGAGCCCGGAGCGAGGGATCGCTCCGGGCTTTTTCATGCGGCCTTGCGGACGATCGTGTCGAGGCCGGCGAAGAGTTCGATCGACCTCAGCCGCGCATCGAGATCGGCAATCGGCATCGAGATGATCAGTTCGTCGATGCCGGTCACGCGGATGAAATCGGCGAGCTCGCGCTCGGCCGTGTCAGGCGAGCCGACGATCGCATATTGCAGCGTGTGCTCGACATTGTATCTCTCGCTCTCGGTCCAGTGCTCGTCCATGTTTTGGACCGGCTTGGGGAAATAGCCGCGCGTATTGCGCCTGAGATTGATGAACTGGAGTTGCGCCGAGGTGAAATGGTGTTTCGCCTCAACGTCGGTGTCGGCCACCACGCCCATGATGCCAGCCATGACATAGGGCCTGTCCAGTTGCGCCGAAGGCTGGAAGCGCTCGCGATAGATGGCAATCGCGTCCATCAATGCGTCGGGTGCGAAATGCGAGGCAAAGGCATAGGGCAGGCCGAGGGCAGCAGCCAGATGGGCGGAATAGAGGCTGGAACCGAGAAGCCAGATCGGCACGTTGGAATTGACGCCCGGCATGGCGAGGATCTGCTGGCCATCCTCGACAGGTCCGAACAGGCGCTGCAGCTCCTGGATGTCGTTCGGGAATGTATGGGCTCCGGCTTCCAGATCGCGGCGCAGTGCCCGCGCGGTCCGCATATCCGTGCCCGGCGCACGGCCGAGGCCGAGATCGACGCGGCCCGGAAACAGCCCGGCCAGCGTGCCGAATTGCTCGGCAATCACTAGCGGCGCATGATTTGGCAGCATGATGCCGCCCGAACCGATGCGGATCTTCGATGTTGCGTGGCCGACATGGCCGATCAGCACCGAGGTGGCGGAGCTTGCCACGGCGGGCATGCCATGGTGTTCGGCAAGCCAGTAGCGCAGATAGCCAGCGTCCTCGGCCGCTTTGGCCATGAGGGCGGTGTTGCGGAAGCTTTCTTCGACGGTGCCGCCTTCGACGACCTGCGAGAGGTCGAGAATGGAAAAGGGTATCATGCTCAAATCCCTGGGAGGAGAATTCGATCTGACTTGGGTATGCGGATCGGCGGAATCAAGGATGGGGCGCGGCTGGGTTACTTCACGATCTTGTCCCATGGCTGCGCATAGGGTGTGAATTCGTTCTCTTGGTCCATGTTCTGCCGGTCGAAGGAATAAAGTTCGGGATCAAAGCGGATGATAAAGCAATAATCCTCGCGCTCGGCGTCTTCAAATTTCATCTGGATGTCGAAGTGATTGGCTGTGACGCGCCCGCCATGCAGGATCGTATCTAACAGGTGGATAAGAACGTCCAGCGTCTCCTCGTCAAAAGCGACGACTGCGATATCGACTTTCTCCTTGGTAAGCCTGTTGTCGCCCACACGAAACCGAATGATCTGCGGTCTCAGGTGATAGTCGATCCGGGAATTCGGCCGTTGTCGGAGCAAAGTGAAGTCTTCCCAGACCTGCGCATGGTTTTCGTACGTGATATGGATTTGGGCACTTTGCGCACTGACCCCTATTCTCTGGTTTTTTCTAATCTTCTCAAAGGGCATCTCTGGCGTTCCCGACTGCGAGCCCAGACTTCCAAAAGCAGGGGTGTTTGGCAAGCGATTCGAGCTACCAAGAACTCCCAAATCCGAGCGGCATGCCTGAAACGAAAGAAGCCGCGGATGTGCCGCGGCCTCCTGCATTATGATGCTTTGATTCAGCCAGCCTTGCGCCACTGGTTGTCAGCTTCCTCGGCCAGTTGGAACTGGCCGATGCGGCCGTCCATTTCGCCGGCTTCCTGCGCCAGTTGATGGATCGATGCGGTGGTTTCCTCGACCATGGCGGCATTCTGTTGCGTCATGCCTTCGATCTGGCTCACCGTCGTGTTGATCTCGCGCAGCGTTTCGGCTTCCTCGCGCGTGGATTCCATCATCGCGGCGATCTGAAGGTTGATCGCCTCGACATGGCCGCCAATGCCCTTGAGAGCCTGGCCCGCCTTCTCGACCATCGACACGCCAGCCTCGACTTCCGCCGTGGATTTCGACAGCAGGTCGGTGATTTCCTTGGCGGCCTTGGCGGAGCGCTGGGCGAGTTCGCGCACTTCCTGGGCGACGACGGCGAATCCCTTGCCGGAATCGCCGGCGCGGGCTGCCTCGACGCCGGCATTGAGCGCCAGCAGGTTGGTCTGGAAGGCGATCTCATCGATCACCGAGATGATCGTGTTGATCTGCTGCGAGGAGCCCTGGATGGCTTCCATCGCCTTGATGGTCTGTTCCATGATATCGGCGGAGGCCCGGGTGCCGGCATTGGCGTCGCGGGCGATCTTGCTCGCGTTCTCGGCGCGCGCCATCTGCTGTTTGACCGCATTGGTGATCTGGTCGATTGCCGTTGCCGCCTGGCTGACCGACGCCGACTGGCGTTCGGTGCGTTCCGCGAGCTGATCGGCGGAGGAGCGCATCTCCTGGGTGCCGGCCTTCATGGCGTTGGAATTGCGGCTGATCGCGGTGAGCGCCTCGGCAAGCTGATCGACGGAGGCGTTGAAATTGTGCCGCAGGCCTTCGAGCGCCGGCGGAAAGGGCTGGTCGATCTGGTAGGCGAGATCGCCGCTTGCCATGCGCGTGAGGCCTTCGCCGAGCGCCGAGACGACCGATTGCAGCGTCTGCGCTTCGCGTTGCTGTTCCTCGGCGCGGCTTCGGCGGCCTTCCTCCTCGGCGACCTGCGCAGCCCGGGCCTGGGATTCCAGCACGCGCTGGGCGAGCAGTGAATCGCGGAAGCTCGAAAGCGCCCGCGACATGGTACCGAGTTCATCCTTTCGGGCCACGCCCTTGACGGTGATGTCGAGATCTCCGCCGGCGACAGCCTGGGTCGCCGTGGCCAGCTTGCCGAGCGGGCCGAACATATGGCGCAGCACGAACCAGGCGATGGCCGACGTGACGACGAGAACCAATGTTCCGACCAGCGTCAGAAGCGCTGCGATCCGGAGCGACCCGGCCTGAAGTTCGCTGTCGAGCACGCTTTCGGAAATCAGGTATTTCTCATCGCGTTCGACCAGCGGCATGCTGAAGCTGGTGGCTGTGCCATCGGCGCGGGCGAAGGGGGCAACCGTCATGGCGGTATCGGCCAGGGCCGCCTCCCTGTAGGTGTAAGGGCCGGCATCGACGGTCGTGAGCTGGCCGGCGTCGCCGAGGCCGATCACGGTTCCGTCGGCGGCGATGATGTTGGTCTTTTCGGAGCTACCTTCGGGGATGCCCATCGACAGGATCTTGCCGATCACGTCATCGCGGACCTGGAAGATGAAGATGCCGCGCAACTGGCCCAGATTGACCAGCGGGACGGCCGCATAGATATCGGAATTGCCGGTCTCCTTGTTCATCATCAGGCCGGAGAACGCGCCGGGCACTTCGTCGGTCTCGGCCTTTTTCACATTCGCCATGGTTTCCGCGAAGACCTTGCCGAGACCGCTTTCGACAAAGCGGGCGTCCGTCGCGTTCTCGGCGAAGGTATCGGCCTTCTTGTAGGAATAGATGATGTTGCCCTTGGCATCGAGCATCAGCATGTCCTTGAAGGGCGTGGCGGCAAGGACCTTGGCGAGCTGAGGCTGGAGTTCCTCATGGGCGGAATAATAATAGCCGCCGGGTCCCTCCGGCTTGATCAGCTTTTCGCGCTGATCCGCCGGGTTCGGGTTGCCGGTGACGAAGTATTTCTGCAATTCCTTCCTGGCGTCGCCGGGTGTCTTGTCGAGTGTCTTCCAGCCGCTCTTCAGATTGACCATCGATTTGCCGAGCGACTCGATCTTGGCGAGCGAGGAGGCCTGGTCCTCGATCTGGTTCAACTGGCTCGAGAGGTTCGACGACCGGAAGGTCAGGATGCTTTGCATCGAGGTCTTGGTCTGGTTGAGGAAGATCGTGTTGGAACTGTAATAGCTGAGCAGCGCGAGCGCCGTCTCCGAGATGACGATAAGGACGAGGAAAATCGCTATGACTTTTCCCTGAAGGGAATGCAGAATTCTAGGCATTTAGAGCTCCATCACAGGGCGGCGTGGCGGAACGATATGAACCTTCCGGGAAGGGAAATCTGGTCACCGGCGGTCGCGCGTTCCCCTAGGCAGTTTTCTGCCCTCTTCGAAGATCAATTCTTCGCGGGAAATCGTTTAATTCGTGGTTAATTTCAGGTGATCGACCTTCGTTATTTCAAATTTTATTGAATTTTTTAGGTGCAATGCGGGGCGGGCAAATGGCGGTTCGTACAGCAGCGTCGTATAAGGCCTGCATGAACAGCTTGATTCGGATCATCGGGATCGATCCCGGCCTGCGCCGCACCGGCTGGGGCGTGATCGAAACGCTCGGCAATTCCCTCAGATTCGTGGCATCGGGGACCGTCACATCCGACGACAAGGCCGATCTCGCCTCGCGGCTTTGCCAGCTTCATGACGGTCTTGTCGACGTGCTGCATATCCACAAGCCGGATGAAGCGGCGGTCGAGCAGACGTTCGTCAACAAGGATGCCGTCGCGACGTTGAAACTCGGCCAGGCGCGGGGCATTGCCATGCTGGTGCCGGCGCGCGCTGGCCTGCGGGTCGCGGAATATGCTCCGAACGCCGTCAAGAAAGCGGTGATCGGCGTCGGTCACGGCGAAAAACACCAGATTCACATGATGCTGAAAGTGCTGATGCCCAAGGCCCAGTTCGTGGGCAATGACGCGGCCGATGCCCTGGCGATCGCCATCTGCCACGCGCATCATATGGGCGGTGCCAGGGCGCGTCTGAAGATCGCCAACCTGTGATTTGTTTTTGACTTGTTCCGATTGTAAGGATAATTCTTACATCGGAAATCAAGGGTAGACAAATGCGTGTAACGTCCAAAGGTCAGGTCACAATACCCCGCGACATGCGCGAATTGACCGGTATCAAGCCCAATAGTGAAGTGCTGTTTTCGATCGAATCCGGCAAGCTGACCATCACGCCAAAGGACGCTGCTTCCGTCACCAAAGAAAACGAGCGGCTGGAGCGCTTCATGCAGACGCTTGATCGGCTCGAAGGGACTGGTGATCAGGAACTGGATGCGGAAGCGCTGATGTCGTTGACGCGGGATCGCTGACATGGCCACGCTCGTCGATACCAATGTGCTGGTGGACATTGCCGTCAGGGATCCGGTTTGGCTCAGTTGGTCGCGGACTGCTTTGGCGAAGGCCGAGAAGAACGGGCCGCTGGTGATCAATCCGGTCATATTCGCAGAGTTCTCGGTCAGGTACGAAACGCTTGAAGAGGTCGAAGCCCTGCTTCCCCATGACGATTTCGCACGTGAGGGGCTGCCGTGGTCCGCCGCATTCGCAGCCGGCGCGGCTTTCCGCAAATATCGCAAGTCGGGTGGTGGCCGCGAGCGCGTTCTGCCGGATTTTCTGATCGGTGCGCATGCCGTTATCCGCGACTATGCAATTCTGACGCGGGATGCGAAGGGCTACCGCAGCTACTTCCCTGATGTCGAACTGATCACTCCCGAAACCCATCCCTGAAAGTGCCGGCATGATTGGAAAACTGAAAGGCACGATCGAGGAAATCGGCGAGGACTATGTGCTCATCGATGTGCATGGCGTGTGCTACGTCGCCTTCTGCTCGTCGCGCACGCTCGGTCGCATCGGCTCGGTGGGAGAAGCAGCGGTGTTGTTCATCGAGACTTATGTGCGCGAGGACCAGCTCAAGCTTTTCGGCTTCATGACGGCGCTCGAGCGCGAGTGGTTCCGCCTGTTGCAGATCGTGCAGGGCGTCGGTTCGAAGGTGGCGCTCGCGGTGCTGTCGACGCTCACGCCCTCCGAACTTGCCAATGCCATCGCGCTCCAGGACAAGACGGCGATTTCGCGGGCGCCGGGCGTCGGGCCCAAGGTCGCGATCCGCATCCTGACCGAACTCAAGGCCAAAGCGCCTGCCTTTGCGGGCGAGTCCGTCAATATCGGCCTGAAGCAGGAGCTTGGTGAAGGCGTGGCTGCTGCGCCGGTCTCGGATGCGGTCTCGGCGCTGACCAATCTCGGCTATTCCCGCGACCAAGCGGCGAATGCAATCGCTGCGGCGCTCAAGAATGGCGGCGAGGGGGTGGATAGCGCCCGGCTGATCCGGCTGGGTTTGAAGGAACTGGCGCGGTGATGGCGGATAGCTTTGAAGTTTTCGGAGATATGTGTTATTTTCTGACCATGTATCATTTGTCGGAGAGATTCTCATGAAGGGCTGGGAAGTAACGGTCTCTTCAAAGGGGCAGATAACCATTCCTAAGGAAATGCGGGAAGAACTCAATCTGCGGCCCGGCGACCAGATGATCTATGGCATAGTAGATGGTTTGATCGTCATCACGCCGAAGAATGTAGATTTTAACGACCTTGCGGGGTTGCTTGGCAAACCGCCGAATGGGCATGCCACGCTGGAGGAAATTGACGAGGCAGTCCTGCAGGCAGCGGGCGCCAATGCGCTAGATGTGAGCGACGACCAAGAGACGGATGCCGCAGCATGAAGACCTTTGGTCTGGATACAAATGTTGTGATCAGATTGCTTACCGATGACGACCCTGCTCAACGACGAGCCGCTCTGAGATTTGGTGCTGGTTTGGGCCAGGAACATTCTGCCTTTCTTTCGCTGGTCGGGGTTTTGGAACTAGATTGGGCGCTTAGATCGAAACTCGGCTTCACAAAGTCGGATGTGGTCAAGGCGATTGGCAAACTTCTCCAGACGCGCGGTGTGACCGTCGAGCATCATAATCTGGTTGTGAAGGCCTTGCGTCTTGTCGAAAACAACAACGCCGATCTCGCCGATGCGCTGATTGCATGCCGGTCGATCGGGGAAGGTTGCGATTCGATAAAAACATTCGACATCAAAGCCGCACGCAAGGTGCCCGGCATGGAACTCCTGCAATGACCGGCCCCAATGCCCTGCTGACGCCCGAGCGGCGTGGCGACGATATCGATACGGCGCTCCGGCCGCAGTCGCTCGACGAATTCACGGGCCAGGCCGAGGCGCGCGCCAATCTCAAGATCTTCATCGAGGCGGCGAAGAATCGCGGCGAGGCGCTGGATCATGTGCTGTTCGTCGGTCCGCCCGGATTGGGCAAGACGACGCTTGCCCAGATCATGGCGAAGGAGTTGGGGGTCAATTTCCGTTCGACCTCCGGGCCGGTCATCGCCAAGGCGGGTGATCTCGCGGCGCTGCTGACCAATCTTGAGGAGCGCGACGTGCTCTTCATCGACGAAATCCACCGGCTCAATCCGGCGGTGGAGGAAATTCTCTATCCGGCGATGGAGGATTACCAGCTCGATCTCATCATCGGCGAGGGTCCCGCCGCCCGATCGGTGAAGATCGACCTTTCGAAATTCACGCTCGTTGCCGCGACGACCCGGCTCGGCCTGCTGACCAATCCGTTGCGCGACCGGTTCGGCATTCCGGTACGGCTCAATTTCTACACCGTCGAGGAACTGGAGCTTATCGTGCGCCGGGGCGCCCGCATCATGGGCCTGCCGATCACCGACGAAGGCGCGCGCGAGATCGCGCGGCGCGCGCGCGGGACCCCCCGTATAGCCGGTCGCCTGCTGCGCCGGGTGCGGGATTTCGCGGAGGTCGCCAGGGTGGAGACCGTCGACCGGACGATTGCGGATAGCGCACTGACCCGGCTCGATGTCGACCATATGGGCTTCGACCAGCTCGACAGGCGCTACCTCACCATGATCGCGACGAATTTCGGCGGCGGGCCGGTGGGCATCGAGACGATCTCGGCGGGTCTGTCTGAACCGCGCGACGCGATCGAGGATATTATAGAGCCCTATCTCATCCAGCAGGGTTTCATCCAGCGCACGCCGCGCGGCCGTGTTTTGACCGCAAATGCATGGAAACATCTGGGCCTCAACCCGCCGGCCAATCTGGCCGCGACCCAGATCGCGCTTTTCCAGGATGAGGATTGATTGCTCACACGTCGCGGGTTCCTGAAGTTCGTACTGCAAGGCGCCGCAACACTTGCGATCATGGCGGGTTATCCGCTCTCCGAGGTCATGGCGCGTCCCAGGATCACGCAATACAAACTCACGCCACCGAACTGGACACCGGGACTCAAGCTGAAAATCGCATGCATCGCCGATATCCACGCCTGCGAGCCGTGGATGAGCGCCGAACGCATCAAGGGGATCTGCGACCGGGCCAATGAACTCGACGCTGACCTGGTCCTGCTGCTGGGCGACTATGTCAGCGGCATGAACCTGGTGACGGACTATGTCCATTCCCAGGACTGGTCCAAAGCCATGGCTGATCTCAAGGCACCGCTCGGTGTGCATGCGATCCTGGGCAATCACGATTATTGGGAGGATCTGACCTTCCAGCGCGACCCTTCGGTGAAGACCTTCGCGGAGAAGGCACTCAACGCCGTGGGCATTCCTGTTTACGTCAACCAGTCCGTCCGGCTGGAAAAGGACGGGTATCCGTTCTGGCTCGCCGGGCTGGGGGATCAGGCCGCGATGCGTCCGGGCCGGCGATTCAACCGCAAGAGTTGGAAGGGCATGGACAGCCTGCCGGAGACGCTGGCGCAGGTGACCGACATGGCGCCCGTGATCCTGCTCGCGCATGAGCCGGACATCTTTCCCGAAGTGCCGCCGCGCGTCTGCCTCACGCTCTCGGGGCATACCCATGGCGGGCAGATCAATGTCTTCGGCTGGAAACCCGTCGTGCCGTCACGCTACGGCGCGCGTTATGCCGGCGGCCATGTCGAGGAAGACGGCATGCATATCATCGTCTCGCGCGGGCTCGGCTGTTCGGTTCTGCCGGTGCGCTTCATGGCATTACCTGAGATCGTGCTCTTGGAACTCGGTTAATCCGCGCGCGGCGCGGCGCGGCGCAGGTTGCTCAGCCACTGGCGCAGGCCCGGGCCGCCGAGCAGGAGATAGATGCCGATCACCCAACCCAGAAGGTTTTGCGGCAGCTTCTCAATCGGATAGATCGATTCTGCCCCCGGCGTCTCCCTTACATAGTGCCAGGCGGCCAAAAGGCCGATCGACTCGGTGAGGGTGAGATAGAGAATGAAGGCGCCCGTTGCGCTGAACACGGTGGCTTGCAAACCTGCTTCCGTCACCGGGCTCTCAGGCACTGTTTCGTCCGGTCGGGGGGCAAGGAAATCCACGATTTCGGCCGAGCCCCAGAAGATCAACAGGAACGGGATCAGCAGGAAGGAGGCGATGGCAATCTGCGGTAGCCGCGATGCTCCCTCCGAGCCTGGCATCGTTGCCGCGACGGCCAACAAGTAGCCTCCGATCTGAAGCAGGAGAAGGATCGCGAAGAGCCTGAGCACGACGATAAGTCCGGAACGAATAGGCATTGTCATATCCTCTCGCTTGCCACTATAGCTGCCACGGCCGCGGGCTTCCGCGCAGCGTTCGCTAACATCTCTACGGTTTGCCCATGACGAATATTCCCTTATCCGGCGCCCTGACACCAGAGGGTCACGTGCTGACCCAGCGGGTCTACTATGAGGACACGGACTTCTCGGGCGTTGTCTATCATGCCCGCTACCTGCATTTCATGGAGCGCGGACGCACCGATTATCTTCGTTGCCTGGGCATTGATCAAGTGAAGATGCATGCCGCCGAGGGCGAGGGGCTGGCTTTCGTCGTCCACCGCATGGAGATCGAATTCAAGGCTTCGGCACGGATGGATGACATCCTGACGATCGTCACCAAGACCGAGAAGGCGTTGGCGGCAAAACTCGTTCTCGATCAGGAAATCCGGCTTGGCGAGAAGCTGCTGATTGCCGCGCGCGTCACCATCGCCGTCATCGACCGTGCCGGGCGTCCCAGGCGCCTGCCTGCGGCGATTGTAACAGGATTGGTCTCCGAGACGCCTTGAAACGTCATCACCGCGTTACGAGGATTGAATAGCTGTTCCCTTCGTAACAGCCGTCGGCCGCCGCCCGTGCGAAAACAGATGCAACGGATGGGTTTGGCCCACTGGAAACGGGACAGCGAGAAGGTTCGAAACGATGCGCAAACTTGTGATGACGGCATTGGTAATCGGCATCGGCGCACTGGGTTTCGCGGCGGTCTCTCAGGCCGGCATGTCGGTTCGCCCCGGCTCGGTCGAAAAGACCGCCGACGCTCAGGGCACGCTGATGACCAAATATGTCGTGCCCGGCTGCCACGTCGAGAAGACGTTGAAATACGATTTCCACGGCAATCCCTATCTGAAGAAAGTACGCGTCTGCGCCTAATCCCCGTTCGCCAAGGCGCAGATTGCCCTGAAGCCCGGTCCGCCGCCCTGCCGGACCGGGCTTCCTCCATTTCCCGGGTTGCATCCTGGGCCGTATGGTGATTTCTGTTAGGTCCAACCTCATACGGACCTCACATGCTCGACATCATCTGGCGCGGTATTCTGATCGGCATCGGCGGCACGGTCGCCATGGACATATGGGCCGTCATCCTCTGGAAGGTATTTAAGGAAAACGCGCCGAACTGGGCACCTGTCGGCCGCTGGTTCTGGCATTTGAAGGACGGCGTGGTTTTTCACAAGAGCATCGCCAAGGCGCCGCCCTATGCCAACGAACAGGCTCTCGGCTGGATCTTCCATTATGCCGTCGGCATCGTTTATGGCGTCGTGCTCGCCGCCGTCATGGGACGGTCATGGCTGGCATTCCCGACCTTCATGCCGGCCTTCGTCTGGGGGATTGTCACGGTGTCCGCCGGATGGTTCCTGCTGCAGCCGGGCCTTGGCCTGGGCTGGGCGGCGTCGAAGACGCCCGATCCGATCAAGGCGCGTGCAATGAACCTGTTCGGCCACACGATATTTGCGGTCGGCATGTGGATCACGGCATTGCTGCTGAGCTGAGCCGAGCGCCCTGAATTTTAGGAAGAAAGTTGCGATCCACAACATCCGATGGATGGTTCGATCCCTGGTGCCTACAAAGTAGGTGGGAACCGTGTGCCCCAGCCCACGGGCCGGAACAGGGACAGCTCCCTTTAGATCGAGTATGGCCCGGGAAAATGTTATCCTGTCGAGAAGCGCAGATCGCACGAGTTATATAGTTGTTTTCCAGGCAAAACAAAAGGGGTAGGCGGAGGCTTATTTTGTTGCGCTGACGCTCAGGCGGTCTCGCCGGCGCCATCCAGCTTGGCGGCGATGGACCGGACCTGGCTGGTCAGTTCGCTCAGCATGCCGGCCAGCGCCTGGTCGCTTTTTTCGGCGACTGCGGCCGAACCCTCGCGGTGTTTTCTCATGCCCTCGAGTTCCTGCTCGATCTGGCTTATGCGCCGGTTCGCCTCGGACAGTTCGTCCATCACCATGATCGACGCCATGACGGTCAGCCTGAGGTCGCCGATCTCGCCGAACTGAGTCTTGAGATGACCGACATAACGGTCGAAACTCTGCGCCAGCCCTTCGAGATGGGATTCCTGGCCTTCCTCGCACGCCATGCGATAGGCCTTGCCGTCGATCGTCACAATTACCTGGGCCATGAGACTGTCTGCTTTTCCAAATGAATTCAGCGATCGAGGACCGCGCGGATTGTTTCCATCGCCGTCACCAGACGCCGGGAGACCTCGCGATTGACTTCTTCAAGCCGATTGGCCCGGAATTCGGATTGATCGAGATCCTGCGCAAGGCGCGACCGGTCCGCATGGACACGACGAATTTCCTGTTCCATCTCGGAGGAATCCCGCTCGCGCTCGAAACGCATGTCAATGGCGCGATCAAGCTCGCCCAAGGCGTCACGAAGCTCTTCGATCGCAGTCTTGACCGCCGTCCCTGCGGGCATCATTACCAAACCCATCGCACCTTTACGAATCGACCGGCTGCGGGCCGAACCTTCATACGCAATAGTATTGGAAGGTTTCGTCCCGCGTCAATCAATCAAAGCGACGTAAAATCAGGCAATTCTGTGGAAGACTTGCAGTGCTTCCTCGCATTGGTTAACGGCGCGACCAGAATCGGTAGGGCGCGTGCGACGCGTTTTTTGCCGCAAGCCCGGCCAAAGCTGGACCGAATTGATTGACACTCCGTGTCCAACTGCTATGTGTCCCCACGGTTTACGGCAGCCAACTGAGCTGTCCTTCGAGAACTCCGGAGCCGGCAACGATCATGACTTCACGCGAACAACACGACCGGATGGCGAATGCGATCCGTTTCCTTTCCATGGATGCCGTCGAGAAGGCGAATTCCGGCCACCCGGGCCTGCCCATGGGTGCGGCCGACGTCGCTACGGTGCTGTTCACGAAATATCTGAAATTCGATCCGAAAGCGCCGAATTGGCCCGATCGCGACCGCTTCATCCTGTCGGCCGGCCATGGTTCGATGCTGCTTTACTCGGTCCTCTACCTCACCGGCTACGAGGATATGGGCATCGAGGACCTCAAGCAGTTCCGCCAGCTGCACTCGAAGACCGCCGGCCATCCGGAATATGGCCATGCGACGGGCATCGAGACGACCACCGGCCCGCTCGGCCAGGGGCTTGCCAATTCGGTCGGCTTCGCCATTGCCGAGCGTAAGCTCGAGGAGGAGTTCGGCTCCGACCTCCAGAGCCATTACACCTATGTGCTGGCCGGTGACGGCTGCCTGATGGAGGGCATCAGCCATGAGGCGATCGCGCTGGCGGGCCATCTGAAGCTCAACAAGCTGATTCTCTTCTGGGACAACAACTCGATCACCATCGACGGCGCGGTATCGCTGTCGGATTCGACCGATCAGATTGCCCGCTTCAAGTCGGTGCATTGGAACACGATCGAGATCGATGGCCACGATCCGGAGGCGATTGCTTCGGCCATCGAACAGGCCCACAAGTCCGACAAGCCGACCTTCATCGCCTGCAAGACCACGATCGGTTTCGGTGCGCCGAACAAGGCCGGCACCCACAAGGTTCACGGCTCGCCACTCGGCGCCGAGGAAATCGCCGCCACCCGCGTGGCGCTCAACTGGCCGTGGGAAGCATTCGTGATTCCAGACGAGATCCTGAAGCCCTGGCGTGAAGCCGGCGCCCGTGGCGCTTCCGTGCGCAAGGAATGGGAAGGCCGTCTCGCCGCTTCGTCGCACAGAAGCGAATTCGAGCGCCGTTTTGCCGGCGACCTGCCGAAGGGCTTCGATGCCGCGATCAACGATCACAAGCGCAAGCTCGCCGAATCCAACGCCAGCGTCGCCACCCGCAAGGCATCCGAGGATGTGCTGGAAGTCGTCAACGGCTTCCTGCCCGAGACGCTGGGCGGTTCGGCCGACCTGACGCCATCCAACAACACCAAGACCAGCCAGATGAAATCGATCACGCCGACCGATTTCAGCGGCCGTTACATGCATTGGGGCATCCGCGAACACGGCATGGCCTCGGCGATGAATGGCGTGGCACTCCATGGCGGTCTCATTCCCTATGGCGGCGGCTTCCTGATCTTCTCGGATTACTGCCGTCCCCCGATCCGTCTCGCTTCGCTGATGGGCATCCGCGTCATCCATGTGCTGACGCATGATTCGATCGGCCTCGGCGAAGACGGTCCGACCCACCAGCCGGTGGAGCAGATGGCCGCGTTGCGCGCTATTCCCGGGCTCGTCATGTTCCGCCCGGCGGACGCGACCGAAACGGCCGAGTGCTGGCAGCTGGCGCTCGAAGCCAAGAAGCATCCTTCGGGCCTCGCTCTCACGCGTCAGAATTTGATCGCGGCGCGCACTGCTTTCACCGAGGAAAATCTGTCGGCCAAGGGCGCCTATGTGCTGTCCGATGCCGCTGATGCTCCGGTGACGATCTTCGCTGCCGGTTCGGAAGTCGAAATTGCGCTCAAGGCGAAAGACCTGCTCGGCGCCAAGGGCATCGCCGCGCGCGTCGTCTCGGTGCCGGCTTTCGAGCTGTTCGACCTGCAGTCGGCGGAATATCAGGCATCGGTGATCGGCACCTCCAAGGTGAAGATCGCGGTCGAAGCCGGCGTGCGGCAGGGCTGGGACCAGTTCATCGGCAACGATGGCGGCTTTGTCGGGATGAAGAGCTTCGGCGCTTCGGCTCCCTACAAGGACCTCTACAATTATTTCGGCATCACGCCGGAAGCGGTTGTTGCGCTTGCCGAAAAGAAGCTCGCATAAATCGATTGAAATGCATCAAGAGCGGCGCTAAACAAGCGCCTCGATAAGGTTGACCAGGAGAAACACACCATGGCAGTCAAGGTAGCTATCAACGGATTCGGGCGTATCGGCCGCAACGTGCTGCGCGCGATCTACGAATCCGGCCGCAAGGATATCGACGTTGTTGCAGTCAACGATCTCGGCCCGGTCGAGACCAACGCGCACCTGATGCGATTCGACTCGGTGCATGGCCGCTTCCCGCATGAAGTGAAGGTCAATGGCGACGTGATCTCGGTCGGCTCGGAGAGCTTCAAGGTCTATGCCGAGCGCGATCCGGGCAAGCTGCCCTGGGGCGACCTCGGCATCGATATCGTGATGGAATGCACCGGCATCTTCACCGCTCGGGACAAGGCGGCGATCCACCTCTCGGCCGGCGCTAAGCGCGTTCTCGTCTCCGCTCCGTCCGAAGGCGCCGACAAGACTATCGTCTTCGGCGTCAACCACGACACGCTGACGAAGGACGATCTCGTCGTCTCCAACGCATCCTGCACCACCAATTGCCTGGCGCCGGTCGTCGATGTCCTGCATTCGGCCTTCGGCATCGAGCGCGGCATGATGACCACCATCCATTCCTACACCGGCGACCAGCCGACGCTGGATACGATGCACAAGGATCTCTACCGCGGCCGTGCTGCGGCGCTGAGCCAGATCCCGACATCGACGGGTGCGGCAAAGGCGATCGGCCTCGTCATACCGGCGCTGAAGGGCAAGCTCGACGGCATCTCCGTGCGTGTCCCGACCCCGAACGTGTCGCTCGTTGATTTCAAGTTCGTCGCCTCGAAGTCGGTGACCGTGAAGGATATCAACGACGCGCTGATCGCTGCCGCCGATGGCCGCCTCAAGAACGTTCTCGCATACACCAACCATCCGAACGTCTCGATCGACTTCAACCACGATCCGCATTCCTCGACCGTGGCGCTCGATCAAACCAAGGTCATGGACGGTTCGCTGGTTTCGGTCCTTTCCTGGTACGACAACGAGTGGGGCTTCTCCAACCGCATGTCCGACACCGCGATCGCGATGGCCAAGCTGATCTGATCTTTCTAATACTCGGAAAATAATTCCAGAGGCGGGCATTTTTGCCCGCCTTTTTTCTTTTTCCGTTTGTCTTCGCCGCAATCTTGTCCATATATATAGTTCCAATAATGCATAGCCGGGATTCGCACCGGCCTCTTCCTTTTTCGCGTCCGAGATATGATTGCGTCGGGTCGTGGTAATTTAAAATTCTATATTGTCTATGGCGAAGTTTTTTGAGTTTCGTCGGTACTGATGCGTGGTGAAAGGAGGCAAGTTTGGATGCATTTTATACGGTAGTTCTGGTTTGTTCTTCGCTGGTTTTGCTGGCTGCTTTTTCATCTCTACTTGCTTTTAGATTTGGTGCGCCTCTTCTTTTACTTTTTCTCGGTGTCGGCCTGATTGCGGGCGTCGATGGCCTGGGAATCGAATTCAGCAATAACGGGCTGTCCTTCATGCTCGGCTATGTCGCGCTCGCCGTGATCCTGTTCGATTCCGGCTTCGGAACGCCGATCAAGGCCTTCAAGACCGCCGCCGCCCCGGCCATGCTTCTGGCCTCGGTGGGCGTTCTGATAACGACTGGCCTCGTTGCGATCGTCACTGTCTACCTCACGAATTTTTCTTTCCTGGAAGGGCTGCTGCTTGGCTCGATCGTCGCGTCGACGGACGCCGCCGCTGTGTTCTTCCTGCTGCGGATCAGCGGCATCAACATCCGCGATCAGATAACCTCTACGCTGGAAGTGGAATCCGGCACCAACGATCCGATGGCGATTTTCCTGACGATTATGCTGGTGGAACTGATTACATCGGGTCAGGGACTTGCCGGCTTCAATCTCTCGCTGCTGCTGTCCTTCGTCCAGGAAATGGGTATCGGCCTGGTTGCCGGCCTCGCAGGCGGCTGGCTTATCGTTGCCGCGGCGAACCGCTTTGACGAAGATCGAGGGCTGGCACCAATCCTGGTTCTGGCGCTCGCGCTGCTGGTCTTCTCGGTCACCGGCGCCATGCATGGCAGCGGCTTCCTCGCGGTGTATGTCGCGGGACTTTATGCCGGCAACAAGAAGCTGCAGTCGCGGCTCGCGATCAAGCGTTTTCAGGACGGTATGACGTGGCTGGCGCAGATCATCATGTTCGTCATGCTCGGCCTGCTTGCGACACCGTCGCAGTTCGACGTCATCATCATTCCCGCGGTGATACTCGGCGTTTTCCTGATCTTCGTGGCTCGGCCGCTGGCTGTGTGGCTCTGCCTGCTGCCATTCGATTTCAACCAGAAGGAAATTACCTTCCTTGCCTGGGTCGGCCTGCGCGGCGCGGTGTCGATCCTGCTTTCCATCGTGCCGATCCTGTCGGGCCTCGAAAACGGTCAACAGTTCTTCAACATCACCTTCATCATCGTGCTCGTCTCACTCGTGCTGCAGGGCTGGACGATCAAGCCGGTCGCCAAGAGGCTGGGGCTGATCATTCCCAAGCAGACAGGAGAGGTCGACCGGTTGGAGGTCGATCTGCCGCGCTCTTCGAGCCATGAGCTGGTGGCCTATCGCGTGATCAAGGGCAGCCCGGTTCTGACGGGCGAGCGCATTCCGCGCTGGGCCACGCCCTCGCTGGTGATCCGCGATGGCCGGTCGATGCGCTACCAATATGCCGGGCGACTGCGTGAGAACGATCTTGCCTATCTCTTCGTGACACCCACCTTCATCCCATTGCTCGACAGGTTGTTTGCCAGCCGCGCCCAGGTCGATGTCGATGACGAGGAATTCTTCGGCACATTCGCCATTTCCCCGCACCGTCCGGCACGTGAGCTCGATGCGGCTTATGGGCCTGGTCTGCTGGTGGAATCCGAGAAAGGCATGACGGTCGGCGAGATGATGCTGTCCCGACTCGGCGGCAAGGCCGATTATGCCGATCGTGTGCGTCTCGGACCGATCATTCTCATCGTGCGTGACATCGACGAGACCAACCACGTCTCCTCGATCGGTATCTCGATGGAGGCGGTCGAACCGCAACGCACGCTGCCGGTTTTCCTCAATCTTCACGAGATTGCCGAACGGGTGCGTAACAAGTTCAAACCTGGCTAGTGAGCGGCAAATCGCGGCTTGCGTCTGATGTCTGCCGTAGTATGTTCGCGCCGGTTTCAACATCAGCGCGGAATGCTCCCATGCCGTCTTTCAAGACCCTCGACGATCTCAACGACATCACCGGCAAGCGCGTCCTCGTGCGCGTCGATCTCAATGTGCCGGTGTCGGATGGCAAGGTCACCGACTCGACGCGCATCGAGCGCGTGGCGCCGACGATCCTCGAACTCTCCGGCAAGGGCGCCAAGGTGATCCTGCTTGCCCATTTCGGCCGTCCGAAGGGTGGACCGGATCCGCAATTTTCGCTTGATATCATCCAGTCGGCCGTAGAGGCCGTGCTCGATCATCGCGTTCATTTCGCCACAGACTGCATCGGCGCGCCAGCGGCTGAGGCGATCGCTTCGATGGAGAATGGCGGCATCCTGCTGCTCGAAAACACCCGCTTCCACAAGGGCGAGGAGAAGAACGATCCGGAGTTCGTCAAGGCACTGGCGGCCAATGGTGATCTATTCGTCAACGATGCCTTCTCGGCGGCGCATCGGGCGCACGCCTCGACCGAAGGACTGGCTCATATCCTTCCGGCCTATGCCGGTCGCACCATGCAGGCCGAACTCGAGGCGCTGGAAAAAGGCCTCGGCAATCCGACGCGGCCTGTCGTGGCGATCGTCGGCGGCGCCAAGGTCTCGACCAAGATCGATCTCCTCAAGAACCTCGTCAAACAAGTCGATGCGCTGGTCATCGGCGGCGGCATGGCCAATACGTTCCTCGCCGCACAGGGCATCGATGTCGGCAAATCACTGTGCGAGCACGACCTGGCCGACACGGCACGCGAGATCATGGCGGAAGCCGGGAAAGCCGGCTGCGCCATCGTGCTGCCGACCGATGGCGTGGTCGCGCGCGAATTCAAGGCCGGTGCCGTCAACGAGACGGTTTCGGTGAAGTCCATCCCTGCCGATGCGATGATGCTGGATGTCGGTCCGGAATCGATTGCTTCGGTCAATGCCTGGATCGGCAAGGCCAATACGCTGGTCTGGAACGGGCCGCTTGGTGCTTTCGAAATCGAGCCGTTCGACAAGGCGACCGTCTCTGCCGCCAAGCATGCCGCCGAGGAAACCAAGGCCGGCAGGCTCGTCTCCGTGGCGGGCGGCGGCGATACGGTTTCGGCGCTCAACCATGCCGGCGTTGCCGATGACTTCACCTATGTATCGACTGCCGGCGGCGCTTTTCTTGAATGGATGGAAGGCAAGCCGCTTCCGGGTGTGGATGTCTTGAGCCGAGCAAAATAATGAGTAGACAAATGGCGGGATTTCCCGCCATTTTCAATTGGAACCCGAGGGGAGGGCGCGATGAGCAACGGAACCGGGACCTGGATGATCCTGCTCTTCGTGCTGGTCGCCTTTCCCATATTCTTCACAATTCTCTGGGTCGGCGTCACGCTGCTGATGTCATTCATCGGCGGCTGGGGAAAGGTGGCGAAACAATATCCAGCCAGCGAGCGTCCATCGTCCGGCGCTGTGCTCATGCATGTCACCGGTATGTTTGGCGTGGCGAGCTACAAGCGCGTGCTGACGGTGATCACGACCGATGCGGGCCTCTACATAGAGAATCGTAAAGTGTTCCGGCCGGGGCACCATCCTCTGTTCATCCCTTTTTCCGCCATACACAATGCGCGGAAGCAGACGCTGTTCTTCTGGGAATATGTCGCTTTCGACGTGGACGATCTCGCCAGCGTTCGACTGCCGTCGAAGGTGTTCGCCGGTACGCCGGTGGCAATTGCGCCTTAGATTCTCGCCTTCGTGCTTCTAGGCGTGGTCAACAATAGCGTCGTTTCACTGCTGGTGATGCCCTGGATGAGGCGGATACGACGCAGCACCGAATCGAAATCCGGCAATGTGCCGGCGCCGAGTTCGGCGATGAGGTCCCAGCGGCCGTTGGTCGTGTGGATGGCGGATATCTCGGAGAATCCGTTGAGTGCCCTCAACACTCGGTCGGCGGAGTGGCCCTCGACTTCGATCATCATGATGCCGCGCACCGGCAATGCGGCGGCATCCGATTTCAGCATCACGGTATAGCCGATGATCTCGCCGGATTGCTCAAGCCGCTCCATGCGGGTTCGTATGGTCGCGCGCGCCATCCCGAGTTCGATCGCTAGATCCGAGACGCTGCGGCGGGCATTATGCCTGAGCAATGTGATGAGCTTCTGGTCGAGATCGTCCATCATGTTCCAATATGGTGGTCAAATTCATCAGAATGATAAGTTAAATCGCTAATTTTGCCAAATCATATTGTTCACATCGCCACCTCCATGTGGTCCAATCAACTCAAGGAGACAATAATGAAGATCACGCTTATCGGTGCGCCCGTTCAGGAAGGCGCGGGACGCCTGGGATGCGATATGGGACCGGCGGCGTTTCGTGCCGCGGGCCTTGCCGGCGCGTTGCGGGAACTCGGACACGACGTCACCGATGCCGGCAACGTGGCGCCGGCAGCTCCGCGCACGTTCGATCATCCCAACAAAGCGCTCAAGAACCTTGGCGACATCGTTGCCTGGACCGAGGCGCTTGCCTATTCCGCCTTCACCGAGAGCCAGGACGGCGTGCCGGTTTTCATGGGCGGCGATCACAGCCTCTCCGCCGGTACCGTCGCCGGAATGGCAAAGCGCGCCAAGGCGCTCGGCAAGCCCTTCTATGTGCTCTGGCTCGATGCGCACACCGATTTTCATTCGCTGGTCACGACCACATCAGGCAACCTGCATGGCACGCCGGTCGCCTATTTCACCGGCCAGCCCGGCTTTGAAGGCTATTTCCCGCCGCTCGAAGTGCCTGTGAAGCCCGAGAACATGTGCATGATGGGCATTCGCTCCGTCGACCCCGCCGAGCGCCGCGCGATTCGTGAGGCCGGCATTCAGGTCGTCGACATGCGGATGATCGACGAAGAGGGGATCGTGGCGCCGCTCAGGCGATTCCTCAAGGAGATCGCGGATGCGGGCGGCACGCTGCATGTCAGCTTCGATGTCGATTTCCTCGAGCCTTCGATCGCTCCTGCCGTCGGAACGACGGTGCCCGGTGGCGCAACCTTCCGCGAGGCGCATCTGGTCATGGAAATCCTGCACGACAGCGGACTGGTTTCCAGCCTCGACCTCGTCGAACTCAACCCCTTTCTCGATGATCGCGGCCGTACCGCGCTCCTCATGACCGATCTCACCGCCAGCCTGATGGGCAAGCAGGTGATGGACAGACCCACTAGGAGCTTTGCATGATCCCGAACCTCAACATTGTCCCCTTCGTCAGCGTCGACAACATGATGAAGCTCGTGATGCGGACAGGGGTCGAGACCTTCCTGACCGATCTGGTGACATATATAGAAGAGGATTTTCGCCGCTGGGAACTGTTCGACAAAACCCCGCGTATCGGTGCGCATTCGGAAGCCGGCGTGATCGAACTGATGCCGACCAGCGACGGCACGCTCTACGGCTTCAAATATGTCAACGGCCATCCCTATAACACGCGCACCGGCCGCCAGACCGTCACCGCCTTCGGCGTGCTTGCCGATACCGCAAGCGGCTATCCGACGCTGATCACCGAAATGACGATCCTGACCGCGCTGCGCACCGCCGCGACCTCCGCGATGGCGGCCAAGTATCTCGCGCCCGAGGGCGCCACCACGATGGCGATTTTCGGCAATGGCGCGCAATCCGAATTCCAGGCGATGGCCTTCAAGGCTGTGCTCGGCATCAACAAGCTGCGCCTCTATGACATCGATTCAAATGCCACCAGGAAATGCGCCCGCAATCTCGCCGGTCACGGCTTCGAGATCGTAGAGTGTGCTACGCCAGAAGAAGCGGTCAGTGGCGCCCACATTATCACCACGGTGACGGCCGACAAGAAGAACGCCACGATCCTGACCGACAACATGGTCGGCGAGGGCATCCATATCAACGCCGTCGGCGGCGATTGCCCCGGCAAGACCGAACTGCACCGCGACATTGTGCTGCGCTCGCAGATATTTGTCGAGTATCCGCCGCAGACCTGGATCGAAGGCGAGATCCAGCAACTCGACCGCAGCCATCCGATCAACGAACTCTGGAAAGTGGTCGCTGGTACGGAAACGGGCCGCACCGATAATCGCCAGATCACGCTATTCGATTCGGTCGGTTTCGCGATCGAGGATTTCTCCGCGTTGCGCTACCTGCGTGACCGGCTCGCCGGAACGGGCCTATATCAGGAACTCGATCTGCTGGCCGATCCCGATGAGCCGCGCGATCTCTACGGCATGCTATTGCGTTCAGTGAAGCAGGACATAAAGGTTGCTTAGGTAATTGATTGATCGAGCAACCAAGGAAGTATTGCGCGCAATATGAATTGATCGCTTCCGATCAAAATTGTCACCTTTTCGTAACAGTGCTCAAATTGGTCTTTTTCCGCCTTCAAATTTTTACAATTTTGCTATTATAGAGCATTCCATACCTCTTGTGCGGCGCATTCCTGATGGCCACATAGCGGGTGTTGTCGGTTCATGTTCGTTTCGCCCAGCCGGTCGAGACAGCGTGTGATCGGCGGACTGGATGACGACCGCGTTGCAATGTGATTGGCGCGAAGTCCGCAAGGACTTGTTGCATTGCAGCAAAAAAGGGTATGCTCCTGGCTCAGGCCGGGACCGGTTTATCATTTCAAAACTTCGACCACCGGCCAGGGACGATGAAACATGTTTGCAAGAAATTTAGCTCTAGCTTTAGCCGCCTCGGTTTTTGCGGCCTCTCCAGCCTTTGGCATTGCCGCGGATGACCCTGCAGCCGTCACAAAGACGGCAGCCACGCCTGCCGATGACAAGGTAAACCTCCCCGCAATCCGGGTGATGGATGTCCGCGAGCGCAAGCTGGTCGATCGCATTATCGTAACTGGTACGATCGAAGCTGTGGAAGAGGCCTATGTCCAGCCGCAGGTCGAAGGCCTGCGTATCGAGACCCTCGAGAAGGATGTGGGCGACACAGTGAAGGCGGGCGATGTGCTTGCCACGCTTTCCAGCGATTCCCTGGTGCTCGAAAAGAGCCGCCTGCAGGCGAATCGCGCCAAGGCCGAAGCGGTCACCGCACAGCTGAGGGCCCAGCTCGCCGAGGCCAAGGCTAACGAGGCGGAGGCAATCCGCCAGGCAGAGCGGGCCGAGAAGCTCGTCAAGAGCAAGGCGATCTCGGTTTCCCAGGCCGAGCAGCTGCGTGCGACGGCCACCGCCGCCGGTGCCCGCGTGAATTCCGCCGATCACGCCATCCTCGCCAACGAGGCTGACGTCAAGGTCGTCGACGCACAGATCGACGATATCGATCTCCGGCTCGCCCGCACCGACATCAAGGCGCCGGTCGATGGCGTGATTTCAATGAAGAACGCCAAGATCGGTTCGATCGCGGCCGGCGCGGGCAATCCACTTTTCACCATCATCCGCGACAATGCGATCGAGTTGAGGGGCGATGTCGCGGAAGGTGATCTTCTGAAACTCCAACCGGGTCAAATCGTGCATATGTCGGTCGCCGGCACCAGCACGAAGGTCGATGGCAAGGTCCGGACGATTGATCCAATGATTAACGCCACCACGCGCCTTGGCACCGTGAAAATTTCGATTGATGATGCTTCGGCGGCCCGCGTCGGTATGTATGCTTCCGCGGAGGTGGTGGTCTCGGAGCGCAATGTTCTGACGCTGCCGCTAACTGCGGTCACGACTGAAGACGGTGCGCCCATTGTTCGCCTTGTCGATAGCAACGGCGTCGTCAAACTGACCAAGGTGAAGACCGGCGTGCAGGACGGCGACTTTATCGAGATCGAAAGCGGCCTGAAGGCAAAGGACATCGTGGTCGAGAAAGCGGGTGCCTATGTCCGCGACGGCGACCGCGTGAACCCGGTCTTCCCGCAACAGACTGCTTCGAATTGACGGGGGCGCGATCATGAATTTTTCCGCGTGGTCCATCCGAAATCCCGTCGCGCCGCTTCTGGCATTCTTCCTTCTGACAGTGCTCGGCATCAAGTCGTTCTACGAACTGCCGATCACCCGTTTCCCGAATATCGACGTGCCGATCGTTTCAGTCAGCGTGTCGCAGGCGGGCGCTGCCCCGGCTGAACTCGAAACGCAGGTGACGCGTGAGGTCGAGGATGCCGTCGCCGGCATCGCCGGCGTCGATTTCATCCAGTCGACCGTCAACGACGGCGTTTCGACCACCGCCATCATGTTCAAGATCGAAGTGCCCTCGGATAAGGCGTTGCAGGATGTGAAGGATGCGATCGACCGCATCCAGTCCGACCTACCGGCGACCGCCGAGACGCCCGAAGTCACCAAGATCGACGTTGAGAGCAACCCGATCCAGACGTTTGCGATTTCTTCGCCCAACATGACGCTCGAGGAACTGTCCTGGTTCGTCGAAGATACCGTCAAGCGCGCGTTGCAAGGTAAGCCCGGTGTCGGCCGCATCGACCGTTTTGGTGGTGCCGACCGCGAGGTTCACATTGAGCTGGATCCGGCAAAGCTGAACTCCTATGGAATCACGGCCGCTGACGTGAACCGCCAACTGCGCAACACCAATGCCGACATGGGCTCCGGCCGCAGCCAGCTTGCAGGCTCCGAGCAGGCGATCCGCACCTTGGGTGACCAGCGCGACGTCAAGGCGCTGGCCAGCACGACGATCTATGTCTCGGCGAACCGGTTCGTGAAGCTTGCCGACCTCGGCACCATCAAGGACACCTATAAGGAGCCGACATCCTTCTCGCGCTTCAACGGCAATCCTGTCGTGTCGTTCTCGATCTTCCGATCCAAGGGTGCCTCAGAAGTCACTGTTGCTGAAACGGTTGCTGCAGGCCTTAAGGAGATTCGCGCAAAGAATCCCGATGTGAAGATCGAGCTGGTGGATGACGCCGTCTATTTCACATACGGCAACTACGAGTCGGCGATCCATACGCTGATCGAAGGCGCAGTTCTCGCCGTCATCGTGGTCTTCCTGTTCTTGAGGAACTGGCGTGCAACACTGATCTCGGCGGTGGCGTTGCCGTTGTCCGCGATCCCGACCTTCTGGATCATGGACATGATCGGGTTCTCGCTGAACCTGGTGTCGTTCCTCGCCATGACGCTTGCCACGGGTATCTTGGTCGACGACGCGATCGTGGAGATCGAAAACATCGCCCGCCATATCAAGATGGGCAAGTCGCCGTATCGTGCGGCAATCGAAGCGGCGGATGAAATCGGGCTCGCCGTCATTGCGACGAGCTTCACCATCATCGCGGTCTTCGTGCCGGTGTCGTTCATGGGCGGCATTCCCGGTCAGTACTTCATCCAGTTCGGCCTGACGGTGGCAATTTCGGTCTTCTTCTCTCTGGCGGTGGCGCGATTGATCACGCCATTGATGGCAGCCTATCTGATGCGGGCATCCGACGCCAATCTCGACCATGACGGCCACGGCAAGGAAGGTTGGATCATGCGCGGCTACACCGCGCTGATCGGCGCTGTCACGCACCGTTGGTACGGTCGTTATGGCACACTGGTCGTGGCACTTGGCGTGCTTTTCGGCTCGTTCGTGCTCCTCGCGAGCGTTCCCGGCAGCTTCATGCCGCCAGAAGATGCCAGCCGCGTTATCCTATCGGTGGAATTGCCGCCGAGCGCCAAGCTCGAGGATACCGATACGCTGACCAAGATCGTCGGCGATCGCATCAAGGACATCGAAGGTATCGAAAGCATCTACGTCATCGGTGGTTCGTCGCCGAAGGGCGACCTCGAACTACGCCGTGCCTCGGTTTACGTCAATCTCGACAAGATCGAGCATTCACTAGTGAAGAAGATCGTGAATGACGTCTTCGGCAAGCTGCCGGTTGTCGGCGCCTACATACCCAAGATGGAGATCCATGGCCGCACGGTTCCGCAATGGGATATTGAGACAAAGATATTCGAGCGGCTGGCCGATATTCCCGATGCGCGGATATCGAAGCTCAACGATCGTGGCGAGCGTGACATCGCCTATGATCTGACATCGGCCAACGCCAAGGATCTTGACGAGGCCGCCGCACGTCTCGAGGCCGAACTCCGCAAGCAGCCGGAACTTCTCAACGTTGGCGTCGAAGGTGCGCTGCCGCGTTCGGAAATCCAGATTCACCCAGATCCGGTCCGCATGGCCCGGCTGGGTATTACCACCGCACAGGTGGCCGAACTGGTCCGAGTGGCAACGATCGGCGACGTCGATCAGTCGCTCTCCAAGGTCTATCTTGATGACCGCATGATCCCGGTCAGGGTACAGCTTGACCTGTCGGTCCGGCGTAGCCTGGCGGAGATCAAGGCGCTGAAGATTCCGACCAATACCGGCGCGAGCGTCCCGCTTTCATCACTCGGAGATGTCAGCTACTCGGAAGGGCCGAGCACGATCAAGCGCAAGGATCGCAACCGGGTCATCACCATGGGTGCAAGTCTGCCCAATGGTGTGGCACTTGACCAGGCCATGACCGCGTTCAACAAGTCCGTTAAGGAAGTGAAGCTTCCGCCGACGGTGCAGCAGCTGGAAAGCGGCGATACCAAGATCCAGGGCGAAATGATCCAGGGCTTCGTGACCGCGATGGTTCTCGGGATCATGCTGGTCTTCGCAGTGCTGATCCTGCTGTTCAAGGACGTTCTGCAGCCGATCACCATCATCTTCTCGCTGTTCCTGGCGACAGGCGGCGTTGCGATCGCGCTTATTATCACCAACAATGCGATGTCCATGCCCGTCATGATCGGCATGCTGATGCTGATGGGCATTGTGGCGAAGAATGCCATCCTGCTCGTCGATTTCGCGATCGAGATGATGCATCGCGGTATGAAGCGGTCGGAAGCCATGGTGGAGGCAGGCCGCAAGCGTGCCCGTCCTATCATCATGACGTCGATCGCCATGTCGGCAGGCATGCTTCCTTCGGCGTTGGGTGTAGGCGAAGGCGGTTCCTTCCGCGCGCCCATGGCGATCGCCGTCATGGGTGGCATCCTGGTATCGACCGTGCTGTCGCTGGTCGTCGTGCCTGCCTTCTTCCTGATCATGGACGATGTCTCCCGTCTTCTCGGCTGGATCTTCGGCCGTATGATCGGCAAGAAGGAGGAAGAGCTGGAAGTTCTCGAAAACGAGGAATTGACCCGCCTGCTCACCGACAACAGCCGCACGATCTCCTCGCTCGAGGAGCGGCTTCAGCGGCTCGAAAGCGACAGGCCGGGCGCCGAGCCCGCGCCGGCCGCCGCCAGAACCCGCAGGGAGCTGGCAGCCAACGACAGGGAAAGCAAACCGCTCGCGGCGGAATAGGCGTCGCCTTTCATGACAAAAGACAAAAACCCGGCGTCGCGCCGGGTTTTTTGCGTTCTGAAAGAATAGTTGCCCGCAATTGATCCAGATCAATTCGGTTGTCTGTGGTTCCTGTACTGTTGCAGCCTGCCGGACCTGTCATCGGGGGACCATGGATTGCAAAAGAGCTTGAAATTGAATGCACGCGACCGGGACGTCCTGTTGAGGTCGCGTCTGCTTGCGCCCCTTGATCTGCGCCTGCAGAAAAGGATACTCGACTGCGCTATCGTGACCGCGCATCCGAACCGCGAGATCGTCATCGAGATGGATTCGCAGCCCGAGCAGTTCTTTGTCGTGCTCAACGGACATGTGCGCCTCTACAGGATCGAAAAAGACGGCCGCGAGGCAGATATCGCGATCTACGGTTCTGGTGACGTGTTTGCCGAATGCGCCATGTTCCTGGAGGGGTGCTATCCGTTCCAGGTGCAGGCGGCTGAGGCGACAACGCTCGCCCGCTTCGACGGGGAGACGATCCGCCCCATGATCGCCGAGGAGCCCGCGCTCGCGCTGTCTCTCATGCGGATCATGGCTTTCCATGCCATGGATGCCCGTCTCAACGTCGCCAATGACAGGCTGCACACAGCGCCGCAGCGGGTCGCCAAGTACCTGCTCGAACTCTGGCATGCCCATGGCGGTCCCGGAAATGCCTTCAAATTGCCGTTCCAGAAGAGCCTGCTCGCGGGCAAGCTCGGGCTCGCGCCGGAAGCGCTTTCACGCGCCTTTTCCATGCTCCGGAACGCAGGCGTCTCCATTCGCGGCCGCATGGTGCAGATCACCGACGCCGAGGCGCTCAAGAATTTCTGACTGGGGAGGTTGCTGGAGCGGGTGAGGGGAATCGAACCCCCGTATTCAGCTTGGGAAGCTGCTGCTCTACCATTGAGCTACACCCGCGCGGCCTTTCAAATCCGATACATTCGGTCTGCTGTCAAGGTCTATCCCCACAGCGTCCAGCTAGCCTCGGACGCGGGCCGACGTATTTTCCATACCTCCAACATGCGACTTCAAGATTGGGTCTTCCTTCCGCACGGTCCGCTTTGCTAAGAGCGGGCGGTGAAATTGATGGGGAAGACGAGACATGGGTCGTTTGAAGAGCCTGATTGAGTCGCGCGGGTTCGAACTGGTCATTACCTGGCTGATCGTGATCAACGCCGTCACGCTGGGGCTCGAGACCTCGCAGGCCATCATGGCGAATTACGGTGCATTGCTGCACCTGATAGACCAAGTGCTGCTTGCCGTTTTCGTGGTCGAGCTTGTGGCCAAGATCGCCATCTATCGAAACGCTTTCTTCCGTGATCCGTGGCGGATCTTCGATTTTCTGGTCATCGGCATTTCGCTTCTCCCGGCCAGCGGGCCGCTCTCGATCCTGCGGGCGCTGCGGGTGTTGCGCGTCCTGCGCCTGGTCTCGATCATTCCTTCCATGCGGCGGGTGGTGGGTGGCCTGTTCCTGGCGCTGCCGTCGATGGGTTCGATCTTCCTGCTGCTGATGCTCGTCTTCTATGTCTTCGCGGTCATGGCGACGAAACTCTATGGCGCGGATTTTCCGGTCTATTTCGGCAATATCGCCGCCTCGGCCTTCACGCTGTTTCAGGTCATGACGCTCGAAGGCTGGGCGGCCGAGATCGTCCGGCCGGTGATGGACAAGCATCCGCAGGCGTGGCTGTTCTTCCTGCCCTTCATCCTCGCCACGTCGTTCACCGTGCTCAACCTGTTCATCGGCATCATCGTCTCGGCCATGCAGACCGAGCACGAGGCGGAGGTGAAGGAGGCGCAAGCGGAGATGGACGCCGAGCAGGCGGAAATATTACGTGAGTTGCGCGAGATCCGGCAGGAACTCATCGAACTGCGCCGTGCGAAACACGGCTGATTTCTATACGGCGCCCCGGAAATGCTTGGATAGTTTCAAGCCCTGCGCCTGATAGTTGGAGCCCAGACCGGAGCCATAGAGAGCCTCGGGAAGTTCGTTCATATGCTCGTAGACCAGCCGGCCGATGATCTGGCCGTGATCGAGGATGAACGGCACATCATGGCTGCGCACTTCGAGCACAGCCCGCGCGCCGGCGCCGCCGGCCTGGGCATGCCCGAAACCGGGATCGAAGAAGCCCGCATAATGGACGCGGAATTCGCCGACCAGCGGGTCGAACGGCACCATTTCGGCGGCATAGAGCGGCGGCACATGCACGGCCTCGCGCGAGACCAGGATGTAGAACTCGTCCGGATCGAGGATCAGTTCGTTGCGGCCGCGACTGTAGATCGGCTCCCAGAAATCGTAGACGTCATGGGCCGCCTTCACATCCACGTCGATCACCGCCGAATGCCGCTTGCCGCGATAGCCGACCAGCCCCTCCGGACCGGTGCCCTTGAGGTCGATCGACAGCGCGATCGAAGAGCCCGCGATCACGGGCTTTTCGCTCGCGACCAATGTGTCGGACAGGTGCAGCGCCAGCATCTCGTCTTCGCGCAGCAGTGACTGCCCGTTGCGGAAACGGATCTGCGACAGACGTGAACCCCGCCGGACGACGATCGGGAACGTCTTGGGTGAGATTTCCAGATAGAGGGGGCCTTTGTAGCCCAGTGGAATCTGGTCGAACTCCTGAGAATAGTCGGTGATCACGCGGGTGAAAATATCGAGCCGGCCGGTTGAGCTTTTCGGGTTGGTGGAAGCCGAGAGCGATGGTGGCAGGTCCAGGCTTTCGATTAGCGGCACGATATAGACGCAGCCTGTTTCCAGTACCGCGCCATCGGCCAGATCGATCACATGAAGCTTGAGCCTGTCGAGCTTGTCGGCAACCCGCTTAGACGGCCCCGGCAGGAAGGATGCGCGCACCCGGAACGCCTTGGCGCCCAGCCGGAGATCAAGGCTGGCCGGCTGGATCTGATCGATGTCGAGAGGCTTTTCGGATATAAGCCGTCCTTCATCGAACAAGGTCCGGATTTCGCGATCTGCAAGTATGCCCGCCATTTCATCTCCTAAGGGTCCTGACCCTGGGTTTGCGGGACAATAGAAATCCATTCCCGTTGACGCAAGAAGGCAGATGCGTTAAGCCCGATTTGTCCCGTGGTGATTTGGCCGGCCGGCTTGCAGCCACGTTAAACAAGTAGCTAAAAAGGCCGGGTTCGTTGGAAACCGGCTTGCTTTATGCGGCCGGTTTTTTGATGTCTGAAGGTGATAACATGAGCAAGAACTGGCGGCCGGCAACCAAACTCGTCCACGGCGGCACATTGCGTTCCCAATATGGAGAGACGTCCGAAGCGATCTTCCTGACACAAGGCTTCGTCTATGAGAATTCGGCCGCGGCTGAGGCCCGCTTCAAGGGCGAGACGGATGGCTTCATCTACGCGCGCTATGGCAGCCCGACCAACGATATGTTCGAAAAGCGCATGTGCCTGCTGGAAGGCGCTGAAGATGCCCGAGCCACAGCCTCCGGCATGGCCGCCGTCACAGCCGCAATCCTTTGCCAGCTCAAGGCGGGCGACCATATCGTCGCCGCCCGCGCGCTTTTTGGGTCCTGCCGCTGGGTGGTCGAGACGCTGGCGCCGAAATACGGCATCGAATGTACGCTGATCGACGGCAAGGATCTCGCGAAATGGGAACAGGCGATCCGTCCGAACACCAAGGTGTTCTTCCTGGAGAGCCCGACCAATCCGACGCTTGAAGTGGTCGATCTCGAAGGTGTCGCCAAGCTCGCCAACCAGATTGGCGCGAAGGTCGTGGTCGATAATGTGTTCGCCACGCCGCTGTTCCAGAAGCCGCTCGAACTCGGCGCCCATATCGTCGTCTATTCCGCGACCAAGCATATAGACGGCCAGGGCCGCTGCCTCGGTGGCGTAGTGCTCTCCGACAAGGAGTGGATCGACGCCAACCTGCATGATTATTTCCGCCATTCCGGCCCGGCCATGTCGCCGTTCAATGCCTGGGTCCTGCTCAAGGGCCTGGAAACCATGGCACTGCGCGTCAAGCAGCAGACGGAGAATGCGACCAAGGTGGCGGAATTTCTGGCCAACCACAGCGCGGTCGCCAAGGTCATCTATCCCGGCCGCAAGGATCATCCCCAGGCTGACATCATCGCGCGCCAGATGACGGGAGGCTCGACGCTCGTCGCATTTGAGCTGAAGGGCGGCAAGAACGCGGCCTTTGCCGTTCAGGACGGGCTCGATGTCATCAAGATCTCCAACAATCTCGGTGACGCCAAGAGCCTGATCACCCATCCCGCGACGACGACGCACAAGAACCTCAGCGACGACGCGCGGGCCGAACTCGGCATTTCGGCGGGGCTGTTGCGCCTCTCGGCCGGGATCGAGGATGCGGATGATTTGATCGAGGATTTCGATCGGGCATTGGCAACGATCGGGACGTAATATTGGTGTCCGCGCCCCATGCCACCCTTGCAGGGAGTAGTTGGGGCGCGGTAACTATTACGTGACTCTCCAAGGGAATGATCGATATGTCCGAAACCAAGCCCAAACGCCGCCTGCGCTCGCAGGACTGGTTCGACAATCCCGATCATATCGACATGACCGCGCTCTATCTCGAGCGCCTGATGAATTATGGCATGACGCCGGAGGAGCTGCGTTCAGGCCGGCCGATCATCGGCATCGCGCAATCCGGTAGTGATCTAAACCCCTGCAATCGGCATCATATCGAGCTGGCGCGGCGTGTTCGCGACGGCATTCGCGATGCGGGTGGCGTGGCAATCGAGTTTCCCACCCATGTCCTGTGGGAGAATTGCAAGCGGCCCACGGCAGCGCTGGACCGCAATCTTGCCTATCTCAGCCTTGTCGAGGTGCTCTACGGCTATCCGCTGGATGGCGTGGTGCTGACGACCGGCTGCGACAAGACCACGCCTTCGGCGCTGATGGCCGCATCGACCGTCGATATTCCCGCGATCGTTCTGTCGGGCGGGCCGATGCTGGACGGCTGGCATGAGGGCAAGCTTGCAGGATCCGGCATGGCGATCTGGCAATCCCGGCGCAGGCTCGGTGCCGGTGAGATCGATGAAGAGGAATTCCTGCAGACGGCGCTGGATTCGGCTCCGTCCATTGGCCATTGCAATACGATGGGAACTGCCTCGACCATGAATGCCCTGGCCGAGGCCTTGGGCATGTCGCTGACGGGCTGCGGCAATATTCCGGCTGCCTACCGCGAGCGGGCTCAGATGGCCTATCGTACGGGCAAGCGCGCGGTGGAAATCGTGCTGGAGGATCTGAAGCCCTCCGATATCATGACGCGTGAAGCCTTCCTCAATGCCATCCGGACCAATTCGGCGATCGGCGGGTCGACCAATGCGCAGCCGCATCTGGCCGCCATGGCCAAGCATGCCGGCGTCGATCTCTTCCAGGAAGACTGGCAAACCCACGGCTTCGATATTCCGTTGCTGGCCAATGTCCAACCGGCGGGCGCCTATCTCGGCGAGCGGTACCATCGCGCGGGCGGCACGCCCGCGGTGATGTGGGAACTGCTGCAGAACGGCAAGCTGAACGGCGACTGTCGCACCATCACCGGCAAGACCATGGCCGAGAATCTCGAGGGCCGGGAAGCGACGGATCGCGAGGTCATTTACTCCTATGCCGCGCCGCTCAAGGAGCGCGCCGGTTTCCTAGTGCTCAAGGGCAATCTGTTCGATTTCGCGATCATGAAAACGAGCGTGATCTCGCCGGATTTCCGTGCCCGCTATCTGCAGGAACCGGGCCGCGAGGGCGTGTTCGAGGGCAAATGCGTGGTGTTCGACGGCTCGGAGGATTACCACAAGCGGATCAACGATCCCGAGCTCGGCATCGACGAGAATACGATCCTGGTGATCCGTGGCGCGGGGCCGCTCGGCTGGCCGGGTTCCGCCGAAGTCGTCAACATGCAGCCGCCGGATCATCTGTTGAAGCGTGGCATCACCAGCCTGCCAACCATCGGCGACGGACGTCAGTCCGGCACTTCGGACAGTCCGTCGATCCTCAATGCCTCGCCGGAGAGTGCGGCGGGCGGCGGGCTGGCATGGTTGAGATCAGGCGATGTGATCCGCATCGATTTCAACCAGGGTCTCTGCGACATGCTGGTGGACGATGCCGAAATCGAGCGGCGAAAGGGTGATGGCATTCCATCGGTGCCGCCGGATGCGACGCCTTGGCAGCAAATCTATCGCCGCACGGTGACGCAGCTTTCCGATGGCGCCACGATCAAGGGCGCGACTGATTTCCAGCGCATTTCGAAAAACATGCCCCGGCACAATCACTAAGCGTTGGTGCGATTTCGCACCCGTCGCTTTTGGCATTGAATGAATTTTCGAGGGATTTGCGGGCGCTGCCGGCTTCCTGGATGAAGCGCGGGCGGCCGGCCCTTCAGGACCGGCCGCAAATGGTGGTCAGGCCTGGGCTTCGAGAAGACTTGAAACAGACAACTGCAGCGCCGGGGCAATGCGCTTCAGGTGCTGCATATCGATCTCAATGCCGTCTTCGATGCGGACAATTTCCGCGCTTGTGAGGCCGCATGTCACGGCCAGGTCTTCTATGCTGTATCCAGCCGCCTGGCGGCTCGATTTGACACGGTTTGCCACAAGCGACACGTCGATGATGGCATTTTCTGATTGATCCAGATGATTGAGTGAAATGTTCATATAAGGTCCTTCGTATTCTATCTGACGAAACCGACAGATCCCCAATGCTCAATTCTGCCCTCTTTTGGACACACATCTAATATGCTGCGTGTGCGAAGAGAGCAAGAACGGATAGGTAGTGTTTTGTTAAGAATTGCCGCAGGTGCGAACGGCAGATAAACCCTCAGGTCACTCGTCGCAGGAGTCGATTATCACGGACTTTTCAAGCAAAAATTTAGGTGGATGGTACGGTTGGGGGGTCTCGAACCTCCGACCTCAGGAGCCACAATCCTGCGCTCTAACCAACTGAGCTACAACCGCATATCCATCCGAATGCACTTAGCATTCTTGGGCGTGACATACGAGGGGTAAGATTTTTTTTCAAGCCCCTCGGCTGCTTTTTTCAACTTGAGACGATTAATAGCGCGGCGGTGGCTGCTCGCCTGTGCCGCAGGGAACACAGAAAGGCCGGGCATTGCCCGGCCTCACACGCTTCACTGTGGACGCGTTACTGATATGCTGGGTCTCAGGCGGTCATCTTGAAGGACGACATCGCCTTTTCGGCCGCGGTCTTGCCCGGCTGGGAGACGTTCTCGGCGATCTTCTTGGAGGTCTCGGTCAGGACCTTGACCTGTTCGACAGCGGCTTCGGCCTGCTTGCGGAAGAAAGAGGTCTGCAGTTCGAAGAATTCGGAGACGGACTTCACGCCGAGCAGCGACTCGAAATGGGCGAGCGAGCTTTCGGTGTTGGTGCGGATCATGCCGATGGCGGACATGCCGAGCTCGACAGTGCCGGCCTGGGCATTCTGCAGCGTGGCTTCAACGGTCTTGCCGGCTTCCTCGGTCACTTCCTTCACCTTGGCAAGGCTTTCCTTGGTCTTGGACGAGCTCTTCTCGGCGAGGTCGCGGAAGGTGTCGGAGAACTTCGACGGGTCGAAGGCCGAGAGGGAGAATACGTCGTCGGAAACGGTTTTCTTCGCGAATGCCATGTGAGATGCTCCTTGGATGGGGTTGACCGGTTTTTCCGGGTATTATCTATTCGATGATCATCATATAGCGCGGTTTATTGTGCATTGCAACATAATTCTGCAACGCAGCAAAGTTAACCCTTTAATGCAATTCCCGCCGGCCGCTGTGGACCCTTCGACGCAGAGGAGATATTAATGAAGAGTTAACATCGCGTTTACCAAGTTTTGCGTTCCAGGATCCGCCATGCCGCAGGTTCAATATCCATTTATAGATGTCGCCGTGCATCCCACGGTGCGTGCTCGCTTTGCCGCGGGTGAGGCGATCGTGCTGTTCTCGCTCGATATGAAGGACGTGCTCTGGGCCAATGGTGAGGGCGCGCGCCTTTTCGGCCACCGCGCGATTTACGATCTTATCGAAAGCGGGCCGGATCGCGGTGGCGTAGCCTATCGCCAGCTCGCGGCGACCGCAGCCCAGCTGCTTGTCGTCGGCGACAGGCGCGGCTTCGTGATGCGCATTGCAAGTGGTTTCAGCACGGCGGCGATGCAGGCGGAGGTCAATCTGGTCGCAATCGCCGATCAGACGCTGGTGATGTTTTCGTCACCGGTATCAGGCGGCGCGGCCCAGCATCTCAAGGGCATGCTCCAGGGTTTTGACGATCCCGACACCCACATGGCCGTCCTCGATCGCGACGGCGCCGTTCTTGCGGCATCGCCGGGTTTCAATTCGATCGGCATCATGCAGGATACGGCACGGGCGCTGATCGCGGCAGCCGGCCGCAGCGCGGATGGCTTGATCAAGCGGCCGGTCCCTTCCGGTTCGGGCTATCTTCCGGCGGCGATCGGCAAGCTCACCGACAACCTTTACCTTCTCTTCTGCGTCGAAACCTCGCTCGGGCGGATGGATGCGCCGAATGACGAGGCCGAGGAGGATGCGCTGTCGCAGGACAGGCAGGAAGATCGTGGCGAGACGTTGGAAGCCGTAGCCGATATCGCGCCGCCGGCTGACGAGGTGCGGGCGCAGCCTGAAACGGCGGTTGCCCCCTCCGAAGATGTGAATAGCGGGGACACCGATATCGGCGAAACCGACCTACCATCGGTCGCCGCCGAAGATGTTGTCGAGCCTGTAGCGGATGAGATTCATGCCGCCGCCTTGCTCGATGCGGAACAGGCGCTTGAGATTCCCGCAGAGAATCTCGCAACCGAGGTTGATGAAGGCGAGGCTCCGGAGGACATTGCCGATCTCGCAGCGATCGATGGTGCTGATGAGGATCAGATCGAAGCCGTATCCGCCACCGAAACCATGACCGATCCACTGGTGCTGGAACATGCCGCCGATACCGAACAGGCGTTTGGTGTATTCACGAGTGACGAAACCGCTCAAGACGCGGCTTCCGATAGTGAGTCCGATGTTACCCTGGACGCGCAGGAGGAATCATCTGATGACGAGCAAGAGGGCTTTTATGAGGAAATAGCATCGCCCGGGCTCGTTGCCGATATTGCCGAAGCCTCGGATGCACCTGCACAGGTGCCGGAAGATTTCGCCGAGACTCAGGCGTCCGAGAATGAAGCCGTTGAGCAGGATGCCGCCGAGCCTGAGGCGCAGATCGAGGAATTAGAATCGCCAGAACTTGTTGCCGACATAGCCGAAGCGTCCGACGCGCCTATCGAGGCACCGGAAGACTTTATCGAAGCGCAGGTTCCCGAGGGCGAAACTGTCGAGGAAGCCAATGTGGAGGATACTTCCGCGCCGATTGCGGCTGATTCCGCCTTCTTATTCGATCGCAACAGCCGGCCCGTCCGCTTTGTCTGGAAGCTCGATGCGAGCGGCAGTTTTGCCGAAGTCTCGGACGAGTTCGCGCGCACCGTCGGTCCCCGCTCAGGCGATATCAATGGCCAGTCCTTCCGTGATCTCGCGGCACTGTTCGATCTTGACCCCGATCATGAGATCACCGGGCTGCTCGAACGCCGGGATACCTGGTCCGGCCGTACGATCAAGTGGCCTGTCGAGGGCACGGATCTCGTCGTGCCGGTGGATCTCGCCGCACTGCCCACCTATTCGCGCAATCGAGAATTCGATGGCTTCCGCGGCTTCGGGATCATCCGCGTCACCGATGCCGAGCGCGATCCTCATGCTTTCGGACTGACGCTTGCCGCCGACGAAGAGCGTGCTGGAACCGATGAGGACGAGGTTCCGCTGACTGTCGACGGTGCTTTTGACCAGTCCGTCGATGACCAGCCCACGGCCGACGAGCCGCTGCCGCCTTCGCAGGACGAGTTCCGGGGCGAGGTGCCTGCGCTCAGCATCGTGTCCAATCCGCTGGGAAACTTCTCGGACAAGGTCATCCAACTCGAGGAGCGGCGCGCCAAGAGCACGCGCGATGGATTGAGCGCCAGCGAGCAAGCGGCGCTCAAGGAAATCGCTCGGCAGCTCGAGCCTTTCGGCAAGCGGTCGAATGACGACGTGGTGAAATCGACCAGCAGCCTGCCGCAAGGCGACGACGACGATCAGGCCGAACGCACTGATCGCGCGGCGGCCGATGACGCGCTCCATGCGGAAGACACAGGCACGCATGATGCCGATACCGTCGACGGCGAACATAAAGAGCAAGCCGAAAACCCTTTCCTGGACGACGAGCGCGTCCAGACCATGTTCGAGGACCTCGGCACCGGGCCTGGCCTGACCGCCTATGCCATCGATCTGGTGCCAATGGCGATCCTCATCCATGCCGGCGACCGGCTGATCGAGGCCAATTCGGAATTCAAGCGTCTGACGGGCTACGACAGCGTGGCGGCACTCGAGCGCGCCGGTGGTCTCGATGCGTTGATTACCCGCCGTGAGGGTCCGGATGCCGGCGTCTATCTCGTGCGCGCCGACGGCACACAGATACTGGTTTCCGCGCGGCTGCAATCGGTGCGCTACGATAGTTCGAGCGCCCTGATGCTGGCCGTGACGCCCGCTGCGGGCATGCTCGCCGCGCCCGAGCCCCAGATCATCGGCGAGAGCGACGCGGCACGCAAGCTCGAAGGCCTCAAGGTCGAGGTCGAGGAAATGCGCTCGATCCTGGAAACCGCCACCGATGGCGTGGTCGTCCTCGATACCGAGGGGCGCATCCGCTCCATGAACCGTTCGGCCTCGGCACTGTTCAACTTCGACGATGCCGAAACCCGCGGCAAGCCGTTTGCCATGCTGTTTGCCCATGAAAGCCAGAAGTCGGTGCAGGATTACCTCGCCGGTCTCGCCGGCCACGGTGTCGCCAGCGTCCTCAACGATGGCCGCGAGGTCATCGGCCGTGAATCCTCGGGCGGCTTCATTCCGCTCTTCATGACGATGGGGCGCATGCCGGGATCGAACAGCTATTGTGCCGTCATGCGCGATATCACCCAGTGGAAGCGCTCGGAAGAAGAGCTCAAGGCCGCCAAGCGCGCCGCCGAGACCGCCAACCAGCACAAGAGCGATTTCCTCGCCCGCGTCAGCCACGAAATCCGCACGCCGCTCAATGCGATCATCGGGTTTTCGGACATGATTGCGAGCGAGCATTTCGGCCCGGCCGGACATGCGCGCTATGTGGAATATGCGAGCGATATCGGTCGCTCCGGCCGTCACGTGCTCGATATCGTCAACGACCTGCTCGACATTTCCAAGATCGAGGCGGGCGAGATGGATCTGGAATTCGCGGCTGTCGCCATCAATGACTGCGTGTCGGAAGCCGTGTCGCTGGTCCAGCCGCAGGCCAATGCGCAGCGCGTGATCATCCGTACATCGCTCTCGCAATCGGTGCCCGACGTCGTGGCCGACCTGCGCTCGATCAAGCAGATTTCACTCAACATCCTGGCCAATGCTATCCGCTATACCCCGTCCGGCGGCCAGATCGTCGTATCGACAGCCTACGAGCCGTCCGGCTCGGTGACGCTTCGCATCCGCGATACCGGCGTCGGCATGACGAAGGGCGAGCTCGACCAGGCGATGAAGCCCTTCGGCCAGGTTTCGTCCGGCACGCGCCAGCGCGGCGACGGCACGGGCCTCGGCCTGCCGCTGACCAAGGCCATGGCGGAGGCCAACCGGGCGATGTTCTCGATCCACTCCGCCCCGAACGAAGGCACACTGGTGGAAATCACGTTTCCGCCCCAGCGCGTACTTGCGGACTAAGTGTGTCAGGCATAGAAGGCCGGGCTGAAACCTGACTTGGGATTGCCAGTTTGGACCTGCCTGTCGGACATCCCGATCATGCGAGCGCGCCGCTCCTCAAACGACAGCAGCACCCGTTGCTACAGGGGGCGGCGGTTCTCGTCTCGCTGGTCATTGTCGTGCCGCTGGTGGCGATCGTATGGATCGCGCTGACCGGCGGTTCGGCGGATCTCGTGCATGTTGCGACCAATATCCTGCCTCGTGCTCTGGCGCGGACAGCGGCACTGCTGGTCCTGATCAGCATTGCGACCGCGATCACCGGTATCGTCGCTGCCTGGCTGACAGTGTCCTTCGAGTTTCCGCTGCGGCGGCTTCTCACGGTGGCGCTGGTGTTGCCGCTGGCCATGCCCACCTACCTCGCCGCCTATGCGGCTGGGGAGTTCTTCGACTTCACCGGACCGTTGCAGACGACCGTCAGAGCGATCTTCGGGTTCTCGCGACCAAGCGAATACTGGTTTCCGGACATTCGTTCGCTCGGCGGCGCGGTGCTGGTCATGGGTTCGGTGCTTTACCCTTATGTCTATCTCGCCTGTCGGTCTATGTTCCTGTTGCAGGGGCGTTCGGCGGCGGATGTTGCCCGTACACTGGGCGCGTCGCCCGCCCGGGTTTTCTTCCGGGTGCAACTTCCCATGGCCCGGCCGGCGATCGCCGCCGGGCTTATGCTGGTGATGATGGAGACGCTGAACGACATCGGCGCGGTCGAGTATCTCGGCGTCAACACGCTGACATTCGCGATCTATGACACATGGCTCAACCGGGGAAGTCTTGCGGGTGCAGCGCAAATCGCGGTGGTGATGCTGGTCTTCGTCGTGCTGATGATCCTCGCCGAACGCCATGCCCGGCGCAGCCAGCGCTTCGCGGGCGGCAAGACCACGACCACGGTCCACGATGCGGCGAGGGTCCAGCTCAAAGGCGCGCGCAAATGGCTGGCGACGCTCTTCTGCATCCTGCCGGTCGCCGCAGGTTTCTTGGTTCCCGTTTTCGTACTGGGCGGCTATGCCGTCAAGCGGCTCGACGTGCTGTTCACGGCACGGGTTCTATCCGCGCTCTGGAACACCGTGCTCGTTGGATGTGCGACCGCGGCAATCGCGGTGATGCTTGCCTTCGTGCTCGCCTATTCAGCACGCGTGGGCCGCAACAGGGCCACGGCACTGGCCGCGCGTTCGGCGGCGTTCGGCTATGCGATTCCCGGAACGGTGCTGGCGATCGGGGTTCTTATCCCGCTCGCGTCGCTCGACAACACGATCAGCGCGCTTGCGAAGCAGGCTTTCGGCATCCAGCCTGGACTGATCATGTCCGGCACCATGTTCGCCATCGTCTATGCGCTGTCGGCGCGGTTCCTGACGATGGCCGAGGGCACGGTGGAGGCGGGCTTCCACAAACTGCCGATCAGTCTCGACCATGCCTCGCGCACGCTCGGCCGCACGAGCGGGCAGACATTGCGTGCGATCCTGATCCCCGCCATGCGGCCGGCGGTTCTGACCGCGGCACTTCTCGTCTTCATTGAAACGATCAAGGAACTGTCGGCGACAATCCTGCTCAGGCCGTTCAATTTCAATACGCTGGCCACGCTGGTCTACGAGGACGCCTCACGCTCCCAGGTGCCGGATGCGGCGGTGCCGGCGCTGATCATCATCGTTGCCGGGCTGGTTCCCGTCGTGATGGTCTCCCGTTCGCTAGATCGAAGGCGATAGACGTTCAGCCTTCAAGGCCCAGCATGCCGGCCGAGGCATATTTCAGCGCCATTGCATAGGAACGCTCGAGTTCGCTGCCTGAATATCGCCCGCCCGACAGCGCATCGACCCGCTGGTTCTGGGAAACCACCTGCAGTCCAAGCTGAAGCGTGAATGCGAAACCGCGATAGAGCGCCTCGTCGGACAGGTCCGGCCTGAGGTCCCGAATTCGCGCGACGAAGAGATTGGCGGTTTCGTCGAAATTGGCGCGCACGAGTTCATGCCAGCGGTCGGTCATCGCGACTTTGGAGATCAGGCTGACATAGGCCCTCCAGCCGGCGCCACCGTCCAGCGTCTGGGTGAAGAGCGGCCGCATGAAGGCATCGAGCAGAGCTTCGACGCTGGCGCTGTCCTCACGCTGAAGCTCCTCCAGCCGTTGCATGCGCATGCGATTGAGAATGTTCGCCCTGCGTGCGACCACGGCGCCGAACAGATTGTCCTTGGTGCCGAAATGGTAGCTGGCAAGGGCCAGCGTCACATCGGCGCGATTGGTGATGTCGCGCAGCGAAACCGTGTCGAACGTCTGGGCGCCGAACAGCTCTTCGGCTGCATCCAGTATCTTTTCCTTGGTCTGGTCGCCATTGGCGCGCGTGACCGGTCCGGTGCCCGCCTTGGCACCTTTTGCTTTTTGCATTCGTGCGACCCCCACAATCGTCACTGGTTTATTATGGCCGGTTCTTGGATCGGCTTCAATCATGCCTATTACGGCAGAACGATCATAAAGAACAGCTTGCCGAGCACTTCAAATCCCTGCTTTATATGCATCAAAGCCAAAATCTAAAAAGGGGAACGGCAATGCAGGCTGGGAGTATCGATCTCAAGGCGAAATCCAAGGTGAAGGAGTTCGGCCGAATCCGCCGGCTGGATAAGAGCTCGCGTATTTTCCTGGTCGCCAGCGGCGAAGGCGAGATGCTGGAAATGCTCGGTTCCTTCGTCGGCGAGGAGATCGACGGATCGCATTTTACGTCGCTTGCGGACTCGCTCGAAGTCGAGCATGTCGATGATCTCCTGGCTCTTGTCGAGCAGGTGCCGAAATATCTTGGCTCCATCCGGCTTTTCGGCGTGCTGATCGACGCCGATCCGGCCACGAGCGTGGTGCGCGAGGCGATCATCGTCGCCGAGGAAGGCGAGCGGCGCCGGGTGATCATCAGGAAAGACATCAGCGGCGTTTTCGAGGACAGCGTCAGCGCTCTCGAGATTGCCGGCTGGATCGAGGCGAAGTTTTAATCCAGGGCACCTGCAGTTCGCTCAAATCTCCCTGAAATAGCAGCCGTCTCGCCTTGTCGATGACGGCTGTTTTGCGTAGCGTCATCGGTGAAACTGGCTCGGGCAGGGGCAGGGTATCGACAATCTCGGCTATATCGCGGTCGGCCCCGGCATCGGCGGCGGGCTGATGGTGGGTGGCCAATTGGTTCGGGGCGTGAGCAACGCCACCGGCGAACTGGCGTTCCTGCCGTTCGACCCGAGCCCGTTCGATCAGGAATCGCTGCGGTCTGGCGCCTTCGAGCGGGGGGTTGCCTCGATTGGCATCATGGAGCGCCGCACCCAATCGAGGTTACGTCACCGAGGTCTCGATCTCTCGTGCAGCAAGACCTATTGCCTGGGCAGCGGCTTCTACATCGATCCGATTTCCCCGGACTATGACGTCAAGGCGATCTTCGCCAACGAGCCGCCGTTGCAGCCTCCGCACTTCGGATCGTCGAAATCCCGCCGCCATCGATGATCGACTATTACGCGATGATCGATGATCACGGGCGTCGCGGCGCAGCGAGGCCGGATTTCAGGAATATACGACTGCGACCAGCAGAATTGCAGCATATGTGAGATGGTGCAGGAGTTGGTCGAAACCGTGGGTGGCCCAGTAGGCGCGGGTCGTCACGGCGGCTGGATGATTGCGCGAGTAAATTGCCTTGAAGTGGTCGATTAGGAAATGGACCACGAACTCACCGAGGGCCAGCACCGCGACCGTCATGCCGCCCAGTCCAAACAGCAGCAGCCCCTGAATGGTGCCTGCGACGTGGATTGCTGCGTGGGCATAGCCGCCCGCACGGCGGAAATCGCCCTTGGCCTCGAGAATCCAGCCCGGCTGGAGGAGGTAGTCTGCGACGAAATG